>ERZ773131.1025-NODE-1025-length-21579-cov-3.829678_pt1 | contig 21579 bp, 15 predicted proteins | sample MGYA00511082_ERZ773131 | MGnify/ENA primary metagenome ERZ773131 (study PRJEB29015, sample SAMEA2737813) | human gut metagenome | biome: human gut; feature: human-associated habitat; material: faeces | place: China | collected 2012 ... | reverse complement strand
TATTTACGCCGAGTATGTCCATTTTGCTGACCTGAATGCCCCCCTGAATGCAGAGGAGCGCGTACAGCTGGAACGTCTGCTTAAATATGGCCCAAGCCTGAGCAGCCATACGCCGACCGGCAAATTAATCCTCGCCACGCCACGTCCTGGCACCATCTCCCCCTGGTCTTCCAAAGCCACCGACATCGCTCACAACTGCGGCCTGAGCCAGATTAACCGTCTGGAGCGCGGCGTGGCGTACTATGTGGAAGCGTCAACCCTGAGCGACGCGCAGTGGCAGGCCGTCACAGCGGAGCTGCACGACCGCATGATGGAGAGCGTGTTTGACTCTCTGGATGATGCGCAGAAACTGTTCTCCCACCATCAGCCTGCGCCGGTACAGAGCGTGGATCTGCTGGGGCAGGGGCGTCAGGCGCTGATCGACGCAAACCTGCGTCTTGGTCTGGCACTCGCAGATGATGAAATCGACTACCTTCAGGATGCATTCGTTAAGCTGAATCGCAACCCGAACGACATCGAACTCTACATGTTCGCGCAGGCCAACTCTGAGCACTGCCGCCATAAAATCTTTAATGCGGATTGGATTATTGACGGCAAAAAACAGGATAAATCCCTGTTTAAGATGATTAAAAATACCTTTGAGAAAACCCCTGATTTCGTGCTTTCAGCCTATAAAGATAATGCCGCGGTAATGGAAGGCTCAAAAGTCGGCCGTTTCTTTGCGGATCAAGATGGGCAATATCGCTATCACAATGAAGATGCACATATCTTAATGAAAGTGGAAACCCACAACCATCCAACCGCAATTTCGCCATTCCCGGGGGCCGCAACGGGTTCTGGCGGTGAGATTCGTGACGAAGGGGCAACCGGTCGAGGTGCAAAACCAAAAGCTGGTTTAACCGGTTTCTCGGTATCAAACCTCATCATTCCAAACTTTGAACAACCTTGGGAAAATCCACTTTCCAAACCAAACCGTATTGCTTCAGCCTTAGATATTATGATTGAAGGCCCATTAGGTGGGGCTGCATTTAACAATGAATTCGGTCGCCCTGCGTTATTGGGTTATTTCCGTACCTATGAAGAGAAAGTCAACAGCTTCAATGGCGAAGAAGTACGCGGTTATCACAAACCGATCATGTTGGCCGGTGGTATCGGTAACATTCGTGGCGAACACGTTCAAAAAGGCGAAATACCAGTGGGTGCGAAATTGATCGTATTGGGTGGCCCAGCCATGAACATCGGCTTAGGCGGTGGGGCAGCTTCTTCGATGGACAGCGGTAAATCAAAAGAAGATTTAGATTTTGCTTCCGTTCAACGTGAAAACCCAGAAATGGAACGCCGCTGCCAAGAGGTGATTGACCGCTGCTGGCAATTAGGCGAAGAAAACCCAATTCTCTTTATTCACGATGTGGGCGCGGGTGGTTTATCCAACGCGATGCCTGAATTGGTGCACGATGGCGAACGTGGCGGTAAATTTGATTTACGCTCAATTCTTTGCGATGAAAAAGGCATGTCACCATTGGAAATTTGGTGTAACGAATCGCAAGAACGTTATGTCTTAGCGGTTGCGCCAGAAAAACTCAAATTATTTACCGCACTTTGTGAACGTGAGCGTGCGCCATTTGCGGTCATTGGTGAGGCAACAGAAGAGAAACATTTAACCTTGCACGATAGTCATTTCGACAATAACCCAATTGATTTGCCAATGAATGTGTTATTAGGCAAAACCCCGAAAATGACGCGCGAGGTTTCGTCAAAAACAGTCGAAAATCGACCGCTTGCAACAGAAAATATTCAATTAAAAGAAGCTTTCCATCGTGTATTACGCTTACCGGTGGTGGCTGAAAAAACGTTCTTAATCTCCATTGGTGACCGTTCGGTAACCGGTATGGTGGCACGCGATCAAATGGTCGGTCCGTGGCAAATTCCGGTGTCTGATGTGGCTGTGACAACCGCTTCATTAGACAGCTATCACGGTGAAGCCATGGCAATGGGCGAACGCGCACCTGTAGCATTATTAGACTTTGGTGCTTCTGCACGTTTAGCGGTAGCTGAATCCATTACCAATATTGCAGGCACCAACATTGGCGATATTAAACGTATTAAACTTTCTGCAAACTGGATGTCTGCAGCCGGTCATGGTGGTGAAGATGCTGGCTTATATGAAGCCGTAAAAGCAGTCGGTGAAGAACTTTGCCCTGCGTTAGGCATTACCATTCCAGTGGGTAAAGACTCCATGTCGATGAAAACCACTTGGGAAGAAAATGGCGAGAAAAAATCAGTAACAGCTCCGCTTTCTTTAGTGATTTCATCTTTTGCGCGCGTGGAAGATGTCCGCAAAACCGTGACACCTCAATTACGCACAGACAAAGGCGCAAGCCGTTTATTGTTGATTGATTTAGGCGAAAGAAAAAATCGCTTAGGCGCGACCGCACTTGCGCAAGTGTATAAACAATTAGGTGATAAACCAGCCGATGTCGTAAATGTGACCAAACTGAAAAGCTTCTTTGATGCAATGCAATCATTGGTGGCAGAACGTAAATTATTGGCTTACCACGACCGTTCAGACGGTGGCTTAATCACTACGCTTGCAGAAATGGCGTTTGCGGGTAACTGTGGCGTGGATGTGGATATTTCTGCATTAGGCGATAATGATTTAGCCGTGTTATTCAATGAAGAATTAGGCGCAGTGATTCAAGTATCAGAAAGTGAATTAAGCGCGGTGCGTGAGGTATTAAAAGCCCATGACTTGCTTGGGTTAACTCATGAACTCGGTTCTGTAAGCTCAGAAGATCGTTTTGAAATCACACGAGGCAGTAAAAAACTATTAAGCGAAAAACGTTCTGAATTACGCGGTATTTGGGCGGAACTCACTCACCAAATGCAACGCTTACGTGATAACCCAGAATGTGCTGATCAAGAATTTGAAGCGAAAAAAGCAACGGATAACAAAGGTTTATCCGCTCATTTAACCTATGATGTGAATGAAGATATTGCTGCGCCTTATATCAGCAAAGGCGTGAAACCAAAAGTAGCCGTATTGCGTGAACAAGGCGTAAACAGCCACGTTGAAATGGCAGCCGCTTTTGACCGTGCAGGCTTTGCGGCGATTGATGTTCACATGAGTGATTTAATGGCAGGTCGTTACAACTTAAACGACTTCAATGCGATGGTAGCCTGTGGTGGCTTTTCTTACGGTGACGTATTAGGTGCAAGTGGTGGCTGGGCGAAATCCATTTTGTTTAATCCACAATTACGCGATCAATTCAGCCAATTCTTCGCCAATGAAAACACCCTTTCATTAGGTGTATGTAACGGCTGTCAACTTATCTCCACCCTTGCAGAAATTATCCCAGGTGTAGAAAACTGGCCACGTTTCGTGCGTAATAAATCAGAACGTTTTGAAGCCCGTGCTGCGATGGTGAAAATCAACGACACCAACTCATTGTGGTTTAAAGGCATGGCAGGTTCACATATGCCGATTGCGGTTGCTCATGGTGAGGGGCGCGTAGAATTCAAAACACAAGAAAACTTGACCGCACTTCAATCCCAAAACTTGATTGTGGCACAGTATATCGACAGCCATTTAAATGTGACTGAAACCTATCCGGCCAACCCAAATGGCTCGGCATTAGGTATTACCGCGATTTCTAATGTGGACGGTCGTATTGCTGCAATGATGCCACACCCTGAGCGTGTATTCCGTGCGGTGAGCAACTCATGGTGTCCAGAAGATTGGTCTGAAGATGGCGCATGGATGCGAATTTTTAGAAATGCGAGAGTGAATTTCAAATAATGTGAAATTGATCACGGAAAATTAATTAAAAATAAGAGATACTAAGAAATTGGTATCTCTTTTTTTATTGCATAAATCTTAGCAATAAAAAAATGCCAACAATATTAGTGAGTAATATTGTTAATGATTTATATAAATATTTTATATAAAAATTCTTGGGCATATGCCCGTGATATCAATTGAACTATATGAGGAGTTCTACATGAGTGCATTAGTTACATTGCTAGCTAATATTGTTGCACCATTGCAACGTCAATTTATTAACTTTATCCGCATTGCGATTTGTGTTGTGATGGTTTGGATTGGTGGTTTAAAAGTTTGCCAATATGAGGCAGATGGTATTGCACACTTTGTGTCAAATAGCCCTTTCTTAAGCTTCCTTTACAAAAACGGTGCAAATGAAGTGACAAATGATAAGGGTGTTTTAGTAAAAGAATATACCTTATATAAAAACCCTGAAGGCAAAATGGTCGCAAAAAATATCGAATGGCATAAAGCCAACGGCACCTATACCGCTTCTTATATTATTGGTGCAATCATTGTGACAATTGGTATTTTAGTATTAGCGGGGATTTGGTCTCCAACATTAGGTTTATTCGGAGGCTTACTCACCTTTGGTATGTCGATAGTCACGCTGTCGTTCCTGATATTTACGCCAGAAACCTGGGTGCCTAATTTAGGTGGGGACTTCCCAACACCTAATTATGGCTTCCCATATCTCTCAGGTGCTGGCCGACTCGTGATTAAAGATATTATTATGATGGCAGGTGGCTTAGTTGCTGCAGCTGAATGTGCGAAACGCTATTTAGAGAATAAAAAACAATTTGCGTAGTAAATAGATTTTAAAAGGCTTGCTGGGGTAAACAGTAAGCTTTTTTGTTATTAAAATATAAGAGCCTTAATAAAAAAACTTACTGGTAGAATTTAAAGTATCTAAAAATTTACTCTTACTTCAAGCCCAAAACATGATTCTGGTGTAATGTATCGATAGGTATTTCAATGTGACTAAAATCTATCCAGTCAACAAGAATAGTACGGAATTAGGTATTACCACAATTTCTAACATCGACGGTTGCATTACAGCGATGATGTATCATCCAGAACGTGTTTTCTAAGCGGGAAACTTATAGTATGCAGAAAATTGGTATGTAGATGATGCTTTGATTCGGTTTTTTAGGAGTGTGAAGGGGGTAAAAGTAAAATAAATGAAAGTATTTACTCTAGTAGGTTTCTTCTAGTTATACAAAATTTACTCAGAGGAAAATAAACTTTATGATATAGAGGATAATTTGATAAAGTTGCTTGCTGTATAGTTGTTTTAAGGGTAGAATCCCCGAAAAAACTATGAACCAGTTATCCATTTCGGATGTCATAAGTAATGGCTAAAAAATCAATTAATAAATCTGTTAACAATCGTACAAGATATGGCTTTAGTCCATGTGATAATTTCACTCACATTGTTATAAATATTATTACACATGCACCTTCCGTTGCATTTTCTATTTTTTTTCTTTATGCAACGTTTTCTTTGAGTAGTGAAAAAATAGAGGTTATATTTACGAATCTCTTTGAAAAAGAGTCAACATTACACCTATACGTCATAATAGGTCTAATGGCTATAGCTTGGTTTGCTCATGTTAGATTAATTCGTCAATTACATAGTAGTAATATGAGAGCTGCAGGGATTGAAAAATCTAGATTGCAAACAAAATTAGCAGGTAGAGATTTGGGCTCTAGTGATGACTAACTATTAAATAAATGAGGATTATATGTTTTTTCTCTATGTATTAATAATCTATCTATTAATAGATTTTATCTATAAGAAAATAATACTTCCTTCTATTCGTCAGCAATATCGAGATAAATTATTCCAAATAAGGGATCAAGTTAGACTTAGAATAATTGAAGGTGGACTTAATAAGGAAAATTTAGAAGCAGCTAATTTGATGAATTCAAATCTTAATGGTTTTATTAATAGATTACACATTTTAAATTTAAATAATAGGATTAGAATTAAAATCCTTATGAAAGATCACCCTGATATAGCAAATAAACTCGAACAAGATACAAAACGAGAGTTTGATTTATTAGTATCTTGTTCCGATGAAGTTATTAGAAGTTGTTTTATTGATATGATGGATGTTCTAAAAAGAGCTTATATATTTAATAATCTTATAATTATATTAACGTGGATTCCTATAATATTACCTGTAATGACCTTATATTCGTTATATAAACTATTTACAAGGTCTATTAAGGGATTCTGGGCTGGTATATTAGAGGATATTGGAAGATTTAGTATAAAAGCGGAAAAAATGGAAAAACTAGATGAACGATATAGAGAGCGGTTCGCATAACTGTTATTCTTTTGCTTAAATATGTACTCATGATAGCGCGTATATTCTAATACGCGCTTTTTTATGTTTATAAATTGGAGCTATTAACTGGAAATATGACCATAGGTCATGGAATTCAACCTTCATCTATATTAGCTTTGTTTTTGCTCAGGGTTCTAAGATGAGTATTTTAATTGAAAATTTTTTTATTAGTTCTGCTACTTTTGGGGATTGATATCTTTATTGGGAGGTATTTTGAAAAGGTTATATCAGCACTAGAATATTGCCTAAATTGTAGCCTGAGGCTAGCAAATACCAATTCTGTTAATTCAACGAGCTCCAATTGAAATTTATTCTGATAAATTTGTTGACGAAATGTTAGACTATATTTACTGAACTCTAGTTGTTGTAGGGCAATTGAGCCATAAGATTGAAAATTAGCAGTATGAAAAATAATTATCAGTTGCTTAGTGCCATTTTAAACATTAATGTTCTAAGATAAAAACGGTCAAAAATCACAACGAATTTTGACCGCTCTTTTTATTACTTTTACCTACGTATTATTTTTGTTTTTTCAAAAACTCAACGCCAGTATCTGGGAAATCGGTGAATACACCGGTCGCACCAGATTTATTCAATAATGCATCGTACATTTGATTTACGTCAGTGAAGAATTCAGGTAACGCATCTTTACGCACGGTATATGGGTGTAATTCCACTTTGTATTGTGCAAGTTCTTTCACTAATGGGGTGTACACGATGTTGCCTGGTTTAGATTTTTCTTTATCCACTAACATGTACCAGCCTGGACCAACACCATCAGCATATTTCACTACTTCTGCCATTGCACCTGGTTTGAACATCCAATCGTAATCGTAGTTCACCCATTTGCCTTTTGCATCTTTTTCTTCAGTTTCATGCCAGTCAGTGTATGCCACTAATTGAACAAGTTTTAAATCCATGCCCATTTTTGGTAGCAATTCGTTTTTGATACGTTTTAACTCATTGAAGTCGAAGGTTTGTAAGTAAACCATGTCAGATTTCTTGTCGTAACCGTATTTTTTCAACACTTTAAGGGTTTCAACTGCAATGTCTTTGCCATTTTGGTGGTGGAACCAAGGTGCTTTGATTTCAGGGTAGATACCCACTTTTTTACCGGTCGATTTTTCTAAACCTTGGATGAATTCTAACTCATCTTCAAAAGTATGGATTTTGAAGTGTGATTTCCAAAGTGGGAAACGGCCTGGATATACTGCAACTTGTTTACCATCTTTAGTTTCAAAGTTTTCAGTCATATTTAAACTTTGAATTTCTTTTAAGGTGAAGTCGATTACGTAGTAACGACCATCTTTACGATGACGATTTGGGAATTTTTTCGCGACGTCAGTTAAGCCGTCTAAGAAGTGGTCATGGATAACAATTAAGCGACCATCTTTTGTCATCGCTAAGTCTTGTTCTAAGTAGTCTGCGTGTTGTGCAAATGCAAGCGCTTTAGACTCAAGTGTATGCTCTGGTAAGTAACCACTTGCACCACGGTGAGCAATGATAATTTTGTCTGATTTCATAGTGTCCACAGAAGAGTGTGCGCTACATCCTGCAAGTACGCCTGCAGCTAATAAAGAAAGCGCTAAAGTTTTGAGTTTCATAAGCATTTCTCCTTGAAAGTGCGGTTAAAAATTCAGTTGTTTTTTTTGTAATAAAAAAGGCGGCAAGCCTTCGCCTGTCGCCTTTAATTTATAGATTATTTAGTACCGTAGGTATCGCCTAATTTAGCTTTATGTTTGCCTTCTTCAACCATTACGATGAAGAGTAATAACACCGCTAAGATACCACCGCCGATCATGACGTAGAAACCGCCGTCCCAGCCGTAGTGTTGAGCTGCCCAACCGATAACAGCTGAAGCTGACACAGTACCACCTAAGTAACCGAATAAACCGGTGAACCCTGCTGCTGTACCTGCTGCTTTTTTCGGTGCAAGCTCAAGAGCGTGTAAGCCGATTAACATTACAGGACCGTAGATTAAGAAACCGATTAAGGTCATTAAGATGAAGTCAGTTAATTGATATGGGTTTTCATACCAAGCTGCATAGTTTGCAAGCTCTGCTTCAGGTGTAGCTGGGTTCATCCAGTATGCTACAACTGCTGCGGTAGTTAAGATCATGAAGATGAAACCGGTTAAACCACGTTTACCTTTGAAGACTTTATCTGATACCCAACCACATAATAATGTACCTGGAACTGCTGCTAATTCATAGATTGTGTAAGCCCATGCGGTACCTTTGATGTTGAAGTGTTTTACTTCACTTAAGTAAACCGGAGACCATTTCAATACGCCGTAGCGGATTAAGTATACGAATACGTTAGCAATCGCGATGTACCATAACAATTTGTTTTTCAATACATAAGTGACGAAGATTTCTTTTGTGCTTAAATCGTTTTCGTAAGTTTTTTCGTTATAGTCATCTGGGTAGTCATTACGCCATTTTTCGATTGATGGTAAACCACAAGATTGTGGAGTATCACGCATCACGAAGTAAACTGGAATTGCACAGAGCATTGCCGCAATACCCGGATAGTAGAGGGATTGTTGCCAAATATCTTTTGCTTGCGCTTCGACACCATGAGTGCTGAAGAAGACGGCACTTGCTAATAGCACCATTGCACCCGGCATCATACCACCGATGTTGTGCGCGGTATTCCAGATAGATACGATAGTACCGCGTTCTGATTTAGACCACCAGTGTACCATTGTACGACCACATGGAGGCCAACCCATACCTTGGAACCAACCATTTAAGAAGATCATTACCCACATGATGGCAACGCCAGAGGTTGCCCATGGGAATAAACCCATCATGGTCATACAAAGACCAGAAAGCAATAAACCAAATGGTAAGAATACGCGAGGGTTCGAACGGTCAGACATACCTGCCATTACGAACTTAGATAAACCGTAGGCAAGACCAGCCGCTGAGCCGATAACACCTAGTTGCGCTTTAGTGTACAAGCCCTGTTGAATTAAACCGGGTTGTGCTAAGTCAAAGTTTGCACGTACAAAATAGTAAGCGGCATAACCAAAGAAAATCCCTGCAAACACTTGCCAACGTAAGCGTTTATACGTGGAATCAATTTTCTCCGCAGGAAGTTCCGCAATATGCGGTGCGGGTTTAAATGGTCCAAACATAATTTCTCTCCAAAATCATTTTAATTATGAGTCCACCCCCATGCTGGGGATAGCGTGCATAATAAAATAAAAATAGAAATTAAAAAGGGAAATAATTCAAAAATGTGATGCATTTCACAAAATATTTTTTAACAAATGAGCGAATTCGAAAATTGTGTGATCTGTCTCACAAAACAGCTTTCTTTTTCGCTCAGAATGTTGTGAATTTAACCGCTCTCCCATACAATAGCCATGGAATTTGTAACAGTTTTTACGTTTCTTTTTATTAATATTTTGGCTTTGGGGGTAACAATGGGATTATCGCCTAATATGTATCGTGATGTGGGTGATTTTTCACCTATCTCGACGGATGTGATTATCATTGGTGGCGGTGCGACAGGTGCGGGGATTGCTCGTGACTGTGCATTGCGTGGAATTAACTGTATTTTATTAGAGCGTCGTGATATTGCGACAGGCGCAACAGGCCGTAACCACGGTTTGTTACATAGTGGTGCGCGTTATGCCGTAAACGATCAGGAATCAGCAGAAGAATGTATTAAAGAAAATAAAATTCTGCGCAATATCGCTCGTCACTGTGTGGATGAAACAGAAGGTTTATTTATCACCTTACCTGAAGATTCCCTTGATTATCAAAAAACCTTCATCGAAAGTTGTACCAAATCCGGTATTGAAGCTGTCGCCATTGATCCTAAACTTGCCCAAATTATGGAACCATCAGTCAACCCTGATTTAGTGGGGGCCGTTGTGGTGCCAGATGGTTCAATCGATCCTTTCCGTTTAACGGCTTCTAACGTGATGGATGCCACCGAAAATGGCGCGAAAATGTTCACTTATTGCGAAGTGAAAAGCTTAATTCGCGAAGGTGGCAAAGTAATCGGTGTGGATGTCTACGATCACAAAAATCGTGTAAACCGTAAATTCTTTGCGCCATTAGTCGTCAATGCGGGCGGTATTTGGGGACAAGGCATCGCAGAATATGCAGATCTCAAAATCAAAATGTTCCCAGCAAAAGGTGCATTACTTGTTATGGGTCACCGTATCAACAAAATGGTGATTAACCGTTGCCGTAAACCGGCAGATGCGGACATTCTTGTGCCAGGGGATACCATTTGTGTTATCGGTACAACCTCTAGCCGTATTCCTTACGATCAAATCGATAACATGGAAGTCACCCCGGAAGAAGTAGATATCTTATTCCGTGAAGGTGAAAAACTCGCGCCAAGCTTGCGTCATACTCGTGTATTACGTGCTTATGCCGGTGTGCGTCCTTTAGTGGCGTCTGATGATGATCCATCAGGTCGTAACGTAAGTCGCGGTATCGTGTTACTTGACCACGCAGAGCGTGATGGCTTAGACGGCTTTATCACGATCACTGGCGGTAAATTAATGACTTATCGCTTAATGGCTGAATGGGCAACGGATCTGGTTTGTAAAAAACTCAACAAAACAGCACGTTGTACAACCGCTGAGCGTCCATTGCCAGGTTCAACCGAAAGCCGCGCAGAAACCAATCAGAAAGTGATTTCACTTCCAAGTACAATTCGTTATTCAGCCGTGTATCGTCATGGTTCTCGCGCCACTCGTTTATTAGATAAAGAACGTCTCGATCGTTCAATGGTGTGCGAATGTGAAGCCGTGACAGCGGGTGAAGTCCGTTATGCCGTTGATGAATTAAATGTGAATAACTTAGTGGATTTACGTCGCCGTACTCGTGTGGGTATGGGGACTTGCCAAGCTGAGCTTTGCGCATGTCGTGCAGCGGGTTTAATGAACCGTTTTGAAGTGGCAACACCTCGTCAATCGACCACTCAATTAACCGCTTTCATGGAAGAGCGTTGGCGCGGTATTGAGCCTATTGCATGGGGTGAAGCGATTCGTGAAGCGGAATTTACTTCATGGATGTATGGCAGTGTGTTGGGTTTAAATGACGTTCAACCGCTTGAAACTGACAAACAGCAAGGGACGGATAACAATGAATTTTGATGTAGTGATTATTGGTGGCGGCCTTGCAGGTTTAACTTGCGGCATCGCTCTACAAGAACAAGGCAAACGTTGTGTCATTATCAATAACGGCCAAGCAGCGATTGATTTTGCATCCGGCTCATTAGATTTATTAAGCCGTTTACCAAATGGTGCGTTTGTTAAAAATATTCCTGAAAATTTGACCGCACTTGCAGCTCAATTACCGCAACACCCCTATAGCATCATGGGGGCTGAACGTGTATTAGCGAAAGCGCAAGATTTCGAGAAATTAGCGGAATCGTTAAATTTAGATTTAATTGGTTCAACCGCAGAAAATCATCTTCGTGTAACGGGTTTAGGTAGCTTACGTGGTGCATGGCTTTCACCAAATAGTGTGCCAACCGTACAAGGTGAAACCCCATTCCCGTATAAAAAAATTGCGGTTTTAGGCATTGAAGGCTATCACGATTTCCAACCAGAATTATTGGCAGATAACCTCACGCTCAATCCACAATTTGCACATTGTGAAGTGAAAACCGGCTTTTTAAATATCCCTGAATTAGATCAGTTACGTGCAAACTCTCGTGAGTTCCGCAGTGTAAACATTGCTCAAGTTTTAGAATATAAACTGAAATTTGATGATCTTGTAGCTGAAATGAAAGAAGCGGCGAAAGGTAATGAAGCTATTTTCTTGCCAGCATGTTTCGGCTTAGAAAATCAAGAGTTTATGGAGTCACTTCGTAAAGCAACTGGCTTGCCATTATTTGAATTGCCAACTTTACCGCCTTCTTTATTAGGTATGCGTCAACGTATTCAATTACGTCATCGTTTTGAGAAATTAGGCGGACTCATGATGAATGGTGATAGCGCATTAAAAGCACATTTTCATGGCAATAAAGTTCGTGCTATTCAAACGCGTTTGCACGAAGAGGAAGAAATCACAGCAGAACATTTTGTCTTAGCTTCTGGCAGTTTCTTCAGTAAAGGTTTAGTTTCTGAATTCGATAAAATCTACGAACCCGTATTCCATTCTGACATCATCGGTGTGGAAGGTTTTAACGATACGGATCGCTTTACTTGGACTGATCACCGTTTCTCAAATCCACAACCGTACCAATCTGCGGGCGTGGCGATTAATGCGCAATGCCAAGTACAAAAGAGCGGTCAATTTTTAACGAATTTATATGCGGTGGGTAATGTGATTGGTGGTTTCAATGCCCTAGAGCTTGGTTGTGGTTCTGGCGTAGCAGTGGTAACAGCGCTTGCTGTTGCTGATGAAATTCTTCACAACACACATTAAGGAGGCGTTATGAACATTCAACAATTAATTGATAATGCAAAACAATCCCTTAATGCGCCACAGCATCATCATGCCTTTGATGAAAGCTTTGAGAGCTGCATTAAATGTACAGCGTGTACAGCAGTGTGTCCGGTTTCGCGTCAAAATCCAAACTATCCAGGTCCAAAACAATCAGGCCCAGATGGTGAGCGTTTACGCTTAAAATCAGCCGAGCTTTATGATGAAGCATTGAAATATTGTACTAACTGTAAACGTTGTGAAATTGCCTGTCCGTCTGATGTAAAAATTGGTGATATTATCGTTCGCGCAAGAAATAAATACCTTGCTCAACAACACAAGCCAGCCGTGCAAAAATTACGTGATGCGATTTTAAGTAACACCGATATTATGGGTTCACTTAACACGCCATTGGCACCGATTGTGAATACGATTACAGGCTTGAAAGCGACAAAATTTGTGTTGGAAAAAGCGTTGAAAATCAGTCGTCATCGTACGTTACCAAAATATTCTTTTGGTACGTTCCGTAGCTGGTACATGAAGAAAATGTTGGAAAGCCAACAAAAATTCGAACGCAAAGTAGCGTATTATCATGGCTGTTATGTGAACTACAATAACCCACAATTGGGCAAAGAATTTATTCAAGTATTCAATGCCATGGATATTGGCGTGGTGTTATTGGAAAAAGAAAAATGCTGTGGCTTGCCATTGAGCGTGAACCAGTTCCCAGAACGTGCGAAAAAAATTGCGCAATTTAACACCGATTATATCGGCAAAATGGTGGATGAAAATGGCTTGGATGTGATCAGCGAAGCATCAAGTTGTGCCTTAAATTTACGTGATGAATATCATCATATTTTAGGTATCGACAATGCGAAAGTTCGTCCGCATATTCACATGGTGACACCATTCTTATATCAACTCTTTAAAGAAGGTAAAACCTTACCGCTTAAACCATTGAAATTACGTGTGGCTTATCACACTGCATGTCACGTGGATAAAGCGGGTTGGGCGCCATACACCTTGGAAGTGTTAAAACAAATTCCAGGTTTAGAAGTGGTGATGCTCCCATCACAATGTTGTGGTATTGCAGGAACATACGGTTTCAAAGAAGAAAACTACGAGGTTTCCCAATCTATCGGTAAAAACTTATTCGATAACATCAATGCAGGCGGATTTGATTACGTAATCTCTGAATGCCAAACTTGTAAATGGCAGATCGATATGTCATCTAACGTGACTTGTATCCATCCATTAACATTATTGTGTATGTCAATGAATCAAGTTTAGTGAAAAGAGCGGAAACTGATAAAAAAAAGTGACCGCTCTTTTTGTTATTCAATCCAATATGGAGAATTAATTATGCAAAAAATCTTCAAAGTTTCCTTACTTGCTGTGCTTTCATCCCTTGCGGTCAACAGCTTTGCCAGCACGGCAGAAGTGAAAGTGCTTGAGCCTCAATTAAATTACCAACAACTTCTTACTCAAAGACAGGTTGTGGATGAGTTGCTTGAACAAGCAGTGAAAATCCAAAACTCGCCGGCTCGTGTGTCAAATGCAGGTTTTACGGCGAAACTTCCTTCTAATATGGAGCGTATTGCGGATCTTTTATTGGAAGCGTATAAGCTTGAGCCTTATCGTGTGGATTTTTTGTTTGGCGCAGCGAATGCCAATATTTATAACGGTAATACAGATAAAGCCATTGAGCTTTACCAAAAAGTGCTTGATGTGGCGCCAGATGATGTGAAAGCCCACACTTACTTGGCGGCATGGAATCGTTTTAAAGGCAATCAAGCAGAAACTACTAAACATTTAGAACGCTTAAAACAACTTTCACCAGAAAGTGCGAGCAAATTAGAAAAAGTCTTTGCCGTGATTGATAAAGCAGCTAATCAACCAATTACAGATAAACTGGAAACCAAGTTACCGGCACAATCTGCAATTATTGCATTGGGCTATGCGTTAAACCCAGATGGCAGTATGCATGATATTTTGGTGCAACGTTTAGAGAAAACCTTAGAAATTGCGAATCAAAATCCAGATGCGTTAATTATTGTGACGGGCGGTGTGCCACAAAATAATAAAACCGAAGGGGATTTGATGAAGCAATGGTTGATTGAGAAAGGCGTGGATGCAAGCCGTATTTATTCTGATAACTATGCACGTTCAACAGTCGAAAATGCGCTTTTCTCTCGTTACTCTTTAGCGAAACATAAAATCAAACATGCTGTGTTGATTAGCTCGGGTAGTCATGTTCGTCGTGGACAAGCGTTATTTGAAATTGCGACGCAAGAATCCGGTCCACAAGGTATTGTGATTGAAACGGTCGCAGCATTAGATAAACCGTTAGATCAGCTACAAAAAATTACAGAGAAAGATTTGCTGGGTATTTATCGTGACAGCTTAAAAACCATGGGATTGCCAATGTTTAATAGCGGGCCATTGCAAGATTAATTAATCTTTCCAAAAACAAAAGTGCGGTGAAATTTCACCGCACTTTTTTATCTTCTCGTTCGATTAAAGAATATGTTGATATTGTTCTAACATTTCTTTTGGCCATACGCTTGATTGCACTTCACCAATGTGTTTTTTGTGAAGTAAAAGCATTGCCATACGAGATTGACCGATGCCACCACCGATGGTGAGAGGTAATTTGCCGTTTAATAAATCTTGGTGCCAATCCATTTTTAAGCGATCTTCATCACCGGTTAAACCAACTTGTAAACGCAATGCGGATTCATCTACACGAATACCCATTGAAGAAAGCTCAAACGCTTTACCTAACTCAGCGTTCCACACCAAAATATCACCGTTTAGACCTTTGTAGCCGTTTTCAGATTCTGTTGTCCAGTCATCGTAGTCTGGTGCACGGCCATCATGTGGTTTACCATCTGATAATTTGCCACCGATACCGATTAAGAACACGGCGCCATATTCTTTACAAATCGCATTTTCACGCTCTTTGCTTGAAAGATCTGGGTAGCGTTTCACTAAATCTTCACTATGTACGAAAGTGATTTCTTTTGGCAAGCTTGATGGAATGTCAAAGCGTGCTTCTACCGCTAATTCAGTTAAACGGATTGCACGATAGATAGAACGTACCGTTTCTTTTAAATAAGCAAAGTTACGACGACCTTCAGGAATGACTTTTTCCCAGTCCCATTGGTCCACATAAACAGAGTGAGTTTGATCCAATGAATCTTCATCTGGACGTAATGCTTTCATATGAACAAATAAGCCTTCACCTTCTTTGAAATGGAAACGTGCGAGAGTATGGCGTTTCCATTTAGCTAATGAGTGAACCACTTCATAAACCGCATTTGGGATACATTTCACGTTTACTTGAACAGCTTTCTCAATGCCTGATAAGTTATCTTGCATACCGTTACCAACTTCACTAAGGATTGGACCCTGTACTTCGATAATGCCAAGTTGTTCAATCAAGTTTTGAGTAAAGGTGTTCTTCACAAAGCTGATTTCTTGTTGTTGTAAAATAAACGTCTTTTTCATATTTATCCTTCTTTTTATAATAACTGCTAAGATTTGTTGCGCATTATTTAATGAAATGACAAATTATTTCAAGTAATTTCTTTACATTGTTTTAAATTTTGAATATTATCAAAAATAAAGAAAGTATTTTGAAAAAGATCTAATAAGGAGTGTTTTATGAACAATATCGATACACTTGATCGCCAAATTCTCCGTGTACTGACTAAAGATGCCCGTACACCTTATGCTGAAATGGCCAAAAACTTTGGGGTGAGTCCAGGTACGATTCATGTTCGCGTAGAGAAAATGCGCCAGTCTGGTTTGATTGAAGGCACAAAAGCGATTATTGATGAGCGTAAACTGGGTTATGATGTATGCTGCTTTATTGGCATTATTTTGAAAAGCGCAAAAGATTACGAAAAAGTGATTAAAAAGCTAGAGACCTTTGATGAAGTGGTGGAAGCCTATTACACCACGGGAAACTATTCTATTTTTATCAAAGTGATGACACACACCATTGCTGAATTACATTCCGTGCTTGCAACCAAAATTCAGTTGATTGATGAAATTCAATCAACGGAAACCCTGATTTCCATGCAAAATCCAATTTTGCGAGACATTAAACCTTAAATGTCACCGAAACAATAAAGGCGTGTATTAAACACGCCTTTGCTTTTTTTGATTAACGATAACGATCGAGGAATTTGTAATAGAGTACGCCGATCTTGGTGGCTAAGTTTTTAAGATATTTTCCACCGTAAAACGAAGGCACTTTCAACCCTTCAAAAATTCTCAAACGTTCATCATTACCTAAAATCGCTTCTGCAATAATACGTCCCGCAAGCCCGGTTAGTGCGACACCATGACCAGAATAGCCTTGCGCAAAATAAATATGCGGCGAGATACGACCGAAATGTGGGCTAGCGTTCATTGTCATATCAATCGGTCCTGCCCAACCATAATCAATTTTGACATTTTCTAATTGTGGGAAGACATGCAGCATATTGCGGCGCATAATTTGCACCATATCTTTTTCTGAGCTTGAGTCACTACCAAATAACAAACGGTTATCCGCACTCAAACGATAGTAATCAAGTAAGATATTGTTATCGCAAACAGACATACCATTGTTGATCACGGAATCAGCAGTGGCTTGATCTAAGGGCTCGGTCGCAATAATAAAGCTCTCAACCGGTAAGATTTTACGATTAATGCCGTGATGAATGGATTTCGGTAGTGCATCAATATAAGCATTGGTAGCTAAAATAACGTCTTGAGAAATGACCGCACTTTTATCGGTTTTGACTTCAATGCAGCCTGATTTTTCTACTAAATCCACAACAGGAGATTGTTCGTAAATCTGCACGCCTAAATCTAAGCAAGCTTTTGCTAAGCCTAAGCAATAGTTAAGTGGGTGTAAGTGGCCTGAATTGCTATCGTATAAACCGCCCACATAAATATCACTGCCTAGGTGTTGTTTAAGTTTGGCTTTATCCCAAAGTTGCATTTTGTCATAGCCAAAAGTCGCGTGGCTAGCTTTTTCCATTTCAATGAGATCGTCCATTCGACGTTCATTTAACGCCAATGTAGCATAACCTTTTTTCCAATCACATTGAATGCCATATTTCGCAATGCGTTCATCAATAATATCAATGGCTTCTAGTGACATATCCCAAAGTTGCTTCGCTTTATCAAAGCCTACTTGAGCAATATATTCATCAATGCCTTCTTCAAAACCGTTGATGGCTTGACCGCCACTTCTACCAGATGCACCAAATCCGACTCGCGCGCCTTCTAGCACAATCACTTTTTTGCCTTTTTCTGCTAATTCAAGGGCAGCAGATAAGCCAAAGAAACCCGCACCGATGACACAAACATCTGCTTCTTCTTGCTGAGTGAGCGGCGGTAGTTCAAAGGTTTGATTTCGACTGTCGAGATAATAAGATTTGACGTGTTCTTGATGAGCAAATGCGAGCATAGTTGATGACTGATTAACATAAAATAGAGATAGGCGAAATCTTACCCTGATGGGAAAATATGTCAAACCTTTTGCAAAAAAGGTGCTATACTCCTCAAGTTTACATAGGTAAACGATTACTTAAGGTTTATTTTGATTGTCCTGAGGAGGTCAATAAATTGAAAAAAAATGCTGTTCAATACATTAAATCTCTTTGTCTGTCTGCCGTCGCATTCGTCGCAACCTCTGCGGCATTTGCTGCTGAAAAACTTTATGTTTATAACTGGACTGACTATGTGCCATCTAATTTGGTTGCGGAATTTACCAAAGAAACCGGCATTGAAGTGATTTATTCAACATTTGAAAGTAATGAAGAAATGTATGCTAAATTGAAACTGACCTCCAGTACAGGCAGTGGTTATGATTTAGTTTTCCCATCAAGCTATTACGTTAATAAAATGGCGAAAGAAGGCATGTTACAAGAGCTTGATCACAGCAAATTAAGTAATTTTAAACAAATTCCAGCAAATTTATTAAACAAGGAATTTGACCCAAATAACAAATATTCTCTGCCTTACGTTTATGGCTTAACCGGTATCGGTGTGAATGCGGATGATATTGACCCAAGCAAAATTACGAGTTGGGCTGATTTCTGGAATCCAGAATATAAAGGTAAAGTATTATTAACCAGTGATGCGCGAGAAGTGTTCCATATTGCATTACTTTTAGATGGAAAATCACCAAATACCACGAATGAAGAAGACATTAAAGCGGCTTACGAGCGCTTAGTGAAATTGTTACCAAATGTGGTGACCTTTAACTCAGACTCACCAGAAGTTCCGTTTGTTCAAGGTGAAGCTTCTATCGGTATGTTATGGAATGGTTCGGCTTATTTAGCACACAAAGAAAATCCAAGTATCCAATTTGTGTATCCAAAAGAAGGCGCGATTTTCTGGATGGATAACTACGCGATTCCAAAAGGTGCGAAAAATACAGAGGGCGCTTATAAATTTATCGACTTCTTACTTCGTCCTGAAAATGCGAAATTAGTCGTTGAAAAAATGGGCTTCTCTATGCCAAATGAAGGTATGAAAGCGTTACTTTCACCTGAAATGGCGAATAACCCAACCTTATTCCCATCGGCTGAAAACATTGAAAAAGGCATTATGCAAGGCGATGTGGGCGAAGCAGTGGACATTTACGAAAAATATTGGAATAAATTAAAAACCAATTAATCCAAATATTGATGAAAAGTGCGGTGAATTTGACCGTACTTTTTCTTTGTAAAGGATGACAAATGAGTTTTCTTGAGCGACTTTTTCACGCAATCTTGTTTGAAACCACGGTTGTGTTGCTTTCCGTTTTCGCTTTGTATTTCTTTACAGAAGAAAGTGTTTCTATTCTCTTTGGGTCCATGGTACTGGTTTCCTTAACCGCCATGCTATGGAACCTCATCTTTAATTATTTTCTTGATAAAGTGTTTACGGGACCGCGAGAAAAGCGAGGTGTCATATTTCGTACTTTACATGCCATTTCATTTGAAGGTGGTTTGCTTATTTTCACTGTGCCGATCATTGCTTACTTTTTAAAAGTGGATTGGATTACGGCTTTTATGATGGATTTCAGCTTAACGGTGATGGTAACCGTTTATACCTTTATTTTTAATTGGGTGTATGATCACGCGCGATTGCTGTTTATTAAGCGTGAATGATGCAATAGCTAAGGGAAGAAATAAAAAAGTGCGGTCAAAATCTAAGATGTTTTTGACCGCACTTTAATTTTTTAAGGGCATTATAAAGCCCTTTTATTTCTTAAAGTTTTTCCACTAACTCAATGGCTGCACCGATGTAGGTTGCAGGAGTGAGTTGTTGTAAACGTGCTTTTTCATCGGCTGGGATAGCCAGTTTTTCGATGAATTCACGCATTGCTTTTTCATCAACGCGTTTACCACGAGTCAGCTCTTTTAATTTTTCGTATGGTTTTTCAATACCATAGCGACGCATCACGGTTTGAATTGGCTCAGCTAAAACTTCCCAGTTTTGGTTGAGTTCATCACGGAGATGTTGTTCGTTAACTTCTAATTTGCTGATACCTTTACGCGTTGCAGCATACGCAATTAAACAATAACCTAAACCCACGCCTAAGTTACGTAATACGGTAGAGTCTGTTAAATCACGTTGCCAGCGAGAAATCGGTAATTTTTGAGCAAGGTGAGTCATCACAGCATTGGCTAAACCTAAGTTACCTTCTGAGTTTTCGAAGTCGATAGGATTTACTTTATGCGGCATGGTAGATGAACCAATTTCACCCGCGATAGTGCGTTGTTTAAAGTGATTTAACGCAATGTAACCCCATAAATCACGATCGAAGTCGATGATGATGGTATTAAAACGTACCACGGTATCAAAGTATTCAGCAATGTAATCATGTGGTTCAATTTGCGTAGTGTATGGGTTCCAATCTAAACCTAATGAGGTGACAAACTCTTCGCTGAATTTGTGCCAGTTGATATTTGGATAAGCCGATAAATGCGCATTGTAGTTACCTACGGCGCCGTTGATTTTACCCAAGATTTCATTTTGTTGGAGCTGTTTGAATTGGCGTTTTAAACGGTAAACCACGTTTGCCATTTCTTTACCCACAGTACTTGGTGAGGCAGGCTGGCCGTGTGTACGAGAAAGTAATGGGATAGTTTTGTATTCGTTCGCTAGACGGGTGATTTCATCAATCAGTTTTTGCCATTCCGGTAAGATTACTTCTTCACGCGCCGTTTTTAACATTAAGGCATGAGAAAGGTTGTTAATGTCTTCTGATGTACATGCAAAGTGAATAAATTCAGAGACTTTGGCTAATTCTGGTAAGGCCTCACTTTTTTCTTTTAAGAAATACTCAACTGCTTTTACGTCATGATTCGTAGTGCATTCAATTTCTTTGATACGTTCAGCATCTTGAAGACTGAATTCTTCTACAATTTTATTAAGGTAATCGTTTGCTTCTTTGGACAAAGAAGAAACTTCTTGGATTTCAGCGGTCGCCGCCAATTTTTGTAACCAACGTACTTCCACGGTGACACGGAATTTGAGTAAACCAAATTCACTGAAAATACCACGCAATGCAGTGGCTTTATCTTGATAACGACCGTCAATCGGGGAAAGAGCGGTTAATGCGGAAAGTTGCATAAGAGTTCTCCAAGGATTAATTTAAAGTTAAGTAGAGTTGTCGTGCCGCTTGCACTAATTTTTTACGATGAAATAACAGTTGCCATTTGCTGCCGCCGACTTGACGCCACAAAACGGCAGAACGAATGCCGGCAAGTAAACACGCACGAATTTTGTCTTGTACATTTTGTTGCTGTAAATGATATGCCGAACCAATAATATGAATACGTTTGCCTAAAGGACTAATTGTATCGACATAAATATTTGCCATGATTGAAAACATCTCATCATCAAATTGATTGTTGTGATAAGCAAGTTGTTCCGGTAAACGGGCAATACGGCAGCCAAGTTCTTGTTTGATTTCAGGTTGTTTGTTTAATTTGCTCTCTAACGCTAACAG
>ERZ773131.1017-NODE-1017-length-21676-cov-3.672124_pt1 | contig 21676 bp, 12 predicted proteins | sample MGYA00511082_ERZ773131 | MGnify/ENA primary metagenome ERZ773131 (study PRJEB29015, sample SAMEA2737813) | human gut metagenome | biome: human gut; feature: human-associated habitat; material: faeces | place: China | collected 2012 ... | reverse complement strand
CAGGCATAGCGCTCATCGCGCTGGTGGTGGGAGGCATAGGCGTTATGAACATCATGCTGGTTTCCGTCACCGAGCGTACCCGCGAAATCGGCTTGCGCATGGCCGTGGGAGCCCGGCGGGGGCACATTATGGAGCAGTTTTTGATGGAGGCCGTGTTCCTCTGTCTGGCGGGCAGCCTGGCGGGCATTCTGCTGGCCGTGGCCGTGAGCGGCCTCGCGGACCTGCTGGCCACGACCTTTCCGCTGCGCATTGCGCCCGATTCCATTATTCTTTCCGTGGTCTGCTCTTCACTCATCGGCACGGTGTTCGGCTTTGTGCCTGCTCGTAACGCCGCCCGGCTCAACCCCATCGAAGCGCTGGCCAGGGAATGAATATGCGGATTTTTTCTTCCGGCCGCCGGGCGCTGGCGGCCTTTGCCCTGGTGGTCCTTGTGCTGGGAGGCTGCGCCGGCGCGCGGTACGACAGCGCCGACCTCACCAGGGCCGTGGCCGCGGAGACGGATGTGGCCGCCCGCTATGGCCTGGATACGGCCTGGTGGCGCGCCTATGGCAACCAGGCGCTGGACAAGGCCGTGGACCTGGCCCTGGAGCGCAATGTGGACCTGGCCAAGAGCGCCCTTACGGCCCAAAAGGCCCGCTACGCGGCGCGGCTGCGCCTGAGTGACCTTATCCCCGCCCTGTCCGCTGAGGGGAGCGCAACCTCCACCCGCAATCTGGGTGAGCATGACGCGGGCGGGGAGCGGGACATGTACGAAAGCTGGGCGGTCCAGGGCTCTCTGAATTACGAACTGGACCTCTGGCAACGCCTGGCCGCCGCCCACGACGCCGCCTCCTGGGAATACCGGGCCACGCTGGAAGACCTGGCCGCCGCGCGTTTGGCCCTGATCAACAGCGTGGTGGGAAGCTGGTGGGAAATCGCCTACCTGGATCAGGCCATGCGACTGGTGGAGGGCAATATTGCGGCCTATGCGCGTATTCTGGACATAGCCCGGCAACGCTACGCCCAAGGCAAGGCGGCAGTAGTGGAGCCGCTGGAGGCTGACCAGGCGCTGCTGACGGCGCGCCATAGCCTCACGACCCTGCGCGTCCAGCGCGCCCAGCAGGGCGGCGAGAGTGGTCATCAGGATCGGGCGAAAACGCAGCAGACAGGCCTGGAAAATAGCTTCCTGCGGCGTCAGGTTACCGTGCCGTTGGGCTTCAAGCGCAAAATCGACCATCATAATGGCGTTTTTCTTCACGATGCCGATTAATAGCATGATCCCTATCAGGGCGATTAGGCTGAACGGGGCATTGAACAGCTCCAGCGCCAACAGCGCTCCAACGCCCGCCGAGGGCAGGGTGGAGAGAATCGTCAGCGGATGTACGTAACTCTCGTAAAGGATACCCAGCACGATATACACCGTGGCGATGGCGGCGATAATCAGGATCACCTGCGAGTTCATCGTCTCCTGGAACACCTGCGCCGTGCCGGCAAAACTGCCGCGCACCGTCGAAGGCACCCCAAGCTGGGTCATTGCGCGATCGATCGCCGCACTGGCGTCCGAGAGCGATTTTCCGGTCGGCAGGTTAAACGAAATGGTCGAGGCCGCCGATAATCCCTGATGATTCACCGATAGTGGGGCATTCGCCGGTTGCCATTTAGCGAAATACGACAGCGGGATCGCTTTGCCTTCGTTATTGATAACGAACATTTTTTCCAGCGCACTGATGTCCTGGGTATAGCGCGGATCCACTTCCATCACCACTTTATACTGGTTCATCGGCTGGTAAATGGTCGAGATTTGCCGCTGACCGAAGGCGTTATTTAACAGACTGTTGGCGGCTTGTACGTCGATTCCCAGCCGTGCCATGGTGTCGCGGTCGTAAACCAGATTCATCTCCGCGCCGTTATCCTGCTGATCGGAGTTCACGTCCGCCAGTTCCGGCAACGTCGCCAGTTTTTTGCGGATTTTCGGCTCCCATTCGCGCAGTGCCGTCAGGTCGTCGGATAACAACGTGTACTGGTAGCTGGCGTTCGACTGACGCCCACCAACGCGAATATCCTGTACCGCCATCAGGAACAGATTCGCCCCCGGTTCTTTCGCCAGTTTTACGCGCAGACGGTCGATAATTTGCTGCGCCGTTTCGCTGCGTTCGTCGCGTGGCTTGAGGGTGATAAACATCATCCCGCTGTTCACTCGCGAACCGCCTGTAAAGCCGGTGACATTATCCACTGCCGGATCGTCACGGATAATTTTCATGAAATCCTGCAACTTACCGCGCATCGCCTGAAACGAAATACTCTGATCCGCCTGAATCCCGCCCATCAACACGCCAGTGTCCTGCTCCGGGAAGAAGGTTTTCGGGATCGAGATATACAGACAGATATTCAGCGCAATGGTGCCAAGCAGCACCACGCCCACCAGACGGGTATGATTGAGCACCCATTTCAGTGACTTGCCGTAGCCTTGTTGCAGGGCTACCAACATGCGACCAAAACCACGCAGTCGCTTTTGCTCGCGCGGCTTGCTGGCTTTCAGCATCCAGCCACACATCATTGGCGTTAATGTCAGAGAAACCAGCAACGAAATACCAATGGCGACAGAAAGCGTCACGGCAAACTCGCGTAACAGTCGGCCCGGCAATCCGCCCATCAACAGCAGCGGCAGGAACACCGCCACCAGTGACAGACTCATCGACAGCACCGTAAAACCGACTTCGCGAGTACCTTGCAGTGCGGCTTGCAACGGTTTCATTCCCGCTTCCAGATGACGGGCAATGTTTTCCAGCACCACGATGGCGTCATCCACCACGAAACCAGTAGCGATGGTGAGCGCCATTAACGAAAGGTTATTGAGACTGAATCCGCACAGGTACATCGCCGCAAACGTACCAATCAGCGAAACCGGCACCGCAACGGCGGGAATAATAGTGGCGCGACCCGAGCGCAGGAATAAAAACACCACCAGAATCACCAGCGCCACCGAGATAATCAGCGTTTGCTCGACTTCTTCCAGCGAGGCGCGAATGGTGGGGGAGCGATCCTGGGCAATTTGCAGATCAATCGCCGCCGGAATGGTTTCCTGCAACTCCGGTAATTTTGCCCGGATGCTGTCAACCGTCTGGATAATATTGGCTTCCGGCAGTTTGCGGATCATCAGTAAAATAGCCGGTTTGGCGTTGGTCATCCCGGCGTTGCGCACATCCTGCACTGAGTCGGTCACCGTCGCCACATCGCCCAGACGAACCGCGCCGCCGTTGTTGTAGTGAATAATCAACGGCTGATATTCAGCGGCGGTTTTTAGCTCATCATTGGTCTGGATCTGCCAGCGGTGAGTGCCATCTTCCAGCGCGCCCTGCGGTTTACGCACGTTGGCATTGCTGACGGCGGTGCGTACGTCGTCCAGCGACACGCCCTGATTAAACAGCGCCTGCGGATTCAGCCCGACGCGTACGGCGGGCAGTGAGCTGCCTCCGACATCGACATCACCAACACCGTCGATTTGCGAAATCGTCGGAGCCAGCTGCGTCGAGGCGAAATCGTACAGTTCACCCTGCGAATAAGTATCGGACGTCAGCGTGAGGATCATAATTGGCGCATCCGACGGGTTCGCTTTGCGATAGGTCGGGCGGCTGGGCATCCCACTGGGCAGCAAACTTTGTGCAGCGTTGATCGCCGCCTGCACATCACGCGCTGCGCCGTTGATATCCCGGTCAAAATCAAACTGCAAAATAATACGCGTGCTGCCGAGCGAACTGCTGGAGGTCATTTCACTGACTCCGGCAATGCGCCCAAGTGAGCGCTCCAGCGGCGTGGCAACGGAAGACGCCATTGTTTCTGGTGACGCACCGGGCAGCGAGGCGCTGACCATAATCACCGGAAAATCGACCTGCGGCAGCGGGGCGACCGGCAGCATACGGAAGCCCAGTATGCCGCACAGGGTAATGGCAACCGACAGTAAAATCGTCGCCACCGGACGGTAAATGAAGAGGGCAAAAAACTTCACTTACGCCTCCTCTTCATGACGGGCAAAGCGGCTTTTGGTCCACAATGCCAGGCGGTCGAACAGCAAATAAATCACCGGCGTGGTGAACAGCGTCAGCACCTGGCTGACAATCAGGCCGCCGACCATGCCGATACCTAACGGACGACGCAGTTCCGCGCCGACCCCGGTACTCAACATCAGCGGCAGCGCGCCAAGCAGAGCCGCCAGGGTGGTCATCAGGATCGGACGAAAACGCAACAGACAAGCCTGGTAGATTGCCTCGCGCGGCGACATGCCTTGCTCGCGCTCGGCAGCCAGCGCGAAGTCGATCATCATGATGGCGTTCTTCTTCACGATACCGATCAGCAAAATAATGCCGATAATCGCAATCACATCCAGTTCGCTACCAGCAATCAGCAACGCCAGCAGTGCGCCAACCCCTGCGGTGGGTAGCGTCGAGAGAATGGTGATCGGGTGAATAAAGCTCTCGTACAGAATGCCGAGCACGATATACATCGCCACCACCGCCGCGACAATCAGCCAGACAGTGCTGCCCAGCGCCGACTGGAAGGCGAGGGTGCTGCCCTGGAACTGCGTGGTGATATCCACCGGCAGATTCAGCGTCTTTTCGGTGTCCATAATCGCCTGCACCGCATCGCCCAGCGAATAGTTATCCGGCACGTTAAAGGAGATGGTCGTTACCGGGAACTGATCCAGATGGTTGATGGAGAGCGGCGCAAAACGCTGCTCAATTTTGGCAATTGAGCTTAGCGGCACCACGCCGCCGTCGCTGCTGGTCAGGCGAATGGTATCCAGCGCCGCGAGGCCTGGGGTATTTTCGGTGTTGTGCTCCAGCACCACGCGATACTGGTTGGCCTGAGTATAAATAGTGGAAATCAGCCGCTGACCAAACGCGTTGTACAGGGCGTTATCGACATCCGCCATGCTGATCCCCAGACGGCTGGCGCTGTCGCGATCAACATTGACATACGCCACCAGCCCTTTGTCCTGCCAGTCGCTGGAGACATCAGAAAGCTGTGGCAGTTGCTGGAGTTTTTCCATCAACTGTGGCACCCAGGTACTGAGCGCATCCAGTGACGTGGCCTGCAAGGTAAACTGGTACTGGGTGCGGCTGACCTGAGTATCAATAGTCAGATCCTGCGTTGGTTGCAGGAAGAGATCGACGCCCGGCACTTTATCTACCGCCGTTTGCAGACGGGCGATGACTTTTTGCACCCGATCATCACGTTCATCCAACGGTTTGAGGTTGATTTGTAAACGTGCACTGTTCAGCGACGGGTTAGTGCCATCAACGCCAACAAATGAGGTCAGGCTTTGCACTGCCGGATCCTGCAAAATCACGTCCGCGACCTTGCGTTGTCGCTGGGCCATATTGGCAAAGGAGCTGGATTGCGGTGCCTGCAAAGTGCCCTGAATAATGCCATTGTCCTGTACCGGGAAGAAACCTTTCGGAATGAACACCCACAGCAGCACGCTAAGCAGCAGCGTGCTGAGTGCCACGCTTAAGGTCAGCCACGGATGATTCAGCACTTTCGCCAGTCCACGACCATAGGCGGCGATTATCCTGTCGAACATTTTTTCCGAGGCACGGGAGAAGCGGTTCTGTTTACGCAACGACTCCTGGCTGAGCATCCGCGCGCACATCATCGGTGTCAGGGTCAGCGACACCACCGCTGAGATCAAAATCGCTACCGCCAGGGTAATAGCAAATTCGCGGAACAGTCGCCCGACGATATCGCCCATAAACAGCAGTGGGATCAACACCGCAATCAGTGAGAAGGTCAGCGAGATAATGGTAAAGCCGATTTCACCTGCGCCCTTGAGCGCCGCCGCCAACGGTTTTTCGCCTTTTTCGATATAGCGGGAAATGTTTTCGATCACCACGATGGCGTCATCGACCACGAATCCGGTGGCGATAGTTAACGCCATCAGTGTCAGGTTATTGATTGAAAAATCGAGAAACACCATAACCGCGAAAGTGCCGATTAACGACAGCGGTACAGCAACACCGGGAATGATGGTCGCCGGAATATTGCGCAAAAACAGGTAGATAATCATGACTACCAGCGCGATAGCCATCATCAATTCAAACTGAGTATCATCGACGGATGCGCGGATATTGGTGGTGCGATCGGAAAGCACTGTCACCTTCACCGATTTCGGCAGACTCTCAGTGAGCTGTGGCAGCATCTGCCGAATGCTGTCGGCGGTGGAGATAATGTTAGCACCGGGCTGGCGCTGAACATTCATCACAATGGCCTGTTCTTTGTTCGCCCACGCGCCGAGCCAGCTGTTTTCTGCACCTTGCTCTACAGTTGCGACATCGCCCAGACGAATTGGCGCGCCGTTCTGGTAGGCGATGATTAGCTGGCGATACTCTTCGGCGGATTGCATCTGGTCGTTCGCGGAAAGCGTGACCGCACGGGAAGGGCCGTCGAGGCTACCTTTTGCCGAGTTAACGTTAGCGCCGGTAATGGCGGTGCGCACGGTTTCGCTGGTCAGGCCGAGGGCGGCAATCGCCTGAGCGTTAAGTTTGACGCGAACAGCCGGACGCTGACCGCCGGAAAGCGTCACCAGGCCGACGCCGGAAATCTGCGAGATTTTCTGCGCGACGCGGGTTTCCACCATATCTTCTACCTGGGTCATCGGCATGGCGGTTGAGGTGACGGCGAGCGTCATGATCGGCGGATCTGCCGGGTTCACTTTGCTGTAAACCGGCGGGTTAGGCAGATCGCTCGGCAACAAGTTGGTCGCAGCGTTAATCGCGGCCTGCACTTCCTGCTCGGCGACATCGAGCGGTAATGTTAGCTGGAACTGCAAAGTGATAACTGACGCACCGCCGGAACTTTGCGACGACATCTGTTTCAGGCCAGACATCTGCCCGAACTGGCGTTCGAGCGGCGCGGTAACGGCAGAGGTCATGACATCCGGGCTGGCACCTGGGTAGAGCGTGACCACCTGAATGGTCGGATAGTCCACTTCCGGCAGCGCCGAAACGGGCAGGGCGCGATAACCGATAATCCCGGCGAGTAAGATCGCCACCATCAGCAGCGTGGTGGCCACAGGACGCATAATAAACAGGCGCGACGGGCCGCCTGTGCTGCTCGGGGGTAACACCTGCATCAGGAGCGTGCTCCTTTTTTCGCGTATTCGCGGCTGGTGGCTTTCTCTTCCGGAGTAGTGGCGCTCTGGGCTTCCACTACTTCCACTTTCGCCCCTTCGGTCAGGCGATCAATGCCGTCTGTCACCACGCGATCGCCCGCAGAAATACCTGCACGGATCACCACTTTCTGACTGTCCTGAATGCCCGGCGTCACCAGATGTTTGCTGACCTTGTTTTCGCTATTCAGCACCCAGACAAAATGGCCTTCATTACCCATTTGCAGGGCGGCGGTGGGGATCACCACGGCGTTTTGTTCGGTGTCGACTAACATGCGCGCGTTAACAAACTGATTGGGAAACAGCGCATCATCCTGATTATTAAAGCGTGCTTTCACTTTAATCGTACCGGTAGTGGCATCGATTTGGTTATCGAGACTTAACAGCGTGCCTTCACTTAATTTCTTCGAGTTGGTTCGATCCCAGGCTTCTACCACCAGCGGTTTTCCGACTTTTTGCGCCTGCACTACAGTAGCGATATCGCTTTCCGGCAGGGTAAAGACTAAATCGATAGGATGCGTCTGGGTGATCACCACGATCCCGGTGGTATCACCACTGGAGATTTGGTTACCAACATCAACCTGCTTGAGACCAACGCGACCATCGACTGGTGCGGTGATGCGGCTCCAGTCGAGTTGCAGCTGCGCGCTGGCGACGCTTGCTTCATCAGCCTTAATGGTGCCTTCGGTTTCACTGACCAGCGCCTGTTGGGCATCCAGCTCCTGACGGGATACGAGATTGGTTTTTGCCAGTTGCTGATAACGCGCCAGGTCACGGCGGGCGTTAGCAAGCGTGGCTTTATCTTTTGCCAGTTGGCCCTGGGCTTGTGCTAATGCAACTTTGAACTGGCTGGGGTCAATTTCTGCCAGTAAATCGCCTGCTTTGACCTGCTGGCCTTCCTGGAAATGTAACGCCATCAGTTGACCGTCCACGCGGCTGCGCACCGTAACAGTATTAGCGGCGGTAATGGTGCCAAGCCCGGTGAGGTAACGCGGAACTGCCTGTTCTACGGCGGTCGCCGCCTGAACCGGGGCTAATGGGCCGGAACGCATACCACGGCGACCACTCGCTGGCGATTGCTGCGCTTGTTTCGTCGCCCCTGGGGCTGCACTCCGGGAGTCATTGCGGCCTTGCCAGAACCAGAATGCGGCGATGGCGGCGATAACCACCACGATTACGATTACCCAACGGGATTTATAACTGCCTTTCATCGTTAAGAGTTTCTCTTCCTGAAACGTTTCGCGGAATGATACTAGTGTAGCCAGCCAATAAGGGAGAAAAATGGAGGAATTATGAAACACTGTCTGGAATCGTCTGAATGACGGGCACATTTGCGAGCACGCATCCAGTAATAACACAGGAAACTATTTTATCTACGCGTTAGCGATAGACTGCTTGCATGGCGAAAGGAGGTAAGCCGCAGATTTCAGCCGGATGCTGAAACGGGAAAGCCCCTCCCGAGGAAGGGGCCTTAAATAAGGAAAGGGTCATGATGAAGCTACTCATCATCGTGGTGCTCTTAGTCATAAGCTTCCCCGCTTACTAAGACTACCAGGGCGGGGGAAACCCCGCTCTACCCTCACTCCTGAAAGTATGCCTTCACGATAAGATTGTCAATCCGCAGGCTTTGTAGTCTGCGATCCTGCCAGCAAATATTCTTTGCGAGTCGTTACGCAATAATCACAGAGGAAACTATTTTATTCACGCGTTAGCGATAGACTGCATTCAGGGCGAAAGGAGGTAAGCCGATGATTTCAGCGGGACGCTGAAACGGGAAAGCCTCTCCCGGAGAAGAGGGCTTTTAATAAGGAAAGGGTTATGATGAAGCACGTCATCATACTGGTGATACTCTTAGTGATTAGCTTCCAGGCTTACTAAGAACACCAGGGGGAGGGGGAAACCTCTCCCTAACCCTCACTCCTGAAATTATGTCACTCCGCCCTTAGTGTCAATCGACGGCTCTCCGTTCTTGCGAGGCGAATAGCAAAATTTTCTGCGCCGCCGGGCCTAATTCTGAAAGTTTCTTCGTTTGCTCTTATTTCATTATTGCAGTCGGTATGATACCGGACCTCGATAATTCTCTAAGAAAGGATTTCTTATGAGCGAACAAATCACGTTTGCCACCAGCGATTTTGCCAGTAACCCGGAACCACGTTGCCCCTGCATTTTGCTGCTGGATGTTTCTGGTTCTATGAACGGTAGACCTATTAATGAACTTAACGCCGGATTGGTTACCTTTCGTGATGAACTGCTTGCTGATCCGCTGGCTTTAAAAAGAGTGGAACTCGGCATTGTGACGTTCGGCCCGGTGCATGTGGAACAACCCTTTACCAGCGCCGCTAATTTTTTTCCGCCCATCCTGTTTGCCCAGGGCGATACACCAATGGGTGCGGCCATTACCAAAGCCCTGGATATGGTAGAGGAGCGGAAACGTGAGTATCGTGCAAATGGTATTTCGTATTATCGCCCGTGGATTTTCCTGATTACCGATGGTGCACCAACCGATGAGTGGCAGGCTGCAGCCAACAAAGTGTTTCGGGGGGAAGAAGATAAAAGGTTTGCTTTCTTTTCCATCGGTGTTCAGGGGGCGGATATGAAGACGCTGGCACAAATTAGCGTTCGTCAGCCTTTGCCTCTGCAAGGATTACAATTCCGTGAACTGTTTAGCTGGTTATCCAGTTCGCTGCGTTCGGTTTCCCGCTCCACGCCGGGAACGGAAGTTGTGCTGGAAGCGCCAAAAGGCTGGACGTCAGTGTGAGCTGGCGTCTGGTCTATGCATCAACCGTTGGAACGTCGCACATCAGCGCGGACTTGCCTTGTCAGGATGCCTGCCAGATGCAGGTTGTCTGGTAAAATGACCAGCAGCCATTATTGTCGGTATTTGTCGCTGATGGCGCAGGCAGTGTCTCGCAGGGTGGCGAAGGCGCGATGCTCGCCGTCAATGAAGCGATGGCTTATATGTCGCAAAAAGTGCAGGGCGGGGAATTGGGGCTTAATGATGTCCTCGCCACAAATATGGTACTGACCATTCGTCAACGACTTTTTGCCGAGGCGGAAGCCAAAGAATTAGCGGTTCGCGATTTTGCCTGCACATTTCTGGGACTGATTTCATCGCCTGACGGCACCTTGATTATGCAGATTGGCGATGGCGGCGTGGTGGTAGATTTGGGTCACGGTCTGCAATTGCCTCTCACGCCGATGGCGGGTGAATATGCCAACATGACGCACTTCATTACCGACGAAGATGCCGTTTCCAGACTGGAAACTTTCACCAGCACTGGGCGTGCGCACAAAGTTGCAGCATTTACGGATGGTATCCAGCGACTGGCGTTAAATATGCTGGATAATTCTCCTCATGTGCCTTTCTTTACCCCGTTTTTCAATGGACTGGCGGCAGCAACGCAGGAACAACTCGATTTATTACCTGAATTGTTAAAGCAGTTTTTGTCCAGCCCGGCGGTAAACGAGCGTACGGATGATGATAAAACGTTGGCACTGGCGCTGTGGGCAGAGTGAGTTTCTCATGGCGGTTGAAGACAACAATTCAACCGCCAGTTTAAACAATAAATATAACGGCTGATTAGCGAACTAATTTTGCTCTTAGCTCGTCGGCTTCTTCTTTTGGATAGGTGACCAATAAAGGATCAATGGTATAACCGCCGTAAATTTTATCCCCGCGCGTATACATCCAGTCTGAAATATCTTCTTTCTTGATTTTCCACTCCTGGCCATATTCTACGTTTGTAACAATACCAGGGTCATTGCTGATTACGCCAATAAACATGCCGTTAGAATAAGTGACATCCGTAAGCCAGAAATGCTCGGTTCTTCCGTGATCGGTTATCGGGGCTTTGACTGCGAAAGTATCGGCATCTTTTTTATTCATAACCTCGATGAATTTATCGGTTTCTTTCCGCGCATGTTTAATCGCGTCAGACATCGCTTGTTTATCATAACCTCCCGTCACTAACGTATCCGAAACTTCACTAAAGCCCGCGGTAGTAAAAAATAGCAGACTCAACATAAGTAATATCTTTTTCATTTTTTCTCCAGAATCCCTTTGTAGTCAAAGTTAGCAAAAACCTGTGGAAGTTAATCATTATCAGGCCGAAATTGAATTGTATCCTGATAAAATTGCATTATCATTTTTATTCTTGAGTGGGTTTTCCCCATATAGAAATAATTTTAATGGTTAGTTGTTATTATTCATTGAAATATAATATAACTACCCGCGAAATATTATGAAAACAAATATAAAAGTATTTACATCGACAGGTGAATTGACCACTCTTGGCCGTGAACTGGGCAAAGGTGGTGAAGGCGCGGTTTATGATATCGAGGAGTTTGTCGATAGCGTCGCCAAGATTTATCACACGCCGCCACCCGCCTTAAAACAGGACAAACTTGCCTTTATGGCTGCGACAGCTGACGCGCAGTTGTTGAATTATGTCGCCTGGCCGCAGGCAACGCTTCACGGTGGACGAGGCGGAAAAGTTATCGGTTTTATGATGCCAAAAGTTTCTGGTAAAGAACCGATTCATATGATCTATAGCCCGGCACATCGTCGCCAGAGTTACCCTCATTGTGCGTGGGATTTTCTACTCTATGTTGCGCGCAATATTGCTTCATCTTTTGCTACGGTTCACGAGCACGGGCACGTCGTGGGGGACGTAAACCAGAACAGCTTTATGGTAGGTCGCGACAGCAAAGTGGTGTTGATCGATAGTGACTCCTTTCAGATTAACGCCAATGGCACACTGCATTTATGCGAAGTCGGCGTGTCGCATTTTACGCCGCCAGAGCTACAAACCTTGTCGTCATTTGTCGGTTTTGAACGTACCGCGAATCACGATAATTTTGGCCTTGCGTTGCTGATTTTTCACGTCTTGTTTGGTGGGCGGCATCCTTATTCTGGTGTGCCGCTTATCTCTGATGCGGGTAATGCGCTGGAGACGGATATTGCCCATTTCCGTTATGCCTACGCGTCAGATAATCAGCGACGTGGTTTAAAACCGCCGCCACGATCGATTCCGCTGTCGATGTTACCGGGCGATGTTGAAGCCATGTTTCAGCAGGCATTCACGGAAAGTGGCGTGGCAACGGGGCGTCCGACGGCTAAAGCGTGGGTAGCGGCACTGGACTCTCTACGCCAACAGTTAAAGAAATGTACCGTTTCAGCAATGCATGTTTACCCCGCTCATTTGACTGACTGCCCGTGGTGTGCGCTGGATAATCAAGGCGTTATCTATTTTATTGATCTCGGCGAAGAGGTCATTACCACCGGCGGGGATTTTGTGCTGGCAAAAGTCTGGGCGATGGTGATGGCGTCAGTAGCGCCGCCAGCATTGCAACTGCCATTACCCGATCATTTCCAACCGACTGGCAGGCCGCTTCCTTTAGGCCTGTTACGGCGCGAATACATCATTCTGATTGAGATCGCACTGTCAGCGTTATCGCTGTTGCTTTGCGGCCTTCAGGCAGAACCGCGTTATATTATTTTGGTTCCTGTGCTGGCGGCTATCTGGATTATTGGCAGTCTGACAAGCAAAGCGTACAAAGCAGAAGTTCAGCAACGCCGTGAGGTATTTAATCGCGCGAAAATGGACTATGACCATTTAGTCAACCAGATCCAACAGTTGGGCGGGCTGGAAGGTTTTATCGCCAAACGGGCGATGCTCGAAAAAATGAAGGACAAAATTCTCGGGTTACCGGAAGAAGAGAAACGCGCTCTGGCAGCACTTCATGACACTGCAAGGGAACGGCAGAAACAGAAGTTTCTGGAGAGATTTTTTATTGATGTTGCCTCTATTCCCGGTGTTGGCCCTGCGCGTAAAGCGGCGTTACGGTCCTTTGGTATTGAAACAGCAGCAGATGTTACCCGTCGTGGCGTTAAGCAAGTGAAAGGGTTTGGCGACCATCTGACCCAGGCGGTTATCGACTGGAAAGCGAGCTGTGAACGCCGTTTTGTGTTCAGGCCGAATGAAGCGATAACGCCAGCAGACAGACAAGCGGTAATGACTAAAATGGCCGCCAAACGACATCGGCTGGAATCGACGTTGACTGTCGGCGCGACAGAGTTGCAGCGATTCCGCCTTCATGCGCCAGCACGGACCATGCCGTTGATGGAACCGTTACGTCAGGCGGCAGAAAAACTGGCTCAGGCGCAGGCAGATTTAAGCCGCTGCTGAGCCATTTTTCAATTAACGAAACACCACTTCCGCCCAGCGTGCCAGCCCGGCGGTGACGGAGCCAAAGTCATCGCCGCCTGCAATCGGAATGCCCGGCAACTGTTCTGCCAGCGCTTTTTTAATCAGCGGCGAACGGGCGCTACCGCCGGTCAGGTATATAACGTCCGGTTTTTCCTGGGCGTTATCCAGGGCCAGTTGCACCTGTTCCAGAATCCGCGCCAGTGGCTGGCTGAGGGCGCTTTCCAGCCCTTGCTGGCTAATCAGCGTAGCCAGTTCATTGCTAATAAACGGCAGTGAGGCGCGGGTTTCCGCAGTGCTGGAAAGAGCAATTTTGCTCTCTTCTGCGCTACGCACCAGGCGATAGCTTAAACGCTGACGCCAGACTTTCTGTAGCAGGGCCACTTTTTCCGGTTCGCGGGCATCGCGTACCAGATCGTTAAGCAGACGACCGTTGGCACTACTGTAGAAATCACTCTGCGCAGGTACGTCGTTGATGGCAACCGCATTCCACCACGGCAGAATCGGCAGGGCGATGCCTTTTTCGGTTTCGCCACCCATGCCCAGTAACGGCATCAGGTTTTTAAACGCCAGTGCGATGTCCAGATCGTTACCGCCAATACGGCAACCACTGTGACCCAGCAGGCTGGCTTCACGATCGAGACGCGAACGCCACTGCGGCCCCATCAGCAGCAATGAACAGTCAGTCGTACCACCGCCGATATCCACCACCAGCACCCGTTTTTCTTCCTGCAAGGTGGCTTCGTAATCCAGCCCAGCCGCGACCGGCTCGTACTGGAATACCACGTCCCTGAATCCGGCCCGCTTCGCCGCGCGTTCCAGAATCCCTTGCGCCTGGGCGTTTGCTTCATCGCCGCCAAGCCCCTGGAAGTTGATCGGGCGACCAATCACTGCCTGAGTAATTGCCTCCGGCAGTTGAGCCTGCGCCTGTTGGCGAATGTGCAACATCATTGCGCAGACCAGATCCTCAAACAGCGCTACCTGCTGCGGTTTTAAGCCGCTGGCACCGAGGAACGATTTTGGTGATTTCACAAACCACACTTCTTCTGGATCATCAATGTACTGTGCCAGTGAGGAAAGACCGAACTGCACGCTTTTCGCCGTAACATCGATATCTTCTTCGCGGTTATAACGAATCGCCCGACGCAACAGCGCCTGCGTTTCATCGTCGTCTGCCGGAACATCATGATGGCGGTACAGCCATTCGCTTACCGCTTCACGCGTTGGCGCGCAAAGCATTGAAGGCAGCAGCGTGCTGTCGTTTTCCATTTTTAGCAAGTGCGGTTTACCGTCACGCATGACCGCCACTGAACAGTTTGCTGTACCGTAATCAAAACCAATAAACACGAAATAATCCCCATGCCGGTGAAGAAGGGGCGTGACTTTAGCGAAATGTTGCCGTCGCGACAACCGGAATATGAAAGCAAAGCGTAGCGTCTGAATAACGTTTATGCTGAAAGCGGATTAACAAGGAGATGCGATGTATACCCTGAACTGGCAGCCGCCGTATGACTGGTCGTGGATGTTGGGATTTCTCGCCGCCCGTGCGGTGAGTGGTGTGGAAACGGTCGCTGAGGATTATTATGCCCGTAGTCTGGCGGTGGGCGAATATCGCGGCGTGGTGACTGCTATTCCGGATATAGCCCGCCATACTCTGCACATAAATTTAAGTGCAGGTTTAGAACCCGTTGCCGCTGAGTGTATGGCGAAAATGAGCCGCCTGCTTGATCTGCAATGTAACCCGCAGATTGTTAACGGTGCGTTGGGCAAGTTAGGCGCGGCGCGGCCCGGATTGCGTTTACCCGGCTGTGTTGATGCTTTTGAACAGGGCGTGCGTGCCATTTTAGGCCAACTGGTGAGCGTGGCGATGGCGGCAAAATTGACCGCCAAAGTGGCACAGCTTTATGGCGAACGGCTGGATGATTTTCCGGAGTATATCTGCTTCCCCACGCCTCAGCGGCTGGCAGCAGCAGACCCGCAGGCATTAAAAGCGTTAGGCATGCCGTTGAAACGGGCAGAGGCACTGATTCATCTGGCAAATGCGGCGCTGGAGGGCACCTTACCAATGACAATACCGGGCGACGTAGAACAAGCGATGAAAACGCTGCAAACTTTTCCGGGTATCGGGCGCTGGACGGCGAATTATTTCGCTTTGCGTGGCTGGCAGGCGAAAGATGTTTTCCTGCCGGATGATTATCTGATTAAACAGCGATTTCCGGGAATGACACCAGCACAAATCCGCCGTTATGCCGAACGCTGGAAGCCCTGGCGCTCTTATGCGCTGTTGCATATCTGGTATACGGAAGGCTGGCAACCAGACGAAGCATGACGTTGGTCGCCGGATGCGGTGCGAGCGCCTTATCCGGCCTGGAGAATGAGCGATTTGTAGATTTGTAGGCCTGATAAGACGCGTTAGCGTCGCATCAGGCAATGGGCAAACGCTCCCTCAGTTAATCGCGAAATAACTACTATTCACCAGCAAATCCAGCGGTTGGGCATCGGCAATCACATCACCATAAATCAGATCGACGCCGATGCCCGAAAGCGTATCCATCACTAAGGGTAAAACGACTGGCCCGGCTATAGTCTTCACCCCGAGTCGCTGAGCGTGCCCCTGAATAATCGTAATCAGCATCTCATCCATCAAATTACCCTGCACGTTGGCGCATAACTCACCATCAAGTAGCAGGTAATCTGCCATATTCGCTTTCAGCGAGTTGAAGATTTGCAGATCGCGGCCCACCTGGCTGAGCACTATCCGACATCCCGCCAGCCGCAGTTTTTGCACGCTTTCTGCGTGATCTAAAATCGCTTCTGCCGGAATAATCAGATGTAATAACCGTGGTGGTAGAGGGCTATTATCCAGCTGCTCAAGCAGATCATTCACCAGCGTGGCGCTACTCAAACCGGCAACGGAAAGGGGGAGGGCGATGCTTATGCCTTTACTGGCAACCGCTTTTGCGGCCTGCTGGAAAAATTCGTGGAATACCCGTCGGTCAAGAGCATGGCTAAGTGCCGGATCGCTGAAGCTACGACGAAATGTTTGTTCATCAATAATCTCGCCTTCGCAACTCCAGAGCTTAAGTGAAATCAGCCACAAATTACGCGCTTCCGGGATCCGTGGCGAAGCGACACCGTGGGCGAGCATCATCAACTGATTCTCTTTAATCATCCGCCACTGTTCATCAAGCGACATCGCCGCCCGTTCGCTATGTGCGGCAGCTTGCTGCGGTTCGTAAACCGTCACCCGGCCCCGGCCACCATTTTTGGAGGCATAACAGGCGATATCAGCCTGCGACATCACTTCTGCCGCCTGATGATTGTTGTCATCAATCAAGGTAATCCCGGCACTGGCACCTACCCGATGCACACGGCCTTCCCATATAAAGTGATAGTCATTCACGGCACTGATAATGCGTGTAGCGATAAAACGCGCGCTTTCAACATTACAGTCTGGTAGCAGCAGACCAAATTCATCCCCACCGAGTCGCGCCAGCACGTCGCTGGAACGCAGCATACTCAGCATTAACGACGCCAGTTCGCGCAGCAAAGCGTCACCCGCCGCATGCCCGGCGCTGTCATTCACCGCTTTAAAGCGATCAAGATCGATAAACACCAGGGCATGTCGCTGATGTGTACTGTTTACCGTTTGCAGCAGGATACGCAGTTGTTTCTCAAAACTGGCGCGGTTGGCGAGATGCGTCAGTGCATCATGGGAGGCGCTGTAGCTCAGCTGGCGCAGCATTTTGCGTGATTCGGTAACGTCCTGAATCACCAGAACCGAACCAATATTGCTGCCGTCCAGAGTACTTAACGGCGTAATACTGTAATGCACGTCGTAACTGCCGCCGCTCCGACAGTGCAACACCACATCTTGCTCGATCGCGGAACGTGAGGTGTCGGCACTGTAAATGTTCTCCATTAATGGTCCGTTGTCGCCAAAAGTAATATGCAACACCGTCAGGAGCGGAACACCTAACGCTTCTTCCTGCGTCCAGCCGCTCATCTTCTCCGCCACTGGATTCATAAAGGTAATTTTCATCGCCATATCAATACAGACCACGGCTTCACCGATGGAATCAAGCGTAATGTGCAGGCGCTCTTTTTCCTGAAACAATGCCTCGTTAAGCTGTTTCACTTCGGTCATATCCATATTGATGCCGAGGAGACGTTCGACTTCGCCTTCTTTATTCAGTACCCGGTTGGCGAGGGCGCGGATATGGCGAATACCGTCTTTTACGGTAATGCGAAATTCCAGTTTAAAGGGCGAGCGTGATTGCAACGAATCACGAATCACTTTTTCGGCATGCTGGCGATCTTCCGGCAGCACGCACTCGTACCACACCTGCCAGTTCGGTTTGATATGTGGAGGAATTTCATACAGCTCGAACATCCGCTTATCCCAGCTAAAAATATTCGGCTTCAACTCCCACTCCCAGATGCCAATCCCGCCCGCTTCGTTAGCCAGAGTGATGCGCTCCATCAGTTGCTGATTGACCTGTTCGGTGCGTTTTAGCTCGTTAATGTCTTCAATCTGAGCGATAAAATAGAGCGGCGTGCCATCCGTGTGGCGCACCAGTGAGACGGCAAGCAACGCCCAGACAACATCGCCATTGCGGTTGTAGTAGCGTTTTTCCATTGAATAGGTGTTTATTTCACCGCTTATCAGCTTTTCAACCTGTTGGAGATCTTTATTGAGATCCTCCGGCCAGGTCAGTTGCTGAAAGGTGAGTCCGCGCAGCTCTTCCTGACTGTACCCGAGAAACTGGCAGAGCGCTTTGTTGGTTTGCAGCCATTGTCCCTCGGTGCCCACTAACGCCATACCGATAGCGGAATATTCCATCGCGTTCCGAAAGTGGGTTTCGCTTTCGGAAATGTGTTTGCGTTCCGCACGAAAGGCATACATCACCATGGTCATGATGTTGGCGGGCAGCAGGATCAGCAAAAACGGTAGCCACGGCATATGGCTCATCAGGTACGTACGCGGCGTAGCAAGCAGGGAGGGATCCGCGGCCATCATCAGCGACACCATCATCACCGTGGTAAGGAAGATCAAAAAGGCTTCCATTCGTGGCAGACGCACGGCGCTCCACATCAACAGCACAATAATGAAAGTAAAAGGCCACGGCAGATACAGCATCGAAAGCCAGCTTAACGTCAGTGTGATGGCTAACGTGAGCAGCGACTCAAAAAGCAACCGTGGGTTGCGATGGCGCAGCAGATAGTGTGGTTTAAATAACAATCCCAGCGGCACCAGTGCCAGAGCGCCGATGGATTCTGACAGTACCCATATCAAAAATGCCCTGAGAGGATCGTCTCCGGGCGTCAGCAGGACAACCAGAACACCCCCCAACAGAGGCGGAACAATGGCGCTGCCGAGTGCCAGACGCAGCCAGTCAGCCAGATTTTGCAAGGGGTTATACCACGGCAGCAATTTACGTAGCAGCACTGCCCCGACCACGGCTTCAACAATATTGATGGTCGTCCAGGTCATGTTCAGCGAGCTGGTGGAAAAAAGCAGGATGGATGCGGCGATATTTCCCAGCGAACAGCTCAGCGCAATTCCCGGCCACATGCGCCCGGCATGGCGATAAAACGCCACCATCATGATGGACGTCGGGAACCACAGTGGGGCGAGTTGGGTGCCAAACTGCGAAAGCTCAAGCGAGAAAAGGGTAAAGATAAACGAGACTAAACCTAAACTGACCAGGTGAAGCAGCGGGTGGGGCAGGGCAATTAATACATGCTGTGATTGTTTGCTCATTACCGCTTTATCCGCAAGACCAGGTCGCCAGTATTCGTTTCTGTGTTTATGCTAGTACAAAAGTTTTACATTTTATATGCGAATTGCTCATAAAGTGACGTAAAGGCGGATAATTTGCGCAACTGCGTATAACATTTTTTACCTTACATAAAACTGATCAACGTAATTTGCCACCGGGAATTCTTTGTCAACAATTAACTCTGAGCGCGCGGCAACGCTATTCGACTGGTATCAGACGGATGAAATCCCTATAATTGCCGCGTTTGGCGCTTCGTCGCCCCCTTCCTAACATCCAGGTTAATCAGGTCGCTAAATATATGACTGATCAGTCTCATCAGTGCGTCATTATCGGTATCGCTGGCGCATCGGCTTCCGGCAAGAGTCTTATTGCCAGTACCCTTTATCGTGAATTGCGTGAGCAAGTCGGTGATGAACACATCGGCGTAATTCCCGAAGACTGCTATTACAAAGATCAAAGCCATCTGTCGATGGAAGAACGCGTTAAGACCAACTACGACCATCCCAGCGCGATGGATCACAGTCTGCTGCTTGAGCATTTACAAGCGTTGAAACGCGGCTCGGCAATTGACCTGCCGGTTTACAGCTATGTTGAACATACGCGTATGAAAGAAACGGTGACGGTTGAGCCGAAGAAGGTCATCATTCTCGAAGGCATTTTGTTGCTGACGGATGCGCGTTTGCGTGACGAACTTAACTTCTCCATTTTCGTTGATACCCCGCTGGATATCTGCCTGATGCGCCGCATCAAGCGTGACGTTAACGAGCGTGGGCGTTCAATGGATTCAGTGATGGCGCAATATCAAAAAACCGTGCGCCCGATGTTCCTGCAATTCATTGAGCCTTCTAAACAATATGCGGATATTATCGTGCCGCGCGGCGGGAAAAACCGCATCGCGATCGATATATTGAAAGCGAAAATAAGTCAGTTCTTTGAATAAGCTTGATAAATTGTGTACCGTTCAGTGATAACCTGGTATGCCCTTGACGTAATTGGCGTTAAGGGAGTGATGCGCGAAAGGAGAAAATGCCATGCGTCTGTGTGACCGAGATATTGAAGCCTGGCTTGATGAAGGCCGTTTGTCGATCAACCCACGTCCGCCAGTGGAGCGTATTAACGGCGCGACGGTGGATGTACGCCTGGGCAATAAATTTCGTACCTTCCGTGGTCACACGGCAGCGTTTATCGATCTGAGCGGTCCCAAAGATGAAGTGAGCGCCGCGCTTGACCGCGTGATGAGCGATGAGATCGTTCTCGACGAGGGCGAGGCGTTCTATCTTCACCCAGGAGAGCTGGCGCTGGCGGTGACGCTGGAGTCGGTGACGCTGCCAGCCGATCTGGTGGGCTGGCTGGACGGGCGTTCCTCACTGGCGCGTCTGGGGCTGATGGTGCACGTCACCGCGCACCGCATCGATCCGGGCTGGTCTGGTTGCATTGTGCTGGAGTTCTACAACTCCGGTAAGCTGCCGCTGGCGCTGCGTCCGGGCATGTTAATTGGTGCGCTGAGCTTTGAGCCGCTTTCCGGCCCGGCGGCGCGACCTTACAACCGCCGTGAAGATGCGAAATATCGCAACCAGCAGGGCGCGGTAGCCAGCCGAATCGATAAAGACTAATTCAGGCCCATTGAGGATACCATGAGACGATTTCTGACGACGCTGATGATACTCCTGGTCGTGCTGGTGGCCGGGTTATCTGCGTTAGTGTTGCTGGTGAATCCGAATGATTTCCGCGACTATATGGTCAAGCAAGTTGCTGCACGTAGCGGTTATCAATTGCAGCTCGACGGGCCACTGCGTTGGCACGTCTGGCCGCAGCTTAGTATCCTCTCCGGGCGAATGTCTCTCACCGCCCAGGGCGCAAGCCAGCCACTGGTTCGCGCCGACAACATGCGTCTGGACGTGGCGCTTTTACCACTACTGAGTCATCAACTGAGCGTTAAGCAGGTGATGCTAAAAGGGGCAGTGATCCAACTGACGCCGCAGACGGAAGCGGTGCGCAGTGAAGACGCTCCGGTTGCACCGCGCGACAATACCTTGCCGGATCTGTCAGACGATCGCGGATGGTCGTTTGATATATCCAGTCTTAAGGTGGCGGACAGCGTGCTGGTGTTCCAGCATGAAGATGACGAGCAGGTGACAATCCGCAATATTCGCCTGCAAATGGAACAAGATCCCCAACATCGTGGTTCATTTGAGTTCTCCGGGCGGGTTAATCGCGATCAGCGCGATCTCACGATATCCCTTAACGGTACGGTAGATGCTTCTGATTATCCGCATGATTTAACGGCGGCTATTGAACAAATTAACTGGCAGTTGCAGGGTGCCGATTTACCAAAACAAGGTATTCAGGGGCAGGGGAGTTTCCTCTCCTGCCCCTCTCCCTTATCCGTCGGGAGTCCAGCCTCCCGGCTTTCCCGCTGTCATAAACCCAAACGTTCCAGATGTGTCCGTTTCCAAAACCTGCAAAGCGAGGTGTCACGATGACACGTTCCAGAATAGCGGCGCTCTGCGCGCTGGCTTTTATCGTTTTATTCTGCTTTTCCG
>ERZ773131.1009-NODE-1009-length-21820-cov-28.177900_pt1 | contig 21820 bp, 20 predicted proteins | sample MGYA00511082_ERZ773131 | MGnify/ENA primary metagenome ERZ773131 (study PRJEB29015, sample SAMEA2737813) | human gut metagenome | biome: human gut; feature: human-associated habitat; material: faeces | place: China | collected 2012 ... | reverse complement strand
TCCTTAACAGCGACATTGACCTTGAAAACAGGGTTATGCACCTTAACAGAGGTGTAAAGGAAATTTCAAAGCGTGACGGAGTAACGGCAGAAAAAGGACGAGAGGTGAAAGTTGGCAAGCTGAAAAGTGCCACAAGCAAGCGGGATGTTCCGCTGAACGATACTGCAATAGAAATGATACTTGATTTAAGAAATGAATTCTACTTCGGGGAGGATTCACCGCTGATCCCCGACGAAAACGGTGACTTCACCAGACCCTTAAACTTCCGCAAAAGATTTTATAGAATTCTAAAAGCCTCAGAAATTGAAACAAAAGGTCTCCACGCATTAAGACATACCTTCGCAACCAACCTCGTAAACGGAATAGAACAACCTGACGGAACAATAAAATCCTTAACTTCACGACAGGTAGCAGATTTATTAGGTCACACCACCTCTGAAATCACCGAAACCTACTATGTAAAACGAGATATGACAAAGTTAGAGGGCATAACGGATGACTTCCAGTTTTAAAAATCAAAACATAACGAAAAACGCAGGACTGAGTTAATCAATCCTGCGTATTAGTTTTTGCTATGCTGTAATCAAAGAAAAGCCCTCCTTGATTATCATCATATTACTACAAAAATCTTTATGATATATTGGTCTGGATATTGTTTGATTCCTCTATATACTTGTTGCTAAAAAAAGGAGAGATAAGTATCCAAGAAACAATTGCAATAATAGTGTCGGCACCAATAATAGCAGGAACACCTGAAACAGTAAAAGCCTCTGTTGGAGAGAAGATGGTGATAGCTACTAAAACTATACCAAAATCAAGTTAAGGCTAATACAGGGTAAAATAAAGCAAAACAGAGGCAAGCATCAACAGTCATAAAAACAGCAAAGATTTATGGTGGAAAACTCGGTATGCACTATGACAAAAGCCTTAACAGAAACAACGCAAGTTCGTTTGCACCTACCAGGACAAAATACTACAAAATTGTCGAGGAATTTACCAAAATATTAAAGGATGGTGTAAAATATGTTGCATATTTCTACGAATCATCAGACATAAAACCTACTGACATTATTTTCAATATCGTAAAATCAAGCGGTAGAATATATATGTTATTGCTAATTTATCGTGCTTAATAGGTCAAGTAATAGGGCACATGAAATAAGTACATCTCCATAAATAGGTTTTTATATAAAATACAGTATATTCTGTTAGAGATATACCGCTTTTGTTGCGCCATAAATTGGCTCGCTTGCATTTATGTATGTCTTCCGTTGTGCTAAAGACTTTTTATATTAGGAATTATAATGATTATTGCCGTAAACATAACATTTACGGACCTTTTCTTCTTTAGGGACATTCTTTGCTGTAGGGATTAAGAGGCTTTTGCCGAAAAAAGTCCACATTTTAAAAGAGTTGTGGAAATTTCTTATGTTATTTTTGATTGAAAAATTGGCAAGTTGTATTGACAATACTATTGTTTTATATTAGTATGTAAGTATGTAAACTTACATACTAATATAAAGGTGGTGATTACTTGATTGTTGATGATTCTATAAAATTCTGTTATTTGCTTGCACAAATGATTAAAGAAGCGAATTTATCAAATGTCAAGTTTTACACCGCACTTGGCATAAAAAAACCTTATTTCTATGATATTTTAAGCGGAAAAGTAAACCCTCCTCCCCCTGATCGTCAATTTGCAATGTTAAATTTGTTGAATCCAACAGAAGAGCAACGAGAATTATTCTTTGACTTAGCTGCACAGGAACGAAATGAAGTGCCTGCTGATATTGCGGAAGCACTTAAAGACAAAAAACTGCGCAAAAAATTAAGAAAAGATATAGATTACGAAAAATTATTAAAGAACGGAGATAGTAAAAATGAGCGATAATAAAAGAGAACAAGAAAGAACAGAACTTTACCGTACAATATGGGCGCTTGCAAATGAACTTAGAGGAAGTGTAGATGGTTGGGATTTTAAACAATATGTTTTAGGTATGCTGTTTTATAGATATATATCTGAAAACCTTACAACTTATCTCAACAAAGGCGAATGGGAAGCAGGAAATACTGATTTTGATTATGGGAAAATCAGCGATGAAGAAGCTTTAAGTGTTAAAGATGATATGGTGCAAGAAAAAGGATTCTTTATTTTACCCAGCGAATTGTTTGGAAATTTATTAAACAGAATTAAAAAAGCTGATAAAGACGCAAAGGAACAAGCGGAAAAAGACGGCAAAGAAGTAGAAATTGCTGATTTGGATGAGAATTTAAACGAAATATTGCAAACGAACTTTAAAAACATTGAAGCCTCTGCTATCGGTAGTCCAAGCGAAGAAAACTTCAAAGGACTGTTTGACGATATAGATGTAAACAGTAATAAGCTTGGTCCAACGGTTATCAAGAGAAATAAAAGGCTTAAAAAGTTAATTACTGTTATCGGAGATATGGATCTTGGTAATTATCAAGATAATTCCATTGACGCTTTTGGGGACACCTATGAATACTTAATGGGAATGTATGCTTCTAATGCCGGCAAAAGCGGTGGTGAATTTTTTACTCCACAAGAAGTATCTGAACTTCTGACAAAAATTTCACTTCTTGATAATAACGGTAAAATGAAAACAGAAGTAAATAAAGTATACGACCCTGCTGTGGGAAGCGGTTCATTACTTTTGAAGTTTGCAAAAATTCTTGGTAAAGACAATGTCCGTAATGGATTCTTTGGTCAGGAAATTAACATTACAACTTATAACCTTTGCCGTATCAATATGTTTTTACACGATATAGGTTACGATAAATTCAGCATTGAACACGGCGATACTTTGACTGATCCTAAGCATTGGGATGAAGAACCGTTTGAAGCTATCGTTTCAAATCCGCCGTACTCGATTAAGTGGGAAGGCTCTGACAATGGAACACTGATAAACGATCCTCGTTTTTCTCCTGCCGGTGTATTGGCTCCTAAATCAAAAGCGGACTTTGCTTTTATTATGCATTGTCTTAGCTGGCTTGCTACAGACGGAGCGGCGGCTATTGTTTGCTTTCCCGGTATTATGTATCGTGGCGGTGCAGAACAGAAAATCAGAAAATATCTGATTGATAATAACTATATTGAATGTATCATTCAGCTGCCTGATAATCTTTTTTACGGAACAAGCATTGCGACTTGCATTATGGTTCTCAAAAAATCAAAAGTTGACAACCAAACTCTGTTTATTGATGCTTCAAAAGAATTTATCAAGTCTACCAACAGCAATAAATTGGGTGACGGGACTGCAAAAAATGAATCTAATAACATTCAGAATATATTAAACGCATATATCAACCGAAAGACTGAAAAGCATTTTTCTGCTCTTGTTAAACAGGAAGATATTGAAAATGCAGACTACAATCTTTCTGTATCAACTTATGTAGAAAGTGAGGATACAAGAGAAGCTATCGATATAGCTGTCCTTAACAAGCAAATATCTGAAATTGTTCAGCGTGAAAATACATTGCGTGCCGAAATTGATGCGATTATAGCGGAAATTGAGGAGGCGTAATGTATGAGATTATCAGATGTGTTATCAAAACCGATAACAACAGATTATGTACAAATAGAAGGCTTTTTGGGCAGTAGAAAGCTTAAAACCGGAAATTCTAAAAAAATTGCGGTCGGTAAAGTTGCATTAAATTATTATTGTAATAATTGCGGCGATCAGCGCACATTTTATTCCGGGGAAGACTTGTTCTGCATTGGTGTAAACGAAAAGACTGTCAGCATTGACTGTGTTCTTGAATGCCCTCGTTGCGGTGCTTCTGTGCAAATGTGGTTCTTGCTTGAGTGCAGAGAGGAAGATAATATACATAGTCAATATCCTTATGTGCGTATTGCAAAAAGAAGCGAAAAATTTTCTGAATCAGTTTCGCTGAATACTGAAACTTACGGTAATTTCACAGATGCTTTAGAAAAAGCCAAAAAGGCAGCAAGAGAAGGATTTGGAGCAGGGTCTATTGTTTATTTGAGAAAGGTTTTTGAAAGAATTATTACACAAACAGCAGAGGCTGCAAATCCGCCTATTGAAACGAGGAAAGCAAACGGCAATCTTAAACCATTTATTCAGATTCTTACACCGGTAAAAGATCAATGTAATATCATCCCTTCAGAATTTGCTGAAGATGGCTACAAACTCTTTGGTGAACTTAGTGATGTGGTTCATGGAGATTATGACGAAGACGAGGCATTACAAAAATTTGATGCTTTTTATCGATTAGTTACAGGTGTGCTGGAAAAAATAAAAACAAACAGAGAATTAATGGATGCGATAGGTACCTTAGGCTGGCATACCGGAGGTGAAGAAAATGAGTAAATTATTAGAACAACTTATAAATGAACTTTGCCCAGAGGGTGTAGAATACGATTTTTTATACACAGTTATGGATTATGAGCAACCTACCAAATATATTGTAAAAGATACTAAATACGATGACGAATTTGAAACACCTGTATTGACGGCGGGTCAATCTTTTATTTTGGGCTATACTAATGAGAGTACAGGTATATTTGAGGCGTCAACAGATAATCCGGTTATAATTTTTGACGATTTTACTACTTCTTTTCATTGGGTAGACTTTAATTTTAAGGTTAAATCTTCTGCAATGAAGATGTTAAGATTAAAAAGGGATAGGTCTCATGATGCAGATTTTAGATATATATATCATGTGATGAAAAACATACAATACGCTCCTGTAGACCATACTCGTCAGTGGATTGAAAAATATTCAAAGTTTAAAATTCCTCTACCGCCGTTACCAATACAAGAGGAGATTGTTCGTATATTGGATAAATTTACGGAACTCACTGCGGAACTCACTGCGGAACTCACTGCGAGAAAACAGCAGTATGAGTATTATAGAGATGTCATACTAACTTCTGGAGATAATATAAAATTAGTACCTTTGGGGAATATTGGGCGTGTTGCAATGTGCAAGCGAATAATGAAGAATCAGACTACATCAACTGGAAATATACCTTTTTATAAGATTGGTACTTTCGGTAAAAAGCCAGATGCATTCATATCTAAGGAACTTTTTAATGAATACAAGGAAAAGTATTCTTTTCCAACGACTGGTTCGATTTTAATCTCTGCTTCAGGAACTATCGGAAGAACAGTTGTTTACGATGGTAATCCTGCGTATTATCAGGATTCTAACATTGTATGGCTTGAACACGATGAAAGTACTGTTTTAAACAAATATTTATATTATTGTTATCAATTAAAACCATGGAATGTATCTGACGGTGGAACAATTTCAAGGCTATATAATGATAATATTTTAAAAGCTAAAATACCTGTTCCATATCCAGAAGACAAAGAAAGGTCACTTGTAGAACAACAACGCATGGTTGATATTCTTGAACGATTCGATAGGCTTTGCAACGATATTAGCGAGGGGTTGCCTGCCGAAATCGAATCAAGACAAAAGCAATATGAATATTACCGAGATAAGCTCTTAACTTTTAAGAAAAAGGAGGCAACGGAAAAATGAATAGTTTTGAAATTGTGGCGAGTTCAACCGAAAATACAGTTGTCGCTGAATACACGCCTGAAAAAAGAAAAAGCACCGACTATCAAAGCGAAGCGGAACTTGAAAAAGATTTTATAAATCGCCTTGTCAGTCAGGGCTACGAATACATTACTATAAAAAGCGAACAGGACTTAATTGACAACCTCCGTACTCAGCTTGAAAGACTTAATAACTACACCTTTTTCGATAAAGAATGGAACGACTTTTACAGCAGTGTTATTTCCAATGGAAATGATGGTATTGTTGAGAAAACTCGCAAAATACAGGAAGATTACCTGCAAAACCTTACCCTTGATAACGGATATGTAAAAAACATCAAGCTGATCGACAAAACCAACATTCATAACAATCATTTGCAGGTAATAAACCAATACGAAGAAAATGAGGGTGAACGTAAAACCCGTTATGATGTAACGATTTTGGTAAACGGATTGCCGTTAGTGCATATTGAGCTTAAAAAGCGAGGGAACGCAATTCGAGAAGCGTTTAACCAAATCAATCGATATCAGCGTGACAGCTTTTGGGCAGGCAGCGGATTGTATCAGTATGTACAGCTGTTTGTAATCTCCAACGGTACGCATACAAAGTATTACTCTAACACAACAAGATTTCAGCATATCAAAGATAACGCAGAGAAAAACGCAGCAAAAAAGAAAAAAACTTCTAATAGCTTTGAATTCACAAGTTATTGGGCGGATGAAAAAAACCGTACCATCCCGGACCTTGTGGACTTTACAAAAACCTTTTTTGCAAAACATACGCTGCTTAATATTTTGACTCGTTACTGTGTATTTACATCAGAGGATTTATTATTGGTAATGCGTCCTTATCAAATTGCGGCAACTGAAAAAATCCTAAACCGCATTATCGTTTCTACCAATCTCAAAAAAACCGGCAGAAAAGAGGCAGGCGGTTATATTTGGCATACAACCGGAAGCGGCAAGACTTTAACAAGTTTTAAAACTGCACAGCTTGCTCAAGGATTGAATTTCATTGATAAAGTATTGTTTGTTGTTGATAGAAAAGATCTTGACTATCAGACAATGAAAGAATATGACAGGTTTGAAAAAGGTGCTGCCAACAGCAACACCTCTACTAAAATTCTGCAAAAACAAATGGAAGATGATAATGCAAGGATCATCATCACAACTATTCAAAAGTTAGATAAATTCATATCTAAGAACAAAGAACATGAAGTTTATAAAAAACATATTGTTATGATTTTTGATGAATGTCACCGTTCTCAGTTTGGAGATATGCACAAGTCTATTACAAAGCACTTTAAAAATTATCATATCTTCGGGTTTACAGGCACCCCTATTTTTGCAATAAACTCGAACAGTTCCAACGCTCCGAATATGCGTACCACAGCACAGGTTTTCGGCGGTGAACCGGATGAAAACGGAAATAAAGTAAGACCACTGCACGCATATACCATTGTTGATGCTATCCATGATGGTAATGTATTGCCTTTTAGAATTGATTATATCAACACGATCAAAAACCCTGAGCTTTTATATGATAAGCAAGTAAAGGCAATTGACCGTGAAAAAGCTTTGCTTGACCCTAAAAGAGTATCTGAGATTACACAATACATTCTTGAACATTTTGAGCAGAAAACTTATCGCAATCAAAGTCGTTCCTATTATGACCATAAAGTGATTACGAATGTAGAAAAAATGGCGAAGTCCAAGAATAATACTGTATCAGAGCAAAAAACAACTGCAAAAGTAAATGGTTTTAATTCGATTTTTGCAGTCGCATCTATTCCGGCAGCGATTGCATACTACAATGAATTTAAAAAGCAAATGGAGGAAACAGGTCATAAATTAAATATTGCTACGATATTCAGTTTTAATCCAAACGAAGAAGATCCGGATGATATCTTGCAAGATGAAAATTTTGACACAAGCGGTCTTGATCAGACTTCACGGGATTTTCTTGACAGTGCGATTGATGATTATAATAAGCTGTTTAATGTTAGCTATGATACATCTGCCGATAAATTTCCCAACTATTATAAAGATGTATCATTGAGAATGAAAAATCGTGAGATTGATTTGCTGATCGTAGTCAATATGTTTCTAACGGGATTTGACGCTACTACCCTCAATACCTTATGGGTAGATAAGAATTTAAAAGATCATGGTTTAATACAAGCGTTTTCCCGTACCAATCGTATTTTGAACTCAGTTAAAACATTTGGAAACATTGTTTGTTTTAGAAACCTTGAAACAGCCACTAATAATGCCTTAGCACTTTTTGGAGATAAAAACGCAAGAGGTATGGTTATTCTAAAAACTTACAATGAGTATATGAATGGCTATGAAGATGAGCACGGAAAACATATTGAAGGTTATAACGAGCTTGTAGCCAGACTGGTAAATGAATTTCCGATAAGCAGTCAAATCATTGGCGAGGATAACGAAAAAGAATTCATCAAACTGTTTGGTCGCATTTTGAAATTGAGAAATATTTTAAGGTGTTTCGATGATTTTGAAAGCGACAGTTCTGTATCCGTTAGAGATTTACAGGATTATCAAAGCATTTATATTGACTTATATCAAGATTATGCTAAAAAAAGCGACATTGAAAAAGAACGAATCAACGATGACATTGTCTTTGAAATTGAACTTATTAAGCAGGTCGAGGTCAATATAGATTATATCTTGATGCTCGTTGCCAAATATCACGAATCAAACTGCGAGGATAAAACGATTCTTGCTAATATTAATAAATCAATAGATGCAAGTGTTGAGCTGCGCAGCAAAAAAGCTTTAATTGAGGGGTTTGTTGCCCAAATGACAGTAAAAACAGATGTTGAAAAGGACTGGAAAGACTTTGTTAAGAAGCAAAAAGAACATGACTTAGAAGCAATCATCAAAGATGAAAAACTAAAACACGATGAAGCTCAAAAATTTATAGAAAACTCTTTCAGAGATGGTGGAATAAAAACCACTGGAACTGATCTTGATAAAATATTACCGCCAATTTCAAGGTTTTCAGGTGGTTCAAATAGGGCTTTGAAAAAACAAACTGTTATCGATAAGTTAAAATCCTTTTTTGAAAAATATTTTGGTTTGATATAACAAAATTCATAATACTGAATTTTGAACAAGTTTAGTGAAAAAAGATCCTCCTATGGTATAATTATAAAAACACCATAGGAGGAATTTTTATGCCCAGAAGTTACAGACACATAAAGCAATATAAAAATAAAATGCTTTAAAAAAGCTATAAGGTTTATCCGTACGGAAATGGGCAAAACATTGTTTTGATATATGAACAAACACATTGTTTACACAAAAGATATAACAGAAAACAAATGGAATATAATAGGAAATAATTATTCAAAATAAAGTCAGACTATTAAAACAGAGAAATACAATATTAAGATCGATAGAGATGAGAAAGGATTTAATGCGGTGTTTATTTCGCTAACAGAAAGGAAATGAAATGATTGCTGTCTGCGGAAAGAGTAAAAATATGAGTTGTTTAGCATCAGCCCAAAGTATAATGATTAATTATCTTAAGATGCTAAACAGAATATGTTCATTCCAAAACGGAATACTGTTTTAAAGTATGCAGAAGAGTTACTTGAATGTTTAAAATCAGAGGTTTTGAAAATACATACTCTTCACGCCGGAGGATATGCAGACACAGATAAAACAAGCATACATTTTAACAATGTTGCATACAAGATAATTGTTCCAGTAATACTTTAGGAAAATAAGATGAATATTCAAAAACTGATACGCTGTAAATAAAGAAAAGGGATTAGAATTTATTTGGTATTTTTTGAAAATAATATGGAGTTTTTATGATATAATGATGCTGGTGAACACTTTTTCATACAATATAGTCTATTTAAGTGATTGAATAAAATAATTACTCGTGTTAAAATATAATAGAAATGCTCAATCCGATGAAAGGAATAATAATGAGAAGACATACTGTAATTTTAGGTGCTGGTGCAACAATTGCTACAATACCTAATGGGGATAGAAATGGCAATAAATCATCCGTAATGAATGGTCTTATAGAAAAGTTAAATCTTAATGATGTAATATCTAATGTTGAACTAAATACTAAAAGCAAAAACCTTGAAGATATATATTCAGAATTATATTTGAGAGAAGATTGCAGAGATGTCGTTAAAGAACTTGAAAAACGCATTTATGACTATTTTGCTTCACTTGAATTGCCTGAATACCCCACAATATATGATTTGCTTATTTTAAGTTTAACAAGTAAAGATGTTATCACAACTTTTAATTGGGATCCATTATTGATCCAAGCATATTGTAGATGTTCTGGATTTACAGAAAATCTACCACATATTTTTTGCTTGCATGGTAATGTTGCTATGGGATACTGTGAAAAAGATGTTGAATTTGGAATAAACGGTGTTACTTGTCCTGTTTGTGAAAGTGTATTTACACCAACTAAGCTTTTATATCCTGTAAAAGAAAAAAATTATAGTAAAGATGATTATATAAACAAATGTTGGGAAGCAACTGAACAATGCATTGAACAATCATCAATGCTAACTATATTTGGGTATAGTGCTCCAACAACAGATAAAGAAGCTGTAACTTTATTGAAAAAAGCCTGGGGAGATTTAGAAAGTAGACAACTTGAAGAAGTTTCTGTTATAGATATTGTTAGTGAAGATGAAATGCTTGATAAATGGAAAGATTTCATTTATTCACATCATTACAAATACACTAATGATTTCTACAGTTCTTATTTAGGAAAATTCCCAAGAAGAACATGTGAAACTATTTTTGCAACTTTCTTAATGAATCTTCCAGCGGATGATACAAGAGGTTTTTATGAAGGCATGAGTTGGGACGATATTACTGATATATTAAGCGATTTATTAATTGAGGAAATTAACACACCAAATGGTGAAAATTATCCTTGTACATATAATAGGAACTAATTATTTAACATTGAATAGAGGTAAGTTATTATGATGATAGGTCAAGTAGTAGCAGTAAACTATAAAAGAGGATTAGTTGCTTTTCAAATAGAAAATGGTGACTGTGGATATTTTGAAGTATTAGATACTGTCGAATTTGAAAAAGAAGATAAAATAAAGGGTAACTTAGAATCTTTGGGCGGAGAAAAAATCATAAAAATTGATACAAACGAATCTGTTGATGTATTTATTGAGGATTATGGTATGACATACAATTGCGTAATCAACAAGATATTTGAATAGTTGTAAGTGATAATATTGTAGCAATAATATTTCTATTAAAAAAATTGATGCTATTTTGATGATGTAACAGACGGAAACGTTGGAATTATTAGCGCCAGTTGAACATTTTTATGACTGAAATGAACATCAAAAGCAGAAAATCAGACCGAGATCCGCACATAAAAGCATATCAAAAAAAACGGCTTAAACGCAGTGTTTAAGCCGTTTTTGCTTGGCAGGGGCAGAAGGACTTGAACCCTCGGCACGCGGTTTTGGAGGGACTGTTGAAGTCTCCAAAAAGTTGATTGCAATGCCATTTTTAAGTCGTTTTTGCACTCTTGCCAGAACACTAAAATCATTTTGATGCTTTATTGATGCTATTGGAAAATTACCACTTGAATAATTGATTATGGATACATGACGTATAACATAATGGGGATTCCGTGAAAAGCAAGTTATTGCTCAAAATTTGCTATGCAGTAAACAAAGAGTACATAGTTAAATTTCTTCGGTTTTTTATCCTCAATATACTCATGCGTTGTTGGCTTGTAATCTCCGGTATAATTCTTTTGTATTGATATTTACATTAACAGACTCTTCAATAGGCTCAATATATTATATAGATTCGAGCAGTATTTTTCAAGATACTAAAATCCCAAATATTTACCAGTCGCAACTTGCTATTGCAATTTGCGGAAATATTTTATATACAATCTATATCATTTTTGAAATAAAAAATCAATATTTGGGGCACAAGGTGTAATTTTATGTCACAAAATGCAACATATTAAAAAGTTCCATGTGAAAACAGCGACAAAAATAAATTTTTGTTTATTTTTCTGCACATTAGTGATATAATATAAAATATAATATACATATTTAGGCTTGCATTATATGAGGAGGGAAAAATGAAAATAGCCATTTGTGATGACAACGAAGATTTATTAAAGAATATGCACTTTATACTTCAGAATATATTTAAACAATACACATCATATTTTGAAATATTCAGCTTCAGTTCTGGTAATTTGTTATTAAAATCTCATAAGGAGAGTAATTTTGATGTGATTTTTTTAGATATCGATATGCCGGAAATAAATGGATTTGATGTCGCCAAAAACATACGAATGGGATATTCGGGATGTCGTATAATATTTATCACATCGCATTCTGAATTGGTCTACGACAGCTTTGATTTTCAACCCTTTGATTTTATCAGAAAAGATCAACCGGAAACTTTAGATAAAAGTTTTGCGAATGTTGTAAGAAAATTAATGCGTCATATGAAACAAAATGAAATTATGATTTTAGAGGATGAATTTTCTAAAAAATTCCCTATCCCTATTAGAAATATTATATATTTGGAAAGTAATAAACACTATATTAATTATTATGTATTAAATGAAAATAAGTCTTTTAAAGATAGATGTACTATTAAAGAATGTGAAAATAGATTTGAAATATATGACTTTATACGAATACATAAAAGTTATATTATCAATCCGGTATATATTGATTTTATAGACAACCGCAAAGATGAAATTATATTAAAACACATAAACCTGAAATTACCAATGAGCAGGAATTATAAGAAAATAGTTAATGAAAAATATACTTTGTATTTGAGGAATACAATATGATCGATACTCTGTGGCAGTTACTTGAAGTCGTAGTAAATTTTTATCAAGGAATTATTATCTCTGATTATGTATATTCAATCCTTGGTGACAGAAAAAAGCGCTCCTTCTTCAAAAGCGGCGGGATTGTGTGCGCTTTTATATTGACATTCACAATAAGCATAATTAACTATTTCATTAATTTTGAAGGAGTATATCTGTGCGTATATATAGGAATAGTATTTGTATACTCACTTATTTGTCTGGATGGAAAAATACTAAAAAAATTCTTCGTTTCGTCTTTTTCCGTAATATTTATTAGTATTATTACATCTTTAGTTGCTAATTTTTTTGCACTTTTATTTAATAAGTCGGTTAATAATATTTTTTTACATCAAGGCTTGGAACGTTTTATTAGCATTGTCGTATGTCAGTTAATCATTTTATATGTATATAAGCTTACATTAGGAATTTTCAAAAAAGAAAACAAGAATGATTTAAGCAGCAGAGAGTGGATACTCATATTGTCGGTTCTTTTTATAAGCGTAGTAATAGCAGGATTTCTCACTTTAACATCTACACAAAATGTTCCGAGTAACACAAGGCTTGTAATAGTGATTTGTATAGCAGGGATCGTACTTATTAATATTGTTACAGTATACCTTGTTATTGATTTAAGTAAAAAGAACTCTGTTATAAAAGAAAATGAAATGCTTCGTATGCAGCAAGTATATCAATCAAATTATATTGAAAATGCAAAAGCTCAATATGAAATCATCAGAAAAATGCGGCATGATATAAAAAATAATTATATTGTTATCGGTTCGCTGATTAAGAGCGGAAATATTGACAAGGCAACAAAATATATAAATGATAATATACATAACTTTACTTTGTTTGCAAACGTTATTAATACAAATAATGATGTTGTAAATGCCGTTATTAACTATAAATCGGCAATCGCACAGGAACTTGAAATAGAGGTTTCAATAATCACTGTATTGGATTTTGATGGCATAAGCGATATAGATTTATGCAGTCTTATCAGCAATTTATTTGATAATGCCATTGAAGCTTGTAAAAAAATGAACAGCAACAAACATATAGATTTCTCAATCAAAAAAGATGAATCAGTTTATTATTTTAGTATGAAAAACACGATTGGACATTCCGTGTTAGAAGGGAATCCTGAACTAAATACAACGAAGAAAGACAAAATTATCCACGGCTTCGGTACAAAGATAATAAATGATATTGCTAAAAAATATAATGGAGCATTCGATTATTATGAAGAAAACGGTTACTTTATCTGTAGCATTATATTGAAAAACAAATAAGTTATTTACAAATAGTCGGTTTGACTAAAATTTTCAGAGCATATTTGACTTCCGTTTCTGTTTTACCGCCAATTCCAATTTAACGGACTTTTTCAAGTATGCTCTGCTTTTTATATTTTCAGGCTCTATTTATTTCTTCAATATTTATATAGAGCTCTAATTCCATACTTACTCTTTTATACTAATATCCCACAGGAAAGCGGAAAAATTTTGCTTTTCTGTGGGATATTAATATTACATCTTTTGCCTAAATATAACACGTTATGCCAAATAAGTAGACACAAAATTTTTTATATTGTATAGTTAAATAAATTAATGATGGATGTGAATTTTTTGTTAGAAATAACTGCAAAGAAAATTGCGGAATATTTAGTCAAATCCAGACGGAAATTTTAATATTGAAACTATTAACTCTTATGGAAATTCCGCTGAATATGAGTAAACTATAGTTTGGAGCTTATTATGATTATCAAAAATTCTAAAAGCAAAAAAGCAATGTTACTTCTGCTTGTAATTGTTTTAGTTGCTACAATAATAATATTTATTTTATTTGCAAAATATTATAATGATACTCAGGTACCTGAATTAATTGATTCACCAACTGAAATTTCAGTAGGATCAGTTGAAGATATTGAAAATCTGACAATAGATGATGTTAATGATATTGGTGGTTATATTACAACTTACCAATCGAAAACGGAAATACCAAAGGAAATTAAAGGAAGATTTACATCACAGAAAATCCTCGATCAAGAAGACGCAGCAACCGCATTGCTAAGCTTAAGAAATTTGTTTGGTATAACCGAATACAGTTTTTATTGTGAAGATATTAATGAAGGAGATGAAATTAGTATATTATTGCATCAACTTCATAATGGAATACCTGTAGACGGAGGATATTTTCGCATAGTTACTTCAAAAAATGGGCAAGCAGTTTCAGTAAAAGGAACATTTATCGAGGTAAGCGATGTTGAAACAAATCCGAAGATATCGTATGAAGACGGCAAAAAATCAATAGATTTGGAATCCAACACACATATAAAATCTGCACAATTGGTAATTTGTGCTATGAACGATATAACTCCTGTTTTATGCTGGAAATATGAAACTAAAGCTCAAGATCCTATTGACAGTAAACTTATTTATGTTAATGCTATTAATGGTAATATAGAAATGGAAATTCCGACTGCAATCAGCTGAAAAATTAAGACAATACCCCACAATTATAATGTGCGAATTGTGAATTCAGATTTTCCAGAAATTGTTATCAAGACTCTTTATGAAGTTACCTAAAGTCCAATATTGCTGATATATTTTCAGATAAGGAAAACTTCAAATGTGAATGGTATGAAGATTGTGTAACAATAACATTCATTAATAATCAAGGAGAAATAGGATCATCATTCAGATTATACTGGACGGAAATTGCAATAGGAAGATGCAATTTTTTATCCGGAAAATGTATAGTAATTCATCACAATGGAATAAGGTTAACGAACCAATATATAATGATTATTTTTCTGGATTAGGTATATGTGTTGATGGATTATACGGTAACAGAATAGAAGTTACATCATATGAATTTGATGGTGTAAACTATAAATATACCTTACATTTTACAATGTATGATATATTTGGTCTGGATAGCAGTGATATTACAGACAATTATATAAGCTTTGCCCCCCCTTTGGCATACTTGCTGGTTTTAGAGCATGGTACATTTTGCAGCATTATGATGAATATGCTGGGAAATATCAGCCTTTTATTTCATATATGGAGTTTGATAAAACATTCGAAGGAACAATTATATGAAAAAAAAGAGCGCATATTATATCTATGGAAGGAACAATTATATGAAAAAAAGAGCGCATATTATATCTATATTGTGTATTTTTGTTTTATGCATATTGTTGATAGTTTGGTATATTTCCACCTGTGTGGGACCGATTATTTCGTATGATCCTGATAAATTGCTGAACTATGAGGATGAATATACTCAAATCGCTGAGTTATGTTATCAAGATTACTTACAACTGAGTGAGAACGATAATATAGAATATTCAGTATACCTATTTAATCTGGATAAAAAGAGACTTACATCTTACAATCCCGAAAAACATACCATTTCACTTACTGCTGAGAAATATCAAGCCTTAAAAACAATATATGATAATTACCGTCTGGATAAACATGACTTGGATTTTATTGGAGCATGTGATAATTTTGTATCGTTTGGTATAGCCAATGGCAGAGCCTCATTCATCTATTCTGTCAACAATGAGAAGCCAAACTTTGTAAACCGTCCCGATGATGATTATAAAAGTATTTGGGTAGAAAAAATTACCGATCATTGGTACTATGCATGTGTACAAAAATACGAATAACTTTCTGTTAGATGTTATGCCAAAAAGTGGAACCTCAAATTGTTTAGCTGATTCAACTAAAACATATTATAGTGATGGTTACAAAAAAAGATATAGTTCATTTACAAATAATTGGAACAGAGAAACAATATTAAACCTTGTTAAAACCTATACAAATACTAATTATCTTTTAGATATAGATATGTTAAGGTGGCCATTATTCAATGAATCAAATAAGGTTGATGGAACTGAATATTATAATTTTTCAGAAAATCAATCGAATGCATCTGCCGAGGCTTTTACTGACTTTTTGATGCATCAGTTGCAAAAGGAGAGATAATATTGAAGTTTAAAATTATCGTCATAATCGAAACGATTATTATTGTATTTTTATTTTTATTGTTGCCTTTATCTTGCAGTTATATCAGTGAACATACAACAATAAAAGATCCACAATGGTTCAGAGAAGTTTCTCCCGATGAACAACACACTATTGTAGCTAATTTTATCGGCAACAATACTTCGGAAAGAATCTGCGTTCAAATAATGATATTTAATGAAAATCATGAAACGTCAACTATGATGATTACTGTGGATAATGACGGTGATGTTCCGGATGAAAAAAACTACAGATTGGAATGGCATGATGAATATGTAAAAATAACGACCATCAATAATAAAGGGAGTGAAAAATCCTTTAGATTATATTGGGAGGATTTGAATTTCAGCAGTAGCACATATGATGAATCCAATAGGTTTTTATTCGACTGGTAATTTTTCATTTAATAAAGCCCATGAAAACCAACTGTGGTGATTATAGTAAATAATATAGTTTATCAGCCAGAACACCACCAAGATATATGGTGGTGTTTATGGCTGGTATGCTTATAATATTACCAAGTATGCGTCTGCAAAGGTTATGTTTAATGACGGTACAAATCAGATTCCTGCACAAAACCAGCCGGGTCTTGACGCAACCGGAATAATGTGGTATAAAAACGGTGTATGGTGCAATTCCGAAAGCGACACAGACAGTGATGAACTTTTGGATTATATGGAGCTTGTACTTGGTACAAATATAAATAATGCTGATACCGACGGTGACGGACTGCCTGACGGTTATGAAGTAATGACACTTGGCACGGACCCGTTAAAGGCTGACAGTGACGATAACGGAACAACTGACGGACAAGAAGACGCTGACAGTGACACTCTTAACAATCTGAGAGAATATCAACTCGGTACTGACCCGAACAAAGCAGAAAATCACTTCACTTCTCGATACGGTAAATCTCACCTCCTCCGCACACAAAAAGCTCGGCTCGTTTTCCGGAGGAATGAAACAGAGAGCCTTGATTGCGCAGGCACTCTTAAATGATCCCAAAATCTTAATTCTGGATGAACCAACGGCAGGACTTGACCCGAATGAGAGAATGAGAGAATAAGAATCCGCAACTTCATAAGCGAAATTGCGGAGGATAAAATCGTTCTGATTTCAACCCACGTTGTGTCGGATATCGAGTTTATAGCAAAGGAAATTATCCTGCTCAAAAGCGGAAAGGTTGTTTCTCACGATACCTGCAACAATCTCATAAAAGAGATTGAAAACAAGGTTTACGAAATCGAAATTGGCAAAGATGACTTGAAATATTTTCAGAAAAATTACAGAGTTTCAAATCTGTATCACAGCAACGATAAAATAATCGTCCGAACCGTAACCGACAATCCGCCCGAGAGCTATTCCCTCTCCCCTGTCAATCCGACGCTTGAGGATTTGTATCTTTATATTTTTGAACAGAGATTGTGATATTATACTAAACACTGATTAAAAAGTACATCTATTTGGCATATTTTCAATCAGTGCTTAGTATTAGATTTCATTTGACGACATTTATTTCAAACAAAACAATTAAGGAAGGTGTATAAGTTATGGAATATTACATCATGAAATTATATGAAAAGAGAAAAAAGGATGCAAATCTAAAACTTGGGTTTAACAGATTTTCAAAGAAGAATAAAAGAGTCGTAGCAATTTTATTTATTGTTATGTTTTTATCATTTATTTCGATCCTACTGATGAAGCTATTCCTTTAATTAACGGTAATAATGGCATCATCTATGATTGTAAAATAGAAATACATAATGATCGAGAGATATGTAATATATATTTAAAAGATAAGAAATACGGCATCTTATATTACGGTATTAGCAATAAATCTTGTTTTAGCATTAATCATAACATCACTAACATTAACCAATATAATATAATTCATTCAAATTATATTAGTCTTGTCCAAAACAAAGAACCGTTAGTCCATTACCTTCCCATTATAACAAAAATAAGCATAGCTTTAACTTCCGAAATGAGTAGTTTAAGCTACGCTTTTCTGTTTTCCTGTAACGAGAATAAGTGTCAAAAATTGATACGGTGTAATCAAAGATAAGAAAACCGTGTTGAATTCAAATTCTTATTCTGCTGAATTGAAAAACTGAAGTGAGCATAGATTCCTACTACTTAGTGTGTAGTTATTGCTATACTTATTTTGTACCAAACAAAGATAAGCTAAGAAACCGCTGAAAAGTTTGTGTATCAAGTTGATTAAATTTTCTGGTCTGTGTTTTAATGCTTTCTGTTCCTATTAGGGAAGCAACTATCCATCCAAGTGATAAAATCTTCCTCTGTTAGCTTTCCGTCCATACACTCATTTCTTTTGGTCATAGCCTCATACTTCCACTTCTTAAAATCCTTTTCAAGTATAGTATGAGCCTTAACTCTGGCGGAATATCTTTTGTAATATTTGTTATAAATCTTTATGGCGGCATTGTCCGCCGTTTTCTTTTTGTAGTTTTCAAGTGCCATAATATCCTGACAGTTCCGAATTTCACCCTCGGCAATTCTGTCACAGTAGTTTGTGTTGTAGTTGCCCTTCATAATGAAATACTTGCCACAGCGTTTGCACTTTCTGAAACGAATATCTTGTTCAAGCATTTTTGTAAATTCAAGTTCAAGTGCTTTTCTGATGTTCCTGAATTTATAACTCGTATTAGGGGAAATAGGAAAACGGCAGAATACTTCCATTTCGGCATTACTTAAATTATATTTCTTTTGAAATTTCTTATGCTGTTCAGTCGGCTCATATTCATTCATAATTCTGCTGAGAAAATCTTCTTGAGATAAATGAATCGGCAGGATTTTTCCATTTGGATTGCTTCTGCTGTAACTAAAATACTCCTCTCTTTGAATTGTCAGAGGTTGATTATGAATTATTTTATAAAGATAATACCTCTCAGCAGGCTTGATTTTCTCCATTACCTCCGGATAAAAGTCCTCATCAAAACAGAATTCAATTAGTTCCTTATACTCATTCTGTAATGTAAGCAGATAGTTGTAATACCACGTCAGACCTTCAACAGGTAAGTTTTCTTTCAAAAACACCGGAGGACAAATTGCTGAGTATAAAGACGCATTTGCTATATTCTCAATGAAAAGTTTGCTGTCTGTATACCTGAAAAACATTTCAACATTTTCCTGATTGCAGTTGTATATTTTTTCGGGTTTTTCATTAAATTCAATGTACCTTTTCTCTTCGCTGTTTTTAATGAAGTTGTCAAAAGCAGAAACAAATCCGTAGCTTTCTTCAAATGGTGTTTTAAAGTCTGCATAGATAAAATCAAGTATTCCCTCACCTATTTGCAGGTTAATGACAGCACCGCTCAGCACATTATGAAGCGGCTCTTCTTTTTTAATTTCATATTCGTCCATAAGGTCTTGAAAATACTCGTCACTCTCATCCCAGTCAATATTATATTTTGCAGAGAAATGTTCTCGCAAGGCTTTGTTTTTCTCTAAGCCTTCAACTCTACTCTGTTCATAATCAGCTATATCTTCATCAGACAAAATATCAGTACGAACCTCTCTGAGTGACCGTTCAAGTTCTTCAAATTCATCAATAGCTTCTTTCATTGAAAGGTCTTCATTAACCCTATCAACTTTGATTGAAAACAACTTCGAGTCCGGATCTAATGATGCAAAGTTAATGAAGAAATCATAGTACACATAGCTGTTGCTTTGCCTTGAAATATTATATTTTTCGTAATCCGTATGTTTATATTCCGAGTAATCTTTCTTCATAATCTGCTCCCAAAATTAGAAAATGTAAATGTTTTAGATTTTCGATAATCAACATCACTCCAACTAAGATTATACAATTCTATTGTCTGACTGTCAATTTTCTGTTATTTTAAAAGCAGAGGTGATGAAGATGAAAGAAAATCTTTATAAAAGTTATGACGAACTGCCGTTGATGTTATCGGTGCAGGAGATTGCAATAGTACTTGGAATATCAAAGACGAGTGCATATGAATTGGTTAGGTCAAAAGGTTTTCCGGTGCTGAAAATCGGCTCACGGCTTGTCGTACCAAAAGAAAAGTTCTGTGAGTGGGTGGAGCAGAATACAGGAGGAAGCATTTGAAATATAATTCTATAAATAATGCAAAACATTACTTCACTCTGCCGAATGAAATATTCTGTCTTGGTCTATCATCGGGAGAGATTGCCGTGTATTGTTTTCTATTGCGATGTGAAAATCGAAAAACATATCAGTGCTATCCGAGTTATAAAACAATAGGACAAGCCCTGAAAATGAGCAAAAATACGGTAAGAAAATACATTCAAAGCCTTGAAGAAAAGCACCTGATTGAAACTGAAAAGACGGAAGTCTACACAAAGACCGGACAAAAGAGAAACGGAACATTGCTCTATACTATCCGACCTATTGCAGAAGCTATTGATTATTTCCACAGCGAGCAGTTGAGGAGAAACGCATAATTTCGAGGAAATTATTTTAAGCAGGTTAAAGTGGGGCGTCTCCCCACGGGGTCACATCAGACGGCAGAGCCGACTGTTATGGGGTTTTACAGTATGTCAAAAATCAGAAATTGAGGAGTCTATCAAAAATGAGCGAAAACAAGAAAAAATATGCCTATTGGATGAAACCTTCAATGGTTGAAGAAATTACAGAAATGCTTGATACAGCAAATGCAACTTCAAAGAGTGACTTTGTCTGTCAGGCTGTTCAGTTTTACATTGGTTATCTTCATCAGAAGAAATGTATTGATTATCTCTCGCCAATCCTTGCTCAGACTATTAAAAGTGAAATCGAAAGTGTAGAAAAGAATGTTTCTGAAATGCTGTTCAAGATGGCTGTGGAACAGGCAAAGCTAAGTAATGTTGTTGCAGCTACCAACGAGATTGATAATCATTCATTGTCAGCACTCAATAATCTCTGTGCAGAAGAAGTTGCAAGAAACAACGGCATAATTACCTTTGAGGAAGCTTACGAATTTCAGCGGAGCTAAAAATGCCTAAGATTATTTTTACAAGCAGATATATAAAAAATCCTGCATCGTCAAACGCAGGCAAGCTGATAAAATATATAGGCACTCGTGAGGGTGTTGAAAAGCTGCCAAACGGTATCGATAACTCTCCTGCTACCAAGAAACAAAATGATTTAATATGTACTGCACTTAAAACCGTTCCTGAAGCTTGGGATTATCCCGAGATGAAGTCTTATCTTGAAAATAAAACTAAGGTTAATGCAACGGAGTTTCTCAACGAATTCCTTGAACGCAATGCTGACAGAATAGACGGTGTTAAAAAGTTAGTTTCATATTATGCCGAAAGACCGGGTGTTGAGAAGTTAGGTAACCACGGATTGTTTTCTCAAA
>ERZ773131.1006-NODE-1006-length-21875-cov-7.021082_pt1 | contig 21875 bp, 18 predicted proteins | sample MGYA00511082_ERZ773131 | MGnify/ENA primary metagenome ERZ773131 (study PRJEB29015, sample SAMEA2737813) | human gut metagenome | biome: human gut; feature: human-associated habitat; material: faeces | place: China | collected 2012 ... | reverse complement strand
TGGACAACGTGGCGAAGACCACCGACCTGAACGCTCCCGCTTCCCGTGAGCTGGTCGCTGAGCTCCTGTTCCAGGGCATCCAGAAGGCTCAGGTCACCTACACCCCGGCCTTCGGCTATGTGACCGATAAGGTCATCAGCACCAAGACCAACAGCCTCGGCGAGAAGAACTTCAAGCTCGCTTCCGCTGCTGCTTCCGACAAGTGGGGCCGTCCCGCCACCAAGTGGACCTACAACACCGGCGACAAGGCCACTACCTTCGTTGAGAAGCCCAACCTGACCTACACCAAGGCTGTTACTGAGTGCGACGTCGCTCACGACGCTGGCCTGAAGGTCGACACCGCTTACACCCTGTATGTCAACGGCCAGAAGCAGCCCACGACCTACACGGTCAACCTGACCGACACCGTCACCAAGATGGGTGCTCAGGGCCGTCTGGTTGAGGTCTATGACGATACCATCGTCATGATCGACACCTTCCTCGCCAAGGTCACCTATGTTGCTCCCGCGGCTTATGACGCTCAGGGCCACCTGCGCACCGAGGCTACCATCAAGCTCGATGTCTATGCCACCAAGAACTCCACCGCTGCTACCCCGCTCACCCTCACCAACGGCGAGGATGCGTATCCGTATGCTGTCGGCGATTACGTTCTCCTGAACGCCTACACCAACGCTGCTAACAACGCTACCGAGAGCGGCCTCATCAAGACCGGCGCTGACAAGTACGGCGAGATCGTTTCCAAGGCCACTTCTGTTGACGGCGCTCAGAGCGTGATCTACTGGAACGCTCAGCAGCACAACGTCGAGGGCACTGTCTATGACGATGCTGCCAAGTTCTACTTCGACAACGCGGGGAAGAGCACTAACAAGTTCACCTGGTTCTTCGATCAGTACAACAACCTCATCGGTAACGTTGAGATCGCTGCTGCTACCAGCTACGGCGTCATCAACTCCATCTGGTGGGCTGGCAACGCTGCGGACGGTTCCGGCGTTGCGAAGGCGAACGTCACCTACATGGACGGCACCACCGCTGTGGTCGACCTGAGCAAGATGACCTACTTCGACGAGACTGATTCCGGCGTTGTGGCCCCCAAGATTGCGACCGGTAAGGTCACCCACAGCACCGGCATCCAGAACAAGGTCATGAAGGTTGATGGTGACTACTTCTACGTTGACTCCTACATCAACACCAACGCTGTCTGTGATGTCAACGGTATCCTGAACGGCCACCTCTTCCAGTTCACCACCCAGGCAAACGGCACTCTCGCCGCTGTCGAAGTCGCTACCACTGTTGACGCCAAGTTCCACAACGAGAACCTGTTCGTCAGCAAGAACACCCAGTACAACGGCAACAACCTGATCGTTGACGATGCCACCGTCTTCCTGGTCCGCAACAACACTACCAATCCCTACACCTTCAAGTCCATCGTTGGTCTCGGCAACATCGACAACTATGCTCAGGCTGAGGTCGACTTCGTCGATCTGAACGGTGATAAGGTCGCCGATTACGTCTACGTCATCGCCGATCCCGTTGCCGCCAAGGTCACCAGCCTCTTCTACTATGCCAACGAGCAGATCTCCTATGACGCCAAGACCGGTGTCTACACCATCCCCGGCTACGTTGACGGCGTGAAGGGCAACATCTATGGTGACAAGGACACTGCTAATGCCATCGCCCTGCTCAACGCCCTCGAAACCCAGGCTACCAATAAGGTCGCCGGCGGTCTCTTCAAGGTCGCTCTGAGCAACAACTATGTCAAGGAGTATGCCGCCATCGCTGCGATCGGCACTGCGACCACCAGCTCCGTTGACATCACCGCCTTCACCGGCTATCCCATGGCTGCTGCCTACGCCGGCTACACCGTTAAGGTCGACTCCATCGTGGGCGCTGAGAAGGATACCTACAAGAACTCTGTCTACACCGACTATGTCGATGGCACCATCACTGGCGACAAGTTCTACACGGTTTCCGGCAACGGCGTTGACGGCCTGACCAAGATGCCTCTGGCTCTCGGCGACGTCACCACGCAGAACGTCATCGTTGTTTACAACGCTGAGACCTCTGCCACCTCCGCCACCCTCAACCGTCTGGCGCTCCAGGTTTACGCTGTGAACAAGGTCGACACCTCCACCAACCCCGATCCTCTCGCTACCTCTTACACCTACACCCTGAACATCGTGAATAAGGACACCGGTGCTGTTCTCCAGTCCTACGCCAAGACTGTTAAGAATCCCGTTGATGGCACCTACACCATCACCCTTAATGGTGCTGCTGCTGAGTTCGGCGTCTCTACCGCCAAGCTCACCGCTTTCGGTCCCGACTCCATCACCCTCACCATCGACAGAACTGTTGGCAAGCTCACTGATTCTGGTGTTCTCAACGCTTACTACGCCAACTAATCATTGACGTAAGCGCAAAAAATCTCTGAATAGAGTTTCAGCCCCCGGCTCTTTTGAGCCGGGGGCTGTTTTTTGTTTTTCTGCGTCTCAGTCCGCGTCGCAGCCGAGCACCACATAATAATATGTTTTGCCCGCCTCATTGAACTGGATGGCGGGCGGGGCGAAATACTGATCCTCTTCCTGCTGGCAGAACCAGCTTACGCTGCTGTTGTCCCATATCGCCGCGTTGCCCCGGTTATTCGAGTTGTAAAACCCGCTGACGCCGCGCAGCGCCCAGTGCTGCGTGTCGTTCTGCTCGCTCACCATCACCAGCAGCGGGTAAAAGCCGCAGTCGATCTTGTTGGGATTTTCCGCGCCGCTCAGACCATTGCCGGCGTAGCTGCCGTATTTGATGCGGCAGATTTTACCGTTTGCGATCGTCTGCGCCAATGCCGTGATGCGCTCCGCCGCCGTGCTGTCGGCCTCGCTGCGCGCGTCGGTCTCCGCCTTGAGCGCCGCGTCGATGCTCGCAAACGCGGCATTGAAGTCCTGCATTTTGATCGGGTCCTCCTTGACCCACTGCGGAAGTTTGTAATTTGTTGTCGTCTCCATGCTCTTTCCCCCAAATTTTGATAATGTTGGAAAAGGCAGCCCACACCCCCCTGCAAACGCGGGAACACTGATGCATGATTTGCCTTTTCATGATACGCCGTATCATGAAGAAACGTTGCACACAACGCGGCAAAAAGTTGTACCGCCTCCGGTATTAGAATTCATGATATCACAAATTGCCGCGTTGTGTGCAGCGATCGCCGTTGTGCGCGGGAACTTTTTCGGCTATCATACGTCTATAGAAGTATCCGAAAGAAATGAGGAACGAACGATGAAGAAGCTCCTTTCCCTCCTGCTCCCCCTCGCGCTGGCCCTTTCCCTCGCCGCCTGCGGCGAAAAAAGCGCAGACGAGGCCGCGCGCCAAACCCCGCCGACACTGACGGTGACAAGCGCAAACGCTTGCAGCGTCACCCTCAAAAGCAGCAGCTACGACTGGACCTACACCCAGGGCCTACAGAGCATGACCGCCATTGCCTGCGGCGCGCACCCGCTGGACGAAAACTGCCGCGACATCACGCCTGTACTGGAAATGCCCTTTGCAGTATCAGCCGCCTATTTCTACACCGTGACGCTCGATTTCGGCGATAATTCGCCTGATTCCGTCAGTCTCCGCTGCTGGCCGTCCGACGCCTGGGGCAGCACCGGCATGCCGTCCGGGACCGTGACCGCCCAGCGGCAGGATAACGGCACATTCCGCGCAGAACTGCCGCAAAGCGACGGCATTTTCGCCGTCGACGCGCTCTGGGACGGCAGCAGTGCGACCTACACCTTCTGCACGCAGGCGGAGGGGAGCGAAGAGCTCCACCCGGGCGCGGTGCTCAGCATCGGCGAGAGCGAAGACATCCGCAAGATCGACATCTCGTGGCGCAGCGGCGGCGTGAACATCTATGCCGCCGAGCAGAGCGCGCAGATCAGCGTGAAGGAGGAATCCACCGCGCCGCTCGCCGAGAGCGAGAAGATGGTCTGCACGATCGATGGCGACACGCTGCGCATCCGCTTCCTCGGCGACGCTTACCGCGGCAGCTACGATGGGGAAAAGTATCTCGACGTGGGACTTCCGGCGGAGTTGGTCAGCGCCGGTCACTTTGAGAAGATCGAGGTCGAAACGACGGACGCCTACGCCTATGTGAGCGCCGATGCGCAGAAGATCGACCTTTCGACCGTCGGCGGCGACGCGCGCGTGATGTGCGCAAGCTGCCCCGCGGTCGAGATCGAGACGGTGAGCGGCAGCGTGGGCGTGGTGGACGGCACGTGGGCAAGGGTCGATATTTCGACGCTCTCCGGCGCGATCGAGCTTGCAGGCGAAGCGGAAAATGCCGAGATCGAAACCGCGAGCGGCAAGGTGGATATCGCCGGCGCGCTCGGCACGCTGGACTTCGAAAGCGTCAGCGGCAACCTGATTTTGGCTGCCGAGCGTGCGCTGCGCCTTGATGCCGAAACGGAGAGCGGCAGCATCTATCTGACCCTTCCCGCGCAGGACGGCTTTACTCTCGACTATGAAACGAAAAGCGGCGCGTTCCGCTCCGCGCTCACCGAGCGCGAAGGCACGCTCATTGCCTGCGGCGACCGCGAAACGCACTACTCCGTGCCCGCGCTCGACGGCGGCGCGGTGAGCGAGCTTACGATCGAAACGATGAGCGGCGAGGTGACGATTGGAGCCTCTTCCTCTGGAAGCAACTGAAGCGAACAAAAAAGAGAGCGGCGCTGCCGCTCTCTTTTTTCGTTATTTCTCGTCGATTGCAAGCCACGTTTGGTCGAAGCCGTAGGGGAGCAGCTCTTTGATGTGCAGGTGCTTTTCCTCGTTGTCCTTGTTCAGGCACACGACCTCCATGTCGGGCCCGAACTCGTAGAGCACCTGACGGCACGCACCGCAGGGGTAGCAGTAGTCGTCGCTGCGCCCAGCGATGACGATGCGCTTGAAGCGCCGGTGCCCCTCGCTCACGGCCTTGAATGCCGCGGTGCGCTCGGCGCAGTTCGTCAGGCCGTAGCTCGAATTTTCGATGTTGCAGCCGGTGAAGACCGCGCCGTCCTCGCATTCGAGCGCCGCGCCCACGGGAAAGTGGGAATACGGCACATACGCCATGTTCAGCATGGCGACGGCCTTCGCCTTGAGTTCTCCTAACGTTGCCATAAAAACGCCTCCTCACCAGTCTACGCCGAGATCAGGACGGACTTGCGTATCCATGATGTCCTCGGCGTTATAGAATTGCAGATAGCGGCTGCGCGAGTGGCGCAGCGTGGTGCCGTCCGGATGCAGACGGTCGCAGATGACGGCGGAAATGTCGTCCTTGACGTAGCTGAACGAGCTGGTGCCGACGCTCGCGAAGATGCGGAAGCCCTGGCTTTGCAGGTACTTGAAGCGCTCGCCGGTCTGGTGCCAGTCGTCGCCGTCGGGACGGCCGCCGTGCGGATAGAACAAAATCTGCGTGGGGCCGACGAGCGAGCCGACCTCGTCCGCCCAGCGCTCGGTGTCGTTGATGACGGTCTGGAGCGATTTGGTGTCGAGGCGGATGTGGCCCCAGGTGTGGCTGCCGAACGTCCAACCCGTTTCCTTGAGCCGCTCGATGACGGGCTTGACCGCCTCGATCTCGCTCGCGCGGTAGGCATCGAATGCGGGGCGGTCGGGCGAATCTGCCGCGATGTCGCGGTCATCCTGCGTGCGGTAGCCGAGTATCCCCTGATAGCCCGTCAGTGAGAAGATGGCCTTCGCGCCGTTCAGCGAAAAGTCGGGGTGCTCGTAGACAAACTGGTCGAGAATGGGCGTTGCGTCGAGTTCCTTGGTCAAAAAGGTCTCATTTGTGTACGGATCGGTGCACTGCGCCCAGATCTCGCCGTCCTCGCCGACGACGAGCTTGCTCGTGAAGCCTTCGTCGAGCATGTAGGGGTAGTAGTTTACGTCGTCAAAGCTGATGATGAGCGGCTTTTTGCCCTCTGGCAGCATCAGGGTGTTTCGCACCATATGCGTGCCGGACTCGTCCGTCACCTCGCTCCAGACGTCTTCCATCGCGACTAAGATGTAGCCCTTGTCGTACACGGACTGCAAAATTTTGTTGTATTCGTCGACCGTCACCATCCAGTCGTCGAGGCCGTAGCGCTGGTCCTGACTGGCATTGCAGTCGTGGAAGGCCCACTGCGGATAGGCGATGATCGGGTGGAAAAAGAGGTGCTCCACCACCTGATCCGGCCCCCAGGCCTGCGTGAGCTGGTCCTCCGACCAGTAGTTGCGCACGGCGTCGTAGGGGTCAGTTGTATCGTCAGTATTGTTGTCGGTGTCGCTGCCATTCTCGTCCGTGACGGTCTGATCGTCGCCGTCGGACGGCGTCGTCTTATCGCCGCAGGCAGTCAGCAGCGACAGCACCATCAGCACGCTGAGCAGCAGTGCAAAAAAGTGTTTCATGTCAAAATCTCCTCTCTCAAAACTGCGCGGTCATTATAGCAGACTTCACTTCTTTTGACTACGCTTTTCGAGCTTTTGTTCCCATTTGTAACTATTTACCACAAATAATTAAAGCGTCATAGCTTTTCGCATCCGCAGACGCGAAATGATTTCGGATCGTTTTTTGGCGCGACATGCGCGTGCCAAAAAACTCTTCTCGCTCCGCGCGTGTCGAAGCCGCCCTTTGGGCGGCAAGGCACGAAGCGGAGTGTATCTAAAAACAAAAGGCGTGGCTTTGCCACGCCTTTTGTTTTTTTAGAAGTCTGCGTTGCCCACGGTGCGGGGATGCAGCTCTACGTCGCGGATGTTGCCGATGCCCGTTAAATACATCACCATGCGCTCGAAGCCGAGGCCGAAGCCCGCGTGACGGCAGGAGCCGTAGCGGCGCAGGTCGCAGTACCACCAGTAGTCCTCGGGATTCATGCCGAGCTCGCGGATGCGCTTTTCGAGCAGCTCGATGCGCTCCTCGCGCTGGCTGCCGCCGATGATCTCGCCGATGCCCGGAACGAGGCAGTCCGCCGCGGCGACGGTCTTGCCGTCGTCGTTGAGGCGCATATAGAACGCCTTGATCTCCTGCGGATAGTCCGTGACGAACACGGGGCGCTTGAAGATCTGCTCGGTGAGGTAACGCTCATGCTCAGTCTGCAGGTCGATGCCCCACTCGACGGGGTAGTCGAACTTCTGGCCGCTCTCCTTTAAGAGCTTGACGGCCTCGGTATACGTCACGCGGCCAAAGTCGGAACTCTCGACGTGCTGGAGACGCTCAAGAAGGCCCTTGTCGACAAAGCTGTTGAAAAACGCGAGATCATCCGGGCAGCGCTCCATCACGCGGCGGATGATATGCTTGACCATCGCCTCCATGACCTCAAGGTCGCCGTCGAGGTCGCAGAACGCCATCTCCGGCTCGATCATCCAGAACTCGGCGGCGTGGCGCGCGGTGTTGGAATTCTCGGCGCGGAACGTGGGGCCGAAGGTGTAAACGTCGCCGAACGCCATAGCGAAGTTCTCGGCGTTGAGCTGGCCGGAGACGGTCAGGCTCGTCTTCTTGCCGAAAAAGTCCTTGCTGTAATCGACCTTGCCGTCGGGCGTTCTCGGCGGGTTCTCAAGGTCGAGCGTCGTGACCTGAAACATCTCGCCCGCGCCCTCGCAGTCGCTGCCGGTGATGATGGGGGTGTTGACATAGACGAAGCCGCGGCTCTGGAAGAACTCGTGCACGGCGTAGGCCGCCGCGCTTCTCACACGGAACGCCGCGGAGAAGAGGTTCGTGCGCGGGCGCAGATGCTGAATGGTGCGCAGATATTCGACGCTGTGGCGCTTTTTCTGCAGGGGATAGTCGGGGGAGGACACGCCCTCGACCTCGATCTCTGTTGCCTTGACTTCGAGCGGCTGCTTGGCCTCGGGCGTCAGCACGACGGTGCCGCGCACGATGAGCGCGGCGCCCACGTTCTGCGCGGCAATCTCCTTATAATTAGAAAGAGAATTCGCATCCATCACGACCTGCAAATTGCGGAAGCACGAGCCGTCGTTCAGCTCGATGAATCCGAAGGTCTTCATATCGCGGATGGTCTTCGCCCAGCCGCATACGGTGACGCTTGCGCCGCCGTACTGCTCTTTGTCGGCGAAGAGCGCGGCAATTCTCACTCGTTCCATAATAATTTTCCTTCCTTTTGTGGGTTTTCACGGGATAATAGAGGTATTATATGCCACTTCACGTGCAAATTCAAGCCCTGCTTTGTGTTGACTTTTGACAAGTTGTATGTTATGATGCAATCTTACCTCAAAAGGTAAACGTGAAACTTTCACCTATTACTTTACAGGAGGATTTTAACTATGAACAAGTATCTGGATATCGCCCCCGAGGTTGCCGAGGCCCTTGCCGCCGGTAAGCCCGTCGTGGCGCTCGAATCCACCATCATTTCCCACGGCATGCCCTATCCCCAGAACGTGGAAACCGCGCTCAAGGTCGAGCAGATCATTCGCGACGCGGGCGCCGTGCCCGCGACCATCGCCATCATCGGCGGCCGCTTGAAGGCGGGCCTTTCCAAGGAAGAGATCGACTACCTCGGCCGCACCGGCGCGGGCATCCCGAAGGCTTCCCGCCGCGACCTGCCCGTGCTCGTCGCGCAGGGTAAGGACGGTGCTTGCACCGTCACCACCACGATGATGATCGCCGACATGGCGGGCATCCGCGTGTTCGCCACCGGCGGCATCGGCGGTGTGCACCGCGGCGCGCAGGAGACGTTCGACATCTCTGCTGACCTCGAAGAGCTGGCCAACACCTCCGTCATGGTCGTGTGCGCGGGCGCGAAGTCCATCCTCGACCTCGGATTGACGCTCGAATATCTCGAGACCCACGGCGTGACCGTCATCGGCTACGGCACGAGCGAGCTGCCTGCGTTCTACACGCGCAAGTCCGGCTTTGGCGTCGACTACGAGCTCGACACGCCCGAGCAGCTGGCCAAGGCGTTCCACGTCAAGCGCGAGCTGGGTCTGCGCGGCGGCTTACTCGTCACGAACCCGATTCCCGAAGAGTACTCCATGGACAAGGAAGTCATCGACAAGGCCATTGCCGAGGCCGTCGAGGACGCGAAGAAGGACGGCATCCACGGCAAGGCCACGACCCCGTACCTGCTCGCCAAGATCAAGGACCTGACCGGCGGCGACAGCCTCGATTCCAACATCCAGCTCGTGTTCAACAACGCCCGCCTCGGCGCGGCGGCGGCTGTGGAGCTCAGCAAGCTCGAAAAGTGAGATATTTTGTCATCTATCTCGCCGCGATCAATATTCTGACGTTCTGCGTCTACGGCGCAGACAAGCGCCGCGCCAAAATTCAGGGCGCGCGGCGCGTGCCCGAAAAGACTCTATTTGCACTCGCGCTGCTGCTCGGCAGCGCGGGTGCTCTTTTCGCAATGAGGGTCTTTCACCACAAAACGCGGCACTGGTACTTCAAGTTCGGCATCCCCGCGATCTTACTTGCGCAGATCGCTCTGGGGGTGTTCGTGTATGTGCGTTTTTTCGCGGCGTAAAAAATTTTTGGGAAATTTTCGGGTTTTGTGAAACAAAACAGACGTTTCTTGCGTCTAATTAAGGAAGCAAAGGGAAACTGGGCGAAGAGGGAAGATAAAGAATTTATGAATTTTCCATTTTCCTGTTCCCTTATTTCCCGCGGCATGGTAAAATGCCATGTATGAGAAAGGCTCTGTGCGCGCGGAGCCGACAACAACAAACACGAAAGGATGAAGATCACATGAAAAAATTTCTCTCCTTGCTATTGGCTCTGACCATGGTCCTGAGCCTCGTCGTCGTGCCTGCAAGGGCGACGGGAGATACCCTGCAAAGCGGTATTACAATTGCAGGTAAGGACGATGCTAAAATTGGCGATATCGTCGCATTTAGCGTCCCTGCTACTGCAACTGTTACCCCTGGTTCGGAAGCCTCCAAATCCAGTCAGGATGCCATTACCGCTACACTCAAATCCTGTGTATGGAGTGTTACCGGAGGCACTGAGGTCTCAAGCAGCACTGGTGCTTCCTATGAAGTAAGAGCTAATGCGGCAGGAACTATGCGAGTTACCTGTACTGCTACCTATCAGTATGGCGAAGGCAATGCTAACGAACTTAGTACATCTGCTCTTACTAAGGACGTTTCTGTGACGACTTTCAGTTACAACGATATTACCCTGAAAGTTTATGGTAAGGCCTATACTCCTGCATCCGCTGTTAATGTGAACCTTGTCAACAGCGCTGAGATTGCTCTTGCTAACATTGAGGTTGGAAATGCGTCCGGTAGCCCGTTTACTTTGGGTACCGTTACTTATGATTCGTCAACAAGGAAAATCACTATTCCCGCGACTCGCGATGGTGTGCCCTCTATCACTCCGCTTGAAATCACTCTTAATGTAACGCCTAAGACTGCCACTAACAGCATCGCTTCTAACCCCAACTCTACCACTGTTCGCAGCGGTCAGACCTTAGTTTTCACATCCACCTACAGTGGCGGCGATGCCCCTGTTAGCTACGTGTGGACTGACGGCACTTCTGCTGCAAACTTTACCGGTGGTACAACTAAGAGCGCTACTTGGACTGCGCCCAACGTTACTAAGGAAACGAAGTATAAAATCTCCTGCACCGCTACGGAAGCTGGTCAAGCGAAGAAGTCGAACGAAATCGAAGTCACTGTCCAGCCTGAAACCAACATTTTTGCTCCTTCTGTCCCCAGCGCCATGAGCCGCGGTGGTCAGCAGACGCTTTCGTTCCGTTTTTATAACTCAAGTACCAATCAGGAAATTACTTTGACCTCCGAAAACAATGTGACGTGGTCGATTGAGAGCAGTGGCCTCCCCACCGCTTCGTACCTCAAGGTCACGAACGCCACGGGAGCAAGTGCATTTAAGAGTGCCACGCTTACGATTCCCACGTCCTATACAGCGTCCTCTTGCAAGGTCAAGGTGACTTTCACTTATAACAATAAGACTTATAGCTACACCTATAATATCAGCCTTTCGTCTTTGACTGCTACGATTTCTCCCATTCAGAACAACACCCCTGTCACGCTCTATGGCTATAACTATGGCTATAACTATGGCTATAACTACGGCTATAACTACGGCTACGGTACGAGCAATAACCTCGTTGCGCTTGCGCAAGCTGCTTTAAATAACAGTAGTATCAGCGCTACCGCCAGCTATGTTACGCTCGACACTAATACTGGTTATCGGACCAATTGCTACATTCAGCAGACCAGTTCCGCGAGCGGCTACTACACCTATACGATCACCGGCACCAGCATCGGCACCGCATCCTTCACCGGCACCGTCCATACCACCAACAGCAGCAGCTATCCCATTACCTTTACCGCGACTGTGACCCCTATCAGCACCACCTATGAGGCGCAGTATCCCGAGCCGGTTGCCTACGGTAATACCTATCGTTACTATGTTCAGGTTCCCGCCAACTCTTCCTACTACTATGTTGTTGGCACGCCGAACCAGACCACTATTCCGACTGATTTCTCCCAGAGCGGCAAGACCGTCTACTACGCCAACACCACCAGCACCAACCTGTACCCGCTGACTGACAGCAACTTTGTCAACGGCCAGTGCACGCTGTGGATCGTGACCAAGAACAGCTCCGATAACAAGCTCTACTACGGTCAGCTCACCGTCTACCAGAAGAACTACAACATCAACTACAACGGTGTGGCCGGTGAGACCGTCCAGTTCGCGCAGAGCGACTTCACCGATTTCATGAACGAGGTCGCTGAGGCCCGCGGCGACGCCAGCAAGACCAAGTCCTATCCCTATGTCACCTTCGATTATGTGACCTTCTCCCTGCCCACCACTGCGCAGGGCACGCTGTACTATGGCGGCACCGCCATGTCCACCAGCAATTCCTCCGGCGCGTTCAACCGCAATACCAAGGTCACCAACCTCGATAGCGTGACGTTCGTTCCCAACGCCAAGACCACCGCGAAGACCATCACGCTGAACTTCACCCTGTACGCGACCCGCTATTCCAGCTCCTCCACGAGCCGCGGCACGACCGTGAGCTACTCCGGCAGCGTCGTCGTCAACCTCGTGCGCGAGGACATCAAGTACACCGTCTCTCAGGGCGACAGCGTCCGCTTCGACGAGAGCGACTTCCTCAGCTACCTGCGCTCCACCAAGGGCTACAGCAGCAACTACACCATCGACTACGTGACCTTTGACCAGAGCGCCGTCTCTGCCGTCAACGAGGGCTCGCTCTACACCTACTACAACGGCTACAACTACGGCGGCTCCGTCAAGACGACTGACAAGTTCTACTACAGCGCCACCGCCAGCCAGAATGCGCTCAGCGACGTCGCGTTCCTCGCCAGCCGCTACGCCAAGACCGGCGAGACCGTCTACATCCCGTTCACCATCTACGCCCGCTACGGCTCGACCGGTACCGGCACCCGCCAGCTCACCGGCACCGTGGCCATCAAGATCGGCCAGACGATGAACTTCATCGATGTCAAGACCACCGACTACTTCTACAACTCCGTCAAGTGGGCCGTCGGCAAGAACATCACCAACGGCACGTCCAGCACCACCTTCTCCCCGTACAAGTCCTGCACCCGCGCCGAGATCGTGACCTTCCTGTGGCGCGCCGCCGGCAGCCCGGAGCCGACCATCACCCGCAACCCGTTCCGTGATGTCAACGCCGTCACGCACTCGAGCTACTACAAGGCCATCCTCTGGGCCAGCCAGAAGGGCATCACCTCCGGCACCAGCGCCACGGCGTTCTCCCCCGATCAGGTCTGCACCCGTGCCCAGATCGTGACCTTCCTGTACCGCTACGCGGGCCAGCCCAGCGGCTACTACTCCAACCCGTTCAAGGATGTGGGCGCCACGAGCGAGGCGAGCTATTACAACGCCATCCTCTGGGCCGTCGGTAAGGGTATCACCACCGGCACCAGCGCCACGACGTTCTCCCCGTACGCTTCCTGCAACCGCGCCGAGGCCGTGACGTTCCTGTATCGTTACACCAACGGACTATAAAACCTAAAAAATGCGTCCAGCTTTCGCTGGACGCATTTTTTATTCCTTGCAGGCCGCTGCGCGCATAATTTGCCCGCCGCAGGCGGGCAAATTCCACACTTGCGGCCTGAGAGGTATTTTCCGCCACGCGCAGGTCGCGGCGGAAAATGATTTGAATTTATTTCGCCGCGGAGCGGCGAAACTCTGCGAGGCTTTTGGGGGGCGGGCCCCCTCTGCCCCCTGTAAGGCGGCTGACGGGGGCGGGCGGTTTGCGTTTACTCTTTTCCATTCTGTAAACTTTTGTTCAAACGCCTTTACGGGGGTCGAAAAAGCGTGTAGAATGGCAGCATCAAGATTTTAGGAGTGTTTTTTGTGAACAAATTCCGCGATGCCCTTTACCGCTTTATGTATGGCCGCAACGGCGTAGACGCGCTGAACTGGGCGCTCGTGATCCTTGAGCTGGCCGTGAGCATTCTGAGCTCGATCATCCGCGTGCAGGGCGTTTCCCAGGCGCTGTACTTTGTGTCGATGGTGTTGATGTTCATCGTGCTCATCCGCATTTTTTCGCGCAATCTCGCGCGCCGTCAGGCCGAGAACGCGAAGTTTCTGACCTGGTGGACGCCGAAGGCGAACGCCATTCGCGGCGCGAAGGCACGCCGCGCCGACAAGGCGCACAAATACGTCCGCTGCTCCTGCGGCGCGTACTGCCGCGTGCCGAAAAACATCGGCAAGGTCGAGCTCACGTGCCCGAAGTGCGGCAAGAAAAAGGTCGTCAAAACGTGAAAGAAAAAATCCGTCCCGCGGGACGGATTTTTTTGTAAGAAAACCGATTTTCCGCCGTCTAATAGACAGAAGGGGGTGAGGGCGCTGACGAATTTTGAAGAGGTGTACGCCGTGTACTTCGACGACGTGTACCGGTATCTGCTTTCGCTGTCCGGGAGCGAGAGCGTCGCCGAGGAGCTGACGAGTGAGACGTTTTTCCGTGCGATGGACGCCCTCGACCACTTTCGGGGCGAGTGCAGCGTGCGCGTGTGGCTCTGCCAGATCGCGAAGAATCTCTATTATTCGCAGCTGCGGCGCGAAAAGCGCCTCGCCCCGCTTGAAGACTGCCAGATCGCCGATGAGAGCCACGAGGAGGAGTTAGAAGATCACAGCGAGGCCGCGCGCATCCAGGAATTGCTGCACGCGCTCAGAGAGCCGTACAAGGAGGTCTTCATGTGGCGCGTGTACGGTGAGAAGAGCTTCCGCGACATCGGCGCGCTCTTCGGCAAGACGGAAAACTGGGCATGCGTGACGTATCACCGCGCCAAGCGCATGATCCGCGAGGGATTGGAGGACGACTGAAATGGACAAAACTTGCAGCATCGTGCAGGACCTTCTGCCGCTCTATGAGGAAGATATGCTGCGCGAGGAGACGAAGGAATTTGTGGACGGGCATTTAGCGCAGTGCGCGGCCTGCCGCGCCGAGCTCGACGCGCTGAAGGCGGACGTGAAGCCCGCGCCCGTCAGCGCGCAGCCGCTGCGCGACTTGAAGCGGCAGCTTCGACGCAAGAAGCTGACCGCCGTGCTGCTGGCCGTCACGCTCGCGCTGACGCTGGCGACGGCGGGGTTCGCGTACCTCACCGCGCCGCAGTATTTGCCGTACAGCGAGACAGAGTGGGCGATCTCGCGCTCGCCCAGCGCGCTCGCGGACGACGGCTCGGCAGCGGATGGGCTTTCTGATCTCAGCGGCGCGGAGAGCATCTCCGTCAGCCTGCTCGTGCCGGTCTCCGGCGCAGAGGTCACGAACACGCAGGACCCCAACAGCAGCAAAACCATCTACTTCATCACCGCATGGCGCACGCCGCTCGACACATGGCGCGGCGCATTCGACAAAACCGGGGGCGCCCCGAACACACACAGCGCAAATGATCGCACACAGCGCGAGGCGGACGCACTGCAAGGCGTGCTCGCCAAGGCGGAGTCCGCGCGCACGCTCTTCACGCTCGACGCCGCGAATTGCACGGCAGTCTGCTATTCTCAGAACAACGGGCAGGACGATGTACTGCTCTGCGGCAGCATGAACGGCGGCATCATTTCTCTGCCGCGGCTGGCGCTCGGCTATTACGTTTTGCTATCGTTAGCACTCCTTATTACGCTGGGTATTGCATTTTTTGTCTGCCGCAGGAAGAAAACGGGCAAAGCGCTCGGCTATCTCGCGCTGATTCCCGCGAGCTATCTTGCCGGTCATCTACTCGTCAAGGGTTTCACGACGACGAGCTACCAGATGCAGCGCGACTTCTCGCTCATTATCCTCGCCGCCGCGCTGATCTACGCCGCGGTCATGCTGGCGATCAACCTCTGGCGGCAGAAGCGGGAGAAGGTGTAAAAGAGGAAGAGACGCATTCGCGTCTCTTCCTCTTTTACAATCAAATTCGAATGCTCAAGGCCCTTTGAGCAAAGCCGTGATAGTCCGCAAATGCGCTTTGCAGGCCGTCGATCCCCTGCGTTTCCCATCGGTCTGCCAGATACAACATACCGCACATACAGGCAAACTTTTCATAGTACGATCCGCAGACCGCCTCTTCAAGAAACTGCTTTTGCCTGTCTGGATCCGTCTCCGTAAGCGCGAGGCGCAGTTTGGCACGGCTTGCTGCTGCGACCTCGGTAAGCTGCGGTGTATGCCAGTCCACACAGTCGATTTCTGTCGCCTGATAGGAGAGAAGATGGGCGAATCCCTCATGAAATGTGTAAGCATCCAATCTTGTCAAATAGTCTGTACTTTCCAATGCGGCATCTGCCGCCGGATAGCGGTGTCCAATCAAGAGATGCGTAATCTCATGCGTCAGCAGATTCCGAATGATGCTGTCGAGCTGGTCGAGCTCCGCATAATTGCACCAACGGATGAGGTCAAAGATGAGATGTGCCTGCCCGTCGGGCGAGTGTGCCGCAACGGCGTCGTAAGGCTCGGGATAACCGACGATCAAATCAAGTGTCGGCTGTACCGCCTCCCAATCGGGGAAAAGCGCGTCCCAAATCGGGCGGTTGACGGGGACAAAGTGCGCAGCCGCTTTACAGATACGGCGTTCGAGCTTGCGCACAGTCTCTCGGAGAGCAAGATCCTCAGGCGGCGGAGTAAATGCATTCCTGCCAAGATCTGACGAAACCGAGGTGTGTTCAAAGAGCCATGAAGCACGAAAAGCGTCGACGCAGCTGCTCTCGATATATGCCTGTGCGATCGAACTGTCAATCAGCATTTTCAGTCCCTCTCTTTACGAAAAACCTCTTTTGCCGTAACAGACAAAAGAGGTTTTTCCTTGGCGCAGCGGGAGGGATTCGAACCCTCGTGAGGTTTCCCTCAAACTGATTTCGAGTCATTTCCCCCTTGTGATTTTTGGTGGAAATTAAGCGAAGATGGAAGTACACAACGGAAGCCCAAAAGCTGCGGTATACTGCGGATTTTGGCTTCCGTTTTTCGTTTTTATTTGAACCCACAGGGCTTTCCGAGTTCTTCCCATTTTTGCCCCGAATTATGACCGGAGGATAGAACAAGGATAGAACTGCACGCCAGATTGGGGGTATTCACACCCATACCATTTCACGAAAACGCAAATCACCGTTTTGATTAGACAACTTGATTTTATTTGAACTCATTTCAAATGTCAACATTTTACACACCAGTGAAGTACCTCACCTACCAATGACAGATGAACAAGAAAGTGAGTGCTGCACATGGATTTGACTAAGTATTATCCCGACATCGCCGCAAAGTATCCCGCCTATGTAACCAAACGGGAACTATGCGAGATCTGCCACATCTGTCCCAAGACCGCCTACAATTTGGAGCAACAAGGTGAGATTCCCTACACCATTGAGCAAAACCACCTGATCCGTAGCCACAAAATCAAGCTGACGGACATTCTTGCCTATCTCTATCGGCGTGAGTGCAGACAGGAAGCAGACAGTCCCTATATCTGTGCTATGAGAACATTCTATGACGAACACCTCTCTCCCTACTCAGACCTGCTTTCCGTAAAGGATATTCAGCAGATTACAGGCTTTTCGTCCTCGGCAATCGTGCGGTGGATCAGCACAGGGATTCTGAAGGCTTTCCAGCCTGGAAAGCAGTACACCGTCCCAAAGGATTTTATGCTGGACTTTCTGATAAGCCCATATTACCGCCGTATCCGCCGAAAGACTCCTCTCCAAAAGGAATTGATGGATACATTTGAGCGTCTGTGGCAGGAAAAAGGAGGCGAGTGATGTGGCACAGGTATCCAAGTATCGCTATTTGCTGAATCAGTACCCGGAAACAGTCCAAAAAGAGCAATTCCGCATTATCTGTCATATCAGCAAACGCACAGCTCGTTATCTGCTGCAATCCGGTCTGGTTCCCTGCGTACAGAGTGGGAAAAAGACCCGGAATTACACCATAAAGATGAAAGACATAGTTCGCTACCTTGAGCGCAGGGAAATCCACCCCGAAAAATACAAACTTCCCCCCGGCTCATATAGCGGGACATACGCAGTCAAGCCCCTGCTTCCCGAATCTGTGACAACGGAGGAACTGCGAAAATACTACATAGAGAGTTTCCGGGACATTCCCGACATAGTTTCCACGAGAGAGGCCGCGGAATTAACAGGCGCCACGGCATCTACGGTCGCAAAATGGATCAGAACGAAAAAGCTAAAAGCTCTTTCACATGGTCCGGCATTTATCATCCCGAAGGTCAATCTGATCGACTTTATGGCCAGTGACGCATACTTGAACAAACGCTTGAAATCACAAAAATTCCACGAAAATATAGGAGGTTTTCTATCATGGAAAGCGGGAAAATAATTGTTGTAGCCAACCAGAAAGGTGGGGTAGCCAAGACCAGCACGGTCCGAAATCTGTCCTATGCGCTGGCCGAGATGGGCAAGAAGGTCTTGGTAGTTGACTTTGACCCCCAGTATAACCTCACCACCAGTTTCGGTGTCCTGCCGACCCAGGCGCCCTATAATACCGGGACTCTTATCACCAATCTGCTTCTGGACGAATCTCTGCCGGATACCAACGAGTTCATCCAGAAAATCGGCTCTGTGGACTTGATCCCTTCCAGCCGATCTCTCACCGTTGCGGAGGCAAATCTGCTGATGACGCCGGACAGCAATGACTACCTGGCCGCTCTGCTGAACCCTCTGCGGCTGTCCTACGATTACATTATCGTGGACACCAACCCCTCTCTTGGCTCGTTGACCATCAACGCTTTAACGGCTGCCGACGAGGTAATCATCCCGATTGACCCGGAACTGTTCGCTCTGACCGGTTTGCAGGCGTTGGTGGACACCATCAAGAAAATCAAGCGGAAATTAAATCCCAGCATTGAGATCGGCGGTATCCTGTTCACCAAATGCAACAAGCGGACGAACCTGTATCGCCGTACATACGGTCAGGTCACAAAGGCGTTTCAATCGCTCCCCATCTTCAACTGTCAGATTCCCTACACGGTCAAGGTGGGGGATGCAAACAGCTACGGAATGAGCGTCATGGAACTGGAGCAGGCAAACCCCGCCTCTCTTGCCTATCTGGAACTTGCAAAGGAGGTGCTGGCAAATGCCTAAAATCAATCCGCGCATCAAGTCCATTGACGATCTTCTGGGCTTGGATGCCGCAGAAGAAAGCCCTATTGAACCTACCCCTTCCGTATCCTTGCCGACCAAGAATACCATCATCACCCTTCCCCCGCAGGCCATTCGTGCTTTCCGAGGCCATCCGTTCCGGCTGTATGAGGGCGACCGGCTCAATGATCTGGTAGAAAGCATTTCGGAACATGGGGTCCTGAATCCCGCCATCATCCGCAAGATCGAACGGGATGAAGATGGCTTTGAGTATGAAATGCTGGCCGGTCATAACCGGCAGAACGCCGCAGCCATTGCAAACCGTGAACTTCCCTGTATCGTCAAGGAAAATCTCTCCGATGAAGATGCCTGGATTTATGTGATCGAAACCAATGTCCTGCAACGCTCCTTCTCCGAAATGCTGCCCTCTGAAAAAGCGGCGGTGCTGACTCTGCGCTATTCCAAAATGATCTGTCAGGGGCGCCGGAACGATATTGTCGAGGAGTTGAAACGGCTTGAAAACCCTGATGAAATCAGGGAAAACGGGACTTGTGGCATCGAGTGCCACAAGTCGAAAAGCCGTGATGTTGTGGGCGCAGAATATGACCTGAAAGGCCGTGCTGTTGCAAACTATCTCCGCATCAATGAGTTGATTACTCCGCTGAAAAGGCGAATTGATGATGCCGAGTTCCCGATTGTGGTAGCTGTGCAGCTCTCTTATCTGACCGAGCAGGAACAGCAGATGGTTGACGATGTGCTTTCGGAAAGCGAGTACAAGGTCAATGAGGGAAAGGTTGTCCTGCTGCGGGAATATACCGGAAAGCTGACCCCGGAGCGTACCGAACAGATTTTGTCCGGCGAGTTTAACCGGAAACCCAAGAAATCCACGGCTACGGCGTTCAAGGTCAAACCGGCGATTTACAAGAAATACTTTACCGCCAGCATTAGCCAGAAAGAGTTCGACAGCATTGTGGACGAGGCGCTTGCCCTCTACTTTGCTCAGAAAGGACATGAGTCCGAGCAAGAGGCCGGATAACCGGCCATAATCACCAATACAGGAAGGAGGTCAGATACCGTTGAGAAATGATGAACGCCTGCGGACGATATATGAAGTCATGGCTCCCTATATTGTCCGAAATGAACACAACTGGCGGGATTATCTGGCATTTGCATCGCAGTTCCATAAGCACAGTTTTGACAACATACTTCTTGTGTACGCACAGGACGAGGATGTTTCGATTCTGGCAACACGAAAGCAATGGGCCACCATAGGCAGAAATTTGATTCCCCGTGCAAAGGGCGTAGCCGTTTGCGTCTACCGGAATGCCAAACTCACTCTTGACTATCTCTTTGATGTAAGCCAAACTACTGGCAAAGAGATTCATCCTACGGACTGGCAGCTTTCCGATGAAATGAAAAAGGCCCTGACCGAGCGCCTGTCGTATGCACACGGTTTCCCCAAGCAGGATTTTCCCCAAGCGCTGTATGCGATGGCAAGCGAATCTGTCGCAGAGAATTACAACCACTTTTTGCAGGAACTCAAGCAGGAAACCAAAGGCCATTTGTTCACCGAGATCCCGGCCGGTGGTTTTGAAGCCCAATACATCCAGCTTTTGACCGACAGCATTTCTTATTTCATCGGCAAAAAGTGTCACCTGCCGGATGAAGAAATCCAGTTGAGTGACGGCATGGCGACGGTCAGCCATTTTAATACACTCCCGCTGGTTGCACATCTGGGTACGGCAGTAACCGCCCTTTCCAAAGGTATCCTGTTAGAAGTAGAACGGAACATCAAGATTATCAATCGTGAAAGGATGGCACAACATGAGCAAACCGAATATCAATCTGAAATACAGGGAGCAGGACGGGATGATGCTTCCCGATCTGCAAATCTCCAACAGCAGCGAAGCAGATCAACCTCTGGGCAGGTACGGCCGGATGGCCCTGGAATACCTCAGAGAGAATCACCCGGAGCGATTTACGACTTTGAAAATGGATGGCAGTCTGATGGAGATCATGCACCGGGTACAGGACGAGGCGACCGAGAAGATCGAAGCCCTGACGCAGCAAATGCTCCAGCAGGAGCCGCTTCCGCAGACCGAGGACATCATGGAGCGGACGCGACACCTGAACAGTCTGAAACTGATGGCGGAGGAAACCGTACTCCAGAGCGTAGTCCTGATTCCCCGCTGACCGAAGAACAGCCAAATACAGAAGTGGCGCCGAGCGCCGCACCTGTGGGAGAGCCGTCTGAAAAGGACGGCTCTTTTTCTGTTCCTGCGGAACAACCGACACGCCATTTTACCGATGCAGAAGTCCGGCGCAATTATGAGTACATCCTGACCAGCACCAATCTATACCCCCCAGAGCTGCACAGCGCGGTTCGCAGCGTATTGTCAGAACCGCCGCTCAATCCTGACTGGTCAGACAAAGGGCGGCAGATTGCGGCTCTCTTTACTCCCTACGGCGACCGTGAATATCAGGGCGATTTTCTCTATCGTACCCGGTTGCATGGTGAAGATGGCATTTCATTTTTCTTTGATGAAGGCTATACCTACATTCCCTGGAACGGGCTGGCGTTTTTACTGGATGCCATGATCGAGGATGGCGACTATCCCAATCCTGTTGTAGAGGAGCAGCCTGACCCCATCGGGGATTATAACATCCCTGATGAAGTTGATGAAATGGGCGGTCCTCACCGGCAAATGACCATTGGAGAAGCGGATTTTGATTATGTTCTGGATGCTGTTGCCTATGAAGCCGGAGAAACCGTAGTGGAACCGGTCAAGCCGCAGGCGATTGTTCAAATGGAAAACGACACGCCAGCAGCCGGTGACGAGCCTGCATCCGTTCCTGACGAAAATCCCCCTGTTGTTGTGGAGGCCCCCGAAACGGCTCTCCCCACAGATACAGCGGAGCAGCCTACACCGCCGCCCGTCAAAGGAAACACAACGGCGCACAAGAATTTCCGCCGCTTTCAAGAGTTGTTCCCGGAGATTGTGTCCGGTCAATATGAGTATCTGCGGCTGGAGGCCGGAGAAGCCTACTACCCTCTGGTCATTCACCATAAATACGGTTCCCATTACTGCATGGAGCATTACTATATGCAGAACGGCGACCGGATGTATGACCCTTATATGGACTTCCAAATCGACAAAGAGGCTGGGACACTTCGGGCTTTCAGTTATGAGAACAGCGGCATTGGTGTATATAACGAGGCTAATCCCGACGACCCCGCATACGAGAAAGCAATCAACGGGTTCAACAGTTTCTTTGCCACCTGGCTGAACAATATCCGCAGCCAAGGCTATGAGCCGGTGCGGGCCTCTATGATGGTCAACGATGAAGAAGTCGATGTGGATTTGCGTCC
>ERZ773131.1004-NODE-1004-length-21896-cov-5.303832_pt1 | contig 21896 bp, 10 predicted proteins | sample MGYA00511082_ERZ773131 | MGnify/ENA primary metagenome ERZ773131 (study PRJEB29015, sample SAMEA2737813) | human gut metagenome | biome: human gut; feature: human-associated habitat; material: faeces | place: China | collected 2012 ... | reverse complement strand
CACCTCGGCAAATTGTGATGTACACCTTGCAGAAAGTCTTTTTCAAACACGCTCTAAGTAATGGAAGAAAATAATAAAAAATATTTTGTTTGGGTTCAAAGTTTTTCTAAAAAGGTAGTTATTATTACTTTTCTTGCATACATTAGCATGTCAATATTAAGTACAATTTTAGTATGTCTTGCATATAATCAAGGAACTATGGCTGGATTAGATACTATGATTTCTGAAATCAATCTTACATTTAGAGAAGTTATAGGTGCATATATTGTAAAATCTGGTATAGAAAATGCTTGCAAAATTGGAGGTAATTATTTTGTCGGAATATCTGAAGCTAGATTAGAAGCATTAAGAAGAAAATATGATGAAAAATACAATTCAACTAATAAATCAGAAGATAATGATAATACAGATGCTGAATTTAATGAAGATGGGGTAATTATTAATAGTGGGGATACTACTTGCTAAAAAGTAAATAAAAAGAGAGGGCAAAAATATGGCTTATTTAGTTTTAGATGTATCAAAATATAATACAATTACAGACTATAGTGCAGCATCAAAAGCAATTGATGGTGTTTTAATTAGGATAGGATATAGAGGATATTCTGCAGGAACTCTTACAACAGATAACTTATTTGAGACTCATTATAATGGGTTTAAAAATACTGGTATTAAAGTTGGATATTATTGGTTTACTCAAGCTATAAGTGAAGCTGAAGCAATAGAAGAAGCTAATTATGTATATTCAAAAATTAAAGATAAAAGATCAGATTTCCCAGTCTATATAGATTCAGAATATGCAAATAATACTCATGATGGTAGAGCTGATTCATTAAGTGCCAATGATAGAACTACATATATTATTGCTTTTTGCAAAAGGATAATAGAATTAGGATATAGAGCTGGTGTTTATGCTTCAGATTCTTGGTTTGTTTCTCAATTAAATTGGAATACATTGTCAAAAAAGAAGTATTCAATTTGGGATGCATCATATTCTTCAACAAAACCATCAAGAATTTCTGGATATGATGCATGGCAATATACATCTTCTGGAACTATTTCTGGTTGCTCTGGAAGAGTCGATTTATCATATTTTTACAATGATGTAGCAAATTGGACGAAGGATACATCTAGTCATGATATTGCTGATTGTATAATTGATACAAGCAAAATTGGTGAAATAATTTATTGGAAAGGTGAAAATAGACCAGTTCCAGAAGTTAAAAATGGAGCTGGGACTATATTGAATTTAGATTCGGATTATTCCCTTTCATATGAAAATAATATTAATGCTGGAGAAGCATCTATTATAGTTAAAGGAATTGGTGAATATACAGGATCTCAAACTGTAAAATTTACTATTACACCTAGAGATATATCTACACATGCATCTGCATCTTGTGGTGATCAAGATAAATATTATTGTTATAATACAGATAATATATCAGTAACTAGTGATATTGGTGAATTAGTTAAAGATACAGATTATTATGTAGAAATTTCTAAATTAATGAAAACTAATGAATCAGGATATACCTATTATGAAACATTTTTTATTGTTTATGGTATGAATAACTGGAAAGGAAATATTAAGTCAATAAACTTTAATACAAGAGTTTATGATATTTCATTTTTTAATTTTAGTATAAATGATGAAAATATTGTTTATACTGGAAAAGAAATTAAACCTGTTATTTCCAACAAACAGCTTATGGAACTTGACAAAGATTATACTGTAAAATATGATAATAATATTAATAGTGGATTAGCTACTGCAATTATTACTGGTATTGGTGATTATTATGGTACTAGTCAAATTAATTTTAATATTGATAATTTAAACTTTTCTAATTTGCTAATTACTATATCTGAAGAGGAAAGTTCAGTAAAATATACTGGAGCAGAAATAAAGCCAAAATTAATATGTTCAGAGTTAGATAATTTGCAGGAATCAGATTATGCAATATCATATTCTGATAATATTAATGCAGGAACATGTATAATTACAGTTGAATCTAAAGGAGATAATTGTGAAGGACGACAGACAGTTTCATTTACAATTAAAGCTGTAGATTTATCCACAGATGTAACTATTACTTGTGGGGAAACTGACGAAGATGGAAATTATGATTTAAATAATCTGACAGTTGCAATTGATTCTAAAATATTAATTCAGGATAAAGATTATACTGTACAAGTATCATATTCTAATAGTGAAATTGAAAATTCATCTACAGCATCAGTAATAATTACAGGTATTAATAATTATACTGGTACAGTAAATGAAAATTATCAGGTAAAAAATAATGTAATTGATATTAATTCTTTACAATTATTATATACCCACTCTTATACTTATACTGGTAAAGAAATTGAAATTGAATTAAGTTATGATGGACTAGAAAAAGATATAGATTATACATTATCAGATCATAATTTTATTAATGCTGGAACATACAATATCACTATTACTGGTATTGGAAAATATAGTGGAACTAAAACTATTTCTATCACTATAGAGACTGTATCAATATCTGATGATGGAATAATTGACTATGGAGAGCCTAATGAAGATGGATTATACATTGAAGATAATTATACATTAAAGATTAATGATACTATTTTAAAAAAAGATCTTGATTACAAATTAATTACATCTTTAATTCCAGATGAAAATTATGAATTTGATTTATTAACTGGAATTATTACTGGTATTGGTAATTATGCTGGAATGATAAATTTAGAGCCAAAACCCGTATCCAAAGGCTCATATGAAATTGATACATTTTCTTTTGGATTATCATCTGAAGAAGATATAATCTATAATGGTAAAGCAAAAAAACCAACAATTATTTGCTTAGATAACGAAAATATTGTTGAAGGTAAACAGTATTCAGTTTCATATTCTAATAATATTGATGCTGGAGAAGCAACAGTATTAATACAAGGATTAAATTCGTTTAAAGACAGTACTACTGAAATTTATTTCAACATTAAACAAATTGATTTATCCACATTAGATATTAAATTAAAACAAAATAAATTTAATTATAATGGAGATAAAGTAAAAGTAGAATTAATTAATCCAAAAACAGATTATGAAATTACTTATGATTTTAATTTTAATGAATCTGATGCTGGAGTTTATAACGTAATTCTTAATGGAACAGGTAATTTTAATTTTCAAAAAGAATTAAAATTAGAAATTATTGCTAAGAGTTTAAAAGATAGTGATATAACTATTTCTTGTGGAGATCCTGATGAGGATACAGGATGCTATGATTTGAATAATTTTAAAGTTATGTATAAATCTACAGAACTTAAAAAAGATACTGATTATATTATTACTAAAATAGATGTATCAAAATTTGCTAATACAGATTATTGTGATTCTACTGTAAATATTGAAGGTATAGGAAATTTTAAAGATACAACTTCTGCAGTATTTAGAACAGTTAGAACTTATATAAATATTGATTCTTTAAAAGTAAAATTAGAATCAGATACTTATATTTATACAGGGCAACCAATTACACCAAAACCAATTTTTAATGATGGTGTAAATTTGGTAGAAAATGTTGATTATAAATTATCTTATAAATTGAATATTAATGTTGGTACTTCCTTATTAATTATTACTGGTATTGGTGATTATAATGATTCCAAGACTATACAGTTTTTTATTGATCCTTATGACTTTTCAGATAATTGTACAGTTGAAATTAATGATCCAGATGAAAATGGCTATTATGATATTAAAACTATAAATTTATCTGTAAATAGTACTGGAGAAAAAATAGAAGAAGGAAAAGATTATGAAAAATCAGTATTAACTTCAATATCAGATGGAAAATATATTTCTTTAATTACTTTTAATGGAAAAGGAAATTATACTGGATCATTTACAAAATCCTATCCTACAGGAAAAGTGTATATTGATATTAATTCCGTAAATATTTCATCACCTCAGGAATCTTATACCTATACTGGATCTGAAATTCTATTTGATTTAGTTACAGATTTGGAAAAAGATAAAGATTATATTATTGAAAAATTTTCAAATAATATTAATGTTGGTACAGGATCAGTTACCATTAATGGTAAAGGTGATTATGTTGGAACTAGAACTATAGAATTTGAAATTTCTAAAAAGAATATTTCTGAATTAGATATTACATGTGGTGAACCCGATGAAAATCAATATTATAATTTGGATAATTTATCTATTATATATAATAATAAAAAATTAGTACTAGATATTGATTATAATTTGTCAATAAAAACATCATTTGTTGATCTTATAACTTATTCTAAATTAATAATTACTGGTATTGGCAACTATACTGGAACAGCAGAAAAAATATATGCTACAGGAAAACATTATATAGATATAGCTAATATAACATTTTCTATTACACAAGATGAATTTAATTATAATGGGAAAGAGCATAAACCAGAAGTAATTACCGATTTAGTTGAAGGATTTGATTATACATTATCTTATGTAGATAATATTAATAGTGGTGTAGGAAAAGTTAATTTATTTGGTATTGGAGATTATTCTGGAACTAAGCAGTTAACATTTAAAATTAATTCATTAGATTTGTCATCTGGACAAATTTTATGTGGATCTGCAGATCCAAATGGATGTTATAATATAAATAATCTAGAAGTTTATTTATATGGAAGAACTTTAATCCCTGATATAGATTATACCTATGAAATTATTAACAATAATGACAAAAATAATTATACTATTTCTAAAGTATCAGTTAAAGGTATAAATAATTATTTTGGTACTTTAATTGCATCTTTTAAAACTAAAAAAGTTTATAAAGATATTAGAAAATATGCATATGCTATTAGTCAAGATAGTTATATTTACAATGGTCAGGAATGCACTCCTAAAGTAATTTGTGAAGATCTTAGAAAATCTGATTATAACGTATACTATGAAAATAATATTAATGCTGGTATAGCAAAAGTTGTTATTTATGGAGCTAGAGAATTTACCGGTACGGTAGAAATCGAATTTAAAATTCAACCAGCAGATATTACCAATAGAGCATATATTACTTGTGGAGAACCAGACAAGGATGGATGCTTTGATATCATGAATGCTAAAGTTTACCTTGATTATATAGATTCTGGATATATGAATATAAATGATTATGAAATTAATATTGAAAGAATTGAAGAGGATGATTTTATTACTGCAAAAATAACTGCTACAGGAATTGGAAATTATACTGGATCAGTTTCAGCTGTTTTTAATATTGAGAAAATTGAGCAAAAAGATGAAGATTTAGGTAATGATGTAGAAACATCTGATATTTTTACTACTGGTAAAGAAGTGCAATTAAAAGATATGACAGTTTATCCAAGATATTGCACAAAGAAATCTGATATTAGTAAATCTGGGACTTATTACATTTGGAATAATTATGTTATTAATAAAAGAATTAGAATAACTAATAAAAAAGAAAATGCTAAGAAACCAGGGCAAATAATTGGTTGGGTTAAAATTAATGATTTGCTCGGAAAAGTAGGATTGCAAATTGGTGATGCTGTTTTAGTAAATGGAAAATTAACTAAATATTCTGATGGCAAAGGAAATACTATTGATAAATCTAATGCAATTATGTATGTAGTAGATTTATTAGATAAAGAAAAATTTACTAATTATATTGGTTTGGCTTCTGGTATAAATAATACTAGACAAGGTTGGACTAATGAAAAAAATATTAAAAAAATATAATTCTACATCCCCATATACTATATTAGTATATGGGGATCATGTTTTTATTTTAAAATTAAATTATATATTATAATTATGAAACAAATGATTAGATTTATTAATAATTACAAATAGGAGGTAAATAAATGAAAGTAAAATTAAGCGAAAGAATTCAGGATTGCTTGAATTATTATTCTGAAGCAGGATTAGTTACATTAGATCAGTCTATACAGAAATCTGACGATATTGTCAAGGGTACATTAGAATTATTATGTACTAGAATTGAAGATATGAAAAAGTTTCCAAAGAAAATAGAAATTAAAGAGAATGAATTGAAAAATTTAAAAACTGGAACCAAACTTGAAGTTCATTGGAATATTGATATTGTGAGTTTAAAAGAGACATATACAGGTTTCTTTTATAATGATGAGCAGAAAATAATATATGATGATGATAAGTATGATAGTTGTGTAGTAATATCGGATTCGATGCGCAGAAACCAGTGCAAAGTATATGCGATATTACAGTACGGAGAAATAAAAGGGGACATAATGAAATAATAATAAGGAGGGTATTATAATGGGAAATGGATATAAAGTAATAAGTACATCAGATTTGATTAAGAAGCTGTACGAATATGAAGCATTAAATGGTGTAGGAGCAATTGATAGCATTGGTCGTGATAGTGATGGAGGCTATTCATTTAATGTATTTAATAATTCAGAGTTTAATCGCTATTTTGGCACAGAAAAAGACAGAAATGGATTTAGAAAAACAAAAATCAAAATTTCACCAGTAGAAGATGATGATCTTTTTCCTTGCCATATTAATACAAAAGACGGTGATACAATTCCATGTTCAGAAAAGACATGCCAGGCATACAATGAAGAATCTTGCTCATGTATGTGGAAAATAAATCCATCATTACTTTTTAAATGGCATAGAGATGAAAAATTTGCTGAAGGAATGTGTCATCGAGTAAAAGATCTATTAATTAAGCATGAATCCGAAAAATAAAAATTCATGATTAAAATGATGGAATTATTAGCCGGTACTGAATTTACAGTACCGGCAAGTTGTTTATTTTTTGCACTTTATAATAATATTATAGAAAGGATGGAATAGATATGGGAATATATACAAAAGCCCTAAATGAAGGAGCATTACTTATGTCTAAAGATGCTAAAATAATTAAGAATAAAATTAAAGAAATTTGCAAGAATAATGAGATTGACAAATCTTTTTTATCTAAAATGTCTTCAGCTAATACTTTTGATAAAGAAATTAAATCAAAAACTATAAATGAGTTAAAGGGCTACTTTGATTTATTTCATATAGGAGCTCTTATGAAACAGGAAATCACATATAATGGAGCTACTTCATGTAATTATTATTGTAAATGTATAGGAATCAAGAATAATATTATAATGAAATTTAAACTTTATTTTCAGAGTTTTAGGAGTTATCCTGAAATTATTTCAGAAGTTGGAAATTGCAATGAATTAATAATTCCAAAAGATGTTATTGAGCAAGCATTTAAATTTATTCGAGATTCTGTAGATTTAGAAATTACTAAAAATAAAATATATGTATCTTCGAATGGCTCTCTTGGAAAATTAAGAGATTATGCCGAGAAGAAATATCCAGATAAAATTGCAAAGAGTAAAGGTGATTATATCAAATTTAAGTAAATTTTAAGAGCTAGGTAAATTTTACCTAGCTCTTAAAATATTTATTTTGTTATTTTACTATAGCATTCCAAATTTTATCGTTAAAAATCACAGAAATAGAATTCCATGCGCAATGAATAATTGTACCAATTATATGACCAATCAAAGTAATTTTTTCTTGTTTATCTTCATCTTTATCAATACCAAGTTTCTTTTGTATATTTTTATTATTTGTTAAGAATTGAATAATAGTTGTTGCTAAATGCATTGCAACTGGCAATAATCTTAATTTGATTGCATTTGCTAAACCTGCTTGAGGAGTCATTTGAGTAACGTATGATGAAAATTCAAATGTATTAAAAATAATGGTAAATTCTGCTATACAATTTTTTCTAATAGAAATTTGCTTTTCTAATTCTTCAATAATTGGTGATGCTATTGTAACAGATATTATAATTCCAGCATTAAATCCAAAAAATCCAATAAGGAATCCTGTTATTAAGCTGGAAATAGAAGTTCCAATAATAAATATTAATAATGCATCTTTTATTTTATCAATACTATATTCTGCACCAAATATATTTAAATCAATATTAATATTTGTTAAGTCTAATAAATTAATGATCTTGGTAAAAAATTGATTATAATATGTCAAAATTTTAGATTTACTTTTTTCAGTTATTCCTTCAGACTTTACAGTATCTGTAATATTTTTTGAAGTTGCACTTATTTCTTTTTTGATTTTATCAGAATTTTTAATTCCTAATTTTTCTAAGAAATCAAAATTAAATAAACTTTCATTTAAAATATCATAATTTTCATCTATAGGTAAATAAGAATTATTTGATAAAAAATCTGATAATTTATTAATCTGCTCTGGAGTAGTATTTATATTATTATTCTCCTTTATTAATTTAGTATATATTCCCATATTTATATACCTCCATATATAGATATTATTTAAATGGATCTAGGTGAGCAAACCTAGATCCAAATATTTTATAATTTTGCTATTTATTCATTTTTTCTTTTTTCTCAATAAGTATATTTAATTTTTTAACTTTCTTTCTCATATCTTTGATACATGTAAGAAGTTTATTACGATATAAATTGGCAGTATTTTTAGCACCAGTGTCATTTTTAATATCTTCAATAATTTGTTTGATCATTTTTATAAAAATATTAATATCTTTAATTAAAGTAATTACATATCCAGCGGTGGTTCCTAAAGTACCAATTAATATTTTTTTAGCATTTGAAGAAAGTACACCAGTAAATGCAATTTTTGCACCAGTTGTTGTAGCCAAAGATGGAATAAATAATTCAGCCATAACGAGTAATTCTGCAGCAAAATAACCAAAAATATCAGATCCAATAGAGCTATCAATGGATTTAATAGTTTTTTCACATTTATCAAGGGCGCTATCCATTTTCTTAGTACAAGATTTTGCTTTTGTATAATCTTCTTTTGCGATTGCTTTCCTAAATTCAGAGTGTGCTTCTTTGTATTCTTTTTTGGCATCTTTAAATGCTTTACGATAATCAAGGTTTGCACCTTCATGTAAATCCATAATTTCCTCATAATTATTAGATTCATTAAGCTCAATTAATGATTCAATAATAGAAGATTGTAATTCTAAAGCTTCATCGATAGATAATTCTGTACATTCATCTAAACTTACAGATTCGTTACAATAACTTAATGGTTTCCCATAGATACTCATTAATAATATACTCCTTTATTTTTAAAATAAATATTACTATAAAGTTGATACTAAAAATTTATCACTTTATAGTAATTTAAATATAATATGGAGGTATTAATATGGCAATTTATGGCACTTTATTAAAAACCCAGGATTCATTACATGAAAATGTATCATTTGAACAGATGATTGATTTTATATATGAGTCAGATAACGAAATGAATCTTTTGTTTGAAGGTTATAATGTTATTAATATTCTAAAAGAAGAAAATACATCATTAATTATTCCAAAAGATATGAATGAAACATTTACGAATGATCCTGAAAAAGTCACTAAAAAATTTAGTGAAAGAATTAAAGAAATGTTTAATAAATTTCTTGATTTTGTAAAAACTACATTTGAAAATGTAAAAAAGAAAATTATAGAATTTTATTTAGAACATAATTTCCAGGATAATATCTTATCTAAATATAAAGATAAAGTTACTTGGGGAAATTTGGAAAAAGCTAAAAAAAATGGATGGAAAGGAATTTCAAAAACTTTACCTTCAGTTACAAAATTAGTATCTATAAATGATACCTTAGTAGGCAAAGAATTAGTAGATAATTTCAAAGCCTTAAATTTAGCTATTAATAAATTAGAATCATGCAAAGATGAAAATGATTTATCAAACACAGAACAGCAGGTAAAAGAACAGATGGATACAATTAAAAAATATGTAAATCCATTAAAATCAGAAAAAGATAGAATGATTTCTTCTAATAAAATGGGAATTATGTTTGGCGAAGATATACCATATTTTGCATATTATACTGATACAAATGCACCAGATGGCTATTATTATCCTACTACTCAGGCATTTGCTGTTCACAAAAATCTTGCCGAAAATGGTCAGAAAGAAATTAAAAATATGAAAATTACAGGAAATGCATCAATTAAATTAATTAAAGATGTAACTTTACATAATGAAAAAGAAATACTTGATATGAATAAAAAATCTTTTGCTAAAGATAAACAAGATTTTGAAAATAAACTTATTTTTTGTGTATCTAAATATAAATATCAGTCAACTTCTTTGTATATTAAAGCTTGCTCAAAATCTTTAAATGGTTTGCTTAGTATACTGGCAAAATCTCATAGCATTGCTATACAAAATTATATTCAATATGCTTCTGCTATCAAAAAATATTGCACAGTTTAATTATTTTTATAGGCTTAGGTTTTAAACCTAAGCCTATAAATTTTTCTATACTATAGTAAATAAAAACATAGATATAATTTAGAGAAAGGAGGGTCAATCTGATGGTAACTAGAAGAGTTTCAACTTATTTGAAACATGTAGGAAAATCATTTGGCTACGCAGTAACTGATGTTATGAAGGAATATAATCCTGTGGTAACATCTTTGATCAAAGATACAAAAGAAACAACTGAAGATCTTTATGAATCTATTAAACCATATGTATCATCAAAAGAAGATATAAATGAAAAGAGTCTCGCTGGAAGTATTAGGAATACTATTGATGATAGTATTAAAAACTTATTTGATGATTTAAAGTCTGGAAATTTATATAATAAATCTAGGCAGAAAGCCGCAGATGATGCTTTAGCAAAAAGCATCATGGGAGATTTTGACTTAGATTTTGATTTTGATGAAGATTGGGGAGATTTTGATGATGAAGATGATTCTTCAGCAAAAGCAATAGTAGCAAACAATGATAATTCTACAAAAGAAATTATCGGTGCTGTCGATCAGGTTGGCTATAAAGTCGCAGATGTTTTAGGTACTACTACTATTGAATCTGCTGACTATATTGTTAGATCATCCAATCGTGGAAATAAGGCTTTATATGCTTTAAATAGAAGAGGATTTAGTCAAGTTACAGAAGCTCTACTTTCGGTAAATAATTCAATTGCCTCATTTGCAAAAATTGGAGAACCCTTATCTGCACATATGCAAAATTCTTCTGTTTTCTTTACTAAAACAACAGAAACTTTAAATAGAATGGATCAAACTTTACAACAGATTGCTAAGAATACAACACCTGCTCCATCTGCTACTAATGGTAATTATAATTTAGCTAAAGGAACTTTGGGAGATTTCTTAGGTGATGAATTTAATTTATCTTCTTATACTGGTATGATTAAAGAAAATTTTGAAGAATATAAAGATATGCTTTCAATGATAACTGATACCATGAAAGGTATGAAAGATGATTCAACTGGATCATACGGAAAGAATATTTCTTTAGCTAGTATGGGAACTAAATTTTTAGTTAAACAAATGATTCCTAATATGCTTAAAGATTCTATGAAAGACTTTAATGAAGGATTAAAGAATTTTATAGGTGCTGGACTTGTAAAAGCTAGAAATACATCTTCTGGAAATTTAGTTGTTGATTTACTAAAAGATATGTTTTTACCAAAAGATGGATATAAGAAAAATATAAATACTGGTAATTATAATAAAGGACAAGTAGCTTGGGATGGAATTGCTAGAAAAGCTTTAACAGAAGTAATTCCAGAATACTTATCTGGTATTTATAGATCTTTAAGTGGAAAAGATTTAGTATATGATTATAATAAAGGAAAATTCATTACTAGAAAATCTATAAAAGATGATATCGAAAGTGAAAATAGATATACTGCTAAAAAAGCTGGTGGAGATTTTAGGAAAGATGCTTTAAAATCAATAGATAATAATGAGCAATACTCAGCAGAATATAAAGCTCAAATGAAAAAAGAAATAGAAGAGTATTTTTATAATGCTTTTTCTAAAGGTGATGATTTTTGGGATATTAAGAATTTTAGTGAAAGACAAATGGATCAGTTTGGATTATCAAATGATTCTAGGGATGCTTTGGTTAATATTCTTAATAAATATGATAGAACTCCAAAGAAGAAAAGTAATGCTAATAAATTTGTTACTGATGTACAGATGGCTCGAGATAGTGCAGGTAATAATAAAAGAAGAGAAGAAGCAACAGGCACAAGTAGAGAGGTATATTTACAAAATGGTTTTGATTCTGGATTAGTTAATAACGGTAGAGAGGGATTAACAGATGAATTTAATCATTCTTCTTTATTCTATCTTGCTGGTATATATGAAAATACTGGATATCTTGCTGATAATATTGGATATATTGGCGGAAAATCTTCTAAAATTAAAAGAAAAAGAAGACTTAAAAAGTCTAATGAAGTTGAATCAATTGCAAAACCAACAGAAGATAATCATAATAGTTCAGTTGGCGGAGAAAGAACAATTAGAGATACTATCTTTTCTGCAGGTTCAGGAAGATCTGTTCAGGAAATTATTGACGAATATAATGATGCTTCCGAAAGTGATGAAGAAGCTTTATTAGACGAATTATATTCTCGTATGGATCCTGATGAAGTTGAAAGAATTAAAGATGATAAAAGACAGCAGAAACTTAAAAAAGGCTGGAAAGGTAAAATGCAAAAAGCATTAAACAAATTTACTCCAAAATTCTTAAGAGGGAAATTTGACAAACCTTTTGAATCTGCTGCTAATATTCTTGATAAGATTAATGTTGCTATGACTCAAGTTATCTGGGGAAAAGATCAAGATCCAAATGGAGAAGATGGATTTTTAGGATATCTTATGAAGAGCACTAAAGAAGCATTTCAGAAATTTAGTGATAATATTGATGAAATGTTTCCTGATCTTAAAAAGAAAATTTCTGGTTTTTGGGATATGATGTTTGGTGCTAAGGGAGAAGATGGAAAGCGTCATGGCGGTAAACTTGGAGAATTTAGAGATCAAACTAGAGAAGAATTAAAGAATACTGCTACATGGATGGGACAGAGCGTAAAAAATTTCTTTGGTTCTGGAAAAAAGAAAAAGAAAAAAGGAAGATCTCTTAATGAGCAAACAAATGATGCTTTAAGAGAAGCTAATGGTGTTGATAATGCTGCTTATGGAAGGCAAGTTACTAAATCTGGTATTGTTGCTGTATCTCAAGGAGAAATGATTGTACCATCAGAGTTTAATCCATTCTACAATGGGGTTACGAATAAAAGAGATCAGATTCAAAAAGAAAAAGGTGCTATATCTAAATTCTATGGTATGTTTAATAAAGGAACAACCAATGTTGGAGATAAAGATAGTGATAAAAAAGGATTCTTTGAAGGTGTAGCTGATAAGATAGCTGAGAAAGTAAATGAATCTAGAAATACTAAACGAGAAAAAGATGCTAACGGCAATGAAAAAGAAGGAGCTGGTCACAAATTTATTAGACAAGGCTTTGAAACTTTGGGATCAGGATTTGCTGAATTTTTTCAGAGAATTGGTGGAAATAATGATCAAGAAGAAATTGAAAAAGAGAAAAAATCTTTTAACAAAAAAGCATCTGATCTTTTAAAAGAAGCTGGACTTAATAAAGGAGCTATTGGTGCTGGAGCTTTAATAGGCGGAGGAGTTTCTCTGTTAACAGGAGCTGTTGTAGGTCCATTATTTGGAGCAGCTATTGGTGGTGCTGTTGGATTAGCTCTAAAATCTGAACAAGCACAAAAAATTCTTTTTGGAGATGATAAAGGAAATAAAGGTTTATTACCAAAACAGGTAGGAGATTTTATTAAAAATCAATTACCGGATGTTGGCGCTGGCACTGCTATTGGAGCAGCTGGTGGATTATTTATGGGATCTCCAGTATTAGGCGCAGTATTAGGTGGTACAATTGGATATGTAAAATCTTCTGAAAAAGCACAAAAATTCTTATTTGGTGAAAAAGATAAAGATGGAAGCAGAAAAGGTGGATTAATTTCTAAAACTTTACAAGAAAAGATTAAGAAAGCAGTACCTGGAATTTCTGCAGGAATGATTGCTGGAGCTGTTGTAGGTCCTTTTGGTATTGTTGGAAACCTTATGGTTGGTGCAGGATTAGGATATTTGGCTACATCTAATAATTTTCACAAATGGATGTTTGGAGAAAATGGTCAGGGTGGTTTTGTTGAAACTTTTAAAAATAAAATATTTGATAATCTTGATATTATTTCTCGAAATATGTGGAATGCTTTTAAAGCTAGAACTAGAAATCTCTTTAAATCTTTAGGAGAAAAAGTGCAAGATATTCTTACAAAGAAAGCTAAAGCTGCTAGAGATGGTGAAGGTGGAGGCTTAATTGGCAAAGCATTAAACTTTGGAAATAAAGTTATTATGGGAACTACCAATAAAGTTGGAAATTTCTTAGATAGAAGAAGATCTAAAATTGTTGGTAGAAATTTAGCTAAAGGATATGAAGTATATGATTACGTTGAAGATGAAAATGGTAAACGTGTAAAGAAAACATTAAATGCTGCAGAGAGAATTGCTCGAAGAGGGGAATCTAATAATAGTAGCATTAATAATTTTGATAAAATGATTGCTGATGCTAATAGTAAAGAAGAATTAATAGCTCTTCAGAAACAGTTAGCAGATTTAAGAAATCCAAAAAGAGCTCAGAATAGAGCTAGAAATGATGCTTTAACTGGATTATATTCTGGACTTAGTGATCTTGATAGAAAAGATGCTTCTAAAATTGGAAAATTGGTATCTAAAGGTAAATATAATGATGCTTTACAGATGATTGAATCTATGGGGCTTAGTTCAGAAAATGCTTCTAGATATAAAGATGCAATTAATAATGCTAAGTCTGGATTAGAAAATGCGGCTGATGTAAGAGGTGCAAAAAATCAAATTATACAGTCGTTTAGAGATAAAGGTATTGATGTTACTAAAGCTGGCAAATTGGAAAATATGCAAGATTACATTAATGAAGAAATTAAGCAGAGATTTTCTGATGAACAGGTTGCTGACAAAGAAGAAAAAGATTATAAATCTAAAGTAACAGAATTTTTGGATTCTATTAGGGAAAATACTGAAATTATTGCTAGTGGAAAAGTTAAAAAATCTGATGATTCTGAATCTGCTAAAGATGTTGTTGATAAGAGCAGAGATGAAGAAGTTATGGATATTTTAAGAGAAGCTAATGGAGTTGGAGTAAATAAATCTAATAATACTGCAGCTGAAAAAATTAAAGATTCTCAACCAAATTATACCACAACTGCATTTGGTGATACAATTAAAATGACAACTAATTCGCAGGGAGAAAGTGTACCTGATATTAGGGATTCTGGAACTAAAGAATCAATGGAAACTTCTGGAGAAATTAAAAAGAGCATTAAATCTATACCTTTAATTGGATCAGCAGTAATAGGAATGCAAGGATTCTTTGGATCTATTAAAGATAAAATATTTGGTAGTGAACAGAAACCTGGATTATTAGGTACGATTAAAAATCTTCTTAGTGGTGAAGCTGGTGGACCTTTATCGTATTTATTTAATTTCTTAGCAGGATCAAAATTAGGTACTATTGGAAAAGGATTAAAATCTTTAGCATCTAAAATTACATTAAAGGGAGTTTTAGCTGATGTTGCTGCTCCAGCTTTATTTGGATTGGCTTTTACAGGAGCTTTTGACAATATATTTGCTAAATTTGGATGGGGAAAAAGTAATAAAGATTCAGATGTTATTTATGATAAAAATACCGGAGAGCAATATACAAAGGACAAAAATGGTAATTTAATTGATTCTAATGGTAATATTGTTGATCAATCTGTTACTAGTATTGGAATTAGATCTGGTGATACTAAATCTTTTTCTGATTCTTTAAAAGTTAATACTGTTAGAGGAGCATTAACTGGAACTAAGAGTGTTGCTTCCGTTGTATTAGGAAAAACAACTGTTGGAAAAGGAATCAAAGGTATTGTAAAGAATGCTTCTACTGCTATAACATCAGCTGATAGTGTTGCGGCTTTAGCTGCTAAAAATAATTTAGTTGATACTGTTATTGATGGTTGTACAAAACTTACTGGTGTTTTACGAAAAGTTCCGGCTTTAAGTGGTATTGCTGACAAATTAGATGATATGGGTCTTGCTTTAGCTGATAAAGTTTCTGAAAAAATAGCATCAGAATCTGCAAAGAATATTGCTAGTATGGCAGCAAATGCCGTATTATTCGCAAGAATCGCATTAATAGGTTGGGATTTTTCAACAGGATATGAAGATGCTAGATCTACTTTGGGAATTACATCTAAACCATCTATTGGTCAAAAGATTATTTCTGGTTTACTTAGGGCTACGAAAAACTTTATTCCGATTATTGGAACTTTAATTCCAGATAATGTATTAGTAGATTTATTCTGTAAATTTGTTGCTCCTGCTCTAGGAATAGATTCTAGTGAATTAATGAAACAGAGAGAAGAATCCCAGAAAGAGGTCGATAAATATAATGCAGAACATGGAACAAATTATGATGTTCAGCAATATAATAAAACAGTTTTAAAAGATTATACTTGGACAGAACGAATTGGAAATGCCGCTAAATCTACAGTAAATGATGCTAAGAATAAATGGTCTAATTTTAAGACTAGCGTTAAAGAAAAGGGTCTTGGTGGAACAATTAAAAATAGCTTTAAAAATGATGTAGATTTGTTCAAAGAAAGCTATACTGAAAATGGCGGTGGAGTTTTTGGAGCTATTAATGCTTTGGGAGATACCCTTGGAAGTAAATTACCAGGTGTATTTGGAGAAATAGTTAAAAAGAATGCACAAATAAAAGCATATGCTACAAAAGGTGATTTATCAAGTTTATGGAAAGTTTCTTTGGATGATTTTAGTTCAGATACATCAAAAGGAGAGGCTGAAGTTGGAGTATTTAGTAAAGTTATTGGGCAAATTCCTTTGATATTTACTAAAGTATCATCCACACCAATAGCATTAGTTTCTAAAGCTGGGCAAGCTATTGGAGATTTATTTAAACCTGTGATCGAAAGCGCTAAATATTTAGCTTCTTTACCTGGAACAGTTTATAGAGATACTGAAAATATGATGTATGATTCTAAATCGGAATTAAAAGATTTCTTAGATATATCAAAATATCAAAAAGAAGATTCCAGTTCCATTTTTAATGGAATGATTAGTTCTGTTGCTGGAACTAGTAGAATTCTTAGTTTACCTGTTTTATTGGTAAAAAGTGTTGGTAGAAAAATAGGAGATGCATTGAGTGGTCCTATTGAATCTGCAAAAACTGGTATTTCGAATTTAAATGCTGGGTTTAAAGATATTAGATCTAAAGTTAAAGATGGAGATGTATCTGGATTGCTAAATGCTTCAATAGAAGATAATGTGAATAGTCCTGTTGGAGGATTTACGAAAGGTATATTTACTATTAGTAAATGGATGCATTTACCGACAGCTGGACTTTCATGGGTAGGACATAAAATTGGTGATGGGATTAGTAGTATCGTTGACAGATCTAAAACCAATTATAGTACCATGAAAACTAGTATTGATGCTTTAAAAGATTTTGCTAAAGATGGAGATGTAAAATCTGTACTTAAAGAAAAAATAAAACTTGAAAAATTTGATCCATTATCAAATATTTGGAAAGCCATGTTTAATATTAGCAAGATTTTTCAGTTAATATCTGCAGCTTTGCATAAAATAGGTGGACCAATCATTGATGGCGTTAAAGACTTAAAAGATAAAGCATCTGATGTTATAGATGGTGCTAAAGAAAAAGTTGGAGAAACTGTAGATAATGTAAAAACTACAGCTTCTAATGCAGTTTCTACAGTAAAGAATGGAGCATACAATCTAGGAAATTCTGCTTTCCAAGCAGTAAAAGGTTTTATTTCTGGTGGAGGATCAGGAACAGATGATACCTTTGTATCTCAGTATGATGAGAAATATAAAGATATGTCTTATGCTGGATCTACCGTTTCTGAAAAAGGATGTGCGCCTGCGGTAGCCGCTATGGTTGCTAAGAAATATGGAAAGAAATATGATATGAATCAAGCTATAAATGATTCTACAAAATTCCAAAATGATGAGGGTACATCAGCAGATTACTTTAAAACAGTATTAGGAAATCAGGGTATTGCTACACAATATTTACAAGGTCCTAATTCTGTACAACAAGTTACTCAAGCTTTAGCAAATGGGGAACAGGTAATTTTACTTGGAAAAGATCCAAATAATACATCCAAAGATTCATCTCCATTTGGACCTAATGGACATTATGTTGTTGCTACTGGATTAGATAAAAATGGTAATTTGATTATTAATGATCCAGAAAGTGATGCTCCAAAAACATATAGTTCAAATATTCTTAAATCTATTAATATGGGAATTACTACAAGTTCTTCTGGTAGTGGTGGAAATTATGATACTGATACTGCAAGAAAAGTTTGGGGATATTTTACATCTAATGGATATTCGCCTGCTGCTACAGCTGGAATTATGGGTAACCTTTATCAGGAATCTGGAATGGATCCAACTAGACATCAAACAAATGGACCTGCTGCAGGAATTGCACAGTGGGAAAAGTTTGGTAATAGTAATTCTAGATGGGGAAAGATGCAGGATTTTGCTAATAAAAAGGGATATAACTGGAGTGACTTGGATCCACAGTTACAATTCCTTGATCATGAAACTTCAAATGATCTTGGTCCTTATTGGAAAAAGACTGATTTTTCTGATGCTAATGCATTTAAATCTGCAACAGATCCAATGAAAGCAACTCTTGGATTTGAAAAAGCGTTTGAAAGAGCTGGAAAACCAATGATGGAAAATAGATATAAAGCTGCAGAAGAATATTATAAACTTTATCAAGATTCTGGTTATACTGGAGTATATTCTGCTGATGGTCCTTCTGGAGAAGTATCTAGTGCAAGTGGAGATTCAACTTCATCTACAGAATCATCAGATAGTTCTTCTACAAAAGGATTAGGAATTTTAGCTGCAATAACATCTGCTTTTAGTAGGATTGGTAATTTATTTACAGGATCCTCTGATTCAGATAGTACTACTGCAACAACATCCACTGATGGATCTTCAACAAGTGGATCTTCTGATGGAAGTGTACAACTTGGAGATGTTCCAACAGGAAAAGGAAATAGTGCTCAGAAAAAGATTGTTCAGTACGCAGAAAGCATACTTGGAAAAGATCAATATTCGCAGGATTCTAAATTGAGAACAAAAGTTGGACAGGGATATTCTGATTGTTCTTCTTTTGCACAGTGGGCTTATAAGAATGCTATAGGAGTAGATCCAGGATCAAATACTGGAGCTATTATCGATTCTCCTCTTCTCACTACAGTTGATGAAGGCTCTGCACCTAATGTCGATAAATTGGAAGCAGGAGATTTAATGCTGTTTAAGAGTGCATCTCCAAATGGTAGAACCAAAAACGTTGGTCATGTGGAGATATATGACGGAAATGGAAATGTTATTGGTCATGGATCTGGTGTAGGACCAAAAGTTCACACATTACAAGATTATCTTTCTATTAGAAATAAAATGGGAGCACCATATATTGAAACTAGAAGATATTCAGAAATTGCTAGTTTAGGTGGATCAAATAATAATTCAGATTCGGTAACAAAAACAAATGGATCTACATTGAGTGCTGCAGGATCAGGATTATCTAAATCTGGATCTTCATCTATTTTATTATCTAGAAAACCAAGTTTTAGAAATAAGAATAGATTAACAAAATCTGAACTTAGATCTCAGGGAATTAAATCCAATAGTAGATTTAATATTAGTAGTGGATCTGGAACAGATATATCTGATAATAATATGAGTAGTCAATCTACACAGATACTTAATAATATGAAGTCTTCTATTCAGAATTCTTCATCTATTTCTGCAGATCTTGTTCAAAAGTTATTAGAAGCTATTACAAATGTATTGAATTCTATCGCTAATAATACTGCTCCAATTGAAAAGATCTATGAAGTTTTAACAAATAATATGGGAGTAAATACTTCTAATACTAATAATAGTAATAATAATTCTGTATCTATTGATAATAATTCTAATACTTCTTCTACGGAAGTAAGTGATAATATAAGTAATCTTGTTGGTGTTTTAGGTGAGATCGCAAGAGGCTAAATTTATAGAGGTAGCTCTTAGAGCTACCTCTAACTTTTAAATAAATAAATAAAATAGGTGGTGGAATTATGGCTATATCCAATTATTTATCAGCAGAAGAAGCATCAAATTATATATATGGAAATACATCTAAAGCAGATGATAATAATATTAAGAAATTTTTAACTAATAATATGAGTGGAATTGAAGGATTGCCATATCAATTTATGGAATCTGTAGATCGAAGAATTACAAAAACATCAATTGGTAGAAAATATGCAGATAAAATTGTATCACATTTACCATTATTATTTTTGACCCCTTGTAAGCAAGTTTTTATGGATGATTTTAAAACAGATGATAAGGAAGTTATAGCATCAGCATTATTAGCTGGAAATAATATTGATCCTAGTCTAATTAAAGGTAAAGGTAGATATTATTCTGTAGAATTTGATTATTCGACATATTTTGATTATGTAAATACTATGATGAGAACTGTAGCTATATATTTAGGTATAGGAAATGAAAAAGTAACTATAAATGGTAAAACAGCTAAGTTAAGATATTTTGATTGGAGTAAAGCTCAAAATTCAAATTTTAAAACTTTTTTTGATGCTTCTGAAAATGTTGTTTTTTATCTAGATAGTATGACACAAATTTCAGAATCTTTTTCAAATGAAACTACTGAATCATCATTAGCTTCATTGATTAATGGCTTTGCTGATAATGCAAATGAAATTAAATTTTTATTTGGTCAAGGTGGAGGAAATACAGTATCCGCTTTATATGATTCAGCAGGAGATATTACTAGTTCTATTTCAAGCTCCTTATCTGGAGTAGCATCTAAACTCGGTGGAGGAATTATTAGTTCTTTAGCAAGTTCTGGGGTAAATACTGTTTTAGATGGTGGAAAAATTATTTTCCCAGAAATTTGGTCAGATTCTAATTATGATAGATCTTATTCTCTCAATTTTAAATTTAGATCGCCAGATCATGATAGTCTTAGTATATATTTAAATATTTTAAAACCATATATAATGCTTTTAGCACTAGTACTTCCAAGAATGCCACAGAATTCTAACCCTAATGCGTATAGAGAACCATTTTTAGTTAAAGCATATAGTAAAGGTATGTTTAACGTTGATATGGGTATAATTTCTAGTATGAGTGTTACCAAAGGTGATCAATGCCAATGGAATGATGATGGATTACCTACACAAATAGATATTTCTATTGACATTAAAGACTTATACAGCAGTCTAGTTATGTCTGGCTTTGGAGATAATAGTGTATACGAAATTGTAAAAAATACATCTTTTATGGATTTCTTAGCTAATATGGCTGGACTTAATGTTGGACAGATGGAAATTACAAAGACAATAAAAATGTATATGTATTTACAAGCCGGTAATATCAGAGATATACCATCTAGAGCATTTAGACGTATAGATAATTCTATTTCTAATCTTATAGGAAATATGTATGATCGATTGAATTAATATAATATGATAGGTAGAAATACCTATCATATTCTTTTTGTAAAAAAATATTTTGTTTATCACGAATAAATAATTTAATTGGAGGATTTATGGACAAAAAAGATGTAGTTCCAGCAATTAGTATTGATGAATCATTAATTCGTCATAGAGTAAAATTTGAAGTAGAAGGAAAACCTTTTGGAAAACAAAGACCAAGAGTTGTGCATAGAGGGGGGTTCAGCAGAGCTTATACTCCAAAAGAGACAGTTGAATATGAAAAGAAAGTTAAATCTTCATATTTATCAAGTCCTGAAAGTATTATTAAAATGGACAAGCCCATAAAAGCTGATATAATAGGAATATTTCCTATAC
>ERZ773131.1003-NODE-1003-length-21904-cov-22.874594_pt1 | contig 21904 bp, 18 predicted proteins | sample MGYA00511082_ERZ773131 | MGnify/ENA primary metagenome ERZ773131 (study PRJEB29015, sample SAMEA2737813) | human gut metagenome | biome: human gut; feature: human-associated habitat; material: faeces | place: China | collected 2012 ... | reverse complement strand
TAACGCTAAATTATCCTCCCAAAAGCAAAAAAGTTTACTCAATTTTTTCAAAAATAATGCTTTTCAGCATATAAAATTCACTGTTATATTGCAGTAAAAAGAAAATACAAAAGCACTCACAATCGGCGACCGACTGCGAATGTTCGGTTAGTATTTTTTAATAAGTTTTCTTTATTTAGTTTTATTATGGTTCAGATTATGAAGCAGGCAGGTGCAAAAAATAAAGCGGTTATCCTCAATATTTTAAGCACCCTACTGCATTGATTTTTTAAGGTTGAGCGTTTCTCTTTGTAAAATAATCCACAAGATTTGCTCTTGCAAAACCTTCGTTGTAAAAACTCGGGTTGAGTTCATATATAAAAGAAGTGTTCTGCTCCTTGCCGAATTTGCTCGCACGAAAGCCGCCGGACTTTGAGATAATCTCTCTGTCCTCAAGTTTTCGCACACACTTGCGTACTGTATTGTCTGACATTGCGCAAGCTGTTGCAATTGTATGAATAGACGGATAGCAAATGCCTGTATCGTCACTGCAACGCACAAGATAGCTTAGAACGGCAAGCTCGGACGGAGTGAGCATAAGGCAGAAAACCTCGTTTGGTAATGTAAAAAAGTTTTTAATGTTTTTCAAAATTATCACCTCAATTACATTGCAAAAAAGGTAAAAGTTGCACTAATTGCAATAATTTTTCTGAGAATATTTTTGAAAATTTTAGAATTACGGTTTAACTCACTGTTTAGACAAAAAAATCTCCCGATACGCAAGATTAATGCAATATCGGGAGATTTGATTTTAAATTATTTTATAAAGCCCTGTACAAGTACAATAAGCACAAGAATCGGGAGTACGAATTGGAAGTAAGGTTTTAAAAATCTTGCAAATTTCATACCCTTGCCTGTATTACATTCAGTAAGGTAATTGTCAAAGCCCCAACCGAATTTTGTAACGCAGAACAGCAGATAAATAAGCGAGCCGACAGGCAACAAAATATTGCTTACAAGGAAGTCCTCAATACCGAGAACATTCTGACCAAACAGCTCAAAACCGCTCCAAATATTAAATCCGAACACACAAGGCAAACTTGCAATAAGAATAATAACCGCATTTATGACTACCGACTTCTTACGGCTGATGCCGAACATATCAATGCAGAACGAAATGATATTCTCAAAAACGGCAATGATAGTTGAAAAACACGCAAAAGTCATAAACAAAAAGAACAGTGTGCCCCAAATTCTTCCGCCTGCCATATTTACAAATACATTTGGCAAGGTAATGAATATGAGTGCAGGGCCTTGGTCTGGCTCAACTCCGTATGAGAAACACGCAGGGAAAATAATAAGTCCCGCCATAATTGCCACAAAAGTATCGAGTGCGCAGATTTTTACCGATTCACCCGGCAGTGTGTTATCCTTAGACATATAACTTCCGAAAATTTCCATAGCCGCAATACCGAGGCTCAAAGTAAAGAAGCTCTGATTCATAGCGGCGGAAACAATGTTGCCGATACCTATTTCGGATACTTTTTCAAAATCGGGAACAAGATAAAACTTAAGTCCCTCGCCTGCACCGCTAAGCAAAATGCTGTTTACGGCAAGTGCGAGAATGAGCACAAGCAAAGCAATCATCATAACCTTGCTCACCTTTTCTATTCCCTTTTGAATACCTCTGCTGCACACCAAAAAGCCGAGTATGGTAATAATAGCCATCCATATAACCATTTCAATCGGGTTTGACTGCAACTGAGAGAATACACCGCTGACTTGCTCAGAGGTCATTCCTCTTTCAAAAGTGCCTGTTGCAAATTTGTAAAAATAGCTTGTCATCCACCCCGAAACGGTTGTGTAGTACATCATAAGCAGATAACAGCCGAACATACATAACCAACCGTGAATATGCCACTTGCTTTTCGGCTTTTCAAGTTTTTTGTAGCCGAGCACGGCGCTTTTTCGGCTTGCTCTGCCCACTGCAAGCTCCATTGTCAATACGGGAATACCCATAAGAACAAGGAAAACGAGGTAAAGCAAAACAAAAAGACCGCCGCCGTTTTCACCTGCAACATAAGGAAATCTCCAAACATTGCCGATGCCGATTGCACAGCCCGCACTTACAAGAATAAATCCAAGCCGTGACTTAAAACTTTCTCTTTCCATAGAAACTCTCCTAAAAACAAACTGTTACAATTATATAAAAAATAATCATACACTGTCAAGCATAATGTAAAATATTTATCTGTATTTTAATTTTCGCTTAATGGCACATAGAGCTTATTTTTCGGGATTTTGTCACCGAAGTTATCGCAAAGTTTCCATTCGATCGGTTTTTCGCTTAAATTCATTTTAGATTTATAAGCCATCTTGCTTTGAAGCTGTTTTTTCGGCATAAGATAAGTTTTGCTGTCTTTGATAAACACAGTACCCGTTTCTATAAAGCAAAAAGTGACATTGTACTTTTCACATTCCTCTCTAAGGTGCTTTACCCAATCAAAATTACACGGTCGTGCGCCGTCATAGTTTTCTCCGCCGCACAAACACTCATACAGCCTATGCATAGCTTTACCTTATTAAATTAAAGTTTTTCTGCCCAATCGGCAAGGGCTTTTTCGCTCATACCGTTGATTACTTTACCCTCAACCCAATTTGCGCCCGGGCAGCTCGGCTTTAGATTTGCCAAAGTCTTACCCATTCCGCTGCCGCCGGAAGTTGCAAACGGAATAACCTTTTTACCGTCTAAGTCAACATTTTCTACAAATGTGTTGATAATTGTTGGAGCAACATACCACCAGATTGGGAAACCGATAAAAATTGTATCGTAATTCGCAAGGCTGTTAGGAAGCTGAGCAATCTGCGGACGATAGCTTTTATCGTTCATTTCAACCGAAGAACGGCTGCTTTTGTTTGTCCAGTCGAGGTCGGCTCTTGTGTAAGGCGTCTGCGGCTTGATTTCAAACAAGTCTGCGCCTGTTGCCTTTGCAAGTTTTTCGGCCATTGCCTTAGTGTTACCGCTTGGTGAAAAATATGCTATTAACTTTTTCATTATAATCAACCTTTCAAAGAAATTCAGCTTGTATTTAAACTGTATTTATATTATACTCCTTTGTTTTACAAATGTCTAATGCCTATTTCAAATTGCTTGCTATGCCATTTGGTAATCACAAAAAAAGCAAGGCGGAAATTAAACCGCCTTGCTTAAATTATTTTTTATTGCATTTTAGCGTGCAGGCTGAGCAATTACCGCCACACTTTGAAATCATCTTATCCTTTTTAGCTTTTCTTACGGCGAGAATAACCAAAAGAGCTACAATTACTAAAATTATAATACTCGGTATATCCATATTCGCCCTCCGTTAAGCCAAGCCAAAGGCAAGACCGACTGCGTGAATAAGAAAAGCCACACACCATGCGATTGCGCACTGAATAATAACAGTTGCGACAGCTGCCTTAGTGCCGCCCATTTCTCGCTTTACGGTTGCAATAGCGGCAACGCAAGGAGTGTAAAGCAAAGTAAATATAAGGAATACAGCGGCGGTAAAAGGAGTAAACAATGTACTTACAAGCTTGGCATCTCCGCCCATAAGTACAGTAAGTGTAGACACAACGCTTTCTTTTGCTGTAAAGCCTGTAATGAGAGCTGTTGATACTCGCCAATCGCCAAATCCGAGCGGAGCAAAAATAGGAGCAACCAAGCTGCCAATCATTGCAAGCAGGCTCTGTTCGGGTGATTCGACAACATTAAATCTTGCGTCAAAGGTCTGCAAAAACCAAATTATAATTGACGCTACAAAAATAATTGTAAATGCCTTTTCTATAAATCCCTTTGCCTTTTCCCAAATGAGATGCACAACGCTCTTTGCCGATGGAAGTCGGTAATTAGGCAGCTCCATTACAAACGGAACAGGCTCGCCCTTGAACTTTGTGCTTTTTAAAATCAAAGCATAAATAATGGCACAAATAATGCCGAATATGTATAGTCCCACCATTACAAGCGCTTGATACTGCCTTGGGAAAAATACGCTTATAATCAGCGAATAAATCGGCAGTTTTGCACTGCAACTCATAAACGGAGTGAGCAGGATTGTCATTTTTCTATCTCTTTCGCTTGAGAGTGTTCGTGTTGACATAATTGCAGGAACAGAACAGCCAAAGCCTATAAGCATTGGCACAAAACTTCTGCCTGACAGTCCTATTTTTCTTAACAGCTTATCCATTACAAAGGCAACCCTTGCCATATAACCCGTATCCTCAAGAATAGACAAAAAGAAAAACAGAGTTACGATTGTAGGCAAAAAGCTGATTACACTGCCCACACCGTTGCATATGCCGTCTACCACAAGCGAATGCACAACAGGGTTAATCTGTACGGCGGTGAGTGCGTTGTCTATAAGCGATATAACAGAATTTACGCCTAAACTCATAAGGTCAGAGAGCCATGCGCCCACAAGGTTAAAGGTCATAACGAATATGAGTGCCATAATTGCAATAAAGCAAGGAATAGCGGTATATCTGCCCGTAAGCAATCGGTCAATTTTCATACTTCGCTTATGCTCTTTGCTTTCGTGCGGACGGACAACTGTTTTTTGACACATTTTTTCTATAAAGCTGAATCGCATATTTGAAATGGCGGCCTCTCGGTCAAGTCCCGTTTCATCTTCCATTACGGATACAATGTGCTCAAATGCCTGCTTTTTGTCATCGGTCAGGTTAAGCAGCTTTTCAATAGGCACATCGTTTTCTATCAGCTTTGTTGCGGCAAATCGCAGCGGCAGTCCCGATTGCTTTGCCTCAGGCTCTATCATATGCACTACGGCGTGTATGCAGCGGTGAACCGCTCCGACAGGGTCTTTTTTATCTACACTGTCTGTGCAAAAATCTATTCGCCCCGGCTTTTCCATAAATCTTGCCACATGAAGTGCGTGACTTACAAGCTCGTCTATACCCTCATTTTTTACGGCCGAAATAGGAATAACAGGTATTCCGAGAATTTGCTCAAGCTCGTTTACTCTGATACTTCCGCCGTTTTCTCGCACCTCGTCCATCATATTCAGTGCAAGCACCATAGGAATACCAAGTTCCATAAGCTGCATAGTAAGGCATAGATTTCGCTCAAGGTTTGAGGCGTCTACAATATTTATAATTCCGCTCGGCTTATCTTTTATCAAGAAATCTCGTGTAACTATTTCTTCGCTCGAATACGGCGACAATGAGTAAATACCCGGCAAGTCGGTAACTGTTGCCTCAGGGTGATTTTTAATTGTGCCGTCTTTTCTGTCTACGGTAACACCCGGAAAATTGCCCACATGCTGATTAGCGCCCGTAAGCTGATTAAACAAAGTGGTTTTGCCGCAGTTTTGGTTTCCTGCAAGCGCAAATGTAAGTTTGCTGTCTTTCGGCAGTGCTTTGCTTTCATCGTGAATATGATAATCGTTTGCCTCGCCAAGTTCGCCTACTCGTGGATGCGGAATAGATTTATGCCTTTGCGGTTTGCTGTCGGCAACAACTTTTCGTTCGTGTATGTTTTCAATTTCAATTTTTTTAGCCTCATCAAGTCGGAGCGTAAGCTCATAGCCTCTCACTTCAATTTGAATCGGATCGCCCATCGGCGCTATTTTCTGCAAAGTAATTTCAGTGCCGGGTGTAAGTCCCATATCAAGCAAATGGTGTCTTAATGCTCCGTCACCGCCAACCCTTGTAATAAAAGCACTTTGTTTTGGCTTTAGTTTATCCATTTCCATAAATAATGCCACCCCTATAAATGCAAATGTTCATTTCATTTTTCATTTCATAATTTTTCTTCCCTTATATTATAATAAACCTTATGTCTATATGCAACCATTTAACAGTTGAAAATTGTAAAAATAAGGAATATAATCTATATAGTATGAATTTATGTGAAACAAAAAGGTGGATTTAATGGAAAAAGAATTAAAAAAGCAAAAACTTGATATGCTCAACGGCAGTATATGGAACAAACTGCCTGTTTTTGCCCTGCCGATTGCGGCAACGGGAATACTCGAACAGCTTTTTAATGCGTCCGATATAGCAATAGTCGGAAACTTTGCACAAACCGACAAAACCGCAGCGGTAGCGGCAGTAGGAGCAAACAGCCCGATTATCGGTCTGATACTGAACTTATTTATCGGCATAGCGCTCGGCGCAAATGTTGTAATAGCAAATGCCATAGGACGAGATGACAGGCAGACCGTACAAAAGGCGGTGCACACTTCTATGGTAGTGTCGGTAATCGGCGGTGTATTGGTTGCGATAATCGGCGAACTTATAGCCGAGCCGTTGCTTACGGTGCTGAATGTACCCGATGATGTGCTTGAGCTTGCGCTGTTGTACTTGCGAATATATTTTCTCGGAATGCCTGTCATACTGCTGTACAACTTTGAGGCGGCGATTTTCAGAAGTATAGGCGAAACCAAAATGCCGCTTATTGCGCTTACGCTGTCGGGAATTTTGAATGTACTGCTTAATCTGTTCTTCGTAATCGTATTTAAAATGTCGGTAAACGGAGTAGCAACCGCAACAGTGCTTGCAAATGTTGTGAGTGCAGGTATTCTTTATATAAAGCTCGTAAAAAGCGACAAATACATAAAAGTAGAATTTAAAAAATTAAGAATAGACGGAAAAGTCTTTGCGAAAATTATGCAGATAGGACTTCCCGCAGGAATACAGAGTGCGGTGTTTGCGGTTGCAAATATTGTAATTCAGGGTGCGATAAACAGCCTTGGCACTACCGTAATAGCTGCCTCAAGTGCGGCATTCAACATAGAGATTATCGCTTACAATGTGATGAACTCGTTTAGTCAGGCATGCACAACATTTGTCGGACAAAACTTTGGTGCAAATAAGATTGACCGTTGTAAAAAAACTCTTTTCCTTTGTCTTATCGAAGACGCAATTGCATCGGGCACGGCAATACTTATAGTGCTTATAACAGGAAAATTTTTGCTGTCAATATTCAACAACAACCCCGAAGTAATAGAAATAGGCTATACAAGACTTGTAATTATTTTTATAGCTTACATATTCTCAATGCTGTATGAGGTAATGTCGGGATACTTAAGAGGATTCGGATTTTCGCTTGTTCCTGCAATTCTCACTACCGTAGGCGTATGCGTGCTGCGAATAATATGGATAAATACTGTATTCCCCGCAAACAGAACTTTTGTAACGATAATGACCGCTTACCCTGTCAGCTTATCTACAACGGCAGTGCTGATATTTATAGCGTTGATTATCTACAGACCGTCAAAAAGATTTGCAAATAAGGGTAAAGAAAAAATGTAATTGATTGATAAAGCAATCTGCTAAAATATAATTTACCGATATTACTCCAACATTTACTCCAGAACCAAATATAAAAAAACACAACAGCCTCTTGATGTAAAAACACCGAGAGGCTGTTGTTTTATATAAGGGAAATGAGTGGATAGCAAATTAATTTTTAAATGCCGAAAGAATCAGTCTTATACCGTATGTCATAAGCAAAATGCCCATAAACAGTCCGAGTGTTTGCGCTGTGAATATAAGATTAAATATTCCGTATATGCCTGCAAGCAGTACGAGCACTCCGCATATAAGCGGAAGTACCCATACACTTGAACCTGATTTTTTAACCTTGAATGATGTTGCTATAGAGGAGATTCCGTCTACAATAAGCCATACCGCAAAAATTGCAAGGATTAATATATCAAACATCACTCTTATGCCTGGCATAAACATTGCGAGTGCAGACACAACCGCCGTAGCTATGCCTGCTATAAGACCTAAAGTTCCCATTAAAGCTTTTTCTTTATTATTACCGTCGTTGCGTGAAGCTGCATACGAAACAATTGAGGAAATTCCCCATAATCCGAGAATTATCGTTACAATCCAACCGATGTTAAGAAATGTAAGTCCGGGATAAAATATGCAATAAATTGACGCAAGAACAGTCAAAATACCCAAAATACAATTAAATACTTTCATAGTCACCTCATATGTTTATTGTGAATAAAAAATAATAATATAACAAATGCAAGCAATGCAATGCACAACAGCAAGGCTATCAGCAAATATGTTTGTGTTCCTGTTACCATACTCGTGTTGTCCTGTACGGGTACGGTCGGGACTGTGGAATACGGTTGAGTTGTCGGCGATAAAATGTTAGCCGTAATCTGCGTACTGCCCTCATCCCTTGCCGTTACCGAAACAGTAGCCGTTATAAAGACTGCGGCAATCACCGTACAAACCGCAATTGTGCTAAGCAATTTTTTAAAATCAGTCATTTCATAATCATACTGTTACAATTGAGCTGTGGAATGTCATTGTACCACTGTAATCGCCTGCAATAGCGTCAAGGTCTTGTCCGTAGAGTGCCTGCTGATTAAGTACAAGTGTACCCTCCTGAACCTGACCCTGTGAATTGGCGCTGAAGGTTGTAAAGTGGAAACCGTTTGCACCCGGAGCACCTGCGTCATTGATAGGGATTTTGTCGGCAACATTATCGTCATTTACTTTTTCCGAATAAATATCATACTTGATTTTGAACGGGTTGGTTGCGTCTTTCTGTGTAATATAGAACTTATCGTCAATGTCCTGACCGTTGATATAAACAGATACAAAGTTGTTATCGTTAAGTTTAAGCTCTGTTGCAGTCACATCAAAGTTGAGATACTTGTTGCTCTGTGTATCTGTCTGCGGCTGTGCAAGAGTGCCGAAATCAACCATATCGGGGATTGTAATAACATAGCTTACATCTCCCGGTTGTGTACCCTCAATTCTTGCGGTAACTTCTGTGGAAGAATCGGGATTTTCGTTTGTAAGGGTTGCCGCCGATACGGAAACCACGCCTGTTGCGGCGAGCATAGCCGCCATAATTGCCGATATAAATTTTACTTTTTTCATATAAACACTTCTTTCTGTATTTTTTACCGAATTTATCGGTATTTTACTTAACTTTGAGTGTGAACTCCGATTCCGCCGAATTGAGTTTTTGATGCGAATCGTCAAGAGTTACACATTCATACAAAACCATTGCTTGATACTCGCCTTTCTCAAGCGACTTTGAAAGCGGTACATCTGTAAGACCGCTGCCGGGTTCAAGCAAATCCGATTTATAAAGCACAGTTCCGTCGGAAAGCCTTAGCGTTGCGTATAAGCCGCAGGTGTTTGACTTTGGATTGCCGATACTGATGTGCAGAGAGGTATCGCCCGCATTCATTTCAGCAGTGCTGTAGCCGGGTATCTGCACGCCTGTTTTTTTGGTATTGTCACTGCCTTTTGAGTTTTCGTCTATGCCTGTATCCCAATCAGTGCGTATCTCCCCTACCACACCCTGTGTGGGTGCGGCAGGTTGAGAGTTTATGTTATTGTAGATTAATACTGCGATTAGCGCTCCGATTGCAACAATAAGTGCCGCTATAATTGCAATATATATTTTTTTATTTTTCAATGCGTCCTCTTTTCTTCAATACAGCAAAGGCAAGCAAAGCGATAATTGCCGTAAATGAAATTGTATAAATCACGGTTGCGCCCGTCTTTATTGTTGTAATGCATTTACGGTTACGGCTGTAATCGGAAGAGCCGTTAAAAGCATAAGCACACAGGGCAACACTCGAAATACGCTTTGCTTTTTTCTTGATTTTCATAAAAATCTCTACTTTATGCCCAAGGGTCATTCGAAGCGGGAGTTCGTATGTCGGAGAGTGCAAGATTGCGCCACAAGAACCATTGATTGCCCTTTCTGCGAAGCTCAATCGGGCGAGGTGAGTCCGCTCCCGACGACTGAACCTGAACCTTTGCATAACCCTCGCTCTGATAGGTATATGCATACTCGGAAACGGTTATTTTGTACGGAACATTCGGTGTATAATCGTTATTCACGGATGAACCCTCAAAATACGAGCGAGGAATATATCCCCTGCCCTTTATTCTGTCACGCAAAAACTGAATATCCATCCCGTTCATTGGCTGAGGTCCTTTTAATACATTGAGCATTTCTATTGTGTTTTCCGGACTTTCATCATATTCAAGCAACACAAGCATTGCAAATGCCGCTGTTGAAAGAGGTGACGAAAAGTCAAGCTCCGGCATTTTTTTGAGTTCATCTGCATTTTTCGGATAATCGGCAAATACAAATGTTTTGCTTTTGTACATTGCATTGTTTACTGCTCCCGAAACAGCATTTGAAACATTGTTTTTTACAGTCTGATTTGTCATATTTTTTAAGCTGTCAAATATACCCATAAATAGTACCTCCTTATTAAAGTGCGTCAAGTGCGGCAGGTTGAGAGTTTATGTTATTGTAGATTAATACTGCACTTAGCGCTCCGATTACAGCAATAAGTGCCGCTGTAATTGCAATATATTTTTTTATTTTTCAATGCGTCCTCTTTTCTTCAATACAGCAAAGGCAAGCAAAGCGATAATTGCCGTAAATGAAATTGTATAAATCACGGTTGCGCCCGTCTTTATTGTTGTATTGTCAATCTGTGTATTGCCTGTGTTGCTGCCGCCGCTTGACGAGGTTTCCACAAGTGCAAAATCAGTCGGCTGTGATAATGTAAACACTGCTTTTCCGTTTTCAAAAGAGTCGGGCTTTATGTATTTTATGCCGCCGTCGCCGTCAAGTACCGCAAGGCTTACATTTTTGCCGCTTACCGGCAAGGTGAGTTTTAAATTATTGTCACACCAAAATTCCGCAAATGCAGAGTTTCCGTTATTGTCCGAAAGTGTGCCCTTGTAAAAATCAAGAATTTTTCCGTCCTTAATAAGCGACTCGAATTTTTTATACTGTTCGTCATCTGTTGAATAAGCAGTGTAACTTACATTAAGTGACGAGTGCATATTGCCCGAAAGAGTAATGCCGCTGCCTACAGATTTAACGCTGTACTTTAGGAAGCTGCCTTTGATGTACGGATAACCTCTGTTAAAGTCAGAGCAAATAAAGTTTATACTGTAATCTGTAACACTGTTTAACTTATCCGCAAGGCTTGCACTTGCCATTTCAACCGTTCTTTCGTATGCAATATTTGTACTGTCGGCTTTTGCCTGTGAATCCGTGCCTACTGCATTGAGTGAATTTTGTGCTGTGTAAAATACATTCTTGACTGTTACACCGTCAGTTCCCGCAATGCCGTTCAAGCCGACAATCGAACCCTTTGCAGAATTGATTTTGCAAAGTACATTGCCGCAGTTATAGGAGCTTTCGATTTTGCCGCTGTTCTTGCCGACTAAACCGCCTGCAACAGTTGAAGTATCGAGTCCTGTCTTGCCTGTGTTTGCACAACCGTAAATTTTGCCTGTGTTAATTGCCGAAATACCGCCGCACACGTTGCCCTTTACGATTGAGCAATTTCGTGTGCCTGTAATTTTACCGTTGTTAATACCCGCAACACCGCCGCAGACATTTGCGTTAAGAATCGAGTTAAGATCCGATGCGTTGATTTTTAAATTTTTGATAAAGATTGTACCCGAAACAGCGTTTATACCGCTTACGCAATGGTCAATCACACCGTCATTTACAGCCGCAATTCCGCCGCCTGTTTTTGCACTGCCCTTAAAGTCGCAGTCATAAACAAACAAATCTTTTACAATTCCTTTTTCTCCGATAAATTCAAACAGTCCGCCGTACTCGCCTGCGGAAATATTAAGTGCGCCTATGCTGTAGCCGTTGCCGTCAAATGTGCCGTTAAACGGTTTGTTTTCAGCAACAGAGCCGATTCCCTGTACCCAGCTTGAATTTTCATCTGCGTAAATATTATTTACAAGAATATAATTCTTGTCGCCGTATCGCTTGTAATCGGTTCTTACAACCTGTGAAAGTTTTACAAGGTCGCTGTAGGTTTTTATAATAAAGCTGCCGTCGTCGTCCTTGTCAAACTCATCGGGTGTTCTCTCAAAGTTTGAATATGTATTGTCAAAGTCCGCATAATAAACCGTACCGCCGTTAAATACAGGGTAATCGTCAGGAGTAAGACCGTTGTCTATGTTCTGATACCAAGCCTGTGTGCCGTCGGTAACACCGTTGTTGAGTTTAAAAGCAACTTCACCGCACTTAAATTTGGAAATTGTTTTTTCGTTTGCCGATAACCCCAACTTGCTGTCTGTACCGAACGGAGTGTTTCCCGTATCTTTGTTGTAATAATTGTTTGCGATATTCGACTTGTTAAAATTCCTTGCCCAACCGATAATTGCGCCGCAATGTCTGCCACTGCCGTTATCGCTTATCTTTGCGTAATTGTAACAGTTTTCGATTGTCGGGTTTGTATTGTTAAGGTAGCCGAGAATACCGCCGACATATGCGCCGCTTTGCGTTGCTGTAACTGTGCCTGAGTTTGCACAGTTTTTAACTCTTGCGCCGCCGTTTGAGTAAGCTATTACGCCGCCGATACAATCGGAAGAATTATTGAGGTGAATGCTTCCGTAGTACATACATTTCTCAATATCTGTTTTATCATTTCCTACAGAGCCGATAATGCCGCCTGCGTGCGTTACCTGCGAACCGTATTTGTCATTATTTATATTTACATAAGAAACTACATTTTTGACAGAACCCAAATTAATGTAGCCGACAACACCGCCGATATGACTTGCGGAATTTTTGACTGTAATGTCGCCGTAAACCGTAATATCGGAAACACTGCCCTCGTTTACAGAACCGAAAAGTCCTGTGTAATCTGAAGCCTTGCTTATATTAAGATTTAAAATACTGTGTCCTTTGCCGTTAAAATTGCCTTTATAATTATTGACAGGCGCCCATTCCTTATTTTCAAGGTCAACGTTTGCGGCAAGTTCTGCGTTTGCACCTGCATTTTGCTTATCAAAATCAGCATAGCTGTGGTCGCCGTTTACAAGTGATGAGAACCAGAAAAGCTGACCTGCGTTGTTTATCGTATACACATCGGTGCTCTTATTATAAACGGCAGGCTGATACTGACCGCAAATTGTGCAAAAGCCCTTTTCATTATATGTATGAGTGTGTTGGGATACAAAGTTTGTCATATAAATTCTTTCGCTTAGCTTTGCGTCAATATAGTTTGACATAACAAAACCAATGCTTTGTATAGCGCTTGATGTGGCAGGCTGTGACAAAAAGCTGTCCTCCATAAGCGACCTGTTTACTATTCTTGGCTGATTAATATTATCCTTAGCACCCGAATAGTTAAAAAGATAATTTCCTTGCTCGGTATATTTATTCTTAGTAGCATCGGAAATTGTGCTGTAAAAATAAAGGAGTTTTGTATCTGCGTCGCGCTCGCCGTAATTATCCTGTACATAAATATTGCTGTTTCCTACACGAACGGCATTTTTATTAAGAGAATAATCATTATCGTCCCATCTGCTTGCATCCATACCGAAAGCGTCCATTACAGAAAAGCCCAAATCTTTGCTTTCTGCTTTTTTAATGTAACTGTCCGAAAAATCAAGTCTGCGAATAAATACAATTTTTCCTCTTACATCCTTGAGCTTAGGCGAATACTCACTTCCGCCCTTCTGCGGTTTGTAAATCGGATAATTTTTATTATTCAGATATTGCTTTAAAACAATATCACCGATAATTTCGTCGCTGCCGTTCGAATCTCCCTTCAAGGTCATCACAACAGTTTCGTAAGGATGTTCTTTAAGAAAATCCTTGGCAGTGTCCATTATATTACGCAGAGTCATATCACTGCCGTCCCTGTTGTGGCAGTCGTAATAATTCAATCCGTGAATAATAGTAGGATTACTGTCTTCGTTAGTTGATTTTCTTCTGTTAATTCTTATGTCCCATGCTCTTACTCCCGAATTAAGCTGTTCGTCGGGATAAAGCTGCTGACAACATACTTTTGAAACCTGTTCTGCAACACTAGTCATATAAGTTGCGCCTGTGTCATGCGTTCCGGGCATATTAACCTCTGAAAGATACATATCATCAGGCAAATGTGACATCCAATTGCCGCTGTTTATTGCATAGCTTTTATCGGTTTTGTTTTTTACATCTTCGGCAGTATATGAATTTAATGAATTCATATTAAGAAATTTCAAATCCCACTTAAAAGCTTTTTTGGAAAGAATAAGTTTTACATCATTGTTATCGTTTTTATTTTCATATCCCTCAATCGAAAGATACAGCTTGTTGCCTACATTATAAATGTAATAAACATTAGCTTCGGAATCAACGGGAATAAATCTCCAAAGCTGACTCAAATGACTGTCGCCTAAATTTTCCCAAACATGAATAACAGCCTTATCGGGGTTATTCGTACCGTCTACATCCCATACGGCGTCATACGAGAGTGACGGATCATAAATGTTATACGGAACATTCTCGTTAATATCATAACTTCTCAGTCTGTAAGCTCTTCTTGAGCTGACCCATTCCGCAGTAATTTTAGGAGTTGTGCCGGTGTAATAAAGCTGCAGGCAATTACCTTCAACTTTTGCGTCATTATTTACATTTACATCACTGATATAATCTTTTGGATAAAGCATAAAAACAGGAGCGTTTTCCTGCGGCCTTATTTTATTGGAATCACCGCCGGGAATCTGCTGTTCTCCGAAATTTTCGGATACATCATCCGTAGCCCTAACAACCCACTCTGTTTTTTTAGATGTCAATGCAATTTTTGATTCTTGTTTATAAGCATTATTCTCCGTACCGACATAAAGATTGTTGTTTTTTTGGTCGGTAATTTTAGCAATTATGTAGTATGTATCTGCTTTGTTCGGTACAGGCTCAAATCTGAAATATTGATTATCATTTTTCAATGTGTCGTCCCATTGATGAATAACATTACCTACCTCCGACTTTTTATGTTCAACATCGAGCCATTTTTTAAAATCATCACATTTTATACCGTAATAATCATCTTTTTGCTGAAGCTTCATCTTACATTGCTTACCGCCGAGATAATCAAGATGAGCTACATTTGCTCCATATCCTGTACCGTTGATGTTCCAACGGAACTCGTTGCGGGCAAGCGGCTTATCGGTGTCATTATCAGGCAAATTAAGATAAATATAATACAGCTTGGCTGTATCAAACTTTGCCGATTTTGAGGCATCCATACTTTTTAGCTCTGCCGCATTTGCAGTCACTGCAAAAGTGCCGAGCGTAATAATCGCTGTGAGCAGCAGTGCCGTGAACGATTTAGTCAGTCTGATTGCTTTGTTCATTTGTTTCCCTTCTTTAACAATATTTTTATTTTTTATAATTATACCTATATTTTGCGGTTTATTCTATACAAATAGCACGAATTGCAGAAATCCGTCACAAATTGATACGCAAAGACAAGATTTTTACAAAAAAATGTGGTACAATGTTGAATATAGTTATATCATACCGAGGGGATTACAATGCGCATTGCTGTTATTGACGATCTGAAAAGTGACAGACAATTGCTGATAAGCAGGCTTAACAAGTTACTTTCGGATAATAGCATTAACGGAGAAATATACGAATTTGAAAAAGGAATTGATTTTATAAATGCCTCAAAGCAAACAGCATTTGAAGTTGCATTTATGGATATTTACATAGATAAAGAAAACGGAATAGAAATTTCAAAACTGCTTAGGGAATTTGATAAGGAATGTATCCTGATTTTTACAACCACTTCGTCGGACTATGCACTCGAGGGCTTTAAAGTAAGGGCATTTGACTACCTTGTCAAACCATATACGACAGATGAACTTAAAATTGCATTTACGGATATTTTAAACCGCCTGCCGTCATCGGACAAATATATAGAAGTAAAAGTAATAGGCGGCACACAGAGAATCAGGCTGAATGAAATAATCTACGCCGAACATTTTAAGCACTGCATCAACATATACAAAAGCGACTGTGCAACCACCGTGGTTCGCAGTACATTTGCGGAGTTCAGCAAACAGCTTGAAAGCGACGAAAGATTTTTTATGTGCAACCGTGGAGTAATTCTTAATTTTGATTACGCAAGCGATTTTGACGGAACGGAATTTATACTGAACAACGGAGTGAGAATTTCGGTCAGCCGAAGTCTTACAAAATCCGCAAAAAGTCGGTTCGCCGATTTTATCTTTAACAAGAGGTGATATTGTGACGGAAATGCTACGACCTATGCTTGAGCTTGCCGTGCTGATACCCGGCACTTTACTTGCATATCTGCCTATGAAACAGCATTTAAAAATAAAAATGGGCGCATTGACGGCAATTTGGCTGTCAACACTCCTTATGCTTTGCATAGTGGGCGGACTGTTTTGTTATTCGTTTGAAATAAAAACAATTTCTTTTATCCTGCCTTCCTTTATGCTTATGACCATTGCCTACTGCGCAACGCTTAGGACATCTATATTGAAATCCGCAAATATTGCACTTGCCGTGTGCGGCGTTTATGCCTGCCTTGCAAGCATAACACGAGCCATTGACTCAATAGTTTATCCTAAAAATATCGAGCCTTGGTTCGGGCTTACGGGCGGAATTGTTTTCAATATTTTTTGCTGGATATTTGTAATGCTTGCGTTTTACCCTGCCTCTCACGCAGTATGCGACCTAATAGATGACGAAAACATTGCTCACACATGGTATGTGTTCTGGATATTGCCCACTGTTTTTATCGCCATAAACATATTTATAATACCGTGGAATCCAAACATTCTGCATACAGGAAGAATTATGCAGGGATATATTGTAATCTGTTGTACGATGCTCGGTTTGCTTTTGCTTTTTTACGCTCTGTTTTACATAATGGCAAAAAGCCTTAATAACAATCACAAGCTCACGCAGGAAAACACAATTCTGTATATGCAGCAAGAGCAGTACAACACGCTTAATAAGGCGATTGAAGAAACCCGACATGCCCGTCACGATATGCGGCATCATCTGTCGATTCTTAATTCGTTTGTTAAACGAAAAGATTGGGCAGACCTTGAAAATTATTTAAGCAAAATGAGCAAGAGTATTCCGAGTTCGGAACTCAAGCTGTGCGAAAACAATGCGATTGACGGAGTAGCGGGGCATTATTATCATAGGTATAAAGATTTGGAAATACCGTGTGTATTCAAGCTCGAACTTCCAAAAGAGCTTTCCGTATCTGAAATTGATATTTGCCTTGTGCTCTCTAATTTGCTTGAAAATGCGCTTGAGGCAAGTATGCGAACCGCACCCGACAAACGAAGAATAAACGTGCTTGCAAGAATGCACTCGGATAATGTAGTGCTTATTAAAGTAGAAAACTTCTACAACGGAGTTGTAAAAGAAAAGAACGGAATTTTTGAATCAAGCAAACACAGCGGCGAAGGCATCGGCACACAATCCGTCCGCCGCATAGCCGAAAAGGGCGGCGGCTACTGCCGTTTCACGCAAAAAGACGGCATCTTCACCGCCGATGTAATGCTTAGAGGAAAAAGTAAATAGTTGCAGGAAAATAAAAAGCACAGACTTTCGTTATTTTGAAAAGCCTGTGCTTTTTAATTTTAAATACTGAATTTTATTCATATCCCCTTATCCTTACCGCAAAAACCGTTTTTTAAATTTTCCGGTAAAAATCGTTTATTATGATTTTGTGAAGATTTTAATATTTTGTTAAAAGCTGAAATTATATTACTTGAATCGTTGCACTCAAACCAAGTGTGTCCAACAGTTTTTGCAAGTTTATATTTGCCGAATTTTTGAAATTCTGAAATCAAACAGTCGGATTGTTCTTTACTTGTAAAAGCGTATTCAGTTGATATAAGCACAAACTTCTCTTTAAATTTGTGCTGCACATCCCAATCTCTGTCCCAAAGATGCTTATCATCGTGAACTTCATTATTCGGTTTCGTACTGAATTTCATATTATTAGTTTCGTAAAATCCATTATTATCGGGTATATAAATTTTATCTTTTCTTTTTTCGGAAACATCGGAAAAGTATTCGCAAAAAGTTTTCACATCAAGTGAATATTAGCGCATATAAAAATAATTGTCAATATATTTGATATGTATTAAAAAATCCTATCTGACTGCAATAGCCAGATAGGATTTTTGAATTATTAACCGAGCGAAGGAATAAGTTGTGCAAGATATTTCTGAATTTGTGTCGCATCTGCTATTGAAACACTTCCATCACCGTTTGTATCTGCAACAGCAAGCTGTTTATCATTAAAATCAACAATGTTTGCGAGATATTTTTGAAGTGTTGTTGCATCTGCAATGCTCAATATTCCATCGTTATTTACATCACCTAACACATGCGCGCTCTTTACTAAAACAGTGAAAGTTTTGCTTGCCTCATTATAATTGTTGTTACCTGTAGCAGTAACAGTAATAGTTGCCGTTCCTGCACTTATTCCTGTTACTATTCCTGAGTTGTTTACTGTTGCAATATCTGTATTGCTTGAAGTATAGCTGATTGTTCCCTGTCCGCTTGCAATAATTGTGCTTGTATTGCCAATGTCTATGGTGTTTGATGATATTGTTGCATTTACAGTCTGTTGCGCCTTATTGATAATAAATGTTTTAGTTAAAGTACCAGTATAGTTACCAATGCCTATTACCGTTACAGTAGCTGTTCCTGCATTTATGTTGTTTGAATATTCAACAGTATAATCGGTATCTTTTATTAATGTTGCAGTATCATTTTTTATAGTAACTGTTGGAGTTTTAGCTTTGCCGTCATAGGTATAGCTGTTTGAAGATAAAGAAAGTTTAAAACCTAGAGAGTCTATATCAATACTTGAAATAACATCTTTTATTGTTACATAAATAATATTGCTGGCTTTTTCTGAAGAATTATTATATGAAAACACGCAAACTCGATAATTGCCTTGGGGTAGTTCTTTGCTAAAATGTGTATTTGTAGTTACACATGAACAATAAGGCGTATCTTCTATTGAATCAGTATTCCAAATATTTACTTTGTATCCTTCCGCATTATTTGAGGGGGTCCAATCTAAATTAACTATATTATCATCAACAGTGCTTTTAATTGAGAAATCTCCCACTATATCTACTTTCCAAATTTGAAATAGCTGTGCATCAGTACCGTTCTTTGTAAATATCTGAGCATTTACACCATCATAATATTTTCCTCCTGTCATATCTAAAACGCAATTTGAACAATTAGGTTTTAGATAATATTGTGCTGAAGAACCATAAATAAACCATTCTTGATTAGCCGTATCAGAATCAGTCCATACACCAACATCTGTTTCACTTTCACTTTTGCCCAAATCTACATCCAGCGCATTATTATCAAGTATTGATAAAATTTTATAACTTCCATTAGGCTTTTTTATAAAATGCCATACTTTGTTATTTTTGCCCAGATTATCATCAAAGCGCGCATTATGGTTACCGTCATTTGATAAAGATTTCCATGCTGCAGTATTTATTATATAGGCATAAAAATCTGAACCTACATCAACAGGTATATTTTGTGAATCAATTTCCCAAATTTGAAACAGTTGTGCATCAGTACCGTTCTTTGTAAATATCTGAGCATTTACGCCATCATAATATTTTCCTCCTGTCATATCTAAAACGCAATCCGAACAATTAGGTTTCAGATAAAATCGTGCTGAAGAACCGTAAATAAACCACTCCTGATTTGTAGTATTAGAATCAGTCCATACTCCCACATCTGTTCCACTATCGCTTTTGCCCAAATCTACATCCAATGCATTATTATCAAATAAAGAAATAATCTTATAACTACCGTTAGATTTTTTTATAAAGTGCCATATCTTTTGATTTTCATAAACATCATAATTGAAGCAGGCATTATGCGAGCCATCATTAACTAACGGTTTCCACGAATTAGTATTAATAATATACGCATAAAAATCTGTTCCTAAATCTACTGGATCAGGTAGGTTATTGCCAAGCGGAGGTCTGAACACTCCTCTAATGGCACCGGTCTGTGCAATATTATGTATACCACATACACTCTTCGCTACATAATTTTGATCAAAAATTTTAACTGTACCACCGCTTGTAGAATATACCATACCAACATGACCGGCTCCTCCACCTACTGAACTATCCCATATTACTATATCGCCAACCTGATAATTACCGCTTCCTGATATTTTTTGCCAGCCATCAGGTGCGTTGTAATTAAAAATCTGATACGCATAATTTACAGGATATTTTGAAATAGGACTTGATATACCCCAAATACGCAAATACGAATTAAAGGCAGCAACACATTGTGACCCTCCGTCATAAATTGTTGTTCCATTTTTAGAATCCATCCAACTAACAACATCATTTTGTGTTAAGGCAGATGTTGTAATCGGAGCTACAGTAAACAGTATTATCATTGCAATCATCACAGAAATAATTTTTTTGCAGGATTTTCTCATAAAAATCTCCTCCTATAAAAAGTGCGCAGCCGAAGCCACGCACGAAAAATACATAGCTCTAATTGCTGCGAAACAAATTTTCAACGCTGCCAGAGTGTGTGAAAACAGAGCCTGTATTTTTACCGAGATAAAAATACACACTCACTAAGCAGCAAAATTATTAAAATTTGTTTCGCAATTTTATTCTATCATATTGAATATTAAAATGCAATAATCATATAAAAATTTAGTAACTATTTTTCAGAAATGAGCCTTGACGCAGGGCGCAATCTCCGGTAAAATAAATGCTCACTCAAATTGTTTTTCTGCTGTAAGTGCTCTTTGACAAATCTATAAACGCAAAACAAATCCCTGCGTGGATACTGTCAAGGTATATCTATACAGTATTTACGCAGGGGTTTTTATATATCATTGAAAGGAGTTGTTGCTGTATGATAGCAGTAGAATATAATCCCGTTGGGATAGGCAAGCATATTGTTTGTATATACGACCGCCGCAACACGGCAGCCGATATACAAACGCTTGTCGGGGAATCCCCGAACCCCAAATTTTGCAGAAAGAGAGGCTTACAACCAAAACAATTACTAAAAACAAACTGGTAGCATTGAGATTTCGTGAAAACGAATACGATTTAATCAAATCAAAAGCGGATAAGGCAAATATGAATTTTACGGAATTTGTCACACGCTCAGCATTGAATAAGCAAATAACAGTTGTTGACGGATTACCCGAAATTCTTAAAGAGGTTAAAGCAATCGGCAGAAATTTTAATCAGCTTACTACTCTTTGCAATATGGGCAAAATTATCTGTCCTGAGCTATCGGATTTGAAAGAACAATATTCAAACGCTGTTGTTATGCTTGATGAGATAGCAAGGAGGTGTTCGTAATGGCAACCTTTGTAGCTATTTCCGAAAAAACGCAAACTGCAACGGCAATGAAAAGAGTTCTTGATTATGTAATGCAGGATAAGAAAACTATGTTTTATGACAGGGAGAATGACCGTTCATATAAGCTTGTCAGCGGTCAGAATTGTATTCCGAAAGCCGCTTTCAATGAATTTTTGGCGACAAAACATCGTTTCAATAAAGCAAAAGGCGTATTCTTCAAACAGTATGTGCAATCCTTCAAGCCGATTGCGTAGCAACTCCTCAGCAGATACATCAGATAGGTTTGGAAACGGCAAAAGCCTTTGAAGGATTTGAGGTAGTCGTGGCTACGCATATCGACCGTGACCATTGGCATAATCACTTTGTTGTAAATTCTGTGAACAGCGAAACGGGATTAAAGATTCAGATAAATGAGAAAGGCTTGGAAGAACTGCGAAATCGTTCGGATGAAATATGCCAGCAGTTCGGGCTTGAAGTATTAACGCCCTATCAGAAGCCGAAACAACGCTCAATGAATCAAAGAGAATATAGAACTGCAATTCGCGGTGACAGTAAAAAGCTCCGACTTATGAACGCTATAGATATGGCGGTTGTTCATAGCCAGAGCAAAGAAAAATTTATCGAGAATATGAAACGCTTGGGATACGGTGTTAAGTGGATTGACAGATATAAATATAGGCTCTATACTAAATGTTGGGGTGAGGAAAGAGCCTACAAAATAAATTTAAAA
>ERZ773131.1001-NODE-1001-length-21931-cov-5.837265_pt1 | contig 21931 bp, 11 predicted proteins | sample MGYA00511082_ERZ773131 | MGnify/ENA primary metagenome ERZ773131 (study PRJEB29015, sample SAMEA2737813) | human gut metagenome | biome: human gut; feature: human-associated habitat; material: faeces | place: China | collected 2012 ... | reverse complement strand
CGGCTTGGCTGGAAGCGCCAGCTGGCCTTTGCTGCGGCGCTGGCCGCCATGAACGCGCCGATCCGCTATGTGTTCTCCGCCATGCAGGAGCCGCTGCACTATGCGCTCATGCTGGCGGTGCTGGGCTGCGGCATTCTGGCGCGGCGGGACAAAAGCCGCGCCGCGTGGGCGGGGCTGTGTGTGCTGTGCGCCGTGGCCACGCTCGTGCGCCCCTATGAGGCCGTGCTCTGGCTGTTCCCGCTGGCGCTGTGCCGGCAGGACCGCCGCCGCATCGCTGTCTGCGTGGCGGGCGGGGCGGTTTCCTTGGGCGGCACGCTCGTGCTGATGTCCAAATTCTACGCGCCCTACTTCTTTACCAATGTCGATTTAAGCCCGCTGCAGGAGCTGGCCCGCGGGCAGGTGGTCTCCGCCGTCAGGGACGTGGCACACAAGCTGCTGGACGCCCTGCGCACCGTGGCCGAAATGCTGGCCGACCAGCTGGCAAACCGCAGCGGGGGACAGTACCTGCTGTTTTTCCTGCTGCTGGGCGTGACGCTGGTCTGCCTGATCGTGGATGCCCGCGCCGGGCGGCCCGTGTTCTGGAAGGGCTGCGCCGCCGTGACTGCGGTCATCGTCTTTCTGGCACTGCTGCTGATGTACCGCCCCGTTGAGGGCTCCCGCCATACGCTTGTACTGGATGTGCTGCTGCTGGCGGCGCTCCTTGTGGAGGACGCCCGCCCCGCCGCGGGCACGGCAGCCGCCGCGCTGGTGCTGGCCGCGCTCGGCGTGCTGAATCTGGCGGACGGCTTCACCATGCCGCGCTACAGCGCCGAATGGGACGCCGCGGTGCAGCAAATCGAGGCCGTGCTGACCGAGAGCCGATCCGCTGTGACGAGCGCCGACCCCTGGGACAGCACCGTGGCCTACGCCTTTGGCGACCCCGTACACTGCGGTCTGCTCTACGGCGTGCCGGACGGCATGGGCATCCAGTTTGACGAGGCCGCCTACCTGACCGACCCGGCCCATGAGATTCATTCCCGCTACGTCCTGACCGCCGCCGACACCCCCACCGCCGCCCGCTTACAAGCCGACGACTGGACGGTGCTGTACGAGAGCGACAGGGGCGTGCTGTACGAACATGGCACAATGTAGGGGCCGGGCATGCCCGGCCCGCGGCCTTCACACAGGCGTCCGTCCTATAGCTGTGGGTCGATGCAAGCATCGCCCCCCGCACTGTAGGGGCGGATTCCATATCCGCCCGGGCCGTCTGCCCCAAACGCCGATTTTACGTTGTAGAGACTGTAGGGGCGAACATTGTTCGCCCGCCAGCCTGACGTAGCAGAGTCCTTTCGGAATGGCCCTTCCCGTGGCAAACGGGCACGGGCGGGCAATGCCCGCCCCTACCAATCGTTTCTTTGCCGGTCCGTGCAGCAAAAAAGCCGCACAGCTTTCACTGTACGGCTTAACGGCTCACTTATTTTTCCTTCTTCGCCGTCTTTTTGCGGCGGCGGACGCGCCCGCTGTCGGCCTTGGCCTCGGGAACATAGAGGCTATAGCTCAACAGGTAGCGGCCATGGGCAGGGATGCGGTAGAACGCGGCCTTGATGCGCTCCAGCGGGCCGGTGCCGCTCTCGGCGGTGCTGCCGCTCAGCATAACAACATACTGCATATCGGTGTAGCGGGCGGCCACATCGCACTGGCGCAGATTCGTGCGGATCAGATCGCCCAGCTGCTCCACCATCAGAGCGGTCTCGGCAGCATCGGTGTTCTGGCTGGGAGCCACGGTCAGGATCGCCAAGAATACCTGCAGACCGTAGCGGACCTGCACGCCGCGCTGTACGCGGTAAATTTCCTTGAACGTCTCAAAGTCGCAGATACAGGCCCCCGTGTTGTCGGTATCCGGCAGGGCAGAGATCAGCTTGGAGACCTCGCTCTCCATATTGCGGTCTGCCTGGCGCATCTGGCGGTAGGCAGAGCCTGCGCGGCCCGGCTCAATGGCATGATGCAGGCAGCCCATGGCGCTGCCGCGGCGTGCCAGATCCTCCGCCTCCTCGTGGCGGCCCAGCGTCTCCAGCGCGACGATCTTTTCCAGATAAAGGCGCTCCTCGTAGGGGTCCAGCTCCAGCGCACGGGTACACAGCGTAACGATGCGGGTGCTCTCGCCCCATTTTTTGCAGAGCTCCAGCAGGTTTAAAATGGCTGTGCGGTACTGCCCGTGCAGACGCACGCTGACGCTTTCGACCCACGGCTCGGACGCAGACTGCGGCAGCAGGCGCCCGTCGTACAGGTTGACGATCTGTTCATAAATGCGGCTGCGCTTCTCGGCGTCGCTCTCCTTGCGGGCCAGCTCCGACAGGTCGTTGACCTCAAACACATCCACGCTGCAGTCCAGATGGGGGTTCCACTGGTAGTAGCCGCGGCTGGTCACGATGCAGCCCTTCATCTCATCCAGACCCTCCGCGTCGATCATAAGGCGGAAGCGATGCAAGATGGCGCGCAGGGCCATGTCCGGGTTGGTGGACCGCTCCCCTGCCCACAGGGTATCGGTCAGTACCTTGTGGGAGACGCGCTCCCCGCGCCGCAAAACGAGATACTGCACCAGCGCCGTTGCCTTGCGGGACTGCGCCAGCTGTGCCAGCACGGGCTTGCCGTTCACACGGATCTCAAAGCCGCCCAGCATTTTGATTTCAATTGTTGCCATCCTAGTCATCCTCTCTGCTCTGATGTCCATGACGTTCCTGCATTTTTGTCCGGCACACAGGTATTCATGTTTTAAAGTATAACGAGTCCATTTGAATTTGTCCAGTACATCCGCCGGGATTGTAATAAACTTTTCAAAAATCAACCCGGAGGGCACCGCTCACGACTCCGACGATGCCTTGCCGTCCCAGGTGCCGGGCGTCTCAATATACACAGGTTCGCCCGGCAGTGCAATAATTGCTTTTTGCGTACAAAGCGTCACACTCTGACCGTTTGCATCCTTTTTAGCTATCGTCAGCACTACCGTAATTGCGGTGACACGCGCATATTTACTTCCATTTTTGGGTTTTTGATAACTGCGAGCATAAAAGTGCAAGTCTTTGATGTACAACCCCATGTAAGCGTCCTTGGGGTACGCCGTCGTATAGGCGTAAGCAACGTATTTCTGCGTCACTTGTTTGGTATTTTCATCTGTTGCAGTGTGCTGCGGGCTGTTATCTGTACCACTCTGCTGATAAAACCGCATGTGCAGGTAGCCGTTCAGCGCATTGGCCTGTTCCGCTGTCAGCAGCGCTGTGCCGTCTGTCTTTGTCAGCGGCGGCACACAGTCCTTGTCGATCAGCTCAATGTGGTTGGGGTAGACGCTGAATTCCAATGCCGTGCCCTTGCTGTAGTCGTTACCCTTGGACAAAAAAACGCTGTCCAAATTATTAGGGTCCGTCGCGCCGTCGGTGAAGCGGATATAGCCGTTCGCCTCGAGCACCTCGCCGCGGATCGTCTCAATGAGCGCGTCGGCCAGATTTTGCGCGCGCGTCTGCTGCTGGATGTCCATGTACGCCTGTGCGCTGGGCTGTATCAGCGTGACCGCCGCCAGCGTAAAGATCGCCAGCAGCACCATGCAGACGATCAGCTCCACCAGCGTTGTGCCGTTCTGGTTTTTCAAACGCTGCTTCATGGGTTGGTCGTCCCTTCTGCCGTGCTCTTGCTGTAGCGGTAAAACTTGTGCTGTTCCGTCGTTTTTTGGCCGTTTTCCGTAACTTCTGCGCTTGTCTCCACGCTGTCCAGCTCGACGCCTTCCACTGTAAATTCACCGTAATCGCCAAAGGAGAACTTCAGCCCATCCCGCTCCTTCGCCCAGCTGGGGGCCGCGTTATTGGCCGGGTACAGCCCGGCGCAGAAGGCATAGGCTGTCTCCCGCAGCGACTCGGCCTTTTGGGACATGGCGCGGGCGTACCGCAGCGAAACGACGAACATCGACGTAAAAATCATCAGCAGCAGGAACGACACAAGCACTTCCACAATGGTCTCGCCGCGCTGACTTTGTAAAGTATGTTTCATAGCGGGTCACTCCTGTGTTGTGCCGGTGCTCTGTTTGGCACCGCGGGTGTAGGTGATGGAATCGGGCTGCTGGCTGGTGTCGCAATGGAACGTCAGGCGGTTGCTGCCAATGTTTTTGTCATCAATGGTCTGTTCACCGACGCCGGGGGCGTAGAACGTCAGGTCGCTAATGCGGTAATACTCTGTTGTACTGTCGTTTATTGTGTAGTATACCTTTGGGAATTTTTTATTGCTTTTTGCCTGGCTTCCGTCGCTGTCGTACTTCACTGTGCGGTCATAGGTCCGCGTGAAGGCAAAGCTCTCGCCGTTTTTCGTGACTGTCACCGTAATGTCCAGCTGTAAATCGACGATTGCCATGCCCTTGCGATCTTCGCCCTCCAGTGTGTCGAGCAGGTTGCGCAGGTCTGTGGCATTGGTACTGTTCGCCGTCTGGTTCAGCTTGTCGGCACCGTCGCCCGGGCGGCGGCGCAGCGTTACCGTGATGGCCTCGGCCCCGCCATCAGGCTGGCTGCCTTTCGGTTTCCAGGCGAACTCCTTGGGCTGGGATTCCAAATCATAGATGTCCTTGCCGTAGCTTTGGGAGAACATGAACTGCTCATTGACGAACTTGGCAAAGCTGCTGTCCTTCTTGTTCAGCTCCCCTTCCAGCACGTCGGAAAAGCTGGTTGCCAGCTGGTAGGCTTCCTGTTCCAGCAGCTGGCGGTTGGCATTGGCCGTCAGCACGGAGGCCGCATAGACCAGCGCTGCCGACAGCGCCACAAACAGCGCGCCGATGCAGAGGACCAGTATCATCGAAAGTCCCTGCTCCCCGCGCAGAATGCTGCGTGCCCTGCGGTGCATAATGCCACCTTCTTTCCTGAAATAAAATTACGATGCGTCGCTTGTTTCCGTCTGTTTCGGGGGCGCGGTTTCCGCCGCGTCCGTCTCATCCGGGGCAGCGGCGGTCTCCGGGGTCGCCATGGGCAGTGCCGCACGGGCCCGCATCAGGACCGGGGGCACGCTTGCGGGGGCGCTTTCCGCCGCCGTGCTTTCTGCAGTCTCGGCGGGCGCGACGCTCTCCGCGGAGTCCATACTCTGGGCATCCTCCGCCGCATCGGCGGTGTTCGTCTCGTTGACGGGGACCTTGACCGAAGCGGACGCAACGGTCTTACCGTTGTCATCCGAGTGCGCCAGCGTCTGCAGCGTCACACTTGCGGTGAACTTTTGCAGATTGAGCGAGTCGTCCTGCACCTTTTCCTGCAGCTCGGGCAGGGTGATGCGGTAAACAGGCTCGGCACCGTCCTCCTGCACCAGCTCCAGCATGGGAACCGTCTGTGCCTTGTAGTACAGCGTACCGCCGTCCTTTTCCACCGTGCCGGTGACGTCATAGGGTTGCGATTTCCATGTCACGTTGCCGTTCTCGTCGGTCACAGGCTCAACGCTCAGGTCGTACCAGATGCGGGTCTCTTTGGTCTCCGCGTCCACAACGGTGGTCTGCTTGTCAAGCGGCGTCGTTATGTCGTTATAGGTCTTGGTAACGGTTTCGATTTCCCCGCGCTTATGCGTGACATTGCCGTCTTCGTCCTTCACGTCCCTGTCGTAGGTCGTCACCGTAATGCTGTAGGGCTGTTTCGTCTTACTATCCAGCGGCGTGACGGTAAAGGTATAGCTGTCGGTCAGGTTGCGCACCGTGCCGTCGGCCTGGGTGTACTTGTTCACCGCGGTCCACTCCACCGTAAAGCGGCGCAGCTCCAGCGGGGCCGTACCGCGATTGCTCTTAAACTCGGGGTCGTTGTACAGGTTGACCTCCTGCGTGTAAACGGCATTGCCAAGCGCGCGTTCCGGTTCGGCAGCGTCCACGGGGGCGTCCAGCGTGATGGCCGGCAGCTGTGCCTTTGCGGCATCCTGCAGGATGTAGAACCAGTTCGACGCTGTCGTGCCGTCGGTGGGCATAACGCGCACCGCGGGCAGCAGGTATTGTTTTGCATGGTCGGGCGTCAGCGTAAAGCCGTTGCCGTCGGGCACAAAGGTATAGCTGGCGGTGGTGTCGTTGGCGCTGGCGCTCCCGCCCACCGTGCGGCTGTCCTTCGGGATGACCAGCTCGGCGTCGCCATTGTTCAGCATCTCGTCCAATGCTTTGGTCAACTTCTGCTGGGCCGTGTACTTGTCCTGTCCGGTGGGGGTATTCTGCCAAACCTCGGCCAGTTTGGCAATTTCTGTATACTTGGCCTCATCGCTGAAGATATAGCCGGTAAAGTAGACATTGCCCTGTGCGGCTTCCTCCAGCGTCATGTTGAGCTTGAGGTCGTTCAGGAACGTCTCCTGATTCGGGCTGTTGTTGTCAAAAGCGACGTTTTCAACCACAGGTGCATCGGCGCGGCGGACGATGGTCTCGGACTGGCTCAACGCGCCGTCCGGGCCGTCAAAGCAGCTGTCGTCCTTGCGGCGGGCAATGACGCGGAAGCGCAATACCTTGCCCTGATACTGCTCCAGATCCAGCGTCAGGCTGCCGACGTTGCCCGTGGTGGGCAGCGTCAGCACAGTTTTGTCATCGGCATCGACGACGCACAGGTCATAGTGGTCAATGCGCTCGTCGTCGGACGGCGACCAGCTGACCGTGTAGAGCAGGGCATCCGCGTTGTCGGTCTCGCCGTTGACGCGGGTGATGGAGCTCGGCGCGCTGATGCCGGGCAGGCGCTGCTTAACGCTGTAATCCGCCACAGCGGACGCGCCGATTTCGGTGGTGTTGGCTGCCGCCACGCGGGTGACCTCGAGCCGGACCTTGTCATAGCGCCAGCTGTCGCTGCCGTTGGCCAGCATGGTATCCACGTTGACAGGCAGGGTAAAGCTGTTGCCGCTGTTCTGAACCTCCTTGGCCAGATTTACGCCGTCCTTCAGCGCAATTTGCTCCTGACCGGTCACCTTGCCGTTCTCGTCCGTCAACAGGCCGTAGAGCTTGATGCTGTAGGTCGGCGTTTCCGTACCTATGTTCTCTTGCGTCCAGTTGAACGTATAGGTCAACTCGTTGGTTGCCTTGTCAACTGTTCCTTCGGTGTTTTTGTCCAGCGTCGGGGCTTTCAGGACATTCAGGTTCAGCTGCTTGAAGATGATCTGCGGGGTCGTCTGCGTGGCCTGTTCAGCCCATTCCGGGTCATCGGTGCGGTTCACGTCGGAGAAGCAGAGCGGCGTCAGATGGGCATAGGTATAGCTGTGCTCGCCCGTGCGGACGATCTCATAGCCGTTCTTCCACCAGATTTCTTTGTCGGTGTCGTTTGTCTCGTTCGCATGGCTGGCGATGGCTGCGGACACTTCGTCCGCCGTGGCATCCCAGCGATACTTCATATCGCCCTTGCCGCTGGTGACGGGCACCGCGACAACGAGGAAGTCGGTGTAGTTCGTCATGGCATCCGACGGCAGGCTGTTCAGGTTGAAGGTGACGGGAGACCCTGTCACAATGCCCTCCCGCGCGGCCAGCGTGATGTACTGGCCGTTCAGGGACTGCCCGTTGACCGTGTCATTGCCCAGATATTTTGCCAGCAGCATGACGCGGTAGGTCGGGCTGCCGTGCTCGCTGCTGTCGCTCTTGACCTTCGGGGTAAAGCTGAACTTCACGGTTGCTTCAAAGCTCTCCGCTGTCTGGCCGGTGTAGGTCACATACTCCGTGTCGCCGTCCTTTTTCAGCGTGCCCAGCGGCAGACCGTCCTCGTCCTTGCCGTTAGGGCGGTTGTGGTCACGCCACTGGGACGGGAGATAGGTCTCTGACTTGTACTGGGCCGAGCGCAGATACTTTGTGCTGCTGCTGTTGTCCGGGGTTGCCAGCGCCGTAAGCGTCAAAGTGCGTTCCAAATTTTGGGTCAGGCGGATGTACTGCTTGCCATTCTGTCTGCTGAAATAATAAGTATACCTTCCATCGGTCAGCTTAACGGTCCATGCCTCGTCTGTCGGGTATTCGGTGTAGTTTTTCAGCACCGCGACAACCTCATACTTGAATTCTCTCAATGTTTCATCCGGCGTCTGGCACTGATTCCAGTCAAAGCCGCCGTTCTTGCGTTTGACCAGCCGGAACTCAATCTCCGGTGTCGGCAGGGCGTGCATAAAGGTCTGCACGCCGCTGGTTCGGGGGTTGTCAGCCTGATTCGGGTCGTCGTTGGTGTTGTAGGGCGTTACACGCACGACGAAGTTACCCGTCCACGCTTTATCAGCCACAAAGGTATAGCTGCGCTGGTAGACGTCCGCTTTCAGATAGGGAACTGCATCCGGTGCGACAGTACCCGTAGCGTCGCAGGGCAGAATTTCAACACGGTAGTAAGCGGCGGGGCTGGCTGTCTTGTCGTTCGGTTCGTCCCACGTCACTTTATAACGGCCATAGACGTTGTTGTCCGCGTCCTGCAACTGGCTGGCCTTGACGTCGATTTTTTCCGGCTTGGCGGGCTTGGTGCTGTCCAGCACGTACTTATAGTAGTTCTGGATGACCTCGTCGGTGATGTCGGTAATATCAACGTCTTTTTTGACCTTGCTTTCGCCGAATTGCAGCATCACAGTCGCTCTCTGGTTGCCGGGATTGTTATTATCGCCCGCGCCGGTGTCATCGAAAATGTAAGCTTTGTTACCGTCGGTCTTGATATAGGCAGAGTTTGGTTTGGCAGGCCTGCCCGCAGATGTAAGACCGCTAATCCACCACAGACTGTACGCTGCGCCGTTCCCATCCTCTGCCAAAGTGGGCAGGAACGCAATATAAGGATCTGTCTGACTATCGACGTTATAGCCTATGTACAGACGGTGTGCTTTTACTTTTTCCGAGGACGGATTCCACTCTGTTTCCTTGTAGGCCGGTTCATAGTTAGGATTATTCCAGTTACCTGTTTTTTGGGCTGGTTTTGTCGTGGTCAGTTTACGGGAATCTTTCTTAAAGAAGCTCTTGCCTGCATTTTCGGAATTTTCAATATAATAGTTGCCGTGGCCGGTGACATTCTCGTAACTCTGGCGCAAATAGGCAATCGGGAACCAATTTGTACCAACCGTCGCAAAGCAGTTTGTGACATTGGTTGCCTCTTGCGACCCAAAGCCATTACCGCGGCTGCCGACAATTCCGATTTTTCTGCCACACGTAAAGTCTGTATTAAGGTTTCGGCAGCGGTCAATATTTACCGTAACGTTGTCAATTTTTCCTCTATTCCACGGGCCGATCCATGCCAGAATGCCGACTGCCTGCGATTCTGCCTTGATTGCACCGCTATTGACGCAGTCGATGATGTTCAGCGTCATAATATCGGTGACCTTCTTCATCTCGATTTTACCGATAATGCCCGCACAGTCATTCGCGCCGTTTGATTCATACCAGATTTCACCGTAGTTACGGCAGGAAAGCACATTTGTGGTGCCGCCGGAAATAGGCTGGTCAATAAAGCCGACAACACCGCCGACTGCACCGTAACCGCCTAATTGCTGGTCATGGTCGTTCGTGTTTGTTGTCATTTTGCCAAAATTGAAGCATTTCTGCACGGTTCCGCCGTAGTCCAGCCAATAGGCGATCACGCCGCCCACATTGGCCGAGCGGCTGTTGAACACACTGCCGCAGTTGACTACCTTGCTGACAGACCACCGGTCATCGCTGCGGTTCTGCTGCTGGCCAATGACACCGCCCACATGGACAACAACACGATTTTTGCTCTTGAAAATGTTTTCATCGTCTGTATCATTCTTGTTATTCACGCGCGTAAACCGGCGCACGGCGGCACAGTTTACCACAGTGTCCAGCACGCTTTTGTCTGTGACGTTGGATTCGTTCTGGCCGACAATACCGCCGACGGTGGATGCCGTTGTCGCATTGTCAGAATAGACAAACCACTGGCCGGTGGCGGAAGTGTCGATTGTACCGCGGAGAGAGTTAAAGCCTGCCAGACCGCCCAGATAACCGGCGGCACGGACGGTCTCGCTGTTGTTGCTGCCGCGCAGGGCGACAAGCAGATCATTGGCGGCAAGACCGCTTTGGCTGTAGACGTACCCATAGCCTTGTACAGACACAGTGTCAACGCCCTTGAGGCCCGCGTAGGTCTTGCCTGTGGTCAGCTCTGCCGCCATGCTGTTGATGCCGGTATTGGCATCTGCCGCACCCAGCCATTTTTCAACCTGTGCAACAAGGGCGAGTTTTGTTGTGTCGCCGCTGACCAGCGCTTTTTTGCTGCCGCTGCCCTTGATAGTGCCGTTGTTGGAGCCCGCGACGCCGCCCACAAAGCCGTAACGCGCCGTGATGATGCTGCCCGCGCCGCCGTTGCTGCGCTCGGTGGCGACATAGCTGTTGGCGATTTCGGCATTGTTGCGGCCCGCAATGCCGCCCACATGGCTGGCACTGGCGAGCTTTTCGTCTGCGGTCTGGGTCGTGGTGATGTTGCTGATACCGCTGACCTGCAGTTTGATGTATTTGACCTCACAGCCGGTGATTTTGCTATTGTTCAGACCGGCAATGCCGCCCACCGTGCTGCCGGTGCTGCGTGCACCGTCGGAGACAAGGCCGTCCGTGTCCGCGTTGCCGCCCATCGTGCCGGAATAGGTACACTGCTTCAGGGTACCGTCGTTCTGGCCTGCGACGCCGCCCAGATTTGTATATTTATCAAGATTTTGTGTAAGGTCCAGCAGAACGTCGGTGCTGCTGACCGTGCCGTCCGCCGTGGTGCGGCCCACCGCGCCGCCCAGCGTGACGGTGTTGGTGCCCGCGCGCAGACCGTCGTTCAGTGCCAGTGCGCCGTTCTCAACGCGGCAGCCGGTGACGGCACCATCGTTCATGCCCGCAAGGCCGCCAATCGTGACCGCCGGGGTGCTGAACCGCACGTTGGCGTTTTCCGCCAGCTTCACGTTGCGGATGGTCGCGCCCTTGCCGTTGTACGCCGCAACAGCACCGATGCTCTCCGACGTGCCGGAGATCGTGCAGCCGCTTACGCTGCTGTTGTTTTCCAGCCCGCTGCCTTGGCCGATGATGCCGAAGTTCGTGGCCGTGACGCCGCCCGCCGTGCCGTTGGCCGCGGTGACGGCGGCGCTGACCTGCACATTCTCAATCAGCGCGTCTTTATTATTATTGCCCGCGATGCCGCCCGCCTCGCCGTTGGTGGCGTAGATCGGATTCTGGGCATGGCTGCAATAGCTGATCGTGCCGCCCGCGGCGTTCTCGCCCGCAATACCGCCCGCATATTGTGTGCTGGCGCGCACCGAGGCGTGGTTATCCACACGGGTGATTTCGGCACGGTTCGTACCGGCCACGCCGCCCGCGTAGTTGGCGGCAGTGACGCTGCCGCTGACCGCGTCGGTGGCGTTTTCAGCGCCGCAAATGCGGCCTGTATATATGCCGTTCTTCGTATTGATACCGGCCACGCCGCCCGCATAGCCGGTGGCGGTGACACTGCTTTGCAGCTGGCCGGACAGCGAAATGCTGCCGACGTTGGCACCGGCCACGCCGCCCGCGTACTGGTTGGCCTCCACCGTGCCAGTGCTGCTGTTGTCCCCCGTGCAGATGATGAGGCCCTTGCTTGCCGCAGCGTCAACGCCCAGGTTGACGCCCGCAATGCCGCCGACATAGCTGTCGCCGCGCACGGCGCAGTCTTTAGCCGGGTAGGCAGACTGAATAAGACCGCCGTTGACGCCCGCAACGCCGCCCAGATAGGTATACCCGGCTTCACGGTTGCCGAGGGACGCCGCCATGCTGCCGCCGGTGATCGTGCCCTCGTTCCAGCCCGCAAAGCCGCCCGCGGCGCACTTGTGAGCCACTGTGCCGTAGTTTATGCAGTTTTCCAGCGTTGTGTTGGGTGTGGCATAGCCGATGATACCGCCCGCCAGTGCGCCGTGCGCGGTGCCAAAGTCATAGCGGCCACCGGCCAGCGCGTTCAGCGATACGCCGCCTTTAAACGCGCCGTTGTTGGACGGGTTCAGGCCGCCGACGGACAGGGCGTTCTGCGTTGCGCCGTTGGTTGCCTTTTGAATCGTCAGCTTCGTATTGGCGTCGTTTGCGCCGACGATGCCGCCGACGTAGATGTCGGCCTGCAGGTTGAGCATGTTCTGGAAGTTGGCAAGGGTGACCTCGTCGTCCGCCGTATTCGCGTCGGTGCTGTCGGTCAGCACGCCGGTGCTCTTGTCAATCTTCGGCAGCAGCGCCTCCAGCGTGACGCCCGCGGGCTTGGCCGCCAGCAGACGGTTGTAGCCGATGATGCCGCCCGCGACGGCGTCGGCCTCGACGCGGCCCGAGGTCACATTGGTTATAAACGCGCCGTCGCCCGTCACGGTGAAGCCGCCCACCGGCAGGTTGGCGCCGATGACGCCGCCGACAAGCTGCTGACCTGCCACGCGGCTGACCTTCACAGTGGCAGAGGGCAGCGTGGAGGCGCAGTTCAGGCCGATCATGCCGCCGACAGCCTTGCCCGCCGCCACGATCTGGCCGCTGATGGTCAGGTTCTGACCGGAGGAGTTGGAGATCGTCGCATTTTCATCGTTATAACCGGCCACGCCGCCCACGTAGTTGTTGCCGTACAGAATGGCACCCAGCGTCGGGGTGCCGTTCTTATCCCACGTCACAACGCCGTTTTTGCCGTTGCAGCCCGCGATGCCGCCGACGTAGTCGGCGCAGCCGTTCAGCTCCTTTAGCAGGTTAATGCGGCGGGTGTCGGTGGCGTTGTCGCCGGACATGCGGTTGGCGCAGTTCTGCACGGTGGCCTTGGCATTCGGGTCTTCACTGCCGCCCCAGCCGGCATCATTGACGCCGACGATGCCGCCGACGTAGGCCGCGTTCTGCCCAAAGGCCGCGACCAGACCCGTATTGGTCATGCCGCTGATTTGGCTGTTGCTGCCGTTGACCGACACGATGCCGCCGACGTAGCGGCTGCCAAAGACGTCACTGCTGTTCGTATCGTTCTGTTTTACGCCGCTGCCGGTAAAGCCACCGGCCAGACCGCCCACAAACCGGCTGCCGAGCACGTAGCCCTTGCCGGTCTTGCAGTTGTCCAGCGTAATATCCTTGCCGTAGCCGACAAGGCCGCCGACGAAATCACCCTTGAGGGGGCTGGCGTCGGTCAATGTGCCGGTTTCGTCGAAGCCCGCCTTGACCTGCTCCTTGAGCTGGGTCTCGGTCAGGTCGCTGCGGGTCACGCTTTCGCAGCCTTGCAGGGTCACGCCCCTGCCGTAGCCCGCAATGCCGCCGAAGAACTGCCCCAGCACCAGGCTGCGCGCATCGCCCGCGGTATCGCCCTTATAGTTGGCGCCCGCGCTGACCGTGCCGTTGTTCCTCAGGCCCGTCAGGCTCTGGGACACGCTGGTGTCCATCGTAAACAGGTTGCCGACGATGCCGCCCGTAAAGCCGTTGCCGGTCACAAAGCCGTTGTTGACGATGTTCGTATCGACGTTCGTTTTCATCTGGGCAGCGTCCACCGTGCCGAACACGCCGCCCACGCCAACGCTGCGCCAGAGGGAGTTTTCGTCATTCAGCCCGGCTGCCGCAGCAGCGTAGCGGGCCTTCTCGGTCTGCTGGTCTGGCGCTGTGGTCGTTTCCACGTTTTTCGTGTTCTTGTCCACAAGCAGACCCGCCACCGTCACGTCCGACGCAACGGTCAGGTCCTGCATGACGGAATCCGTTGTTTTGGGTATGGCAACGCCGACGAGACCGCCAATGCCGCGCGGCTCGTCTGTATAATAGGTATAGCTGTTGCTGCCAGCGTCCGGCGTCTGCTCTATGCGCTGCGTTGCGGTGGTAGTGTTGTCAAACGCCAGCGCCGCGGCCACCAGCGCACTCGTCGAGGAGTTCGTGCCGCGGGTCAGGGCGCAGTTTTCCAGCGTGCCGGTGTTGACGCCGCAGAGTGCGCCGACGGCACGCACATCGCGCCAGTTCTCGTCGGTGTCCTCCAGCGCCGTGACGAATTTGGTTGCGGTCAGCTTGAGCTGGTCTGCCTTCGGCAGCGTATCGGCGGCGACGGTCTCGGTCTTGACGTTGACCTGAATGTCCGGGTCGCGCAGTGTGATGTAAGAAATTTTGCCCTTGTTCTCGCCGATAAGGCCGACATAGTGGTCGGCCAGCTCGTCCTTCCCTGCCCTGCCGGTTTTTGCAACGGACTTGCTGCTCAATTGCAGATTGAGGATGGGCACACGGGTCGTTTGGGTTGTAACACCCGCTGTTTTGCTCGTAAGTTCGATTTTTTCGCCCAGCTCCGGGATCGTCGGCCAGGCGACAGGGTCATTGAGGGACGGCACCTTGGCCGCCGGGTAGCGCTCACCCGACGCGCAGTAGACCGTGACGCCGCCGCCCGTCCAGTTCAGACCGGTGCTGTTGCTGGCCTGGGGGGTCAGCGTGTAGGTGCCCTCTTTGGTGATGTCCCAGTCGGCAGACCAGCGCAGGTTGTACAGATGGCGGAAATATTTCAGGTCAGCCGTGACCGCCGTGCCGCCCTTGGCCAGCAGGGTGTTTTCCTCGTTCGTCGTTTCCTCTTTGCTGGCTGTGTAGGTATCGCTGTAGTTCTCCCGCGGCTCGGCGCGCATGGCAATGTAGATGTCCTTCGGGTCGTTCAGCAGACGGGTGATACTGTACAGGCTCGTGGCGGCAACCTCGTCGTTCTCACACGCACGCAGCAGCGCCGCGTCCGCCATGGCGTCCAGCGTCAGCACAAAGCTGCCCTTGTTGTAGCTTAGCGGGAAGTAGAGTTCTTTCTCGGTTTTCGTCTGTTGGCCCGCATCATTATACGTATAAATCGTGACAGGCATCTTGGTGATGACCTGCTTGTTATCATCCGCCGCACCCGCGGTGTCGCGCTTGATCGTGATGGTAAACAGCGGCTTCGTCTTGCCGGTATCCTTGGCATCGTAGGCCGTGGCCGTGTAGGAGGTATCCAGATCGCCGAGGCTGGAGTTGCCGCTCCAGCTCAGGGTCAGCGTCTCGCCGTTCGTCAGGCGGGGATTCTTGACCTTCAGCTTCGTCTGCACCAGCTGCACAACGTTGACGCGGTCCTCGGCAGAGTAGTAGCCGACAAGGCTGTCATTGCGGCGGTGGTCATAGCTGCGGTCATAAATATTCGTAGCACCGTCCTGATTGAAGCGGAGCTTATCGGATTTGGTATCGTAAAAGACCGAGTAGACCTGCCCGCTCTGCACGTCGATCTCGACACAGATCGAGGCATTCAGCAGAGAGGCGTCGTAGATGTAATCGCCCAGCAGCTCCTTGACCAGCGCGTTATGGTTGCCCGCGGCAGCGCCCGTGCGGTCATAGTAGAGCGCGGCCACGTTCTGGTTCAGTTCGGTCTTGGTGCGGCTCACAAGGGTATTGCCGCCCGCGTCGGTCACAGTGACGTCGTTCTGGAAGTGGTCGCCCGTGTCGCCCTCCTCCATGACCTGCCGGCGGAACGCATCCAGCTCCCCCGCCGTCTCCATCCGGGTCAGGGAGATCTGCGCCGTCTGGAACAGCGTGCGGGCGTTGGCCTCGTTCTTTTCAAACCGGGCCAGCCGCGTGTAGGCGATCAGCCCGCCGCCGACCAGCACCGCCAGAATGGCCGTGATAGCCAGAACGACCATCAGCTCCACCAGCGTAAAGCCTTTCTTTTTGTTTTTTATAATTTTATTGTACTGCACCATAGATGCTCCCGTCGTTTCTCCGGTGAAAGGTTACAATTAGACACAATATCAGATTATATATATTGGCATTATACTCGGAATGTGACGTTTTCGCAACAAATTCCGCGAGATTTCAGCAAATTTACACCAAATATAGTGGGTCAGCGGCAAGCTGTGCACGATTTCGCCATAATTTCCGTTAGCTTTGAACAAAAAACAGAGTTTTTTTCGTGAAATTTCTTGCAAATACAGGCCCGGCACGCTATACTAAATAGCGTGTTATTATATGGTAGAGGATGTGTAACAATGCTGGCAGCACGACTGGGCGCATGGCTGCGCCATACCGGGGAACGCTGGGCCAAAGCTGCGTTTGCGGAAAAGCTCGCCGTACTGCTGGCGCTGGGCGCTGTCCTGTATACTATTGTGACCGGCGCGGCGGAGCTGCGCTATCAGGCCCGTGCGCGGGAGGCCCTGGCTCAGGTCAAGGCTGCGCGGCTGGCGGCCAGTGCCGTGTCTGCCCAATGCTACTCCGCCGGGCAGACGTTTGCCGACCAGACAAGCGCGGACGGCTTTGCGGACGGCATTGCCGAGGAAATCCGCACGCTGGGCTCACTGCCCGGCACAGTGACGCTTTTGCAGATCGACCCGAACGGCTACACCGTGCAGCGGCTCCTGTATCAGGAGAACGGCATGTACGCCATCTATGATGCTGACGGCGGTTACCGCGTTTTCCGCGCGGAGGACCGGCTGCAATACGGCGCGGGGGTGGGCCATGCTGCTGCTTGAGCTTCTGTTGGGACTCATTCGTTTTCTGCTGGGCGCGGCGCTGTTCAGCTTTATGAACGTCGTCGCGTGGCGGCTGCCGCGGGGCATGGACCCGCTGAAGGGCCGCAGCGTATGCCCGCAGTGCGGCCACACGCTGGGTGCGCCGGACTTAGTGCCTGTGTTCAGCTGGTTATTCTTGCGCGGGCGGTGCCGCCACTGCGGTACGCACATTCCGGCGCGGTACCTGCTGGTGGAGCTTTTGGGCGGCGTGCTGGCGCTGGGCTGCACTTGGCGGTACGGCGCTGCCTACGCCCTGCCGGGCGGTCTGTTCGGCATGAGCTGGGCCGCGCTGCTGGCGCTGGCGGTCTGCGGGATCTTGCTGAGCGTTTCGCTCATTGATGCCGAGACGCAGACCATCCCGGACCGGCTGAATCTGGCGCTGGCGGTCTGCGGCGCGGTGAGCGTGCTGCTCTCCCCTGCCGACTGGCTGCCGCACATCATCGGTGCGCTCTGCGTCAGTGTGCCGATGTTTCTGCTCTGCCTTGTCATCGACGGCGCGTTCGGCGGCGGCGACATCAAGCTGATGGCAGCCGCCGGGCTGTTCCTGGGCTGGCAGAATACGCTGCTGGCGATGTTTTTCGGCATTGTTTTTGGCGGTATGTACGGTATATACCTGCTGGCCGCCAAAAAGGCAGGGAAGAAGGACCACTTCGCCTTCGGCCCGTTTCTGTGTGCGGGCATCGTGATCGCGATGCTGTTTGGCGGGCCCGTTTTGGAATGGTACTGCGCGTTTTTGTGATGCTCCTTGCCTCCCTCTGCGAGGGAGGTGGCCCCGCAGGGCCGGAGGGAGAGAACCTTGCGGCTATCCGAAATATCTCGGGCCGCGTCAGGTTCTCTCCCCCACCGCCTGCGGGCGGAGCCCCCTCCCAGAGGGGGCCAAGGAATTACCACAACCATAAACTGAGGTACCCACCATGGAAGAACTCACCCACGATTTTCTCTCGTTTCTGCCCGCGGCGCTGCTGACGCTGGCGGCTGCCGGTGCCCCCGAGGTGTACAAGCTCGCCGCCCGGCGTTTCCTGGGCCGTGCAAAAAGTCACATGGCATCGTGGCTTTACATCTTGTTGGACAGTTTCCTTACGCCGGTGGCGGGCCTTTTTCGGGTACTGCTGGGCGCAGCTGCCGTCAAGTCGCTGCCGTTTGAGCTGGTGCGCGACGCCGTTTTTTTGCAATACCTGAATCTGGCTGCCGACCTGCTGGTCATCTTCTATATCTCGCTCGGCTGCTGGCGTGCGGCCCCGGTCACCCGGCTTTTGCTGCGCAGTGCCCAGAACCATCTGGATTTAGAAACAAATCAGACGATGGGACACTTTTTTGAGAACATCTTTCATGCGCTGGTCGGCCTGTTTGCGGGTATCGCCATGCTGGACCGCCTCGGCGTGCCGGTCTCCGGCCTGCTGACCGGCGCGGGTGTCGCCGGACTGGCGGTCTCGCTGGCCGCGCAGTCCACACTGAACAACCTGATTGCGGGCATCACGCTGGTGTTGGAGCGGCCCTTCGGCATCGGGGATTACATCGTGCTGGGCGACTGCGAGGGCACCGTTGAGGACATTTCCTTCCGCTCCACCCGCATCCGCAGCCCGGATAATGTCGCTATCACGATAGAAAATTCCAAAATCACAGCGGAGTACATCCAAAACTATGACCGCCGCCAGAGCCGCCTGTGGAAGTTTACGATTGGTCTGACCTACGACACCCCGCGCGAAAAAATCGAACAGCTGACCGCCGATCTGACCGCCATGCTGCAAGCTCAGCCCGACGTGCAGCCTGACGGCGTGACGATTGCGCTGGATAAATTCAACGATTACAGCATTGATCTGGCGTGCCGGGTGTACATCACCAAAGTCAATCTGCGGGATTTCATGCAGGTAAAAAACACGCTGAATCTGCAAATTTTGGATTTGATGCAGGAGGAAGGCTGTGAGTTTGCCTTCCCGACGACGACGGTGGATTTGCCGGAGAGGAAGTGAGGCTGTGGGCGGCAACGACCACAAAGGCTTCCCCATCGGGGGAAGCTGTCGCCGCAGGCGACTGATGAGGGCTAAGTTCCTGTGACTGCCCGTATCTGGGAAATCGCGCGGACTTTCCCCTCATCCGACCTCGGGCGGGGCCTCGGCCACCTTCCCCCAAAGGGGAAGGCCTTTAACGCACAAAAAATCCCCGCTCGGCCAACCCGGGCGGGGCATTTTCATTTCACGTCGCTTCTCTCGCTGACGACCAGAATCTTATCCTCGCCGGTCTGCGTCGTCACCGTGAACTCAAAATTGTACGCGGTGTCCAACTCGTAGGAGACGTACCCGTCCCCTTCTGTCAGGATGTAATCCAGCTTGATCTGCGGCTTGACGCGGTCATAATCGACGTACACGTCGCCGATGTCCTCCAGATACACAAGGTCAATATCCTGCGCTGCAGCGCCGTAAAACGTTACAACGGGCTGACCGTCGGCCTTGACGGCGGGCAAAACCGACACATTGTGCACGTACAGTTCCTCCCGCGTTGCGGCGTAGTAGACGTCCGCGTCGGAGAGCAGCGCCGCGTTGGCAAGCTCTATATGTACGCCGCTGGCGGGCAGGTCGCGCTGCCAGACCGGCGTCAGGTCGGGCGCGGCGGCGCAGCCGGGCAGCAACATTGCCAGCGCAAGCGCCGCAAAACAGCGATACTTCATTGAAAAGTTCCTCTCATTGATAAGGGTCGTAGGGCGCGGCGGGCGGGTCCTCCCCCACCTCCAGCGTGCGCGGGCAGAGGCCGGTCTCGGCCTCAATAAAACCCATCACCATGCCCATGTGGCGGTATAAATGCCGATACTGCGACAAAATCAGCGTAAACCGCGTCCACTCGCAGTTGTCGGGCCGCTGCAGCAGATCCTCGTCGTGGAGCGAGGTCAGATAGATGGACAGCTTGGACTTGATTGTATAAAAATAGTCATCTACCGCCTGTCTGTCAAGACGCACTGCCGGGTAAATGTGCAGTTCCTGCAAGTGCGGCGTGTGGATGGGCGGCTCGACAAAGTCGGTGTCCCGCGGGTTGATGAACCACTGGTCCAGCTCGTGCAGGGTGTGGTAGACGTGCTGCCACAGCGGTGCTCCGCCGTAGCAGCGGTCCCACAGCGCGTCGGGGATGCAGTCCAGCAGGTTTTGCAGCTCCCACAGTGCGCGGACGGTCATCTCGGCAATGACCGCGTGGTAGGATGTTTCCCGCATGGCACATGCCCCCTTTCAGGGTCAGTATGCCCGCAGAAAGCACGTTTATTCGTTGTAATTTTCCGTCTCGCGGATGGTTTTGCGGGTCGTCAGCAGCTGCATGAACGGGTCGAGCAGTGCGCGTTCCTCCTGCGAGGGCGTGCGGCTGCGGGCCTGCATCAGCAGCCAGGCCAGCTCGCCGCTGACGGGGCGGCCATAGACCAGCGCGTTGTAGCCGTCCTTGCAGACGGCCAGCTTAGCCGACGTGATGTCCAGCGTTGTCGCGCCCGCGTAGTGGCGCAGCACATTTTGCAGCGCTGCCGGGCTGCCGAACACCGACTTGACCAGCTGCACATACGCGGCGATGTACCGCGGCGGCATGCTGTCCGCGGCGCGCAGCTCAATGCAGGATTTGAGACGTACATCGTAAAAGAAATTGGACAAAATCTGCGCGGTTTCCTGACGACTGACGTGCCCGGCGTAAAGCTCCGGCGCAATCTTTCCGCCCGCAGCCCTGACGCGGCCCAGCCGCAGCGCAGTGATTTGGGGCTTGGTCAGTACATTCTCCGCATAGCGGGCGTAACCGAAATCCGCGTCCATCAGATGCGGCGTGACGCCGCAGCGGTCACGGTCCACATCCTGCCAGAGCCGCGTGCGGATGCAATAGCTGCTGTTGCGGCTGGCCTGATAGACCGGGGCGTTGTCGCTGAGCAGCGCAAAGAACGGCGTCAGCAGGCTGGCCGCGCGCATTTTGCGGACAAAATCGGTCTCATCCTGATAGTCAATGGACACCTGCGTCGCCGCCGTGGCGCGCATCATCTGCACGCTGCAGGCCCCCTTTTCCCGCAGGTAGGCGTCCATGGCCTCGTCCCGGGTGCGGGGCACCAGAGGCAGGTCCTCGGCATGGCAGGTCGGGTGGCAGCCCGCCGTCCAGGCGCGCAGCCCGTGGGCAGCCAGCGCCAGCCCCAACTGCAAATAGAATCGGTTGTACAGATCCATGATGTCCTGCACATCGCGCAGCGGGGCCAGGCTGATGCGCAGCTGGCACGCGGGCCCCAGCGTGGCCGTCAGCGCCGGGCCGCTGTAGCCGAAATATTCGCCGTCGGTGATGATCGGCGCGTCTGTCTGCTGCTGCAAATCGCGCAGCGCAGCCTGCACATCGGCAAAGGCCGGGGGCTGGCCGTCGGACCGGGTGAGGAAGTGCTCGACCTCCAATTGCAGCGTCAGCTTGCCGTCCGGCTCACAGTCCGCCGCAAAGTAGCCCGCCAGCGTTTTGATTTGTTCGTCCAATTTTGGCATAGCGTGTGGTGGTTCTCCCCTGTTGTGATTCTGGCACTATTATACCGCGATTTTGGGGCGGGTGCAATGCTGTTTTGACGCCGACCTGCGGCAACGGCACGGTGCCCGGGCGGATATAGAATCCGTTCCTACGGTGTCGGGGCAGGGCCGACTTTACATATCCCGCGCCGCCGGGAAGCCGTACGCGCTGTCCGCGGCCTCCACGGCCCGGACGATGGCTTTGGCCATGACCCGCGCGCCGATCACGCCGACGGCGTCGAGGTCAGCGGGCACGTCGCCCAGCGAGACCGCGTAGATGCTGTCGCCGTCCATCGAGGTGTGCACCGGGCGGATGGCGCGGGCGTAGCCGTCGTGCGCCATGCCCGCGGCCTTGCACAGCCGCGCCTTGTCGAGCTTTGCATTGGTGAAAAGGATGCCAAGTGTCGTGTTGCCGACGAATTTTTCCTGCGGCGCGTCGAGCTGCTGCATCAGCACCCGCTCGGAATCCAAAAACGTTTTGCCGTCGTCAGCCCGCAGCCCGGCGACCTTGCGGCCCGTCTCAAAATCGTAGACGTCGCCCACCGCGTTGACCGCGACGAGCGCGCCGACCTTCAGGTCGCCCACCTGCACGGCGTAGCTGCCGATGCCGGATTTCATGCAGTGCTCCATGCCCAGCAGCTTGCCGACAGTCGCACCGGTGCCCGCGCCGTGGTTGCCGTCGCGGTAGTTGCCGGTCTCGGCGTTGACGCAGGCCGCGTAGGCCATGGCTGCATCGGGCCGGGTGCGGGCGTCGGCCACGGTCAAATCGAACAGGTCGGACTGGCAGACGAGGGGCACTTTCGTCACACCTACGTCAAAGCCGATGCCGCGTTCCTCGAGATACCGCATGACGCCGCCTGCGGCATCCAGTCCGAAGGCGCTGCCGCCCGCCAGCACAATGGCGTGGATGACCTGCGCCGCTGCCAGCGGCTTGAGCAGCTCGCTCTCCCGCGAGGCCGGCCCGCCGCCGCGCACATCCAGCCCCGCCGGGGCGCCGTCCTTGCCCAGCAGCACCACCGTGCAGCCCGTGCCCGCCGCCG
>ERZ773131.998-NODE-998-length-22057-cov-6.670712_pt1 | contig 22057 bp, 20 predicted proteins | sample MGYA00511082_ERZ773131 | MGnify/ENA primary metagenome ERZ773131 (study PRJEB29015, sample SAMEA2737813) | human gut metagenome | biome: human gut; feature: human-associated habitat; material: faeces | place: China | collected 2012 ... | reverse complement strand
TACCCTGCACCCGGACAATATGGCTGCCGGTCCCGCTTCCTACGGTCTGACTGACTCTATGGGTCGTATGCACGGCGACGCACAGTTCGCCGGCTCCTCCTCCGTTCCCGCTCACGTTGAGATGATGGGCCTGATCGGTATGGGTAACAACCCCATGGTCGGCGCTACCGTGGCTTGCGCAGTGGCTGTGGAAGAAGCCACCAAATAAGCCAAAGAAGGCATAAAATCACCCCCGCACGCCCGGCGTGTGGGGGTTTCTTTTTGCGTTATATTATGAGGGCGCTCCCTCAGTTGACCGTAGGGCGGGGGCTTGCTCCCGCCGCAAACTCGGTGAATCGTAGGGTGGAGAGCCATTCCCTGCCGCAAACATCACGCCCCGGCAGCCACCTTGGCGGCGCGGGCAATGTGGGTGCGAATTACGGTGCAGGTCTCCTCAAACGCCTGCTGTTCCGCATCGTTTAAGGGAAGCTCGATAATATCCTCAATGCCGTCCCTGCCGATGACGCAGGGCACACCGGCGTGCAGATCTTGCTGACCGTACTCCCCTTGCAACAACACGGAAGCGGGTAGCACCCGGTGCTCGTCCCGAAGAATGCACTTGACCATATCCGCCAGCGCTGCGCCGATGCCGAACTCCGTGGAGCCTTTGCCCTCAATGATCTCGTTGCCGATCTGGCGGGTACGCTCCAAAATCAGATCCTCATCCAGCTTGCCGTAGCGCACCGGATCCTGCCGGCGCAGGGCGGTATAATCCCGACCGCCGATGGTGGTGGAAGAGAAGGGAATCAGCGAAGAATTGCCGTGCTCGCCCAAGGAGCAGGTAGTCAGGCTGCGGCGATCCACACCGACGAGCTCGCTGATGGTGCGCTTCAGCCGGGCGGTATCCAAAAGCGTGCCGGTAGAGAAGCACCGCTCCCGGGGCAGCCCCAGGGATTTGCGGGTAAAATCTGCAATGATATCCGCCGGGTTCGTAATGGTAATCACAATGCCCTGATAATCCAGCGGCTTTAAGTGGCTGCACACATCCCGGAGCATACGCACCGAGTCATCCAGCATGTCCAGCCGCGTTTGCCCGGGCTTGCGGGGCTGACCCACGGAAATAACAATAATATCCGCCGTTTTGCAGTCATCATAATTTCCCACATGCACGGTGCAACTGCCGGGCGTGAACAGGCAGGCGTCTGCCACATCCATGGCGTTGGCGCGGGCTTTCTCCAAATCCGTATCCAGCAGCACGATCTCCTCGCACACGCCGCCAAAGGCCAAAGCCATGGCGCAGTGGGAGCCTACATGCCCGGCGCCGATGATCACAACTTTTCGTTTATTCATAACGCTCACCTCGAACAAATTCTATATCTATTGTACTCCCCGCCCGGTCATTTGTAAAGCCCGCTTGTAACCGGGCGGTATTTGTGCCATAATAAAAGCGGTGATCCTATGACGAAACAAAAAATCCTGGTGATCGGCACCGGCGGCACCATCGGTGCCAAGGCCGGTTCCACCATTACGGCGGACGCACCGCTGAAGATCCTAAACCTATATCCGCCCCCGGCGGGGGTAGATCTGATCGGCCGAGCGGCCTTTGACCGCTTTTCCGAGCATGCCGACCTGGCGTACCTGGAGCAGCTTTGCACCTATATGCAGGAGATCGATTACAGCGCTTACCGGGGCGTGGTGCTGCTCCACGGCAGCGACACCCTCACCTACACAGCCGCGCTGCTAGCCCACCTGCTGCCGAACAAGCCACTGGTGCTGGTGGCCGCGGGCACCCCGCCGGAGGCACCGGGCAGCAACGCCTTGCCCAACCTGGACCTGGCGGTGCAATATTTACTAAGCGGTGCCAAAGACGGCGTGCAAATTGCCTACGACGGACTGCATCCGGCCTGGGCCACCACCGAGGCGGACTGCAACGATCGGTTCCACCACGCATCGGTGCCCTTTGTGCCGGTAAAGGCTCCGGCGTTCCACCGGCGCCGCATTTTGCAAATCTCGCCCCACCCGGGCATAGACTACGGTGCCTTTGATCTGACCGGCGTGGATGCGGTGCTCCACCGCATGTACCACAGTGCCACCGTACCGGAGCCGGCGACCGCATTTGCCCATCGCTGCAAGGAAGCTGGCGTACCCTGTCTCTTTGTGACCCCAAAGCCCGCTGTCGCCTATGTAACCGCCGCGCACCTGCCGGGCGTATGGACAAGCACCACCCCGGAAAGCGCCTTTGCAAAATTGTTATTGACAAACGGGCAGGACTTTGATACAATGACTCTACAAGTGAATGAAAACCGATGAGGCGGAGATAAAAATGCACCGTGCGCCCACAGAGAGCCCCTGTTGCTGGGAATGGGGTGGAAATGCAGCGCATTAAATGGACCGCTGAGGGCACGGTGAACGGCAATTTGCCCAGTATTCCGTGACGAGATGGCCTGCGTCAGTGGCCGGAGATATGATGGTATCTCGCAGAGCGTATGCGTGCTTTTGCACCGTAAACCAAGGTGGCACCGCGAATCAAGTTATTCGTCCTTGGCAGTCTTTTTGACTGCCAAGGTTTTTTTATTTTCTGCCGGCTCTGTGAACACCGAAAGGAGCAGTAGAATGGAACTGAAACCCACGAAAGCGCAGATTTTGTGGTTGGCCGAGAAGTACAACACCGTGCCCTTGAGCACCACCCTGCCGGCCACGGTGACCCCCACGCAGGTGCTGCAAAAGCTAAAGACCGTCAGCCGCCACTGCTATATGCTGGAGTCCTGCGAAGACAAGGAAAGCTCCGGGCGGTACACCTTCCTGGGCTTTGATCCCCAGGCGGAGATCCACTGCAAGGACGGCAAAGGCACCGTAATGGACGAGAACGGCTCGCGCACCTTTACCGGCAGTCCAAAGCCCCATATTGCTGCCCTGCTGGAGCGGCACAAAAGCCCCCGACTGCGGGAGCTGCCCACCTTTACCGGCGGACTGGTGGGCTACTTTGCCTACGACTACGCCAAATACAGCGAGCCGCGGCTGGAACTGACCGCCGCAGAGGACGGCAACTTTAACGATGTGGACCTGATGCTCTTTGACAAGGTCATTGCCTTTGACCATGTGAAAGAGGAAATCATTCTCATTTTTAATATGAATACCCGCGATCCGGAGGCCGGGTATCGCAGAGGGCAAAAGGAATTGGAGATCATGTGCCGCCTGGTCACAGACAGTCCGTCAGCCCCTTGCCCGCCGAAAGCACGGCTGCAAGCGGACTTTGCCCCCCAGTTTGACCAGGCCGCTTACACCGCGATGGTGGAGAAAGCCAAGGGCTATATCCGGGAAGGCGATATTTTCCAGGTGGTGCTGTCTAACAGCCTGAGCGCCAAAATGGAGGGCAGCCTGTTTGACGCCTACCAAATTCTGCGGCGGCAAAATCCCTCTCCCTATATGTTCTACTTTTCGTCCGACGATATTGAGATCGCCGGTGCCTCGCCGGAAACACTGGTCAAGCTCACCGACGGCAAGCTGTTTACCTACCCACTGGCCGGCACCCGCCCCCGGGGCAAGACCCCCGCAGAGGACGCGGCGTTAGAGGCCGGACTGCTGCAAGACAAAAAGGAGCTGAGTGAGCACAATATGCTGGTGGACCTGGGGCGCAACGACCTGGGCAGGGTCAGCGCCTTTGGCTCCGTCAAAGTCAGCGCTTACCACAGAATACTGAAATTCAGCCATGTGATGCACATCGGCTCTGAGGTGGAAGGGCAGCTGGCGCCGGGCAAGACCGCGCTGGACGCCATTGAGGCGGTGCTCCCTGCCGGAACCCTTAGCGGGGCGCCCAAGTTTCGCGCCATGCAGATTATTGATGAGCTGGAGGGCAGCAAGCGGGGCATTTACGGCGGCGCCATCGGCTACATTGACCTAACCGGTAATATGGACACCTGTATCTCCATTCGCATTGCCTATAAGAAGAACGGGACCGTGTACATTCGCTCCGGTGCCGGGATCGTGGCCGACTCCGTGCCGGAGAAAGAACATACCGAGTGTATCAACAAGGCCCTGGCTGTGGTACAGGCGGTACGAGAAAGCGCAGGTGACGCCCAATGACCCTACTGATTGATAATTACGACTCCTTTGCCTACAATCTGTATCAATATGTAGGCAGCCTGGACCCGCAGGTGCAGGTGATCCGCAACGACGACTTAACAGTAGCGGAAATTGAGGCGCTGCACCCTACGGCAGTGATTCTCTCCCCCGGACCGGGTCGACCGGCAGACGCCGGGGTGTGTGAGGCATTGATCCTGGCTCTGGCAGGCAAGTGCAAAATGCTGGGGGTATGCCTGGGGCACCAGGCCATTTGCGAGGCCTTTGGTGGGCGCATTACCTACGCCAAGGAATTGATGCACGGCCGGGAATGCAGCATGACGATCACCTGCCCCGGCGGCCTGTTTGCCGGACTCAGCAGTCCCATGACCGTGGCCCGCTACCACAGCCTGGCAGCCACGGACCTGCCGGACTGCCTGGAAGTGACCGCTACGGCGCCGGACGGAGAAATTATGGCGGTGCAGCATAAAGAATATGAAATTTACGGTGTGCAGTTCCATCCGGAGTCGGTGATGACCCCGGACGGCCTGCAACTAATCCGCAATTTTTTGGAGGGATAAACATGATCAAAGAAGCCATTGAAAAGCTGATGCAGGCAGAAAACCTAACCTACGACCAGGTGAAAGAAAGCGTAGACGAAATTATGACCGGTCAGGCCAGCCCGGCGCTGATCGCCTCCTTCCTCACTGCCCTGTCCATCAAGGGCGAAACGGACGAAGAAATCGCCGGGGCCGCCGAGTCCATGCGCTCCAAGGCGCTGCCCCTGGACAGCGACGGTGATATTCTGGACATTGTAGGCACCGGCGGCGATAAGTCCGGCAGCTTCAACATCTCCACCACCGCCGGCATTATTGCCGCAGCCGCCGGGGTGCGCATTGCTAAACACGGCAACCGGGCCGCATCCTCCAGGAGCGGCGCTGCCGACTGTCTGGAGGCGCTGGGCGTCAACATCAACGCCAGCAAAGAGACGATGGAGCGTGCCCTGCGGGAGGAGAACATCTGCTTCATGTTCACCCAAAAGTACCACAGCGCCATGAAATATGTGGCGCCGGTACGCCGAGAACTGGGCATTCGCACCATTTTTAATGTGCTGGGTCCGCTGACCAACCCGGCCCACGCCACCCGCATGGTGCTGGGCGTGTTCAACGCCGATTATGTAGACAAAATCGCCGCCGCTCTGAACCAGCTGGGGGTCACCGACGCCCTGGTGGTCTTTGGCGAGGACAGACTGGACGAGATCTCCGCCTGCGGCGAGACCGAGGTGGCGGAGCTGCGCCACGGCAAGGTGGAGCGCTACACCGTAAAGCCGGAGGACTTTGGCCTGACCCGCTGCACCAAGGCCGACCTGGTAGGCGGCACCGCACTGGAGAACGCAGAAATCACCAAGAATATTTTGCTGGGCAAGTCCACCCCTGCGCAGCGCACCGCCGCCGTGCTAAACGCCGGTGCGGCCATCTATGTGGCCATTGACGGCCTGAGCCTAAAAGACGCTATGCAAAAGGCACAGGATGTGATCGACGACGGCAGTGCTTACAAAAAGCTGCAAGCCTTTATCCGCATAACCAATGAAGAGGACGACCAATGATCTTAGACCGACTGGCAGACGCCACCCGGGCACGCTATGCCCGGCGGATGACCGATACGCCGTTAGAAATTGTAAAAAGCCGTGCCCTGGCGCTGCCCAAAGGGAACTTTGCCTTTGAGCGGGCGCTGGAGGCACCGGGGGTCAGCCTGATCTGTGAAGTGAAAAAGGCCAGCCCCTCCAAGGGCCTCATCAGCCCGGACTTCCCCTACCTGGACATTGCCCGGGACTACGCAGCCGCCGGAGCTGCTGCCATCAGTTGCCTGACGGAGCCGGACTACTTTCTGGGAGACGACCGCTACCTGCAAGAGATTGCAGCGGCAGTGCCCATTCCCGTGCTGCGTAAGGACTTTACCCTTTATGATTACCAGATCTACGAGGCCAAGGTGCTGGGCGCCGGGGCGGTGCTGCTGATCTGTGCCCTGCTGGACACGGACACCCTGCGCCGCTATATTGAAATTTGCGACACCCTGGGGCTGTCCGCCCTGGTGGAGGCCCACGACCACCGAGAAATCGCCAGTGCGCTGGCTGCCGGCGCCCGGGTGATCGGGGTCAACAATCGAAACTTAAAGGACTTTACCGTAGATGTGCACAACAGCAGCCGCTACCGTGCACTGGTGCCGGCGGGGATTCGCTTTGTGTCCGAAAGCGGCATTACCACCCCGGCGGATATAGAAGTGCTGCGCCAAAACGGCACGGACGCCGCCCTGATCGGCGAGGCGCTGATGCGCGCCCCGAACCGACGGGCAGCGGTGGAGGCCCTGCTGAGATGACCAGGATCAAAATTTGCGGCCTGCGCACCCCGGCAGACATTGCCGCCGCCAACGAGAGTCGTCCGGACTATATCGGCTTTATCCTCTCTCCCGGCTATCGCCGCAGCATAACCAAAGAACAGGCGCTGGCCCTGCGGACGCAGCTGGACCCGGGCATTGTGCCGGTGGGGGTGTTTGTCAATGCGCCCACGGACTATATTCAAGCCTGCGTAGACTGCGGGGCCATCGATGCAGTCCAGTTTCACGGCCAAGAAAGTCCGACAGACTGCGCCGCCATCCACGGGGCAAAAAAAATCAAGGTCTTTGTTACCGGCGAGGACCAACCGGCACCACCGGGCAGCTATCCGGTGGACTACCTGCTGTTTGACAGCGGGCGGGGCGATGGCATTGCCCCCAAAGACCGACAGGTCCCCCCTTGTGACCGACCGTTTTTCCTGGCCGGGGGGCTAAACACAGAAAACATGGCAGAAACCATTGCCGCCTTTTCTCCCTACGGCGTAGATCTTAGCTCCGCCGCAGAGACAAACGGCGTGAAAGATAAAAACAAAATGCAAAAACTGGTAAGGAGCGTACACCATGAGTAAAGGCAGATACGGCATTCACGGCGGGCAATACATTCCCGAGACCCTGATGCACGAGATCGAAAATTTAGAAAAAGCATACGAGCATTACAAAAACGACCCGGACTTTTGCGCCGAGCTGGACACCCTGAACCGGGAATACGCCGGTCGTCCCAGTCTGCTGTACTATGCAGAGAAAATGACCAAGGACCTGGGCGGTGCCAAGATCTACTTAAAGCGCGAGGACCTGAACCACACCGGCTCCCACAAAATCAATAATGTACTGGGTCAGTGCCTGCTGGCCAAGCGCTTGGGCAAAACCCGGGTGATCGCCGAGACCGGCGCCGGGCAGCACGGCGTAGCCACCGCCACCGCCGCTGCGCTGATGGGACTGGAGTGCGAGGTCTTTATGGGCGAGGAGGACACGGTTCGTCAGGCGCTGAACTGCTACCGTATGGAGCTGCTGGGGGCTAAGGTGCACCCGGTAAAGAGCGGCACTCGCACCTTAAAGGACGCAGTAAACGAGGCCATGCGGGAGTGGGTCAGCCGGGTAGACGATACCTTGTATGTGCTGGGCTCCGTGATGGGTCCCCACCCCTATCCCATGATCGTTCGTGACTTCCAAAGCGTCATCGGCAGAGAAGCACGCCAGCAGATCTTGGAAAAAGAGGGGCGTCTGCCGGACGCGGTGCTGGCCTGCGTAGGCGGCGGCTCCAACGCCATGGGTATCTTCCACGAGTTCATCCCGGACGAGGGTGTGCAGCTGATCGGCTGCGAGGCTGCCGGTAAAGGGGTGGACACTGCCATGAACGCCGCCACCATGACCTGCGGCAGTGAGGGTGTGTTCCACGGTATGAAGTCCTACTTCTGCCAAAACGAGTTTGGCCAGATTGCGCCGGTATACTCCATCAGCGCCGGGCTGGACTACCCGGGCGTTGGGCCGGAGCACGCCTACCTGCACGACATTGGCCGTGCCCAATATGTGCCTGTCACCGACGACCAAGCGGTAGATGCCTTTGAGTACATTGCCCGCACCGAGGGCATTATCTGTGCCATTGAGTCCGCCCACGCGATGGCCTACGCCATGGAGTTGGCGCCTAAGATGGATAAAGACCAGATTATGATCGTGAATTTGTCCGGCCGCGGCGATAAGGATGTGGCCGCCATTGCAAGATACAGGGGGATCGATTTACATGAATAAGAATATTGCGTCTGCATTTGAAAACAAAAAGGCATTTATAGGCTTTGTCACCGCCGGTGACCCGAACCTGGACACCAGCCGCCAAATTCTCTTAGAAATGGCAAAGAACGGCTGCGATCTGATTGAGGTAGGCATTCCCTTCTCCGATCCCATTGCCGAGGGGCCGGTGATCCAGGAGGCCAACATTCGCGCCCTGGCACAGGGGGTCACCACGGACAAGGTGTTTGACCTGGTGGCAGAGGTATCTGCCCAAATTGACATTCCCTTGGTGTTTATGACCTACCTGAATGTGCTGTTCCGGTATGGCTACGACCGGTTTTGCCGGCGGGCAGCAGACAGCGGGATCTCCGGTGTAATCGTGCCGGACCTGCCGTATGAAGAAAAGCACGAGCTGTCCGATGTTGCCAAGAAGTACGGTATCGCTGTGATCTCTTTGGTAGCGCCCACCAGCCGCGAACGGGTGATGATGATCGCCAAGGAGGCAGAGGGTTTCCTGTACCAGGTATCCTCCCTGGGGGTAACCGGCACCCGCAGCAAGATTGAGACCGGTGTGGCCGCCGTAACGGAGCTGGCCCACCGGGTAAGCGATGTGCCGGTGGCCGTGGGCTTTGGCATTCACACCCCGGAGCAGGCCGCCCAAATGGGCCAATTTGCCGACGGGGTGATCGTCGGCTCCGGCATTGTGGAGCTGGTGGCCAAATACGGCAAGGACGCCCCGGCAAAAGTGGGCGCCTATGTGGCAGAGATGAAAGCCGCCCTTGCGAAATAACAAAACCTATATGTAACACAGCAAAGGACGACCGCCGGTGCGCGGCCGTCCTTTTTGCTTGCAATTCCCGGCAAAATCCGCTACAATGAGGGCAAAGAGGAAATGAGGTGTGCATCTATGCAAAAATCCGCAAAATTCATTCTGCCCTTGCTGCTGACGGCCGCCCTGCTTTTCGGGTTTACCGGCTGTGCCGACAAAAGCGAAACACCCACAACCCCCACCACAGAGGCTGCCACGGCAGAGTCCACCGCTGCGCCCACCACGCCGGTCACCCTGCAAGCACCGGTGATGCAGACCGAGGACTGGGACGCCTACACCCCCACCAAATACCAAGACAAAGAACACCTGTCGGTAACCCTGAATCTAACGGCGGACCTGACCGCCCAAGACACCATCCTGTACCAAGACGGCAGCAAATATGCGGAGCTGGTCGGCGTGATCGTGCCTGCCAAAGACCAGACCGCCTTTGACAACCTGGAGCTGAACAAAGACTACAACGGCGTGGAATATAAAGAAAAAGGCACCGGCACGCTGCCAAACGGTACCCGCTATACCTATATTATGAGCGACCTGCCCACGGAGACCGGCAGCTGGTATGCCTATTGCTACGCCCTGCCCGCCGGGGACAACCTGTTGCTGCTGACCCTGTATAAAACCGAAAAACAGGCCGCCCTTTCCCCCGCCGACGCCGCCCTGCTGCAAAGCGCCCGGGTGGGATAAGCCAAATACCGTACATTTTTCATAACAAAACACCGCGGGCGGCAGATTGCCGCCCCTACGATAAACCTTTTTGGGACCCCACAATACCGTAGGGGCGGATAGCATCCGCCCGCATTTTTTATTCTCATGGCAAACACAACAATCCCTCCGTCAACGCCTAACGGCGTCGCCACCTCCCTTTACAAGGGAGGCATATCGGTTTCATCTTTTTAGGCTCCCTTGTAAAGGGAGCTGTCAGCGCAGCTGACTGAGGGATTATCACCCTCTCGCCCCAAGATCTTGGGGCATTTTTTATGCCCACAGGTACCGGTTTGTAACCTTTTTTCGCATAACGGCGGGCGTTTTCGCCGTTTTCAGACCCATTTTGCGCCAATTGTCCAATATCTATATATCCGTATTTTGTGCCATATTGCCAAAATAAAGCCCAATATATTGTGGTTTTGCGTATTGACAAGTGCACCTGTGCGTGCTACAATAGAACCACGCTTGCGAACGAGATTTGTAATCTTTTTGTAATAAGTTTGAGAAAAGGGGATATGGTATGAAGATCATCAAGAGAAACGGCAGCGAAGTGGATTTTGACCTGAACAAAATCGTAGTAGCCGTCACCAAAGCAAATGCCGCCTGTGAGAAGCAGGAGCTGACCGCATCGCAAATTCAGGAGATCGCCGAGTATGTGGAATTCAAGACGGTAAAGGCCAACCGGGCCTTGTCCGTAGAGGAAATTCAGGACATTGTGGAGGACCAGATCATGGCACAGGGTGCCTTTGAGGTGGCCCGGCGCTATGTGCGCTACCGCTACACCCGCTCCCTGATCCGCAAGGCCAACACCACAGACAACCAGATCCTCTCCCTCATTGAGTGCAACAACGAGGAGGTCAAGCAGGAAAACTCCAACAAGAACCCCACCGTGAACAGCGTGCAGCGGGACTATATGGCCGGCGAGGTGTCTAAGGACATCACCAAGCGCATTTTGTTGCCCCAGGATATTGTGGAGGCCCACGAGGCGGGCATTATTCACTTCCATGACAGCGACTACTTTGCCCAGCACATGCACAACTGCGACCTGGTGAACCTGGAGGATATGCTGCAAAACGGTACCGTGATCAGCGGCACCATGATTGAGAAGCCCCACAGCTTCTCCACCGCCTGCAACATCGCCACCCAGATTATAGCCCAGGTAGCCTCCTCCCAGTACGGCGGCCAGTCCATCAGCCTGGCCCACCTGGCGCCCTTTGTGCAGATCAGTCGGGAAAAGATCCGCGCTTCTGTACAAAAAGAGGCTGAGGCCTTCGGCGCCACTGCCGATCAAGAACAGATCAACAAGATCGCCGAGGAGCGCCTGCGGGACGAAATCCGTCGTGGTGTGCAGACCATTCAGTACCAGGTGGTCACCCTGCTGACCACCAACGGCCAAGCTCCCTTTGTAACCGTGTTTATGTACCTGGGCGAGGCCAAGAATGCCCAGGAAAAGGCCGACCTGGCCCTGATCATTGAGGAGACGCTGCGCCAGCGGATCCAGGGCGTGAAGAACGAAAAGGGCGTGTGGATCACCCCTGCCTTCCCCAAGCTGATCTATGTGCTGGAGGAGGACAATATCCATGAGGGCGCCCCCTACTGGTACCTGACCGAGCTGGCCGCCAAGTGCACCGCCAAGCGCATGGTACCGGACTATATCAGCGAAAAGAAAATGCTGGAATATAAGGTGGATAAAAACGGAGAGGGCCACTGCTACACCTGCATGGGCTGCCGCAGCTTCCTGACCCCGTATGTAGACCCCAAGACCAACAAGCCCAAATATTACGGCCGGTTCAACCAGGGCGTTGTGACCCTGAACCTGGTAGACATTGCCTGCTCCTCCGGCGGGGATATGGACAAGTTTTGGAAAATCTTTGACGAGCGACTGGAGCTGTGCTACCGGGCACTGATGTGCCGCCACAATCGACTGAAGGGCACCCTGTCCGATGCGGCGCCCATTCTGTGGCAGTACGGCGCGCTGGCTCGCCTGGAAAAGGGCGAGAAGATCGACAAGCTGCTGTACGGCGGCTACTCCACCATCAGCCTGGGCTATGCGGGGCTGTATGAATGCACCCGCTATATGACCGGCAAGAGTCATACGGACGATGAGGGCGGCGGCAAGGCCTTTGCCCTGTCCGTGATGCAGCACTTGAACGACGCCTGCGACAAGTGGAAAAAGCAGGAGAACATTGACTTCTCCATCTACGGCACCCCGCTGGAGTCCACCACTTACAAATTTGCCAAGTGCCTGCAAAAGCGCTTTGGTATCATCAAGGGCGTAACAGACAAGAATTACATTACCAACAGCTACCATGTACACGTGTCCGAGCCCATCGATGCCTTTACCAAGCTGAAATTTGAAAGCGAATTCCAGCGGCTGTCCCCCGGCGGCGCCATCAGCTATGTGGAGGTGCCCAATATGCAGCAGAACATTCCGGCGGTGCTCCAGGTGATGCAGTATATCTATGACAATATTATGTACGCCGAGCTGAACACCAAGAGCGACTACTGCCAGTGCTGCGGCTACGACGGTGAAATCAAGATCGTAGAAAATGCGGACGGCAAGCTGATCTGGCAGTGCCCCAACTGCGGCAACACCGATCAGGACAAGATGAATGTGGCCCGCCGCACCTGCGGTTACATCGGCACCCAGTATTGGAACCAGGGCCGTACCCAGGAGATCAAGGACCGGGTCCTGCACTTATAAGATGAATTACGCAGAGATTAAAAAAAATGACATTGCAAACGGAGAGGGCGTGCGCACCTCTCTGTTTGTTTCCGGTTGTCGCAATCGGTGTAAAAACTGCTTTAACGCCGTCACCTGGGACTTTCTGTACGGCAAGCCCTTTGACCAAGCGGTGGAGGACGATATCATTGAGGCCACCCGTCCCCGCTGGATCAGCGGCCTGTCCCTGCTGGGGGGCGAGCCCTTTGAGCCGGAAAATCAAGCGCCGCTGCTGGCATTTCTTCGTCGGTTCCGCACCGCCTTACCGGGCAAGACCGTGTGGTGCTACACCGGCTTTACCTTAGAAGAATTGCTGGGCAAAAGCGGCGAATGCCGCGCCTGCACTCCCCATACCCGGGAGTTGCTGGGACTGATCGACATATTGGTGGACGGCCGGTATGAGGAAGAACTGGCCGATATTACCCTGGCCTTTCGCGGGTCCAAAAATCAGCGTGTGCTGGACCTACCCGCTACCCTTACGACCGGCGAGCCGGTGCTGTATTTGGAATAAAGCGATTGGTATTCAAATCTGTGTGAGAGGCAATCTGTCGCCCGCATAATTTCCAAAAAAGATCATTCCCGCTCTACGGCTTTCGCCGCCAAATCAATAAACAAAACCGCCCCCGTGATCCGAAACGGACCGCAGGGGCGGTTTTTGTATTGCGTATTTTTATTTCTTCTTAGGCTTCTTCACATACACGGCCACCAGCCAGTAGTACACCGGAATGATCAGGAACAGTACCCAGGCCGGGTGCCACAACTTTGCACAAACGCCCAGTACCAGAAACACGGTGACAATGACTTCCGGAATCGGTTGTGCCATCATAAAGGCCTTTTGGCTCTTGGTCATACAAGCGCCGGCAAAATGATAGTAAATGGGGATCAGCAGAAAGACCAGCCAGGTGGGGTGCCAGCCAACGGTCATCCCAAGAACCACATACACAATCGCCACCACTACCGGGAACGGGAACTTAAACAGGCTCTTGCCCAGTTTACCGTGAAGGGCGTGGCGCTTCTCTTTCGTTTTCGGCTGCTCTGCCGGCTGTGCCACAGCAGCGGCCTGGCGGGGAGAGGGCTGTGGCGGCGTCAGCAGAGACGGTTCGCCACCTAACAACTGGTCCAGCGTCATGTGATACAGCTCGGCCAATGCAATTAAATTGTCTGTATCCGGTGAGGACTCGCCACGCTCCCACTTGGAGATTGCCTGGCGACTCAGTCCCAATTTCTCCGCCAAGGCGTCCTGGCTGTAACCGTTCTCCTTGCGCAGTTGTTGCAGACGATTTGCTGTTTTCAGATCCATGAGGCCGTACTCCTTCACTGTGTTGTTCTGTTTATTTTACCAAAAATTCTATCCCTTTGCAAGACGGGTCATCTTTTTTTGTACACCGTCACCAAAAAGTCCAAGGTCACCGGCAGCTGTTCTATTGCATCCAACCGCTGGCGCAGCGTCGGTGCGGTACGATAATAATAAGGGGTCATGGCAAACAGGGTTTGCAAATCCGGCGCGGGGATCTGCACTTCCTGCGCCACCCGGAATTGCCGTTCCATCTCCAGGAGCGGACTTTTCGGCACGATCTCGTCATTGGGATAAGGTCGATCGTACACCGTCTCTTTGATCTGCCACAAATGGTGCGCACCGGGGGTCACGCTGTACAGCCGCCCACCGGGCGCCAACACTCGAGCAAACGCGCGATCGTGAAAGGGCGCAAACAAATGCAGTGCCGTATCAATACAGCTCTCTGCCACCGGCATACGAGCCAAATTCGCCACAAAGTATTGGCCGCCGTTCTTTCGCTTAGCCGCCAGGCGCACCATAGTCTTAGACAAATCAAAGCCGTAAAGCGCACCGTCGGCAGGCACGCTGTCATAGTACCCCTCACCGCAGCAAATATCCAGCACATTGCCATGCAACAGCGGCGTCAGCGCCTCCTTCAGGCAGCCGTAGTACCCACGCTCCAAAAAAGCATGACGGGCAGCGGCGCTCTCTTTACTGTCGCCCATTTTATCCGCAGATTTAGAGGTGCAAAGCAGATTCACATACCCCTCTTTTGCCACATCGAAGCTGTGGCCCGCCGGGCAAGTGTACTGCCGTTCTGTACGCAAAAGTGCCCCGCCGCAGACGGGGCACACAAGCACTTGCTCTTTCATTAGTGATGGAACAGACGAATACCGGTCATGGCCATGGCCATACCGAAGTCGTCACAGCAGGCGATCACATCGCCGTCCCGCACAGAGCCGCCGGGCTGGGCAATGTACTGCACGCCGCTCTCTGCCGCACGCTCAATGTTATCCTCAAAGGGGAAGAACGCGTCAGAGCCCAGGCTCACGCCGGTGAGTTCTTTGTGCCAAGCTGCCTTTTCCTCCGCAGTAAAGGGCGCCGGCTTCTCCGTAAAGTACCGCTGCCATACGCCGTCTGCCAACAGCTTATCGCTCTCCGGGCTGATATACAGGTCAATGGCGTTGTCTGCCTCGCACTTGCGAATGCCGTCGATGAAGGGCAAAGTGCGCACTTTTTCACTATTTCGCAGCCACCAGTTGTCTGCCTTGTTGCCGGCCAGGCGGGTGCAGTGGATTCGGCTCTGCTGCCCGGCGCCAACGCCGATGGTCTGGCCGTCCTTGGCATAGCACACGCTGTTGGACTGGGTATATTTTAGGGTAATCATGCTGATGAGCAGGTCGATCTTGGCGCTCTCCGGCAAGGTGTCTATCTTCGTGGGCAGTTCGTTGAACAGATCCATGGAGATCTTGGCGTCGTTGCGCTTTTGCTCAAATATAATACCAAACACCTGCTTGGTCTCCGTCTCCTGAGGCACATAGTCCGGATCCATCTGGATGATCAGATAGTTGCCACGGCGCTTTTTCTTCAAAATCTCCAGTGCCTCGTCGCTGTAAGAAGGCGCGATAATGCCGTCGGACACTTCCTTTACCAGGAACTGGGCCACAGAGGCATCGCACTCGTCGCTAAGGGCGGCGAAGTCACCAAAGGAGGACACCCGATCACAGCCGCGGGCGCGCACATACGCCTGGGCAATGGGGCTCAGTTCCAGCCCCTCCGGCACAAAGCACACCTGACGGTCCGCTGCCGTCAAGGGCTTCGCTACCGCCGCACCGGCGGGAGAAACATGCTTAAAGGAAGCGGCGCTGGGCAGCCCGGTGGCCGCCTTTAATTCCCGCACCAGCTGCCAGGAATTGAATGCGTCTAAAAGATTGATGTAGCCCGCTGCACCGTTCAGGATCTGAAAGGGCAGCGCCTGCCCGTCCATGTGAATGCGCGCAGGGTTTTGGTTCGGGTTGCAACCGTATTTCAGTTTGTACTCCGTCATAGCCATTCTCCTTTATACCCGGTCGTGCCGAGATGATAGCAATATTTTACACCCTTGCATTGCAAAAAGCAATGCTCAATGCTACAATATTACTGCCAATTTACCTATGGAGATATGACAAAATGACGGGAATTCTGGCGGTTAACGCTTTTTTACACGGAAAAAAATATACAGAACTGGATGACTTGCTGCTTGCCGGCGCCAAAGCCTGCGGGATCAATCTAAAAATTTACTCCAATTTGGAGCTGCGCCTGGCTGTGCCCAAAGCAGACTTTGTACTGTTTTGGGACAAGGATGTGTCATTGGCCCACGCCTTGGAACAGCAGGGGCTGCCGGTGTTTAACAGCGCCAAGTCCATTGCCTTGTGCGACAACAAGGCGCTGACCTACCAGGCATTGCTGGGCACCGTGCCCCAGCCGGAGACCATGGCGGCACCCAAAACTTATTTTGAGGGCAGCAATTTTTCTCCGTTTATTGACGGGGCCATAGAGCACCTGGGGCTGCCGCTGGTGTTTAAGGAATGCTACGGCTCCTTTGGCGCCCAGGTGTTTCTGTGCCATAGCAAGGAAGAGATCGAGCGTCATATTACCGCCCGCCCCTTCCTGCTGCAAAAATTCTGCAAAGAGAGCGCCGGACACGACAAGCGGATCGAGGTGATCGGCGGCCGGTGCGTGGCCGCCATGGAGCGATACAACCCGGCGGACTTCCGGGCCAATATTACCAACGGCGGCCAAATGCGTCCCTACACCCCCACCCGGGAGGAGGAAGCGCTGGCGCTGGCCGCAACGAAAAAGCTGGGGCTGCTATTCGGCGGGGTGGATCTGCTGGAGGACGGCACCGTGTGCGAGGTCAATTCCAACGCCCATTTGGTAAATTTGAAAAAGTGCACCGGCATTGACACAGCGCCCCTGCTGTTTCGGGCCATTCAGGAGGCGCTGCAATGAGCGGCGCGGTGCTGTATTCGCCGGAGGAAGCCCGGCGTAACGAATTTTCCGTAGAAAAATTCCACACCCTGCTGGACGCGGAGCTGCACACCCCGGACTATGACGGCTCGGCGGATTTTGTCATCAACCGCACCAACGACCCGGCGGTGGCGCGGCGATTTGAGGCGCAGGGCGTGCGAGTGTTTAACCCGGCAGCCTTTTGTGCTCTATCCAATGATAAGGACGCCTGCTACCGCTTTATGGCGGCAAAGGGCGTGGAGATCTTACCCATCGACCAAACGGAGCCGCCTATGGTGGTGAAGCCAAAGAACGGCCACGGCGGGCAGGGCGTGCACCTGATCCGGTCCGGCGAGCCGGTGCCGCCACAGGACGGCAACCTGGTCTATCAGGCGGTGGCAGATACCCCGGGGCAGGACCTGCGGGTGTGGCTGCTGGGAGGCGAAATCTACGCCGCCTGCCTGCGTCGCTCCGCCACGGATTTTCGCTCCAATTATTGCCTGGGGGGCAGCGCTGCGGTCTATCCCCTTTCTCCGGCAGAACGGGCGCAGGTGAGCAACATCGCCGCCTTGGTGCAGGCGGATTACTACGCCATCGACTTTGTGCGCCACCAAGGCCGCTGGGTCTTTAATGAGCTGGAGGATACCGTAGGCGCCCGTATGCTCTACGACCTGACCTCCCTGGACCCCCTGGCCGATTATTGCCGCTATATTCAAAATTGCCTGTAACCCACAAAAGACCCCGCCACCGGCGAGGTCTTTGCTTTTCTATCCCAATCTGTGGGATTGATTTGTCCTTTCAAAAACGGATTATTTTGCCTTTACATTGCGCACATTAGACCAAGCACCGTAAATCTTGTTGCCGTTCACCGTCTTATAGGCGCGCACCTTCACATAATAGCGTTTGCCCTTGGTGAAGTTCTTGCCGGTATAGCTGGTTTTCTTCTGCCCGGACACGTTGGTCTTGGACACCACCTTCTTAAAGTTCTTGTCCTTGGCCCAATAGATTTGGTAGCCGCTGGCAGAGCCGCCCACTTTCTTCCAGGTGGCCTTGATCTTATGGCCGCTCTTAGTGGCACGCAGACCGGTCAAATTGGGGGTGGCCGGCTTGGTACAAGCGGTCATATACGCCCAACCGCTGTAATAATTCTTGCCGCCCACTGTGCGGTATGCCCGCACCCGGTAGGTGTAACCGGCACCGGCGGTCAGGCTCTTGTGGGTATAAGAAGTGCCTTTTACCGTTGCCAGGGCCTTATAGCTGTTGCCGCTCTTGCGCTGCAACTGGTAGCCGGTGGCACCGGCCGGTTTGTTCCACGCCAGTTTCAGCGAATTGCTGCCCCGACTGCTCACCCGGAATTTGCCCGGCTTGCCAACAGAGTAGTTCACGGTTACGCCATACTGGCGACCGCAAGCGGCGTAATCTCCGTAAACACGCACAAAATATGTGCCTGCCGGCAAGCCCATGGACGGAAAGGTGTAGGTGCCATCGTAAAGATAGACATTTTTATCATCTATTTGTGAGTAATCTCCGTCGCCATCGTATTTGTACACGATTACATGCCAGACCCCGTCTGCATCCGCACGGTTAAAGGAGAACTGCACATTCACCTTGGCAGGAGAAGATAAGGTGAACTTATACCAATCGGGATCATATTCTCTACACACACCATAAATGGTAGAATTCACCGGCACATAATCCGCAGAGGAATAGTCATCATTATCCTCTGTTTCATAATAGGTGTCCCCTGCATACGCCGTAAGGCCCAGTCCGCCGGTAATGCTCAAAAGCATCACCAGAGACAGGGCAAAGCTAAGCACTCTTTTCATATTCTTGACCTCCAACAGAAATAGTATTTTGCACCTCTATTGTAGGCAAACCCTCTGTCAAAAACAATACGCCGACAGCGTACACTTAACAAATTATTTGAAAAAATGCAGACTTTTGCGTGTGCAAAACGCATCCTTTACGAAAAGATATAAAAAAGCCCTTGCTTTGCAGATGCGAAGCAAGGGCTTTTTGCTGATTTATGCTTTAATAATATCCGCCGGGGTGACAGGCAGAGCCTGTTGCAGGGCAGACAGGGGCAGCTCCACCTGGGCACCCACGCGCCCGGCCGAGAAGAAGATGGTGTCATAATCCGCCGCCGTTTGGTGGATATAGGTGGGGAACTGCTTTTTCATCCCAATGGGCGAGCAGCCGCCGTGCACATAGCCGGTGCGGGGCAGCAGCTCTTTTTGGGGCAGCATTTCTACCGCCTTTTCGCCGCAGGCGCGAGCCGCCTTTTTCAGATCCAGTTCTTCTGCCACCGGCACCATAAACACAAAGAAGCCGCCGCTTTTACCCCGGGTCACCAAGGTCTTAAACACCCGGTCCGGGTCCTGGCCCAGCAGCCGTGCCACCTCCACACCGTTCACAGTAGAATTGTCGTAGGCATAGTGATTATAGGCCAGCTTTTTGCTGTCCAGCACCCGCATTACATTGGTTTTCAGTTCTTTTTTTGCCATCTTCTGTCACTTTCTTAATACTTATTATGCACTTTCTCCGCAAAGCAAAGGAAGTCCTTCAGCACCACCTTGGTGCCATCGTCCAGCACGGCGGTGCCGCTCATGCGGCCAAACACCTGGTGCTGATCGGAGCAGATCAGCTTCACATCCAGCAGCGCCGCCCGGTCGATAATGGGCACAAAGTCCATCTCAAACCGACCGTCCGAGGAAGTGAACTTCCAGGGATCTGTGTAATTATCGCTGATCAGGAAGGTTACATCGTCCAGCTTATGCCCCACCCCGTCGTAGAACAAAATATTCTCCGAGGCGGCGGAGGTGTCGCCAAAGCCGTAACCGATATTAAAGCCAAAACGGTGACCGTCCACCGTGCCGGAGCCGGAGCCCCAGTACCAGGTGTTGTCATAGGTCCACACGCCGCGACCCCAGTCCAAAGCGCCGTAGTCCGTAGCCGGGTCAAAGGTATAAATTTTGCCGTCAAACTCCACCTTGCCCCGGGCACGCATACAATTGATCTTTTGATTATAGTAGAACGCGTGCGGGTCCTCCAGCCAGGGCGTGGCGATCACCATGGAGTCCTGGAGTGGGTCCTCTAAGAAGATCTGCGCCCGCAGGGGCTTGCCGTTGTAGAAATTCTTAAAGTGGCACTTGATCTCCCGCTGCTCAAAATTCAAATTAAACTGCATACCCAGCCTTTTGTCGCAGTAGCGGATACTGCCGCCGGAGGACACGGTGGGCATGTGCAGCTTACCCATGGGAAAGGCGTTCAAAATGGTCTCCGTGTGCTCAAAGGCATTCTTAAAGTCCAAAAAAGTCACGGACTGTAAGCCAATGTACCCGTCGTCCGACAGGGTAAAGCACACGCCAAAGTCCCCGGAGGGCGACAGCACCGAATAGTAGTCCCACTCCTTAATGCGGGTGGGGCGCTTTTTAATATCCGCCCGCCTGTACAGCTGCAACGGCCGCCGAGACCAACCCGGCTCCTGCAAAATTCCATCCGGTCCCAGCAACGGCTGGGTGGTGGTTACCTCATGGTTGCGCATAAATGAATCCCCCTTCATAATGCAAAAAAGTGTATGGTTCGGTCAACAATATCATCCTACCACAAACGGCAACCATTTGCAACGGGTATTCAGTATTCGATCCCCCGCCGTGCCGGCGCGCCGGTATCAAAGGGGTGGCGTTCCTTGGTCATACGGGTAACATAATCGCACAAGGGCGCCAAATCCGCCGGCAGGCTGTGGCCGGTCAAAATGATTTCGCGTTCCTTGCCATGGCGCTGCAAAAAGTCCAGCACCGCTTGCTGAGGCAGCAGATCACCGGCAAAGGCGTCTGCCCCCTCGTCCAGCACCACCAAAAAACAATCCGCCGCCCGGGCGTCAATCTCCGTTAGCAGCCGGGCATAATCCGCTGCCAAGGCCGCCTGCTTCTCTGCCGTCACCGGGCAAAACATTTGGAACTGCTCCCGGGGGAACAGGCATTGCACCCCCAGCCGCTCCAGCGCCGCCACCTCGCACGAGGAGCCATCCTTATAAAACGATACAAAGAGCACCGACGCCCCGGCACCTGCCGCGCGCACTGCTGCGCCCACCGCCGCCGTGGTCTTGCCCTTGCCGTCACCGTAATAAAGCTGTACCATTTTGCCACCACCGTCTTTCTGTTACCAGTATAACCCGCACCCGGGACGATGTAAAGAAAAACCGCGGTATAAAGCCAAAAAAATTGCAGTTCCACGGAGCGTGGACAACTTCCACCGCCCGCCTGTTGCAAAAGTTCGTCCTTTCTGCTACAATAAAATCGGTAAACAAGGAAAGGAGAGCGGGAGCCGCAGCCCCCGCACCGCAGATATGGACGCAAAAGAGATTGGGCGCACCATCAGCACCCACCGCAAGGCGCTGGGGCTGACCCAAATGCAGCTGGCGGCCCAGTTGCAGGTTAGCAACCGCACCGTCTCCAAGTGGGAGAACGGCGACGGCTTTCCGGATATTTCGCTGCTGCCGGGACTGGCCGCTGCCCTGGACATCACCATTGACGAGCTGCTCACCGGGGAGGTACCGGCGCAGATTCAACAGAGCGTCAGCGCCGCAGAAGCCCGCCGTGCCCAAGGCCGCTACCAGGTGGCCAAGATCGTGGCCGGAGCGCTGTTGGTGGCGGGCAGCGTGATCGGGCTGATCACCGAGGTGCGGCTGTTTTGGGTCAAGCCCTTTTATATGTTTATTGAGATTTACCTGCTGGTGCTGGCCTTTGTGCTGGTGGTGGTGGGAGCCATGGTTTTTCTCATCGGGCTGGTGCGCTACCGCACGGAGATGCAACACCTGAACACAGCCAACCGGATAGAGGCTCTGGCGGCGCTGGCAGGCGCCGGTCTGTTTCCCCTCTTTACCGTGCTGCGCTTTCTCCACGCTTACACCCGACCGGGCATGGCGGTATTCATCGTGCTGCTGGCGGTAGCTGTGGGGCTGTGGATTTGGCGACTGGCGGTGGACTGCAAAAAGCTGCAGGCAGAAAAAAGCCATCCTATCGCAGAGAAAGACTGATTTTGTCAAAAAAATAGAACTGGCTATTGATTTGGCGGACGCTTTCCAGTATAATATATAAGTACAGACGGTTGTACAGGCGTACAGCCGTTTTTCTTATTATAATGTTCGTGCGTAAGTAGAGGGATTATGAAAAAAGTAGGTTTTGACAATCAAAAATATTTAGAGATGCAATCCGGCCGTATTCGGGAGCGGATTGCCGAATTCGGCGGCAAGCTGTACCTGGAATTCGGCGGCAAGCTGTTTGACGACTACCACGCCAGCCGGGTGCTGCCGGGCTTTCAGCCGGACAGCAAGCTGCAAATGCTGCTGCAGCTAAAGGACCAGGCGGAGATCGTCATTGTAGTC
>ERZ773131.993-NODE-993-length-22252-cov-3.629590_pt1 | contig 22252 bp, 46 predicted proteins | sample MGYA00511082_ERZ773131 | MGnify/ENA primary metagenome ERZ773131 (study PRJEB29015, sample SAMEA2737813) | human gut metagenome | biome: human gut; feature: human-associated habitat; material: faeces | place: China | collected 2012 ... | reverse complement strand
TAAAAATTATGTCTACTCCAAGAAGAGAATTATCTATTGAGAGTGAATATCCGGATTTGATAGGCTTGGAAGGAAGAATCGCTGGAATTTCAGGAAATAAAATTGGTATAATTATTGACAATAAATATAATAAACATAGTAAATTTGGTTGGTATTGGTTTGAGCCAGAGTGTTTAATAAAAATAGAGTAAGAGGTAATTTTATGGTAGAAAAATGGAAAGCACAGGAGATTGTACAATATCTGGAAGAACAGCTTTCTAATTCATTATTCCATGATGATTTTGAAGCTAATGAAAATGGATATAGATGTGCAATCAATGATATTAAAGAGAAATATATCGACGAAGGATGTGATTAAATGATTAATTATTCTAATTTTAAAGGAAAATTAATAAGAATGAATAAACCATATCCAATTTACAACGATAAAGATAAAATAATTGGATATACAAGAGTTGGGGATAAAGCAGTGATAACATATGCAGAAATAAAAAACAAAACAAGAAACCAGAAAATTGTAGAATCAGGAGATGGATCTTGTGCTGTATTTTTACAAACAAAAACTAATAAAGATGTTGGTTATTTTGAAACAATAATTGTTTCTGGAAGTTTTGCTGGCGTTGATTCTCTTGCATTAGATTTATCTGATATAATGGAATCAACATTTTTGTTTAATAGTTTGGATAATAAATTGGATATTATTACTATTGATAATAAAAAAATAAGTTATGAATATGTATAGATGAAAGATTGTTTTCATATAAGAGAGGTGAATAATAATGAATGAACGTGTCTTATATAATGCGCAAAAATCTGTTATTGAGGAAGTAAAACAAGAGTTGCTTAAAAAAGCAGAAACAGAAAGACAGAGAAATGTTATTAAAGAAGTATGCAGAGCCGTGGCTAGAGAACATAAATTTGATGATTTGAAAACCTGATGAAACAGACATTTCAAACGGAGTGATATTATGATGACAGTAGGAGAATTAAAAGCTGTATTAGAAGATTATGACGAAGATCTCCCGGTATGTATTGGAATGATTCAGACACATGGTTCTAATTTTGCTATAGAACTTGATGATGTAGATGAATTTATGGTTGATGACTGGGAATACGGCGAGGAGAAGAAAGTGGTTCTGACGCAGGGAAGTCAAATTGGAATTGTTGAATATAGCGAGTAGATAAGGGTGATTTGATGGGACTTAGAACAATAGATCATATGTATGCTAGTAAAGAAATGGCTCAAAGAGTAAATATGAAAGTACGAAAAGAAATGTTAGAGCGTAAGTTAGAAGAAAAGTGCAAGGAAAACGATGAAGAATCAATAGATTTAATAGTGAGAGCATTAAGAGTGGTCGATTGTTGCCACAAGCTTTTGTGATAAAAATTAATGGGGTAAATGGTAAATGGATAAAACAAAAAAATTGGAGGAACTTGAAGATATATTAGTAAATCTTACATACTATTTAGAAAGCAATTCTGACAATATAAAAAACTTTGTAATGGTAAATGATGTATTCGAATACACAGATGCAATGTGGAAAGTGCTTGGCAACAATAATACAAAAGAAGAACGAGAAAATATGCACTAGGAGATGTTAAGATGGGATATGCGAATATACAACTTGTAACATTTAATACACTAGAAAAAGCAGAGAAATGTATCTTTGCTCTTGGAAAGAGAAAGAAAAGTTGGAGAAAGATTGAGAGTCAATTTTCAGACAAGGTGAAATATTTGGTTTGGTATGAGCCTATAATGTAGAAAAGGAGGGAGATATTTTATGGGCAAATTAGAAATGACAACAAATGAAGTCGTAAATCTTCTAATGAATAAAGGAAATGAGATCGATAACAAAATTATTAACGCTATATCAGAAGTTCTCAGACTTGGGTATGAAACTGAAAGAGGTAAGGGATGTGTAAAAGATCTTAGAAAATCGATAGATCGTACTCTTGACGAAATGGAAAGGGTTTTGAATCGATAGAATTTGATTGATGAAATCAATATTTCAACAGAAAAGAGGAAAAATGATAGAAAAATTTGATATTAATTTTGAAAAGGAACTTATCAAAGATGAGGCAGAATACACCTATAAAACCCTTATAAATAAGGCAAATTCAAGGTATCTTGAGCCGGATTTTGTATTTGAGGAGTTTTTAAAGCAATTTAATGCAATTGCTAAGAAAAATGGTGTTTTGTAAGGCTGATGAAACTGGCATTTCTTCTTAGAATGATGTAATATAAAAGAAAGATCATCTGTCAAAATGATAAACAGTAGCATAAGATGCACCGGAAACGGAATATATTTTAGGAGGATTTTGATATGAAATCATCAATGGGAATTATGGCAGATGATGTACAGAAGAGAATTTCTGAACAAGCTGTAAAGAAAGAATTTGGATGTAACACTATGGAAGAATGGTATTATATTTGCGGTTTGTGGGCGAATAGAATACTTAATGGAACAAAATGGTCTTCAGAAACACAGACAAAAAAGAGAGCAGAACTGTCAAGAATTGTTTTAGCAAAACAACCGGAGTTGTTGAAAAAACAACTTGTGAATCTCTTCACAAGTGAATACACAAATATGTCTTCTGAATTTCAGAATGATTTACTTGATGGTGTATTCTACGGAATATTAGATTGGAAATTTGAAGATGAGGATGAGAGTTTTGATGGTGGAGAAGCTTTCGCCTTTGCCTGTGTTGATCCAAGACATTGGTGGGAACAAAAGTAAAATTAAATAATGCAGCTTTAAGGCAATTAACTGTAAAAAGTTAGTTGTCTTTTTTGTTACTTAAAAATAGGTGTTTGGAGAATAAATAATAGGAAAGGAAGTGATAGATATGTGCAAAAAGATTGATGAAAAGAATCCGGATGTTCAGGAGAAAGAAGTCAGGCGAATGGAAGTTTGGGAATATTTAGAATGGAAGATGGGTGAGAAGAATGTTAGCAGTTCAAAAGGATTATTATGATAATATTGACAATATTGTAAATTTCCCTGGTTATAATGAACCTTGGAATTATAAATCGACAAGAATGGAATGTCTTTATAATGACAAAGAGGTTTCTAAGTTAAATGATGTATTTGTAAGACATATCCAAATTACGAATAGTTATAAAAGAAAGAAAAAAGCGATTAGAAACTTGACCATGTATCAATGTTCAATTAATATTGGATTACGAGGTGGTGATTTTTGTAAATTGAGGTGGTTTACAATTTATGATAAAGATTGGAATATTAAAGATGGGGAAGATTTTGTTCCGCAAAAAACAACAAAAAAGAATAATAAAGGAGAAATTATAAAAAGGAAATATGTTCGCTTAGTATATAATGATAATTTTAAAGGAGCAATTGAGCGATGGAGGCAGTTCCTTCTTGAAAATGGGGAAGATATAGATATAAGAAATTATGTTTTTCAAACTTCAAAAAATAACTCAATAAAACAAAAGACGTGGTATGATATAGTTGAAGAATATAGAATAGAAGCGGGGATACAGCAAAAAATAGGAACACATGGATTAAGGAAAACATTTGGTAGAAGATATTATATGGCAGCTGATAATAAATGGGATGCATTAATTCAATTAGAAAGGATTTTTAGGCATGGAAGCCCAGAAATAACGTTAGTTTATATTTGTGTGACAGATCAAGAAATTTATGACAACATAAAGAAAATTTGTGTAGAAGAAGGTCATGGAGATTTTGGATTTGTAAATTATGATGGAGGCGATAAATAATGAAAATAAATATTAACGAACCAATTGATCACAAATGGACATCTGAAGACGTTGTAGAAGATTATAGAAAATATCAGGATAAAAAGAAAGTGGCAAAGATATACGAAATAACTACAAAAGAAGTAACACAGATTATCAAGGAGAAATGCTATGAATAAAATATATTTGTCAGAAGAAGAAATGGAATTTATCTTATCTTATAGGAAGGCTAATTCTGAAGACAAAGAAAAAGTAAAAGAAATATTAAAGACAGAAGGTGATGATAAATGTTTGAGCGAGGAGACAAGTGTTTCATCGTAGAAAACAGTCGAACTGTAAAAGCTGCTAAAGTAATAAGCAGACAAGGAGAGTTCTATACAATTCAGACTGTTGGATCGTGTGGAGCTATCCGATTAAAAGAAAGCCGGTTGTTTATGACGGAAGAAGAAGCAAATAATCATATTAATGGAAAGCGTATAATCATAGACGATAAAGGTAATAATGATGATATAGGATTCATAGACGTATTTGAGGGAAAACGTTTTAAGAAGAATCCTTATATATAGAAAAGACGATACTTATTTGGTATCGTCTTTTTCGTTATATTCTTTTATTAAAGCCTTTACTCGTTCTGAAAATACTTCATCTATAATTTCTCCAAAACTAACGTGTGCATCTTTAGCGAATTCTTCTTTTGGTAATTGAGAATTATCCTTTTTTGATTTGCTATAATCTGTGAATAAGTCATTGGGTGTACAATGGAATAAAACACAAAGTTTTTGAAGAGTTTCAAATTGAATACTTGTTGCCTCTCCTTTATATAATGCATAGAAAGTAGATCTTGATATCCCAAGATATTTTATTATTTCTCCTTTTGATAATTCACAGTCGTTAATAAATTCAGAAATATTTATCTTCATCTTCATACCTCCTTTATATATGTAAAAGGATGCTCGAATTATTATAACATATACTAAACATATTGGAAAGTATTAAAAATCGAACTAAAAATGATAAAAAGTACGTTATATAAGACAAAATACTTGACAAACAGTCTGAAATATCGTACAATACATTCAAAGGTAAGCAATACATAACGAAAGGAGGAATACATATGGAAAGTAAAAGAAATTTACATCGCTACGATATAATTGAAGCAGAAATTATAATGAAAGAAACATCTGGATCAATACAGAAGAAAAAACGTCCATATGTGATAGTTGGCAATGAGTTAGGCACAGCAACTGCTCCAACTGTAATTGCTATGCCTTTAACTCATGTAATAAAAAGAAAAAATATGCCGGTGCATGGTTGTATTGAAGCTAAAGAAGGAAATGGATTACATCTGTACTCGATGGTTCTTGGCGAACAACCTCAGACATTGGACAAAAATCATGAAATCATCAAAAAACTTGGTAATATTGCAGATCAAAAACAAAGAGATATTGTAAATAAAGTTTGCTTTAATACATTGTTTTACGGTGAAAATATTAAATGGGAGGAAGTGTTAGCATGATGAGTATTAATATTGTAGATAAAAAAACAGCTAAACAAATAATAGATAATGCACCCGTAGACAAAATTACAATAATCTGCTTGGATAGAAAAACACTTATACATGAGAAACCAGAAAGAAGAGAAAAAAAATATGGAAAAGAATTAGTAGAAATTGCGAAAAGCATTTCTTATGATGAAAATGATATTTTTGGAATTCTCTCGCTTGATGGAGAATTGAAAAGTAATCGTGATATTCTAAGAAATATTCTTTTCCCTAAATGGAATAAAACAAACAAATGTTCGTAAAGATGTTGACAAGAACATTTGTTCGAAGCTATAATAAACATGTCGAAAATAACAGAATAAAAAAGGCAAGTTCACATAATGGGCTGCCACCCGTGAACTTGCCTAGTGAATTAACACCATAGCCGTTAACGACTATAACTATATTATTACATATTATCAAGAATATAGTCAAGGCAAATTCTGCCAATTTTTCGCAAATGTAATAATTAAATATTGTAACTCTGTGAAAGAGAATACGTTCTTGAACGATAAAAGACGTACAAGGTTTATTTCTTGTGTCATTTTATCGAAATCGAGGATTATTTCTCAAAAATATTTTTAATGAAAGGGTGATTTCATTGGGCTATTTTCTGCTCGTTTGTCGCAAAAAGAAGCTCTATCTACGCATTGGCGAAGGTGGAAGTCCTATTGTTTGTGGTAAAAATGAAGCAAAAGTCTTCGATGACATAAAAGCACAGAATGTTTTAGATCATCTGCCAAAAGTATTACAAAAGATGAATTTTGTAAAAGAGCCGGTAGTACAATCTGAGCTTAATATTTCTGATAAAGAAGAAATTCCAAGCAAAAAGACAGTAATTGTTGAAAAAACTGTGGTGAAAAACACTTCTTATAATAAGAAGAAAAAGAAAATTATCAAAAATACTTCTTACAAAGCACCATTAAATGTTATGAATTGGGTCGATAGAGTAACGCAATGCAACGATTTGTTCTTAGATGCTGAAGAGAGAAGGCGTGAATTGCTAGACTGCTTATCAAATACGGATAAGAATCTATCGAATATATTGCATAAAATTGAGCTTGAGGATGATATGAATGCTTGCATGGGTTTTATGCAATACAAAAAGATAAGAGAATGTCTTCGTCGCAGAAGAATCGTAAAAGACGAAATGTACATATTAGATGTAATTCTTGCGAAGCCAACTGGTGAGCATAAAATTCCTTCATCACAAAAAATACTAGGAAGTGTAAAACATTTGGAGAATAGAGTTTTTAAAGTAAGAGAAACAGAAGACATAGAATGGCTTGATAAATTGTGTGAGGGAGAGTGATACCGATGGATCAAGAACAAAAAGAAGAAATATATCGTGAATATTCGGCTGACAATATGAAGAAACTGAGGAAACTGATAGGTTATCAAACTACCAGATTCGGTAAGGGGTGCGGATATAAATGGGTCGACAAAGATTATGATGAATTTCTTAGCATGGCAAATATGCAACTTTGGAAGATTCTTGAAAGCTTTAATGAGGAAGAGAATGATTCATTTGATGATTATCTTAAAACAATGCTTGTTAGAAAGATGAAGCAAACATGTACTTGGTGCAATAGAGACAAACGGCAACAGTATGCAAGGGATGAGAATGGAAACAAAATTGTTGAAGAAGTAGTAAATGGGAAGGAAAGATATATTCTCATAGAAAATGTCTCTATACATTCGGAGATAACAGAGGGGGTAACAATAGAAGATAGCTTAAAATCTTCATTCGATGTTTTTGAAGAAGTTACTTCTGAAAAATATGTGGATGAAAAAATAGAAAAATATCTTGCCCAGCTTTCAATATTGCAAAGAAAAATTGTAGATCTGTTGAGTGCCGGATATAAGAAAAGTGAAATTATCATTAGATTACATATTACAGAAAAGGAATATATAAATAACTTAGGAGTTATACAAGATTATAGAAATATAAAATTTTTGATTTAAAAAACAATGGAGGAATGTGAAATGACGAAGAAAGTAAGAAAAATGTCAATGGCGTTGGAAACGTACTTAAATGATGTAAATGAAGAGGATATATCTACAGACCAGGATGTACAGAGGGTTTTCTGTCAGGATAAGAAGTTTGTTGATGAACTTGTAATTACTGTTCTTACAGAAGATTATATTCCTCCTATCATTCTTGGGGAAATTGAATCTGAGGGCGGAATTACAAAACGATATGTATCGGATGGGAATCAGCGGACATTCGCTCTTAATTCATTTAAAACTATGAATTGGAAAGTGAATACTAAAGTAGAAGACAGTATTATTCATTATCAGGCAAAACGTAGGGATGAGAATGGAAAGATTGTCAGAGATGATAATAATGAAGTTGTATACGACATGCTTGAATTTAATATCAAGGGAAAAACATACGACCAACTTCCAAAAGAATTGAAAAAAATATTCGATAATTACCAAATTGAATTAGCCATTCAGAAATGCGATTCGATGAAGCAGGTAAGTAAATATGTACGTAGATATAACAGAAGCAAAGGGATGTCTACAAATCAGAAGGGGCTTACATGGGTTCCGGAATATGCGAGAAGAATCAAGAATATTACTCAGGGAGAGTTTTATAAAAATTGTGTTCCTTGCAAAAAAGCAATGAGTAAAAATGGTACATATGAACAGTCGGTTTGTGATTCTGTAATGACTGTATTCCATTTGGAAGACTGGAAGAGACAAGCTGAAGTAGAGAATAAGTATCTTGATGAAGAAAGTTCATGTAATGAATTTGATACTATTAGTAGTTACTTAGATAGAATTGAAAAAGTATGTGTAGACAAGCATCAGAATGCATTTCAGGCAGTGTTAATTCCTGTATGGGTGGCTGTATTTAATGAGTTCAATAAATATAAATTAGACGATACAGAATTTGAAAGATTTGTAGCTGCGTTTGAAGACGAATTACATAGTAGAAAAGTAGATGGAGTAAGTTTTGATGGTCTTGTAAGTCTTGGTGGAACAAGAAACAAAAAGAATATAACAGATAAAATTAACTTACTTTGTAATCTAATGAAAGAATTTTTACATATTAAAGAAGAATACATAGAAGCAGTAGAAAAAGAAGAGAATAATGATAATGTTGAAAGCACATTGGATTTTGTAAAGGAAAACGTTGATGAAAACATTGAAGAAGATGACGTAGAGCTTTTCGATGCAATGGTGCAGGATACAGTAAAAGTTGATTCTCCGGTATATGAGCAGTGTCAGAAAGCGTTGGTGGCACTTATGGCATATGCTTGTCAAAAAGAAAAAGACAGTGATTTTGAAGAATGGGTTAAGAAATATGAAAAAACAGATGAGACATTCAGCCCAAGTCAGAAGATCAATTATATGTTCTTAAAAAACAATTTCGATAACTACATTCAGAGAGGAGTAACTGCATAATGAAAATGAAAATGAGTGACATCATCATTCCGGAATCTTTTGCTCAAACGCATCCAAGAAAAGAGAAGATTGATGCGTGTAAAGAGTATTGGATTAAAACTGGAAGACAGAGTAAATACATAGTGGTTGATAAAGAGAATAGATTAACTGACGGATATGTAATGTATTTGGTTCTGAAGAAATTTGGCGCAGATGAAGCGAAGATTATTCGTAGTAAGAATGGTCAGAAGAAAGACAACCATATAAAAGAACCCGCCTATAGAACAGAGAATAATACTACATATGTATGGGGTGTTCATCCAAATTCTCCTGATGAAAAGTTATATGTTTGGAGAGTTCCAAATGGTAAAAGCTGGAATGAATTCAAAAAGAATATAACCGTAGGAGATATGGTTTTCTGTTATGCAAAAGGAAAAGTGTCTCCGGTGATTATTAAAGCGATTCAAACTACAGAATTTTGCCCGACACCATTAGATGTGAAGAAGGTTTGTAGTAAGAATATTGTGAAAGGAAGTGAAAATAATGCCTGATATTACGATGTGCATGAGCAAAGATTGTTCCAAAAAGAATGAATGTTATCGTTCTATGGCAAAACCAGACATATATCAAAGCTATGCTGATTATGGAAAGGTTTGCTTAGAAAATGATTATAAATACTTTTGGGAAACAATTGTTCAAAAGAAAGAATAAATCAATAGATAATATTTCTGGTAGCCACTAAGCAGGGTAATTATCGTGTCGGATAATTACGCCAGTGTTCACAAACAAGTTCCCATCTGTTAAGACGGAACCGCTTGTATGCACGTACGTGCACCTTTGGTCTACTCATACAATCAACTCCTTTCATGTGTCGTTAAGGTTTAAATACCATACGATCACTTGGGATAAGTTGAAATTGCACTTAGTGACTACCATTAATATACATTATACGTCTAAAGAAAGAATAAATCAATAGACATGAATTTTAAGTTTTTTCTGGAAAATTACAGAGAATATATAAGAGGAAAGGAATAGAAACATGGACGGTTTTATAAGATTTAAGAATGAGTTACAGAAACATTTTGAAGAGATGCAGGAGAATGCAACACATTTGTTTGAAGTAGACGTTGATAAAGATGAATTATGGAATACATATCTTGACAGTTTTCCTGCTGGAACAAATGAGATTTTTAGAGAAAGAAGAGAACATGATTGTAGTTGCTGTCGTCATTTTATTAAGAATATTGGTGCAGCAGTATCTATTAAAGATAATAAAATACATACAATTTGGGAATTAAATCTTGGAGATACTACATATCAACCTGTATGTGATGCACTTGATAAATATATAAAGGCTCATTCTGTTATCGACATGTATACCAGTAAGTTTAAAAATATTGGAACAAATTACAATTATGAAGAAATTAATGGAAAACCACATAAATGGGATCATTTCTTCTTAACTCTTCCTAGAAAATTCGTGAATGAATCAAGTCGATCAAACGAAGAGATTAAAGGACAGTTTAGAGATACAAGAAATGTATTCAAACGATCACTTGATGAAATTACAATGGATTCAATTAATACAATTCTTGAGTTAATTAATTCTAATACACTCTACAAGGGCGAAGAGTGGAAAGTTGTACTTACAGAGTTCAAAAAATATAAGAAAGAATACGACAAGTTGTCAAGTGAATCAGAAAAAGAATTATATACATGGGAGAAATCTGCAACAGCCGGTATGTCAATTGGAAGAATTAGAAATCACTCCATAGGAACACTTCTTGTGAACGTAAGTAATGACATGGATCTTGATACCGCTGTTAAAAAATATGAGCAGATTGTAGCTCCGGCAAATTATAAAAGACCGAAAGCTATTTTTACAAAGAAAATGCTTGAAGATGCTAAGAAAACAATTACAGAACTTGGTTATATGGAATCATTACAGAGAAGATTTGCAAATTTGAATGATATTACCGTGAACAATGTATTGTTTTCAAATAAAAGTGCGACCGGAAGAATGCTTGGAGCAGACGATATCTTCTGTCAAATGGAAAAAGAAGTAGTCACTAGTCCGAAGAAATTTTCAAAGGTTGAAGAGATTCCTGTACAAGATTTTATTGATAAAGTACTTCCAACTGCAAAAGAAGTCGAAGCATATGTAGAGAATAAGCACGAAAAGAATTTTGTATCTATGATTGCTCCTGTGAATCCGGACTCTAAACCGATGTTCAAATGGAGAAATAGATTTAGCTGGGCATACACAGGTAATATTACCGATTCTGACATGAAACAGAAAGTAAAAGCAGCTGGTGGAAATGTAGAAGGGGTATTAAGATTCTCTATTCAGTGGAACGAAGACGGACGAGATAACTGTGATCTTGATGCACATTGTATCGAGCCAGACAAGAATCATATTTATTTTGGCAATTGTAGAAAGCCACGTCTATCTAAGATGACAGGAGAGTTAGATGTTGACGTAATTAATCCTTATGGTCGTGTGGCCGTAGAAAATATTACTTGGTCTGATTTATCAAAAATGAAACCGGGTGTGTATAAGTTTTTTGTGAATCAGTTTAGCGGATCTGTTAGAAAAGGATTTAGAGCAGAAATTGAATTTAATGGAGAGTTATATAAATTTGATTATAACAAATCTATGAGAAGTGGAGAAAATGTACAAGTTGCAGAAGTGACACTTGACAAAGATGGTAATTTTTCTATCAAAGAGAAACTTGCTGGAAATTCTTCAATTTCAAGTCATGAAGTTTGGGGTGTGAATACAAATAAATTTGTTCCCGTTTCTGTCATTAGTTATAGCCCAAATTATTTCGACAACCAGGATGGTATCGGACATAGACATTTATTCTTTTTCTTGAAAGATTGCGTAAATACTGAAGAACCAAATGGGTTCTACAATGAATTTTTAAAACAGGATTTACAGAAACATAAAAGAGTATTTGAGGCTCTTGGAGCGAAATGTCATGTAGAAGACACAGAAGATCAACTTTCTGGAATCGGATTCTCTATGACAAAAAGAGCAGATTTGATTGTAAAAGTCAAGGGTGCGACAGAGCGTGTGATGAAGATTAAATTTTAATTAAAGGAGAATATAAACATGAGTGAAGTAAATTTATTTGAAGTAGCAACAAGAGAGAACTATTTATTTCCATTCAAAGGAATGATTAATGTGATCGATTTATGGAATTTATCTCTCACAAATCTAGATTCTGTATTTAAGACTCTCAATGCTGAAGTAAAGAAGTCAGAGGAAGAAAGTCTTCTAAATGCAAAGACTAAAGAAGATGAAGAACTGACCAATAAAATTGAGATTATCAAATATATCGTCAACAAAAAATTAGCAGAAAAAGAAGCAAGAGAGAATGAAAAAAAGAACAAAGAAAAGAAACAGCGTATTCTTGAAATCAAAGCGAAAAGACAGGATGAGGCTCTTGAAAATATGTCTGATGAAGATTTAGACAAATTACTCGCAGATTTGAATTAATAATATGTGGTGTGGTTGGTTTCATAACTAACCACAATATTATCAACACGATGGAAAGCATGTTTCATTGACAAAATTAATCAATATATAGCGTAAGGTAAAGTATAAAATACAATATATAGTATATAAAAATAGGAGGTATATATATTGAAATATAAAGTAGGAGATGAAGTACGTGTCAGACAGTGGGACGACATGGCTAAAGAATTCGGAGAATCTTTTGGCTCAATTGATACACCGCATTTTTATTTTTCCAGAAGCATGGAAAAATATTGTGGCGAAGTTGTAACTATAGAAAAAGCGGATACTTGCTCATATCACATCAAAGAAGATGAAGAACATTGGTATTGGACAGATGATATGTTTGAACCATATAAAGTGACGCTTGCACGTCAGGCTGATTTTATAGATAAAGAAGCTTATAGTAAATTAATAAAGCAGCTTGAGAAACAACCAATTATATTTGCTCCAAAATCTAGTATAGATGGATTCAAAGTATCAACAGGATTAATAAATAATATTGCAAAGGAGACAAGAGAAATGGTGAAGAAAAATATTGAAACAGAAATTGAAAAGAAGAAAGTACATCCAAAAGATGAAGATCATCTGAAGCGAGTAGAAAAAATTAAAAAGAAGATTGAATATTACAAATGGAAATCTGGTTTTAATTTAATTGATGAAGTTGTTCCGGGGAGAGTTGTAAAAGTAACATATTATTATAAGAAATATGAGATGGTATGCGACCCTAGAGATGAATTCTCGATGGAGAAAGTTCTTTACTTGGCAATTGCAAAAGAAATGTATGGACACACGCTCACACCAGAAGGTATCGAAAAGAAAGCTGAAGAATTAAAATATGAAAAAGTGTATGTAAAGAAAGTAGAACAGGCAATGAAGATGCTTGCTGCAATGAAAGAACTTGAAAAAGAAAATGCGGAATATGAAGCATTACTCGAAGCTCGTAGACAGAAAAGATGGGAAAGAAAACAGAGACAGATGGATTGTCGTGCTGAGAAGAAGAGACTTCAAGAAGAAAAAGAGCGTGAAGAAAAGATTCAAATTCAGACAGAAGCATATCTGAGAGCTATGAAAGCTGTAAAAGAAGAAGAGAAGAAAGAAGAAAGCGTTCCTGTAGAAAAAGAGAGCAATAAAGTAGAGTCTAAGCCGGAAGAAAACATGACTGAAACTACAAAAGAGAGTACAAAAGAAAGTACAGAGAATACAGAAGAAACAGCTACGACAACAGAATAATGCACAATATATGGCGGTCTAAAATAGATCGCCATATTAAAAATGAGGTGAGAGTATGAAAGATTCTAGTAAGGTTTTGGTTTCTGCATGGATTTGTACCGCACTTGTGGTAATTGAATCCATGATTATTAATCAAAATACTGACAACGCATGGGTATTATTAATTCCAGGATTGATTACATTAACAAATTTTGTTGGATTTGGCGGTGACAAAAATGATGTGGAGTAGAAATTTAGATAGAAAAATTGAAGAAGCCGGATGGCTATTGGATAAGAAAGATAGCAATGGAATTGTGTATAAGAAAAGTATAAGGTCAAGATTTTATTATATCAAGCATAAATTTGTTGAGATACTCCATAACCAAATTATTGTCTACACATTATGTGATGGATTAGATAAGGAACCGGCAAGACTTACATACAAAGAATTAAGGTTATTTGAAAAGAAATTCAAACAACTTAAGAAAGAATATGGGTGGAAATAATGGAAGAAATTTTAATTGTAGTTGATATGCAAAATGATTTTATTAATGGTTCTCTTGGAACAAAAGAAGCACAGGCAATCGTACCAAACGTGGCAGAAAAGATTAAAAAATATAAGAAAGCTGGAAAACAAGTAATTTTTACCAGAGATACACATTCCGATAATTATTTAGAAACATATGAAGGTATACACCTTCCTGTTGTACATTGTGTAAAAGATACTATTGGTTGGCAAATTTCAAATGAATTAAATTTTGATATTAATAATGATATTTTAATTGACAAGTTTACTTTTGGATGGAAAAATTGGAAAGATTTTGCATTCGAAAGTGTAGAAATTTGCGGTCTTTGTACGGATATTTGTGTAATTTCAAATGCGCTTATTATTAGAGCAAATTATCCTAACATTGATATTACAGTAGACGCAAGTTGTTGTGCAGGTGTCACTCCTGAAAAACACAAGGCTGCATTAGAAGTAATGAAGAGTTGTCAGATTAATGTAATTGGAGAGTAACAAATGAATATTGGTATCACTTTTGGGTGTTTCATCCCATTGCATAAAGGTCATCTTTCGATGATTGATCGATCTTTAAAAGAAAATCATCTCACAATTATTGGAGTGTGTGGATTTGATAATGATCGTGGAAAGGATTTTATCTCTTTTCGTAAAAGAATCCAGTTAATGAAAACGCTTTGTGCAAAGAAAAATGTGAAAGTTGTTGTCATAGATGATAAGAAAATAGGATTAGATGGGACATTTACATTGGAAAATTGGCGTTGGTGGTGTACAGAATTATTTGTTAATGCCGGAATCAATCCTTATGTGAAGACGAATAACATTACATGGTATTCTGGAGAGTCAAGTTATTTTTCTAAGATTCGATGTTTATATCCGAAACATATTTTTGAATTATTGGATAGAAAGAACATTGATATATCTGGAACGGAGATTAGAGAAAATCCTAAGAAGTATGAAGATATGATTCATCCGTTATTCAGAGAATATTTATATGAAAAGAAGATTCTATAAAAGGAGATTTTATAATGAAATTACATCAGATTATTACAAGCTTGTTAAGTACAGATCTTTATAAATTGAGTATGGGACAGGCAATTTACCATCAGTTTTCGGATTATAAAACAACATGGACTTTTAAATGCAGGAATAAAGACGTGCGTTTTACAGAAGAAATGGTGAATGAAATTAAAGAGCAGATTAAGACGTATTGTAGTCTTAGATTCACAGAAGATGAGCTGGAATATATTGACAGTATCAAATGGATTAAAGGATCTTACGTAGATTTTCTAAGATTGTGGCAACCACGCTATGAAGATTTTGATATCGGAACAAATGCGGAATGCGGACTATCTATTGAAACGAAAGGAACTTGGCTTAACACATCCATGTATGAGATTCCGGTTCTTGCAATAGTGAACGAAGTGTATTTTAGAATGCAGTATGATTATGACAAATTGATCGAAAGTTTTAAAGAAAAACTTGATTATAAATACGATATGCTAAAGAAAGGACACTGGTACGCAGGTACATTTTCAGAATTTGGTCTAAGAAGAAGACTGTCAGCAGAAGCTCAGGAACTTGTAGTTGAGAAATTTTCACATTTAAATGATACATCGCATTGTGCATCGAAATTCATTGGAACTTCTAATGTATATCTTGCTAAAAAGTATGGAGTAACACCTGTAGGAACTATGGCACATGAATGGATTATGTGCGTAGGTCAAGGTAATCATAAGCACAATCCGGCATATTCTAACTGGTATGCGCTCAACGCATGGGTTAAAGAGTATGGAGTGCTTAATGGAATTGCTCTTACAGATACGATTACTACAAATTGTTTCTTAAAAGATTTTCAGTTAACATTCGCCACATTGTTCTCAGGTGTGAGACATGATTCTGGCGACCCGATTGGATGGGGAGAACAGATGCTTAAACATTATGAAAGTCTTGGAATTGACAGCAAAACGAAGACTTTACTTTTCTCCGATTCACTTAATTTCGAAATAGCTGATAAGATTTTTAGACATTTTTCAGATCGTGCAGATGTGGCATTTGGAATTGGAACATATTTGTCTAACGATACTTGTGTAGAGCCATTAAATATTGTTATGAAAGTAACTGCAATTAATGGACAAGATGCAGTTAAAATTAGTGATACAGTTGGAAAAGGCATGTGTAAAAATCCGGAATATGTAGATTATGTACAGAGATGTATTGACTGGAGAATGGAACACGAAAGAAAGGCTGGTGTGTAATATGTTTGACGTTAAGAAAGTTACAGAAGAATTGGTTGAGTGGATTAAAAAATATTTTGATGAATTAGGCGGAAATCAGAATGCAGTTATTGGTATTTCTGGTGGCATCGATTCGTCAACAGTAGCAGCATTATGTGTAAAAGCTCTTGGTGAAGATAGAGTGCGAGGAGTGTTAATGCCTTATCATATTCAGCCGGATATTAATGTTAGCTTAAATTTAGTTCATTATTTGGGAATTAGATATTCTATCGTTAATATTGGACATACAGTCGATACTCTTAGAAAAGAAAATGCCAAGCAAGGTATTGAAGAAACAGAACAGGCGAATATTAATTTACCGGCAAGAGTAAGAATGTCAGAATTATTCTTTTATGCACAGTGTTGTAATGGTATTCCAACGTGCAACTGTAATCTGAGTGAAGATCATGTCGGATTCGCAACATATGGAGGCGATGGATTTGGGTCTTTTGCTCCGATTGAAATGCTTACAAAAACAGAAGTAAGAGCAGTTGCAAAAGAACTTGGTCTTCCAGATGAATTTGTAAATAAGACTCCGATCGATGGATTGTGTGGCAAGACAGACGAGGAAAGTTTTGGTTTTTCATATGAAGTTCTAGATAAATACATTCGCACAGGCGAAATCGATGATCAGAATGTAAAGAGAAAGATTGATGAGATGCATGAGAAGAATCTTTTTAAATTGAAACCGATGGAACATTTTGAATACACAGGAGAATAAATTATGAGTAAGATTAATGCAGCGGAGAAGATGACAGATGAGAAATTTCTAAACCTCTATAAATTACATGCAGAGAATAAAGAAGGGGAGCCATTAGAATATCTGGTGGCTTCTAGGGCAAAGCAGATTGACGATCTGAAAGCAATTAATCATGAAGAAAAGCCAGATGCGGTGGCTATGGTTGGAATAGTAGACGATGAGAAGGTGGTTCTTATCAAACAATATCGATATGCAATTGGAGATTATCTTTATGAGTTTCCTGCTGGTCTTGTAGATAGTGGAGAAAATATTTATGAGGCAGCGATCAGAGAAATGAAAGAAGAAACTGGATTAGATTTTATTCCAATGAGGACGGGATTTTCTAATAGAGCATTTTATTCCTCTGCCGGAATGACAGATGAGAGTTGCTCTATCATTTGTGGAGAAGCATTAGGGTCAGCAAACACAGATAAAAATGAATCTACAGAAGAAATTGAGATTGTTTTAGCCGATAAAGATGAAGTTAAAAGAATTCTCAGAGAAGAAAAAGTATGTATGAAAACAGCACTTATGTTAATGAAGATTGCATATGAAGAGAAATAGAGAATATAAATTGATGAAATCGAAATTTCAGGAGGTGTATTGAATGGATCTTGGAGCATACATGAATATAGGAGAATTGGATAAAATTGCAAAGAATAATGGGATTGAAATTCCACGTATCCGTGGTTATAGATTAATGGAGAACGAGGAGCCGTTATCTAAAGAAGAGATAAAAGAAATTCAAAACAAATCTGTCATTGATGTAGCAAAAGGATTATGTGAAGCAGTTCCATTCTGGAGGGCAAACCCAGAATACCATGAATATAGTTCATGGACAAATATCCTAGAAGATTATTATCTTATTAAAGACAAAAATAGTAAATATCCAAAATATATTGGAATTCGATGGGATAGAATTCATGGGTGGAAACGTAAGATTCTAAAATTTGAGATAAAAAAACAAAAGAAAAAGATTCAAAAGCAGTATGATCTTTGGAACAAATATGCCGGTGTGGAGAATGTCTTATATATTCATTCAAGAATGGGTGGTTGGAACTGGAAAGAGTATGATGAGAAGAATGATATTCTAAATCAACCGTGGTATTTGGATAGAGTAGATGATTATTTTGATCCAACATATTGTGATTTCTACGCAAAGATAAAAGGAGAATAAAATGAGTGGTAAATCAATAGAAGATAAAATCGAAGAAGCAAATAGAGACAATCCGTTACTACAATTTCTTGGCAAAGAGAATGTTGAAGATATGAAAAAACGTATTGTTGATGTGATTGTAGAACAAGTCAGAGATGATATGCATGATTATCGTGAATATCTTATTAATCCGGATGATATTGTTGAGTGTCTTATGGATGATACGATTGGTCGAGTTCGTGATCGAGTGCAGGAAAAACTTGAGAAAGCTGTAATGGAAAGAGCAATGAAAAAGTTAGGACTTGATGTATCGGAGGTTGGTGAGTAAGTATGGGAATATTTAAAAATCATGTGTCACGAAATTTATTTTGTGGTATGCCAAATGATGAGTTACAGAAATGTTATAGAAGCCGACGGACAAGTTTAATTGCAGGAGAAACAATTGGTATTTGGAAAGATATGGTTGACCATTACAAAGAATTTGTGGATTGTAGTGAACATCCAAAAGCAGCCGAGGCACTCTGCGAAGCCCATATGAATGAAGAAATTGCTCATAGATTCTTCAAAATAATAAATATGAGTAATGATTTATGCGAATTATTTGGAGTTAAAAGAGATGGCAGAGAATAAACAATTAACAGATATCTATCTAATTTGTAAAGGTTGGTACAACAAGAAATTGTATGACGATGAAACACTTGGAATTATCTGACTTGATAGAACCGATATTCCGGAGGAGAGATAGCAATGAGATATGGACAAATTGATGATGATAGTCTAATAACTAATTATTTGGATGCTCATATTGAGACAGCAATTAAGCAAGAAAATCTGGATAAAATATTAGACATTATTGACAATTATATTGATTTGGCTGAAGAAGTAATAAATTTAGAACAATGAGGTAGTCATATGGAAAATCAGATAGTGGTTTTGGCAATAAGCATTTCTCTTATATATTTTATAGATGGACTAGCAGAAGCTATATCAAAGAAAAAAGATGCGGATTATAAATTCTGTTATGTCGCATGTCCTTTGTATATAACTTTGGTGTTGGTATATCTGACAGTAAGATATTTGAATTAATAGAATGTAGAAAAGAAAGAAACGGCAGTTTCAAGGTGATAAATTATGAAAATAATTAGTGTTGGAAATATACAAAAGAAATGCCAAAAATGTGGATGTCTTATGGAATATGATTTAAATGATATACGCAGGAAGAAAGTTTCTACAAAGACAGGCACATTTGGTAAGCGAGAGTATTGGAATATCGAATATATTATATGTCCTTGGTGCAATAAAGAAATTGAAATCGATGCACATTGTACAAGTAATTGGTAATTTGAGAAAGAGGTAGGATAAATGTTGGATGAAATTACGGTTAAAGATATAAAAAAGAAATTTGTAAAACCTGAATTTTGGGATTTCATTTTTGAGACGGCATACGGTATGACTGATTCGGAAGCACTGAACAAGGCAGCGGATAAGCATTATATAGCAACATTCGATACTGTTATGAACACAAATGTAGATGGGCTGATAGATTACATTAATATGCACATTCGTCATAAAGTTCCTATTACAAGAAAAGGTATAAATGATTTTGTTCTATACATGATCGATGCAATGAATAATGATGTTGAATTGACCGAAATGAAAGGTGTGCGTTTTCAGATGATAGTGTCTTATTTATATGATTTAGTTTTTGAATCTACTTGGCAATATTTTCGATAGGAGAATAAAACAGTGAAAAGAAAAAGAAGGACGCATTTAAGATTCAAGACATCAGCTTATCATAATAAAGATACCAATTATTTTCAGATTAAATTTGGAATATTACCATCGTTGTATTTTGATTATGAAAATGGTAAAGATAATGATCCGGAATATGGGTTGATGATAACTTTTCATTGGTTGTTATGGCAGTTATCGTTTTGGATAGATAAAGAGGTGATTGTATGAATTTACGGGAGAATCTTGAACAATTACGGAAGAATTCAGAGCAAATGTTATGGTCTGGATGTGGTAAATGCAGCAGAAGAAAATTTTACCAAACCGGATATGATGATGGGCTGAAAAAATCAGATGAAGAATTGCGAGAACTTAGAGAATATAAGAACAAGGTTGAAAAGTTTATTTCAGAGTATGACGGTAGTATTGTATTGCTTCATGGAGAAGTTGTTTTGACTTCGAATCAGTGTATTCAGAAATTAAAAGAGGAACTTGGGTATGAAGAAGAAAGATAAAATTAAAAAATTAGAAGAAGAATTGGAGTGGTATAGAAAAAATTATAAAAAAGTGTGTAGCACTGTATACGAGATTAGTGAAGCTCTTATGCCTGGATATTATATTACAGATAGTTGTAATGGGACTCAAGCGTGTGAGATTCTCTCCAAAAAGATAATTAAAGATTTTGCTCCAAAGAAAAAGATAAACTGGGGATGCTGGTTCCCAAAATGTATGAAGTGAAAATTACTGTGGAAATAAAAAATCAGATAGAAAAATTTTTACGAGTAAATAGAGGAAAATAAGCGAACGTTGCTTTCATGAAGAGAAATATATAAAACAAAAAGGAGATAAAAATATGATGAATAATTTATTAAATGGAATGTTTGGAAAAGTAGGAAGTGGAATGTGTAGACTGTCGATGAATGGGAATATTGCAGTTAAAACTTCTAATGGGTATAAAACTTATAACGTAAAAACTGGTAGACTTACAAATTGTAATAATTTTGTATTCGATCTTGGAGAGGAATTCTTCTTTGTTATTCCAACAAACAAAGTGTCTAAAGGAGATATTATTCTTGCAAATGATGGAACCGGAAGAAAGCCAAAATACGTTATGGAAGTAGAAGAAAATAAGATTACTGTTATCAATTATGAAGATTCTACAATCGAAACGATTCTTCCGGAAAGACATGTATTTATGGGGAATACATATTTCTATGGAAAAATTGTATCAATGTTTGGAAATGACGCTGTGAAAGGCAAGAAAGGTACAAATAATATTTTTAAATATATGATGCTTTCTCAGATGATGAAGTGCAACGACGGAAATACAACTGGTATGAGTGGTGTAAATAATGGTATGAGCGCAATGTTACCGTTTATGATGATGGGAGGTAATATGGGCGATATGTTTGATGGAATGTTTGATCTCGATATGAACGACGAAGATGAAGTAGAGAATACAGAAGAGGAGGACGTATAGTATGGGATGTGGTTCATGGACAAGCGATAGTTTTAAGAGTTATTCAAAATCAGTAGGAAGATCTGTTTCGAAGTCTGGGGTTATCGATTCAGCCTATAGTAATCAGGAGATGTTTAAAGCAAGAACAATTGATCCTGCTCTTAATCCCAAAAATGTAATTAGAGAGTGTTGTGACTCAGAAGAGCATCCAAATACATTGCCGGTTATTTTAGCTTTAGATGTAACTGGAAGTATGGGAGATGCAGCAGTTGAAGTTGCGAAAAAATTGAATATTATTATGATAAAATTATATGAAAAAATTTCAGATGTTGAATTTATGGTAATGGGAATTGGGGATTTAGCATATGATGATTGCCCAATTCAGGCATCTCAGTTTGAGTCAGATATTCGCATTGCTGAACAATTGGATAAAATTTACTTCGAATTTGGCGGAGGTGGGAATAGTTTTGAATCATATACGGCTGCATGGTATTTTGGTTCCCGTCACACAAAACTTGATTGTTTAAATCGTGGTAGAAAAGGAATTATTATCACAATGGGAGATGAACAACTTAATCCATACCTCCCATTAAAAGGTAGAAGAAGTGGTCTAATGGAAACAACTGGTGATAATCTTCAATCGGACGTAGAAACAAAAGACTTATATGATGAAGCTTCTCAGAAATTTAATATTTATCATTTAGAACCTCAATTAAATAATATTTTCAAAGAAACAATTGAGAAAAAAGATGTAATGTTTAAAATAGAATATTTTGATTTTGATGTAAGTCATGGTTATAGATGGGATAAGGAAGATGAGATCGAAAAGTCTTATAAGAAGTATCTTGACGATATTCATTTCAGAAAAGTAACTATGGATAGTATTGCAAATGAGATTGTGGATATTATCATCAATGAAGCGGAGAATAATATAACAGATACAGTTGTGACACCTTCTAACTCAGAAGGGATTACTTGGTAAGAT
>ERZ773131.992-NODE-992-length-22254-cov-6.883373_pt1 | contig 22254 bp, 20 predicted proteins | sample MGYA00511082_ERZ773131 | MGnify/ENA primary metagenome ERZ773131 (study PRJEB29015, sample SAMEA2737813) | human gut metagenome | biome: human gut; feature: human-associated habitat; material: faeces | place: China | collected 2012 ... | reverse complement strand
CGCGGATCCGGTTTTCCACAATCTTTCCACAGAGTTTTCCACAATTTCGCCGGTTTTCCACAGCGGCTTTCTTTCCCCTTGGCTTTCTTTGAGAGAAACAGCGTAAGATCTTCTGCGCAGTTGGTTCTTACTGCGCAGTAGAGTATGGTACTGTACGGTACGGTACGGTTGGGTACGGTGCCCCGTTACTTTGATGCTACATCACGCGTGACAAAACTGCCGACCGGCCGCCGACCGTTCGCTCCTGCGCCACCGGCGGCAGACACCGCAAACCGCTGCAGCTGCTGAAAATTTCAGCATGCAATTAATGTTATGTCAACCGATTTTCGTGCCCCGTGTCGAATCCTGTCAAATGCACGGCTGGATTCGACAAAACGAGCCCCGAAAAATTCTTAGCGCCTTCTACGCACGTTTTTTGCGCGAATGATGTGCCATTTTGCCGTCCGGTGCGCACAAAAAGGGCCGCCCTTTCGGGCGGCCCTTTGCCATGTCTGCGCCTGTTTTCCCACCCGCGTCACGCCGGGTTGACGTGCACGGTGCAGTGCTTGACGTCCGGATAGTCGCGTTCGAGCTCGTGGTGCACGGCCTCGGCGATGACGTGCGCGTCCCGCAGCGGCAGCGCGCCGTCGACCGCGATCTCGGCATCGACATACGTCCGGCTGCCGAACAGCCGCGTCTTGATATCGTCCACGCGCACGACGCCGGGGGTGCGCTGCATCGTCTCGCGCATGGCGGCAACGGTGTCCGGGTCGCACGCCCGGTCGACGAGCCGGTCGATGCTCTCGTGGAAGATGCCGTAGGCCACCTTGAAGATGAACAGGCAGATGACGATCGACGCGATGGGGTCGAGGATGGGCACGCCGAGCCGCGCGCCGAGCACGCCCGCAAAGCTGCCGATGGACGACAGCGCGTCGGACCGGTGGTGCCACGCCTCGGCCTTGAGCGACACGGAGCGGATGCGTTTGGCCGCCGCGATCGTGTACCAGTACAGCCCCTCCTTGACGGCGATGGACACGACCGCCGCGATGAGCGCGAGCACGCCGGGTGCGGCCAGCGTCTCGCCGCGGACGATCTTCATCACGCCGGCGTAGCCGATCGCCGCGCCGACCACCACGAGGATATTGCCCAGCAGGATGGACGCGATGCACTCGAGCTTTTCGTGCCCGTAGGGGTGGCTGGCGTCGGCCGCCTTGTGGGAAAAGACCGCGCCAATCATCACGATCAGCGAACCGAGAATGTCGGACGCCGAGTGCACGGCATCGGCCACTATGGCCGACGAGTGCGCCACGATGCCGGCGACGAGCTTGAACACCGTCAGAACCGCATTGGACACGATGCCGACGGTGGACACCTGCATGGTCACGCGCTTGGCGTCATCGGGTGTAGAGGTGCGTGCGCGCATAAATAAGACTCCTTTCGCACAAAAAAAGCGCCTGTGGGGCATATGAGTCCCACAGACGCGGTGATATCCTGTCTGCTGCGGCGCGGACGCCGCCCGGCCGTTTCGGCCTGTCATTAGGAGGAAGTATAGCACGTGCGCGGCCGGCCGTCAAGCAGAATTTGCGCGCATTTCACCGGCGCAGCCAGTGTACGCCGGCACGGTGGAGCTTGGCGCCGAGGATGAGCGCGATCTGCACCGGGACGCCGACAAAGAACACGGCCCAGATGTTATACTGCAGGTACTGAAAATAAAACGCCGTGATCGTGCTCCACACGAACAGCGACGCGAACACGCACTGCAGCGTCGTCTCGCCCTCCCAGTGGCGGGAGAAGAGAAACGCCACGGCGAACGACACCGGCACCGCCCACACGAACGCCATCCAGTACATCTTGCCGATGCTGAACTGCGAATACAAAAACACCACGACCGCGACGACCCACACCATCGTCACCCACATGGCGGCGATGAGCACCTTCGACATGAGGTAGGCATCGTGCTGCTTTTCGCCGCCGGACTCCGTCGCTGCGGCGTATGCGGCCGCCACGCCGCCGTCCGTCAGCAGATCGTCCACGCGCAGACCGTAGAGGTCGGCGATGGTCTTGAGCATCACGACGTCGGGCAGGGAATCGCCCCGCTCCCACTTGGACACGGCCTTGTCGGAGTAATTGAACTGCGCGGCAAACTCGGCCTGGGTCAGGTTTTCTTCTTTTCTCAGCTCGGCAAGGTTGGCGGCGAGCGCGCCTCTCACATCATCCATGCTATGAGTATACCACGCCGGGCGTTCGGCCGCAAGAGGCGTGTTTCACCTAAATCCTGTCATTCTCCCGCTGGTAGAATCGCCTTCTCCCAACGTTTCTACCGCTCGCGCGCGCGGAGGATGCATTTAAAAAGTCCTTGCCGTATAATGAAGCCATGAAGAAATGTGATTTTCCTGACGATGTGCACGTCAGGCATCACCTGCAAGGGAGATCGATATTCATGAGCAAACAGACCTTCCATCTGCCGACCTGGCGGCGCAAGCCGACGGCGGACGAGGCCGCGCCGGACATCGCCGACAGCGAGCTGGTGCCCTCGGAGAGCGCCGCGCGCCCGACACGCCGCAAGCACGGCAAGCGCACCTATGTCATCGGCGGCGCGCTGCTGAAGTAAGGGAGGCAAGATTTACAATGAAAGCAATCGTTTGTGTAAAGCAGGTTCCTGATACCTCCGGTAAGGTGGCTGTCAAGGCGGATGGTACTCTGGACCGTGCCTCTATGGCAACCATCACCAACCCCGATGACCTGAACGCTCTGGAGGCCGCTCTGAAGCTGAAGGACGAGACCGGCTGCGAAGTCGTCGTCGTCACCATGGGTCCCCCGCCGGCCGAGGGCATGCTCCGTGAGCTGCTGGCCCGCGGTGCTGATAAGGCTGTTCTGGTCTCTGGCCGTGAGTTCGGTGGTTCTGATACCTTCGCGACCAGCCAGATCCTCGCTGCTGCTGTCAATAAGATCGGTGTCGGCCCCGAGGACGTCGTGTTCTGCGGCCGTCAGGCAATCGACGGTGATACCGCACAGGTCGGTCCTCAGATCGCTGAGAAGCTGCACCTGCCCCAGATCACCTACGCCGCCGATGTGAAGAAGGAAGGTGACACCCTGACCGTCAAGCGCATGCTCGAGGACGGCTACATGACCATCAAGGCTCAGACTCCGTGCCTGATCACCTGCATCAAGGAGCTCAATACCCCGCGTTACATGAGCGTCTCCGGTGTGTTTGAGTGCTACTCCAAGCCCATGACCGTTCTGGACTACAACGCCCTGAAGGATCACCCCCTCATCGATGCTACCACCATCGGCCTCAAGGGCTCCCCGACCAACATCCTGACCTCCTTCACGCCTCCCCAGAAGGGCGCCGGTCAGATGCTCGAGGGCAACGACATGGCTACCTGCGAGAAGCTCGCCGGCATCCTGCTCGAAAAACACATCATTTAAGGAAAGGAGATCAATACGATGCGTAACGAAGTGAAACTTGCTAATCCCAACTATGACTCCTCCAAGATCGAAGAGTTCAAGAACGTATGGGTCTTCTGCGAACAGCGTCAGGGCCAGATGATGTCCACCTCCTATGAGCTGATCTCCGAAGGCCGCAAGCTGGCGGACGAGCTGGGCGTGAAGCTCTGCGGTCTGCTGGTCGGCGACAATGTCGGCGATCTCGCCGAGAGCATTGGCGGCTACGGCGCTGATGAGGTCATCGTCTGCGACCACCCCCTGCTCAAGAACTACACCACCGACGCTTATTCCAAGGTCATCTGCGACGTCATCTCCGAGATGAAGCCTGAGGCCTTCCTCATCGGCGCGACCAACATCGGCCGTGACCTCGGCCCCCGCTGCGCAGCCCGTCTGCACACCGGTCTCTGCGCCGACTGCACCCACCTCGACGTTGACATGCCCATCTACAAGGACTTCCTGCGCGGCGCTTCCACGCTGCCCGAGGCCAAGATCGACGGCATGGCCACCGCGAAGGTCATGGGTAAGGACCACGATGTCTCTCGCGACCTGAAGATGACCCGTCCCGCGTTCGGCGGCAACCTGATGGCTACCATCATCTGCCCGCGCTTCCGTCCCTCCATGGCGACGGTCCGTCCCGGCGTTATGAAGAAGGCTGCTTACGACGAGGCGAAGGCCAAGGCCGTTAAGGTCACCAAGTACGACGTCAAGCTCGACGCCGCCGATCTCCAGACCGAGGTCGTCGAGGTCGTCAAGGCTGCCAAGAAGCTCGTCGACCTGATCGGCGCTGACTACATCGTCTCCGTCGGCCGTGGTATCTCCAAGGACGTCGAGGGCGGCATCAAGCTCGCTCACGAGCTCGCCGATGTGCTCGGCGGCGTTGTTGGCGGCTCCCGTGTTGCCATCGACTCCGGCTGGCTCACTGCCGACCATCAGGTCGGTCAGACCGGTAAGACCGTCCACCCGAAGGTCTACGTTGCTCTCGGTATCTCCGGCTCCATTCAGCACAAGGCCGGTATGAGCGAGTCCGAGTGCATCATCGCGGTCAACAAGAACGACACCGCGCCGATCTTCGAGATCGCCGACTACGGTATCTGCGGCGACCTGTTCAAGGTCACCCCGATGCTGATCGAGGCCTTCAAGGCCGCGAAGGCGAGCAAGTAAAATACTCAAAAAAAGAGGACACCGTAAGGTGTCCTCTTTTTTTGCTTTTTACACCCGCTGCGCGCAGAAATTGCTTGCCGCAGGCAAGCAATTTCCACACTTGCGGGCGAGAAGTATTTTTCTGACGCACATGTCGTCAGAAAAATGATTATAATTATTTCGCGCCTATAGGCGCGAAACTTTGCGAAGCTTTTTGCCGAGTTAGTGTCTGCGACACGTGTTTTGACAAAATTTACGTCTGGTTTCTTGTTGCTTCGTGCGCATACTATTGCTTGGGTATCGCGGGAGATGAACGTAAGGAGAAATGCAGCAATGAAGCAGACCCTTGCCATGCTTTTTGTGACGGCGCTGCTGCTCTTCTCGCTCGCGGGCTGCGGGGAGAAGAAGGACAGCAACACCGCCAACGGCCCGTCGACCGGTACGACCGACAACGGCGCGGCGGACAGCGGCAAAAAAAAGGATAACATGCCGGGCGACGACATGAGCGGCGAAAACAAAAAAGACGACAGCGTGACCGGCGACGGCATGATGGGCGACGACATGGACGGCAACGGAGAGAATACGACGCGCAGCGTCGACCGCCGCAATGCCGCCGCGAGCGCCAGCGACCGCAGCCGCTACTTTGGCAGCGACAAGGCCATCACGCACGAAAACGGCAACCTCTACGGCAAGACCTATCTGAACCCCGAGACGGAAAAGAGCGCGAACGCGCAGCTGCGCAGCAACGGCCGCAGTTTGACAGGCACAAATATCAATGGAATCTCGAACGATGTGCGTTACCGGCAGATGCTGTCGAACGGCCGCGTGCACGACACGGACGGCTTTTTGTTCGACGGCGAAAATACGCACTACAACACCTTAAAGTGAAGAAAGCGGGAGCGGCATGCTCCCGCTTAGCTTTTGCCGTATTGACGAACCGCATTCACCTGGATATAATGAAATACAACAGAAAGGAAGTGCCGCCCTATGGATCGTGAGCTCCGCGTTGTTCTCTCCGCCCGTGTGTTTTCCGACCAGAAATGCTTTGGCCCCGGCGTGTCCCAGCTTTTGAAGCGCGTAGACGAGCTGCATTCGCTGCGCGCGGCGGCGCTGTCGATGTCCATGGCCTATTCCAAGGCGTGGACGGTCGTCCGCAATGCCGAGGACGGGCTGGGCTTCCATCTTTTGACCTCCACGGCGGGCGGCAAGCACGGCGGCGGCGCGGTACTGACGGACGAGGCGCGGCAGATGCTCACCGCCTACGATGAATACTGCGAGAAGCTGCGCGCCTACGGCGAGAAGCTCTTTGAAGAGACCTTTGCCTTTTACGATGACATTCCCAAGCAGGAAGTGCATAAAAAGGAGGAACGATATGCTCGGTAAGCTTTGCGTCTGCGGACACGAAATGAAGCCTCAGGGGAAGCAGACGCTCGAGATGAACGGCTCAAGCCTCGGTTCGAATCTCTGGACCGATCATGTCGAGGTGGATATGTACATCTGCTCGTGGTGCGGCCGCATGGCATTCTTTGAGCCGGAGGACGTGCGCGAAAAGCGCTTTCGGGATGCCTGCGAGGAAATGACGATGGACGAGTTGCGTGCGATCGTTTACGATGCCAATCCGGATATGCTGCGCGCTGTTGCGCGCGAGCGCATTGAAGAGCTGGAGTCGATCGAGCGTTACAAGGCGGAGCAGAAGCAAAAAGAGGAGGGAAGGCGTGCAAAGCGCAAAAAACTCTTTTCGGGCATTCTTGGCAGAGACGAGGACGACGGCAAGCCGCCCAAAAACCGCCCGCCGGAGTTTTGATGAATTTATTGTAAAAGTGCGCACGCTGTGCGCACTTTTTGCTTGACAAACGCGCGCGGCGGGTGTACACTCCCATCATCAAAATGGCACGGATAGGGAAGAAACCGATATTTCCCCGCGCAGAGAGGGATGCATTTGCTGCGAGCATCCTGCGGAAGAGACCGGCAGTACCACCCTTGAGCCGCCCGCGAAACAAGCGGGACGGGATCGCCCGTTACAGCGGACACAAGCGGCGCAAAATGCGCAAGCAGGGTGGAACCGTGGAGTATTTGAATGCTTCACCCCTGATAGACATCGGGGGTGGAGCTTTTTTGCACCCTCAAATGAAAATGGAGGTAAATAACATGTCTGAAGAAGTCAAGATCAGCGAAGAGAACCAGTTCTCGTTTGAAAATCCCGAGTACCGCAAGACCTATTGGCACACCTGCTCCCATGTGCTGGCGCAGGCCGTCAAGCGCCTCTGGCCCGAGGTGAAGCTCGCCATCGGCCCGAGCATCGACAACGGTTTCTACTACGATATGCTCGCCCCGTTCTCCTTCACGCCGGAGAATTTGGCTGAGATCGAAGCCGAAATGCGCAAGATCTGCAAGGAAAAGCTCAAGCTCGAGCGCTTTGAGCTCCCGCGCGCCGAGGCCATCAAGTTTATGGAAGAAAAGGAAGAGCCGTTCAAGGTCGAGCTCATCAACGACCTGCCTGAGGATGCCGTCATCAGCTTCTACAAGCAGGGCGAGTTCACCGACCTCTGCGCCGGTCCGCACCTCGACTCCACCGGCCGCATCAAGGGCAACGGCATCAAGCTGACCGCCTGCAACGCCGCCTACTGGCGCGGCGACTCGAACCGCGAGGTGCTCCAGCGCATCTACGGCGTCGCTTTCCCGAAGAAGGAAGAGCTGGACGCCTACCTCAAAGAGCGCGAGGAGGCCGTCAAGCGCGACCACAACAAGCTCGGCCGCGAGCTCGAATACTTCACCACCGTCGACTGCATCGGTCAGGGCCTTCCGGTGCTGCTGCCCAAGGGCGCGCGCGTCGTGCAGGTGCTCCAGCGCTGGGTCGAGGATACCGAGCAGAAGCGCGGCTATCTTCTCACCAAGACCCCGCTCATGGCCAAGCGCGACCTTTACAAGATCTCCGGCCACTGGGATCACTATCTCGACGGCATGTTCATCCTCGGCGACCCGTATGACGAGACGAAGGAGTGCTTCGCCCTGCGCCCGATGACCTGCCCGTTCCAGTATCAGGTCTACCTGAACCGCCAGCGCTCCTACCGCGACCTGCCGATGCGCCTGGGCGAGACCTCGACGCTCTTCCGCAACGAGGATTCCGGCGAGATGCACGGCCTCATCCGCGTGCGTCAGTTCACGATCTCCGAAGGCCACCTCGTCCTGCGTCCCGACCAGCTCGAAGAGGAGTTCAAGGGCTGCCTCGACCTTGCCAAGTACTGCCTCGGCACCGTCGGCCTTCTTGACAAGTGCACGTTCCGCTTCTCCCAGTGGGATCCCGCGAACCCGAACAACAAGTACGAGGGCACGAAGGAGCAGTGGGATCACGCCCAGAGCGTGATGGAGCGCATCCTCAAGGACCTCGACGTCGACTACACCGTCGGCATCGACGAGGCTGCATTCTACGGCCCGAAGCTCGACATCCAGTATAAGAACGTCTACGGCAAGGAAGACACCCTCGTCACCATCCAGATCGACATGTTGCTCGCCGAGCGCTTCGGCATGTACTACATCGACGAAAACGGCGAGAAGAAGCTGCCGTACATCATCCACCGCACGTCTCTCGGCTGCTATGAGCGCACGCTCGCCTACCTCATCGAGGAGTATGCCGGTGCGCTGCCGACGTGGATGGCGCCCGAGCAGGTGCGCTTCCTGCCCGTCACCGATCGCGCCGCCGACTACTGCGCCGAGCAGGCCAAGAAGCTCGAAGACATGGGCTTCCGCGTCGAGGTCGACTACCGCAACGAGAAGATCGGCCGCAAGATCCGCGACGCGCAGATGGAGAAGGTCCCCTACATGGTGGTCGTCGGCGACCGCGACATGGAGAACGGCACCGTTTCCCCGCGCCACCGCGCGGACGGCGACCTCGGCGCGATGAGCATGGACGAGTTCTCCGCGCTTCTCAAGCAGGTCGTGGACAACAAGGAAAAGAAATAATAGCATACTGATTTTGCATAATTAGCATTTGAGGCTTTCATAGAATCAGGGCGGCGCTTTGCCGCCCTGATTCTTTATACCTAAAGAAAAATTTGAAACCTGATAAATGTTTAACGAAATAATCGGTCGAATGATGACGGAATTCAACGATAATTTGGCGAAATATCCAAAAAAGTAAAAACGTCTTGCAATAGACCTGTCATTCGGTTATAATGAGATTGCCTGAAAGAGGCAAGTAAATTTCGGAATTCAACGCTTCTCCAACGTAGGTGCTCCGAAGCGCCCCCACGCGGCGGAGCATGTGCCGGTGAAGCGGTGAATGCCGGAAGAATCAAAAAGGAGATTGCGTATGAAAAAGTTTTTAGCTCTGATCCTCTCTCTCGCGATGGTCTTCGCGCTGGTCGCCTGCGGCGATGAGAAGACGGACGACAGCCAGAACAACGACGGCGACCCCAGCTCCGATTCCCCCGTCGCGATCACTCTGGCGACCGGCGGTACCTCCGGTACCTACTATGCTGTCGGCGGCGTTCTCAAGACCGTCCTCGACTCCAAGCTGACCCTTTCCAAGCTCTCTGTTGAGTCCACCGGCGCTTCCGTCGCGAACGTCAACATGATCACCGACGGAGATGCTCAGATGGCCATTCTCCAGTCCGACGTTATCAACTACGCGCACGAGGGCACCAACTCCTTCGACGGCGCTCCCGAGACCAACGCTCTTTGGGTCGCCGGTATCTACAACGAGACCGTTCAGATCCTTGCCAAGCCCGGCATCAACTCCGTTGCCGACCTCAAGGGCAAGACCGTCTGCGTCGGTGACGTTGGTTCCGGTACCGAGATCAACGCCTGGCAGGTGCTCGGCGCTGCGGGTCTTACCAAGGACGACGTCAAAGCGGTGAACGGCTCCTTCCAGGATGGCGTTGACCAGCTCAAGGACGGCAAGATCGACGCCGCCTTCACTGTCGCCGGTGCTCCCACGACCGCTATCGTCGACTATGCCACCACCAACACCCTCAACCTCGTCTCCCTGAGCGACGATGAGCTCGCCGCCATCCAGGAGGCATATCCGTTCCTGATCCGTGACGACCTGGCTGCCGGCACCTACACCGGTCAGGATGCCGACGTCACCTGCGTCGCTATCCAGGCTACTCTCGTTGCTTCCGAAGAGCTGAGCGAAGATGTCGTTTATGAGTTCGTCAAGGCCATGTTCGACAACAAGGACGCTCTGACCGAAGGCCACGCCAAGTTCGGCTTCCTCGATCCCGAGGCTGCCTCCGCTGGTGCTACCGTCACCATGCATCCCGGTGCTGAGAAGTACTACAAGGAAATCGGCGTCCTGTAAGCAGGATCGCTACCGTGTATTGACGTGAATTCTCATCTGCGGAAATACATAATTGCGGCCGCTGCAATAATAACGATTATTGCAGCGGCCGCCGTGCTTCTTCCTCGCTCCGGCTACTATCTGACCCTGCGCAACCGCGACACCGGCGAGGTCTACGCCCGGTACAAAATGGGCGAGGGAGACCGCTTTTCCGTGACCTTTATCCATTCCGTGAACAAATACCCCCTGACCGATACCTACGAGATCGAAAACAAAACGATCTATGTGGAGGAGACGACCTATTGCTCCTTTGGCGCAGGCGTGCAGACGGAGCTCAACCCCGGCGAAACGCTTGACGAGGTCTATGTGGACCGTCCCGATTACAAGGGCTGGGCAATGGTCATCCGAAACATCCATCAGGACAGGACAAACGTCGGCTACATTGTCGGTACGGTCTCTGACCATGTACTCAATGTAAACGGCGAGGATGTCAGTCTGCGTGATTTGTGTGGAAAAAACGCGCCTGTGCGTTTTAATTACGAATTCTGGCTCGTCTGAGCGCACGGACGCTCTCAAATAGAATTAGGAGGAAATTGCATCATGGCTGAAAACGAAAAGCTCAACAATGTTGCAGTCGACAACGACGTCGGCACCATGGAAGACGTCGATGCGATCATGAAAAAGTACGACCGTGAGTCGAACACGCGCGTCTGGGAGGGGACTCCCCGCAAGATCCTGCGTGTCCTTACGGCACTGTTCGGCATTTTCCTGATCGTGATGAACATGTGGATCAAGATGGACGAGCGTGCGCGCCGTCCGCTCTTCCTCGGCCTGGTCATCATTCTCGTGTTTATCTACTACCCCATCAAGAAGGGCTCTCAGAAGGTCAACTACATGCCTTGGTACGATATCGTCATGGCGGCAGTCGGCGCGTTCTGCTTCTTCTTCTACCCCTTAAACCTTGAAAAAATCGTTACCGCCGGTACGCGAATCCAGAAGGTTTTCGTCGTGCAGATCGGCAGCATTTCCATTCCCCTTCTGATCGTATTTGCAATCATCGGCACTTTGATCCTCGTCGAGTGCTGCCGCCGCGTGGTCGGTATGCCGATCATCTGCGTAGCGGCGGTGTTCGTGCTCTACGCCTTCTTAGGCGCGGGCAAGGACTTAAAGACCGTTATGTATAACCTCTTCTACACCACGACCGGTATCCTCGGCACCCCGATCGGCGTCTGCTCGACCTACATCGCGCTGTTCGTCATCTTCGGCGCCTTCCTTGAGGCCACGGGTGTTGCAAACTTCTTCATCGACTGCGCGAACGCGCTGGTCGGCTGGGCTTCCGGCGGTCCTGCAAAGGTCGCGGTCGTTTCCTCTGCCCTCTGCGGCATGGTCTCCGGTTCCTCCGTCGGTAACACCGTTACTACCGGTTCCGTCACCATCCCGATGATGAAGAAGACCGGTTATCCCCCGGAGTTTGCCGGCGCGGTCGAGGCTGCGTCCTCCACCGGCGGTCAGATCATGCCCCCGATCATGGGCGCTGCGGCGTTCCTGATGGCGGAAATGGTCGGCGTTCCCTATGCTGATATCATCGTGCGTGCAATCCTGCCCGCATTCCTGTACTTCCTCGGCATCTTCCTCGGCGTGCACTTCAAGGCCAAGAAGCTCGGCCTCAAGGGCCTGCCCCGCGAAGAGCTCCCCAAGTGGAAGATCCTGCTCCCGCAGATCTACCTCATCCTCCCGCTGGTCGTTCTGGTCTACATGATCATGATCGGCTTCACGATGGCCACCGCCGCCGTGTACGCGACCCTTTACTGCGTGGTCGTCGCCATGATCAGCCGTGAAGAGGGCAAGAAGAAGCTCGTCATGGCCATCCCCCTGATCCCGCTTCTGTTCATGACCCTCATGAGCCGCAGCTTCGAGCCGGGCACCTTCATGGGCGAGAACGGCAGCACGCTCTGCCTTGCCATCGCCTTCGCGCTGCTGGTTATCAACTACGCCATCAGCAAGCCCAACGTCAAGAGCCTGCCCACCATCATCGACGCGTTTGAAAACGGCGGCAAGAACTGCCTGAGCGTCGGTATCGCCTGCGGTATGGCTGGTATCATCGCCGGCGTCGTCACCATGACCGGTCTCGGCCAGGTGCTCATCGGCGCGATCGTCGGTCTGTCCAACGGTCACCTGATCATCGCTCTCGTGCTGACGATGCTCTGCTGCATCGTGCTCGGCATGGGCGTTCCCACCACCGCGAACTACATCATCATGGCCACCACCTGCGCGCCGATCCTTGCCTCCGGCATGGGTCTCGACCTGATGGCTGCCCACATGTTCTGCTTCTACTTCGGTATCGTCGCAGACATCACCCCGCCCGTTGCGCTGGCTGCCTACGCCGGTTCCGCCATCGCCAAGGCTCCCCCGATGAAGACCGCCTGGAACGCGACCCGTCTCGCAATCGCGGCGTTCATCATCCCCTACATCTTTGCTTACAATAACGCCCTGATCTTCGTTGGCAACGACGTCAAGTTCCTGAGCGTTGCCTCCATCGTCATCTCCGCGACCCTCGGTATGGCGTCTATCGCCTCCGGCCTGATGGGCTACCTGATCCGCGACATGAAGGCGATCAGCCGCGTCGCGCTGGTCATCGGCGGCCTGCTGATGGTCATCCCCGGCACGGTCACTGACCTTGCGGGTCTTGCGGTGCTGGTCGCCGTCCTCGTTCTCCAGCGTATCGAGAACAAGAAGGACAAGGCGGCTGCGTCCGTGTAACGCAAAGCATCCTGCTAATGAAAAAGAGACCGCTTCGGCGGTCTCTTTTTTTGCATGTGCGCCGCTTTTCAAGCATAGACTGAAAACGACGGGAGGTTTTGCACATGCCCAGAATTTATTTGAGTCCCTCCACGCAGGATTGGAACCCGTATGTCGACGGCAGTGGCAGCGAGGAATACTGGATGAATCTGCTGGCCGACACGCTCGAGCCGTACCTTTACGCAAACACCATCTCCTTTGTGCGCAACACGCCGGAGATGACCGCGGCCTCGTCCATCGCGCAGGCGAACAGCCTTGGCGGCTTTGACTTTTACCTTGCCCTGCACTCCAACGCCTCGGGGGAGGGGCAGGCGGGGAAGAACCGCGGCATCATCGTCTTTTACTATCCCACGAGCAGCGACGGAAAGCGTGCTGCCGAGCTCTTCGCCGCGCAGCTGCGCATGGTCTACCCGCTGCCTGCAAAGGTGACGACGCAGGCGACCACAACGCTCGGCGAGGTGCGGCGGCCCAGATACCCCGCGAATCTCATCGAGCTCGGCTATCACGACAATTACGACGATGCGCGCTGGATCGAAAATAACCTCGACGCCGCGGCGCAGGCCATCGCGCGGGGACTGACGGAGTATTTCGGCCTGCCGTTCATTTACCCGCAGCTCGTGCGCACCGGCGTCGTCACGACGGAGGGATCAGCCCTGCGCCTGCGAAACTACCCGGGCATCGACGGGGAAACAGTCGGCAGCATCCCGAACGGCGAGAGCGTGCAGGTCTACGGGAGCTATCAGGGCTGGTACTCCGTGGGCTACGACGGCCAGCTCGGCTACGCGGCGCAGGCCTACATCGCGGTGTGATCTTCGCCCGTTTCCGATATTTTCCGGGCGCGACTTTTCCTTGACAGCTGGTTATAAAAAGTTTACAATGTTTTTTGGATTTATGGAGGGGAGAGAAGGGGAATCTCCCATTTATGATTCAAAAACCCAACGATAGATCAATCGCATCGATCAAAAAAAGCACACAGGAGGAATCGTATGATTAGCTATCTCTACGCTGCGCTTATCGCGGTGGGGACGCTCGTCATTGGCATTCTTCTTGGTATTTGGATTCGCAAGAGAGCCGCTAAACGCGCCGAGGAGAAGATCTCCAACGCCGATGAAGAGGCGCTTCGTATTGTCAACGAAGCGATCAAGAGCGCTGAAAACAAGAAACGCGAAGTTATGTTGGAGGCAAAGGAAGATATCCTGCGCTCCAGAAACGAATACGAGAAGGAAGTCAAGGAACGCCGCGCCGAGCAGCAGAAGCAGGAGCGCCGGCTCCAGCAGAAGGAGGAGAACCTCGACCGCAAGACCGACGCGCTGGAAAAGCGCGAGGAGGCCCTCAACCAGAAGCATGCCGCTCTGGACAAGGAAAACGAAGAAATCAAGATCATCAAGCGCAGCCAGACCGAAATGCTTGAGCGTATTTCCGGTTTTACTGCCGAAGACGCCAAGAAGTACCTGATCGAGCAGGTCGAGAGCGAAGTGACGCACGAGACCGCGCTCAAGATCAAGGAGCTGGAGCAGCGCGCCAAGGACGAGGCCGATTCCCGCGCCCGCGAGATCGTCGCCTCTGCCATCCAGCGCTGCGCTGCCGACCATGTTGCCGAGATCACCGTCAGTGTGGTGCCCCTGCCCAATGACGAGATGAAAGGCCGCATCATCGGCCGCGAAGGCCGCAACATCCGCACGATCGAAACGCTCACGGGCGTCGACCTCATCATCGACGACACGCCCGAGGCGATCACCGTCTCGTGCTTCGAGCCCGTGCGCCGCGAAGTTGCGCGCCTGGCGCTCGAAAAGCTCATCGCCGACGGCCGCATCCATCCCACGCACATTGAAGAGATGGTCAACAAGGCCCGCCGCGAGGTGGACGCCATCATCAAGTCTGAGGGTGAGCGCGCCGTGCTGGAGACCGGCATCCGCGGCCTGCACCCCGAGCTTGTGAAGATGCTCGGCCGCCTGCACTACCGCACGAGCTACGGCCAGAACGTTCTGCAGCACTCCATCGAGGTCTCGCACCTTGCGGGCATGATGGCCGCCGAGCTGGGCGCGGATGTTTACGCCGCCAAGCGCGCAGGCCTGCTGCACGATATCGGCAAGGCCGTCGACCACGAGATGGAGGGTACGCACGTCGCCCTCGGCGTCGAATTTTTGCGCAAGTACCACGAAAAGGACGACATCATCCATGCCGTGCAGGCGCACCACAACGACGTGGAGCCGCAGACCATCGTTGCCTGCCTCGTGCAGGCGGCGGATGCGATCTCTGCCGCCCGTCCCGGCGCCCGCCGCGAGAATCTGGAGAACTACATCAAGCGTCTCGAGCAGCTTGAGGAGATCACCGGCAGCTATCCCGGCGTCGACAAGGCCTATGCCATTCAGGCCGGCCGCGAGGTGCGCGTGATGGTCAAGCCCGACCAGGTCAGCGAGGACCAGATGGTCATTCTGGCGCGTGAGCTTGCCAAAAAGATCGAGGAAGAGATGGAATATCCCGGCCAGATCAAGGTGCACGTCCTGCGCGAGACGACCGCCATCGAATACGCGAAATAAGAAAAAGGCTCCGCTTTTGCGGGGCCTTTTTTCATGCCTTTCTTGCGTTTTGTCCCGCGCCTTGCTATACTGGGGAAAACGCAAAGCGGAGGAACGCCATGCTCTACAATATTCTGGCCATCGGCGATGTGGTGGGCGGCTGCGGCGTCAGCTGCCTCGAGCACCATCTGCGCGCCGTGAAAAAACTCAAGAACATCCACTTCACCGTGGTCAACGGCGAGAATGCCGCGATGGTCGGCCTGACGCCGAACGACGCCGAGCGCATCTTCTCCGCGGGAGCGGACGTCATCACGCTTGGCAACCACACATTCGGCAAGATGCAGATCACCGAATACCTCGACGACTGCCCGTATATTCTGCGGCCGCACAATCTCGGCGCGCGCGTGCCGGGGAGGGGCTACGGCGTTTTCGACTGCGGGCGCGCCCGCATCGCGGTGATGAACCTCATCGGCCGCTGCGACCTCGCGTTCCATGCGGACAATCCGTTCAAAACGGCGGACGAGCTGCTCAAAAGCGGCGAAAAGCCGACGTTCACGCTGCTTGACTTCCACGCCGAGGCGACGAGCGAAAAGCTCGCCATGGCCTATTACCTCGATGGCCGCGTCAGCGCCATCTGGGGCACGCACACCCACGTGCCGACGGCGGACGAAGAGGTCTTCCCCAAGGGGACGGGCTACCTCACGGACCTCGGCATGACGGGGGCAGTGCGCAGCGTGCTCGGTATCAAGCCCGAGCAGTCGGTCGAGACGTTTCTCGGCGGTCTTCCGGGCCGCTACCGCGAGCCGGAGAAGAGCGCCGGCAAGATACAGGGAGCGATTTTTACATTGGATGACGCGACGGGGCTCTGCGTGAGCGTCGAGCGCGTCGATGTGCGCTGAGAAAGCGCGAGATAGAAAGGAACAACGCAAATGTCCATCGAAAAAGTGAGAGCCTATTTTGAACATTTCGGCATCGCCGACCGCATCCGCGAGTTCGACGTGTCGAGCGCGACGGTCGAGCTGGCCGCCGTCGCCGTCGGCGTGGAGGGCGCGCGCATCGCGAAGTCCATGAGCTTCAAGCTCGCGGACGATGCGCCCATCATCATCGTGACGGCGGGGGACAGGAAGATCGACAACGCCAAGTACAAGGCGTATTTCCACGTGAAAGCAAAGATGCTGACCTTTGATGAGGCCTGCGCATTCACCGGCCACGCGCCGGGCGGCGTGTGCTCGTTTGCACTGCCGGAGAATGTGAAGACCTATCTCGATGTGTCGCTCAAACGCTTCGACACGGTTTTCCCCGCGGCGGGCAGCGCGAACAGCGCCATCGAGATGACCTGCGACGAGCTTGAGAAGTATTCCTCAAACTTTGTCGCCTGGGTCGACGTGTGCAAGGAGAAAGCGCCCGCCCCGCAGGCATGAGAGGAGAGAACACATGAGCGTGAAGATCGTCCACGCGGCGGACTTCCATTTGGACAGCGCGTTCGGCGCGCTGAGCGCCGAGCAGGCGCGCCAGCGCCGCCGCGAGAGCCGCGAGCTGCTGACGAGACTATCGAATTACGTGAATCAGAACGGCGTCGATCTCGTGCTGCTCGCGGGCGACCTGTTCGACAGCGACACGACCTATCGCGAGACGCTGGAAGCGCTCTCTGAGGCGCTGGGCGCAATGCAGGCGCGAGTGTTCATCGCCCCCGGCAACCACGACCCGTACAGCGCGAAGTCGCCCTACGCGACGCTTTCCTGGCCGGAGAACGTGCACGTCTTCACGTCGAAGACGGTCGAGCGCGTGGAGCTTTCGGAGCTTCAGTGCGCCGTGTACGGAGCGGCGTTTACCGCGCCGGTGCAGGATGAGAGCCTGCTTGCGGGCTTCCGCGCACCGGAGGACGATTTCATCCATCTGATGGTGCTGCACGGTGATATCTCCGCCGCGGAATCGCGCTACGATCCCCTCACGAAAGGGCAGATCAAGGAGAGCGGGATCGACTATCTTGCGCTCGGCCACACACACCAGTTCGGCGGTTTCCTGCGCGAAGGGCAGACGACCTACGCCTACTCCGGCTGCCCGGAGGGCCGCGGTTTCGACGAGCTGGGCGAAAAGGGCATCCTTACGGGCACAGTGGAGCGCGGAAAGGCCGAACTTTCGTTTGTGCCGTTCGCGCGCAGACGGTATGAGGTCCTGAACGTCGATGTGACGGGAAGATCGGCGGAGGAAGCGCTGCGCGCGGCCCTGCCGGATGCGACTGTGCGTGATATTTACCGCATTATTTTCACCGGAGAGACGGATGAGCGCGGGCTTGATCTCAAGTCGATCGAAGAGCAGTTTGCGCCCGACTTCTTCCACTTGGAGCTGCGCGATGAGACGCGCATTGGCGAGAACGTCTGGGCGCGAGCGCAGGAGGATTCGCTGCGCGGCCTGTTCCTGCGTGAGCTGCGCACGAAATTCGATGTTGCATCCTCGGACGACGAGCGCGCGAAGATCAGCCTCGCCGCGCGCTTCGGCCTTGCCGCGCTCGACGGGCGCGATTTGTGAGGAGGAGAACTATGTCGATCTGGTACAGCCGGCGGAAAAAGGAAGAAAAATCCCTGCGCCTCGCGGCGGCGGGGAAGTCCGCATTCTGCTTTGCAGAGCTCCATTACGATGCGCGCAGCCTGCTGCGTGCTGCGGGTATTGCGGTGGAACAGGCATTCCGCTTATATCGCAAAATTGACCGCAAAAAATGAGGAAACGACGGGAAAAGGCCGAAAGGAAGCCCCTTTCGGCCTTTTTTGAGAGGATATTAAGTAAGAATTAAGAAACAATCGCTGTTTTTGTTTGAAAACGGCTGATACAATGACCAACATGAGGTGAGAAAATGTACAACATTCTGATTTGTGACGACGAACAGGACATTGTCAACGCGCTCAAGATCTATCTTTCCGGCGGGGACTACTGCCTGTTTGAGGCGAGCAACGGGCGCGAGGCGCTGGAGGTCGTGGAGAAGAACGACATCCATCTGATCCTGATGGACATCATGATGCCCCAGCTCGACGGCATCGCCGCGACGGCGAAGCTGCGCGAAAAGAGCAACGTGCCCATCATCCTGCTCACGGCCAAGAGCGAGAGCAGCGACAAGGTCCTGGGCCTGAACATCGGCGCGGACGATTACATCACCAAGCCCTTTGACCCCGTGGAGGTGCTGGCGCGCGTGCGCTCTCAGCTGCGGCGCTACACGCAGCTTGGGGCAAAGAAGGTGGAGGAGCAGGCGAACGTCTACACCGTCGGCCCCATCGTGCTCGACGAGGAGAAAAAAAGCGTGACGGTCGACGGCGACGAGGTCGCGCTCACGCCCATCGAGTTCAACATCCTGCGCCTTTTGATGAAGAACCCCGGGCGCATCTACTCCTCCGCGCAGATCTATGAGCTGGTGTGGAAGGAGGATTCGCTGGGGGCGGAGACGTCGGTGAGCGTGCACATCCGCCACCTGCGGCAAAAATTAGAGATCAACCCCTCCGAGCCGCGCTACCTGAAGGTCGTGTGGGGGCTGGGGTATAAAATGGAGGACAAGAAATGAAGGCTGCGTGGATACGCAATTTCTGGACAAAGACGGTCGCTTTTTTGCTGGCGGCGGCGCTCGTGCCGATCATCCTCACCTATGCTGTGGGGCTTGTCTACTCCTACGGCGGTATGGGTCGGGACTTTTACACGAGCGACCTCTGCCTGTATGCGGTCGGCAAAAAGACGTGGGAGATCTGCGACGACTATATTGCCATGGAAGGCGGAAACTATGATTTCGACAAGATCTACTCCAAGGGAGACAGCTACAGCAACATTCGCTTCCGTGTGACGGACGAGCAGGACAAGGTGGAGTTCAGCAACGTCAGCGACGGTGATACCTTCTGCTACAGCACCGTTTATGTTGACAAGACCTTTGATGTCTACCTTGTGAAGGGCCTTCCCGCGCAGGATGATATCTACTGGGCAAAGGTATTTTACGACAAGGCAGAAAGCTGGGGACAGAACGCCCTGGAGATGCTCATCCTCTTTGGCGCGATGGAGCTGTTCCTGCTCATCTTCCTCGCCCGCACGGCGGCGCGGCGCGAGGACGGCGAGCTGCAGGGCGGCTGGCAGGAAAAGATCCCCTTCGACCTCTATCTTCTCGTTGACGGCACGATCGTTGCGCTGCTGTGCGTGGCGGTGGAGGAGGTCTACTCCTATGTGAGCTTCTATACCCCGCCCTACGATGTGCTGCTGCTGGCGATAAGCTTTGCGCTGGCGGTGCTCGTCTTTGCCGCGTGGGTGACATTCTGTGCGCGCGTCAAGGTGGGCAGACTGTGGAAGGGAACGATTATCTACAAGCTCCTGTGCCTGTGCTGGAAGATCGTCAAGTGGTGCTGGAGAGTGCTCTGCGCCTTCTGCCGCGGCGTTGTGGGTTTGCTGCACGCCATCCCGCTCGTCTGGCGCACGGCGGTGGGCTGCTTTGTGGTCAGCATGATGCTCGGTATATTTGCGGCAAATCGCGCGGGAGGGGCGATGCTGCTGACGATGCTTGTGCTGTCCGTCGCCGCGTGCCTCTTCTCGCTCCAGCTTCGAAAGCTCCAAAAGGAGGGCGAAGCCCTCGCCGCCGGCAATCTTGACGCGCAGGTGGACACAAAGTGGATGTATTGGGACGTTAAGCGCCACGCCGAGAACTTGAATTCCATCGGCGACGGCATGGCTGCGGCCATCGACAAGCAGCTCAAGAGCGAGCGGCTCAAAACGGAACTTATCACAAACGTTTCGCACGACATCAAGACGCCGCTCACGAGCATCATCAACTACGTTGATCTTTTGCAGCATGAGCACACTCCCGAGCAGGAGGAAGAATACCTCGCCGTCCTCAAGCGGCAGGCGTTCAAGCTCAAAAAGCTCACGGAGGACTTGGTCGAGGCCAGCAAGGCCACGACGGGTAACCTGCCCGTGAACGCCGTGCGGTGCAGCATGAACGAGCTTCTATCGCAGGTCGAGGGCGAGTACGGCGACAAGCTGAGCGCGGCGGACCTGACGCTCGTGAGCGTGATGCCGGACAAGGAGCTCTTCTGCAATGTGGACGGCGCGTTGATGTGGCGCGTGATCGACAATCTGCTCTCGAACATCTGCAAATACGCGCAGAATGGCACGCGCGTTTATCTGACGCTTGAAAAGACCGGCGGCGACGCGGTCGTGACCTTCAAGAACACCTCGCGCGCGGCGCTGAACATTCCCGCCGAGGAATTGATGGAGCGCTTTGTGCGCGGCGACAGCTCGCGCTCGACCGAGGGAAACGGCCTCGGCCTCTCCATCGCGCAGAGCTTGACGGAGTTGCAGGGTGGGAAGATGTCGCTCGCCATCGATGGCGACCTCTTCAAGGCCATCCTCCGTTTCCCGACGGTGGTGTGAGAAAAATACAGAAAGGTGCGGAAAGGCGTTGCCGTTCCGCACCTTTTCCGCGCCTGTGCTTGACAATTCGGCGCAAAAACAATACAATAACAAATCGGAACTCTATCCTGAAACTGAGGGAGAACATAAACATGGCAAAAGATAAAAAGGTAGAACAGATCACGAATCTTGAAGACGATTTTGCCCAATGGTATACCGACATCTGCCGCAAGGCGGAGCTTGTCGAGTACGCCAGCGTCAAGGGCTTTACCATCCTGCGCCCCTATGGCTTCGCCATCTGGGAGAACATGCAGCGTTTGATGGACGCGGAGTTCAAAAAGACCGGACACGAGAATGTGGCGATGCCCGTCCTCATCCCCGAGAGCCTGCTCAAGAAAGAGGGCGAGCTCGTCAACGGCTTCGCGCCCGAGGTCGCGTGGGTCACGATGGGCGGCAGCGAGAAGCTCGAAGAGCGCCTTGCCTTCCGCCCCACGTCCGAGACGATGTTCTGCGACCACTGGTCCCGCGTATTGCAGACCTACCGCCAGCTGCCGATGCTCTACAACCAGTGGTGCTCCGTCATCCGCTGGGAGAAGACCACCCGCCCGTTCCTGCGTTCGCGCGAGTTCTGGTGGCAGGAGGGCCACACCATCCACGAGACCGCCGAGGAGGCGCAGGCCGAGACGATGCAGCAGCTCAACTGCTACGCCGACTTCTTCCGCCACGTGCTCGCCATCCCCGTCGTCCCCGGCCGCAAGACCGAGAAGGAGAAGTTTGCCGGCGCCGAGGCGACCTATACCGTCGAGTGCATGATGAAGGATCGCAAGGCGCTTCAGGGTGCGACGAGCCACTATTTTGGCGACAAGTTCTCCCGGGCCTATGACGTGACCTTCACCGGCCGCGACAACAAGCTCCAGTACCCGTTCCAGACGTCCTGGGGCTCCACCACGCGCATGATCGGCGCGGTCATCATGACCCACGGCGACAACAACGGCCTTGTCCTGCCCCCGCGCATCGCGCCCACGCAGGTCGTCATCGTGCCCATCGCCGCGCATAAGAATCCCGAGGTGCTCGAGACAGCCAAGAGCGTGATGGCGGACCTCATCGCCGCCGACGTCCGCGTCAAGCTGGACGACTCGAATCAGTCCATGGGCTGGAAGTGCGCTGAGTACGAGATGCGCGGCGTGCCCATCCGCCTCGAGCTCGGTCCCCGCGACCTGGCCGAGGGCAACTGCTGCCTCGTCCGCCGCGACAACGGCGAAAAGGTCACGGCCAAGATCGAGGGGATCGTTGACGAGATCAAGGCGCTGCTTGACGCCATCCATGACAGCATGTACACCGTGGCGGAAAAGAACCTCGAAGACAACACGTTCGACTTAAAGACCATCGACGAGGTGAAGGAGATGGCCTCCGGCCGCGGCGGCTTCGCCCGCACCAAGTGGTGCGGCAGCCTCGAGTGTGAGCTCAAGATGAAGGAAGTCGCGGGCGTTTCCTCCCGCTGCATGCCCCTCGAGCAGAGCGGCACCACCGGCAAGTGCGTCTGCTGCGGCAAAGAGTGCACTACTGATATTTATTGGGGCGTTGCCTATTAAGTATCAGCTTTCCATCGAATGATATAGTTCCCTGCGCGTCGCAGGGGAACGGCAAAGGGGGCCATTCTCTTTCACAAAAGAGAATGGCCCCCTTTAGATCCCCCAAGAGAAAGGTTTAGATTGGCAG
>ERZ773131.985-NODE-985-length-22319-cov-9.268865_pt1 | contig 22319 bp, 20 predicted proteins | sample MGYA00511082_ERZ773131 | MGnify/ENA primary metagenome ERZ773131 (study PRJEB29015, sample SAMEA2737813) | human gut metagenome | biome: human gut; feature: human-associated habitat; material: faeces | place: China | collected 2012 ... | reverse complement strand
TGCACGCGGCCGCGTGCAGATGGCCTTGTTTTTATTTATTTTTTTCCTGCTCCAGCAGCGCGCAGAGCGCGCCGAGCATCCCCGCATCGTTGCCGAGTGCGGCAAAAGCGAGGCGCGTCTTCGCACGCATGGCTGGCATGACGAGCTGCTCGAGCCGTTTCTCGAGCAAAGGACCGAGAATCTCGTGCTGCGCCATGACGCCGCCGCCAAGCACGATGACCTCTGGATTGAGCAGGCAGCAGACGGCCGCAAGGCCTTCGCCGAGATTACAAGCGAGCTCCTCGATGGAAGCCATGGCCTCCTCATCGCCCTCGCGCGCCCAATCAAAGACCATCTCGCCGGTGATCTCAGAGGGGCTCATGTTGTGCGAGAAGGCGGCCTCGCGGATCATCGCGCGCGTCGAGGCGACGTCCTCGAGAATGCGCTTCTCATTGTGCAAGCGCAGGTAGCCGATCTCACCGGCGCTGAAACTCGCGCCATGCCAGATCCTGCCCTGCTGCACAAAACAACCGCCGAGGTTCGTGCCCACCGTGATCATGAAGGCCGATGAGGCGCCGCGCGCCGCACCGAGCCACGCCTCGCCGAGCGCAGCGGCATTGACGTCATTCTCGACGAGCACGGGCAGATGTACCGCCTCGCGCACGAGGCGCCCGAGTTTCGTGCCGCTGTAGCCGGGAAACGTCGCCTCGCCGGCAAAGACGATCTCACCATCCTCGCCGGGGCGCACGATGCCGGCTGTATCGATGGCCACGCCCACGAGTGCATGGCGGCTGGCCATGTCCTGCACGATCGCGATGACTTTCTCAGGGATGCCGCCTTCCCTTGCCTGAGTCGGGCAGGAGGCTTTCTCGAGGAACCGGCCTTCCTCTGTCGCACAGCCGTACTTGATGGCCGTGCCGCCGATGTCGATGACAGCATATGCGTTCATAGCAGCTCTCCTTTCGCTTCCTGGTGATTCCTCTGCCACGCCTCACCCGCCGTGCTGGCGATGCTGGCGAAAGCCCTTGTCCTTCGCGACAAAACGGCCCATCGCCCGGATGCGGCCGCTCATGCAGCTGCGGCAAGCAGCCGGCGTGTCCGCCACGCAGACCTTGCCGGGGTACAGGGCATAGTTGCGGCGCGGGTCGCCCTCCGTGACGTTCGGCATGACGACATTTGCCCCGGAGGCGAGGATGAGCTCGCGCCCATGCGGCACCATCGTCTCCATGGCCGTCGTCGCGGGGATGTTGGCCTCCGGCAGCAGAAGGCGCAGCAGAGAGACCATGCGGCGCGTCAGGTGGAAATTCCCCGGCGCGGCCGTGCCGAGCGGCGTGTCGGGATTCGGTATCAGCGGGCCGATGCCGACCATGTCCGCATCGATCTGCTGGTAGAAGAGGATGTCGTCGGCAATCGAGGTGAGGCTCTGGCCTGGCAGGCCCACGAGCGTCCCCGTGCCGACCTCGTAGCCGAGTGCGCGCAGGTCGCGCAGGCAGCGCACGCGGTTCGCGTAGGCCATGCCCGGGTCCCAGCGCTCGTAGACCGCCTCGTCCGTCGTCTCGATGCGCAGCAGGTAGCGATCCGCGCCGGCAGCGCGCCAGAGCGCATACTCCTCATAGCTCCGCTCCCCGACCGAAAGCGTCACCGCGAGGTCGAGCGCCTTGATGCGTCGGACGATGGCGGCGAGACGCTCCGCCGTGAAGTACATGTCCTCGCCGGACTGCAGGACGACGGTCTGATAGCCGTAGCCCTTCGCCTTGCGCGCGAGTTCCACGATGGTATCCGCGCTGAGGCGGTAGCGCTTGACCTTGCCGTTCTCGCGCCGCAGTCCACAGTACATGCAGTCTTGACGGCAGATGTTCGAGAACTCGATGAGGCCGCGTAGGTGCACGCCATCGCCGACAAAGGCCCGGCGCACGCGGTCAGCCGCCGCGGCGAGGCTCTCCTCCGCCTCCGGCGCCGCCAGAAGCGCTGTGATGGCCTCGCGCGGCAGCCTGTGCTGCTCTTCTGCCTGCCGCACGCGCGCCTCAAGACTGCCCACGATGCATCCCCCCATCTACTCCCTCATCACTTCGCCACGCTGCCAGAAGCCGAGTACGGCGTGACGACTGGCTGGAACAGCGGATCTTTCTTAGTCTTGAGGATCTTAGCATCAGCGGCGCTGAGCTTACCCTTCGTGCGCGCGATGAGCTCATCCTGATGCTTGGCCGCATACTGCAGGATGGCGTTGTAGAACTTCGACTCGACATCCTTGCCCGACGATTTCTTCAGGTCAAAATCCGGCTCTTCGCCGTACGTGCCCAGCGTGGACCACGTGCTGTCGAGGTCATCGTGCTGCGTGACCTTGACTGTGCGGTTGCGCAGGTCGATGGCGAGGTACTCCGCCGAGCCCACGAGGTCATCGTAGCCCTTGACGGACTGCATGTTCCAGCGACGCTTGTCGACGACATCCTGCTTCTGGACATCGTCGAACGTGCGCAGCGTCGGCACGATCAGCGTGCCGAGGTCAATCTCGCCGTTCGGCTTGACCGCATAGCACATCTGCTCTTTATTGAAGTAATAATTCTGCCGTGCAGTCGACTGCACCCACTGGAAGATATTCTCCGGTACTTCTATGCTGGCTGCCTCACAGGCCGGCACTGCCGTGAAGAGAGCGGCAGCAGCCATCAGGCCGAGGCAGGCGTTCTTGATCTTGTTCATAACGGTTCCTCCTGTATCGTGATAGTATCAGTATAGGACTGTCGGCTGAAAGTTTAGTGAAGCGCGCCCTCAGTCATCCTCTTCCTTGTAGAGCTCATCGAGGACGTACGGCGTCTCCTGGTAGACGTAGTAGTTGAGCCAGTTGGCGAACAGCAGATGTGCCACGCTGCGCCAGCGCACGACGGGCTTCTTGGTCGGGTCGTCGTCAGGATAGTAGTTCTGCGGGATCTTCGGGTTCATGCCGGCCTTCTCGTCGCGGTCGTACTCCTGCTTGAGCGTCAGCGGGTCGTACTCCGCATGGCCCGTGATGAAGAACTGGCGCTTCTTGAGGTTGGCGATGGCGTAGACGCCGGCATCGCCCTCTGCCTCCGCGAGGATTGTGAGCTCTGGCACCTTCTCGATGTCCTCGCGGTGATTCTCCGTATGGCGCGAATGCGGCACATAGAACTCGTCGTCAAAGCCGCGGAAGAGCTTCTCGTGCTCGACGCAGAGGTGGTGCTTGTAGACGCCGAAGATCTTCTCCGGCACCTGATACTTCGGGATGCCGTAGTGGTAGTAGAGGCCGGCCTGCGCGCCCCAGCAGATGTGGAACGTCGAGTAGACGTGCGTCTTGCTCCACTCCATGATTTCCGAGATCTCATCCCAGTAGGCGACCTCCTCGAATGGCATCATCTCGACCGGCGCGCCCGTGATGATCATGCCATCGTACTTCTTGTGGCGGACTTCGGCGAACGTGCCGTAGAACTCCGTCAGGTACTCCTGCGGCGTGTGGCTCGGCGTGTACGACTCCGTGTAGATGAAGTCGACCTCGATCTGCAGCGGCGTATTGCCGAGCAGGCGCAGGAGCTGCGTCTCCGTGATGTACTTGATCGGCATGAGGTTCAGGATGAGGATCTTGAGCGGACGGATATCCTGGCTGTAAGCGCGGTCGGAATCCATGACGAAGATATTCTCTCCCTCGAGGATATGAGCGGCCGGCAGATTATTCGGTATCTTGATTGGCATGAAAACACTTCCTTCCACATGCCACGGACAGTAAAACGTAAACAGATACAATATTTCTTATTATACCACATACCACAGGCTGTATACAAAAGGGCAGCCCCCTTGGCAAAAAGAGGTCTGCCCGATTGATTCCTATATAGCAACTCACCAGATACTGTAGCGATGGACCCAGACGTTGTTCGCCTTCGCATAGGCGCGCAGCTGCAGGAGCCCCTGATACGCCGGCGAATCAGATGCAATCATGTGGTAAGCGCCATCGAGTCCGCTCTCCACCGTCTGCCAGCCTTCGCTCGGCGTCCAGGTCTCCGCGCGGATCAGGCGTTCCGTCCCCTGTGGGAGGTTGACTGTCCGCTTCACGAAGGTAATCCTCATGACATTGCCGTCGGCGTCCTTATGCTCAGCCCACTGCCAGAAGATCATATTGTCGCCCTTCATGCGCATCGTCGTCGTGTCGGCCGTTACATGCAGCTGCGTGCCGTCGACGTCCGCATGCGAGTAGAGCGTGATCCAGCGATCCTTCGCACTGGCCCGCTCCAGCTCACCGGCACCGAAGACCGAATCGACGATGGCATCGTAGAAGGCCTCATCGAACTGCTGGCTCGTGACCTCCTTCACACGGCCGTCCGTCTTAGACCAGATGACCTCGCCCTGCGGGTTGTAGAAATCCTCTTTCGTGTACTGGATCGTGCGGTTCTGCGGGTTGATGGCCACTTCCGCCAGACTGTAGGCGAGCTGCGACGGGTCCGTCAGCAGGTGACCGAGCCCGTAATTCTCGATGGTCTCCTGCGCCCCCTCGTAGCTGTACGAGGTCTTCGTCCAGGCCTTGATCTCCGTCGCGACGGAGCCGTGGCTCGTCTCGGTGCTGTGCGAGACATGGACGGAAGATGGTTCGAAATACTTGCTGTACTTGCTGTCCGATGACAGCCAGTACCAGCCATCCGCCCGCGCAATGCCGAGCGGCATGAACAGGAAGCAGACGAGCAGCAGGAGCAGGCTCGCCATGGTGCAGGATGCGTGTTTCATGTCGTTCACCTCTGTTTGGATTGATGATTTGTATGGTATTTCTATTCTATTGTATCGTATCCACGCAGATACAGCAAGGAATGACGGCGTCAGTCCACGCCCGGTATCACGACATCGTCGAGGATGCCTAAGAGTGCTGCAATCGCCATGCCGTAATTCGTCATCGGCACGTGCGCGCGCCGGCAGGCGGCGACGCGGCTCATGACATAGGCGCGGTTGAACATGCAGGCGCCACAGTGGATGACAAGGTCGTAAGGCGCGAGGTCTTCAGGGAAATCATGGCCCGCTGTCACCGTCACGGCAATCCCCTCGCCGAGCTTCTTCTTGAGCAGGCGCGGCAGCTTGACGCGCCCGATGTCCTCGCGCAGGGGCTTATGGGTGCATGCCTCGGCGATCAGGATATGCGCGTTTCTTGGAAGTGCGGCAATCTTGCGAGCCGACTCCGCGAAGAACGGCGCATCGCCCTTGTAGGCCGCAAACAGCACGGAGAACGAAGTCAGCCGACTGCCAGCGGGCAGCTGTGCATGGACCGTGCGGAACGCCTGCGAATCCGTGATGACGAGGTCCGGCGCCTTGGCAAGCGACTGCAGCATCGCGGGCAGGCAGTCCGTCGTACAGCACGAGACGAGGCACTTGCGGTCGAGCAGCTCGCGCAGCGTCTGGACCTGTGGCAGGATCAGGCGGCCCTTCGGCGCCTGGATGTCCTGCGGCATGACGAGCAGGACCGTCGCCCCGCTCGCGCAGACCTCCGCCGTGATGCTGCGCGCCCGGTAGTCCTCAGGCAGCCTTCGCGCGATTTCCGTGCGCAGTGCCTCGATACCCGCTCCCGTCACAGCGCTGACGCACACAGGCCGCACGCCGGTCTTTGTCTCGATGGCCTCGGCAAGCGCATCGGCCCCGCCGCCCTCGTCGATGCGGCTGATGACGGGAATGACGGGAATGCTGCGCTGCTGCAGCCGCTCGAGCCAGTCGAAAGCGTCCTCATTTCCCACTCCCGCACGCTCGTCCGGCATGCATGAGAACAGCACCAGCGCGATGTCGGTCTCCTTTGCCGCATCGCGCGTGCGCTCGACGCGCAGTGCCCCGAGGCTGCCGATGTCATCGAAGCCGGCCGTGTCGATGAAGACGACGGGGCCGATGCCATGGAGCTCCATGGCTTTGTAGACCGGGTCCGTCGTCGTGCCCGGCACCGACGAGACCGTCGCGACGTGCTGCCCCGTCAGGGCGTTTACAAGAGACGATTTGCCGCTGTTGCGGCGGCCGAACAGGCCGATGTGAAGGCGCATCGCGCGCGGTGTATCATTGAGGCTCATGGCCATTCCCCCTTTTCCCTAAGTATAGCACAACCATGCTGTGGGATTCTCCCCCGCCGCAGAATGTGATAGAATAGAACCAAGACACGCCAGAAAAAGAGGGGTATAGATATGAGTGAGTACACGAATTTTGAAGTCGGCCAGAAATTTCCGCTGCCGATTGCCACACAGGCCGACGGTGCCATGTTCCAGGTCGACGCCAATGGCGCGATGTTCATCCTGCAGCTCTCGCGCACCGATGTCATCGCGCGCGAGGCCTTCCGCACGGGCGAGATGGAGTTCGCCTTCTACGAGCAGGACGGCCTGCTCTTCCTGCTCTACCAGATTGACGGCATCTTCAAGGAAGGCTGGGGCGACGCGCCGCTCTCCCTGCACAACCTCAAGGCTGAGCTGCTGCCGACTGAGAAGAGCCTGCAAGACAAGACCATGCACCTCTATCTTGTCGACACGACACTGCAGATCCTACTCGCCCAGCGCGACATCGAGCTCTCAGACAAGTGCCAGGCCGTCATCGCGAAGCACGTCGCCGCCCAGAAGAGAAAGCCCTTCTCCGACGAGGGCTTCCGCAAGAAGGTCCAGCGCATCTGGGCCCAGAAATCGCCCGCGATGATGCGCAAAGAGGCCGCGGCCGTCCAGCACGTCGCGCTCTCCATCCCGCATGCGCCACACGCCCCGCAGGACCCGAAGAAGCTCCACTGAAACGGCTCGGACCGTCTCAAGACACAAAAAAAGACTCGCCAGATGGCGAGTCTTTTGTGTTATTGAATGGTCTCAGGCAACGCCCTCGGAAGCGACGGCTGCCGAGCGCTTGTTGATCCAGGTCGCGACGAGCTGGCGCTCATCGGCCTCATCGGCTTTCACATCCGATGCCGCAGCGTACTCTTCAAAGCTCTTGCCCATGAGCTTCGCGGCCTTAGCGAACTGTCTCACGCGGACTGGTACATAAACTTCTTCCATCCACTGCGAATAAATCTGTACTTTCACGATAATCTCTCCTTGAAACTGCATGAATAACAAAAAAGTAATGGTAACAAACACCCACGACTCACTTCTGTCAATCATCCAGACCACAAGACAAACTTCCCTACATGTGATGGCTCTCAAGAAGAACTCGCATGTGGCTCATCAGTCTGTGCCACCATCTTGCTAATCAGATGACTTTCCTCGAGCGGAGTTGTTTTTCTCGGTTCTTATTTATTATAACGTTACCGGTTCCATTCGTCAAGCAAAAAGCAATAATAATTATGATACAATATGCGAAATTCATTTCAAATCGAACGGAACAAGAGTCCTCTTGCGCTTGTCAAAGCGGATGCTGCCCTCGTAGCCGAAGCGCTTGGCGTAGTCGACCGCCATCTGGTTGTAGTTGCCGCAATCCTCCGGCTTGTGCGCATCAGAGGTCGTGATGATGGGCAGGTCGTATTTTGCCGCAATCTCCATGAAATCCGGGTACGGCGAGATCTCATGGATGGGATAGCGGTAATACGTGCCCGTGTTGACGTCGATGACCATGTTGGCCTTCTTGAGTGCCTTTGCCACGCGCGTGAGGTACGGCGTCACATCGAAATCCGGCAGGTAGCGGAACAGGCGGATGTTGAACGGATGTCCAAGCACATCGTAGAGGCCCGAGTCTGCGAGCTTCTCGACTTCCTCCGTGTACCACTCGTAGATGTCCTCGAGCGGATGCTTCTGCCACTCCGCCTTGATTTCCGACGAGTCATAAGCCCAGCCGTGCAGGAAGTGCACCGAGCCGATGATGTAGTCGAAGTCATAGTCCTTGAGGATGTCCCGGACCTTTGCCTGGTCCTGGAAGTTGCAGACCTCGATGCCGATCTTGACCTGGTGCTTCTGCTGAAGCTTGTGCATGAAGGCGAAGTACTCGTCAAGCGTGTACTTGAACTTGTTCGTCTCGAGCCACTTCTGCTGGAACTTGCCGATGAACGAGTCATCGAGCACGAGGTCTTCGTAGTAGAGTTCCTTGAACTCCGGGAAGGTGTGCGAGTGCTCGGAGATGCCGATCTCCGCAAGGCCGCGCTTCTTCGCCGCCTCGAAGAAGCCCTCGACCCACGCCTCATCGTAGGAACCCTTCTCGAAATGCATGTGATAGTCCATGCGCATTTAAATCAGTCCTTCCTTCATCAGGCGCTCGATGCCGCGCAGAACGCCGTGATCGACATTGCTCTCCGTCTGGAAACGGGCGAGCTTCTTGATTTCCGGATAGGCATTCGCCATGGCGAAGCTGTAGTAGACCGACTGCATCATCTCCGCATCATTCATGTAGTCGCCGAAGGCCGCACATTCCTCCGGCCGTATGCCGAAGCGCTTCTGCACCTCCTGGACAGCGACACCCTTGTTGATGCCGGGATTCATGATGTCGACCCAGTAGTCGCTGGCCAGCACGACCTGCAGGCAGTGCTCGAACTGACGCATCGTCGGGTAGATCGTCTCCTCGGCATGGCCCGTCGGGTCGAAGAACGACACCTTGACCGGTTCATCGGGAACATCGATGAACGACGGGATGGGCGCCGAGTGCGTGTAGTACTTGTGGAGCTCCGCGAGGAATTCCTCGGTGTACTGGTGCTTGAGCACATAGCCGTTCTTCGTGCCGCAGAAGACGCTGTAGACGTTCTCGAGCGGCTCTGCTGCCTTGAGGACCTGCTGCGCGAGCTGCTTGTTCATCGGGCACGTGAAGATCTTCTCTCCCTTGTACATGACGACCGTGCCGTTCTCCGCGAGGAACAGGAAGCGGTCTTTGTACTTCATGAAGCTGTCCTCGAGCGAATAGTACTGCCGCCCGGAAGCCGGCGCAAACATCACGCCGCGCTTCCCGAGCTCCGCAATGATCTCGTCGAAGCCCTCTGGCACATTGCCGTGCTCGTCGAGCAGCGTCCCATCCATATCGGAAAAAATGATCTTGATCATACGGTCCCTCACAATCTCAAAAGTTCAAAACGCCGCCCGCAGCGGCCATGCAATACCACGAAATCACCCCCATTATAGCAGGAATCCGCCACCCTTTTCAATTCCTTCCCGCAAGTCGCGTGAAGGTGTATAATGAAAAAAGATTTTGAGCGCAGTGAGCAAGGTTAGGAGAGTATCCATGAAGGCAATCATCAATGGCAGATTCATCATTCCCGACGAGACGGGATGCTTTACGGTCGAGGAAGGGCTCGCACTCTTCTTCGACGAGAAGATACGGGCTATCCGCCCCGCCGCCACCGTCTCGGCGGCCGAGCGCGAGGAGCTCGAAGCGTGCATCGATGCGCGCGGGGCCTATGTATCGCCGGGCTTCCTCAACGTCCACATCCACGGCTGCGTCGGCGCCGACACGATGGACGATGACCCGGAGGCCATCCGCAAGATGCAGCTGTTCCAAGCAAGGACAGGCGTGACCGCCTTCCTGCCCACGACCATGACGTACGACTTTCCGACGCTCGAGCGCGCTTTCATGCACGTGCGCGAGGCCATGGCGCGCGAGGAAGGCGCCCGCGTGCTCGGCTGCCATATGGAAGGGCCGTTCATCAGCCCTGCCAAGAAGGGCGCACAAGCCGAGAAGAACATCGCCAAGGCAGATTTCGCGAAGATTGCGCCGTATCAGGACATCGTCAAGATCATCACCGTCGCGCCGGAAGAGCTGCATGATGGCGGCCAGTTCATCGCCGACTGCCACGCGCACGGCATCGTCGTCTCACTCGGCCACACGGCGGCCGACTACGCTACGGCACGCCAGGCCATCGAGGAGTACGGCGCCAAGCACATCACGCATCTCTTCAACGCCATGACGGGACTGCACCAGCGCCGTCCCGGCGTCGTCGGCGCAGCACTCGACACGGACGCCAACTGCGAGCTCATCGTCGACAACGTCCACATCCATCCGGCAGTCCAGCGCATCGTCTACCGGCTCAAGAAAGACCACCTGATCCTCATCACCGACTCCTTGCGCGCCTGCGGCCTCGGCGACGGCCCCTCCGAGCTCGGCGGCCAGAAGGTCTTCGTCAAGGGAACGCTCGCGACGCTCGAGGACGGCACGATTGCCGGCAGCGTGCTCTGCATGAACGACGGCCTGCGCATCTTCCGCGAGAACACCGGCGCGCCAATCGAGGAGGTCGTCGCCACCGTCACCAAGACACCGGCTAGAGAGCTCGGCCTCTACGACGAGCTCGGCTCACTAAGCGCCGGCAAGAACGCCGACATCACGATTTTCGACGATGCGCTAAAGATCCAGCGCACGATCGTCGCCGGACGCGACGCTTACTCAGCCTGAACGCACAAAAAATGGCGCCTCCCTCAGATAATGAAGGAGGCGTCATTTTTATCGCTCTGTCCCACGCGCGACGGACGGCAGGATGCCGATGAGGCAGAGAAGCGTGAAGACGATGAACGAGATCTCGATGTTGCGCACGAGCCCCTCTAGCTGAGGCAGCCGGTTCCAGTCCAGTGACAAGACCATCGTCACGATGGCCACCGAGATGACCTGTCCGACGAGGCGCACGGTGCCGATCATCGACGTCGCGAGGCTGTAGTACCGCTTCGGCACCGCCCCCATGATGGCATTGTTGTTCGGCGCCGCAAACAGGGCAAAGCCGATGCCGATGACGATGACGACGGGCACGACGAGCCAGAGCGACTCAAGGTGGACGACTGCGACGAGGCCGAGGATGCCAAGGGCCGTGATGGCCATGCCGACCGTCGCGATGCGCGTCGGCGAATGGTGGTCAGAAAGCTTGCCGGCCGTCGGCGAGAGCATGGCCATCACGATGGGCTGGATCAGCATCACGAGACCTGCTTCGCGCGAGGAAAGGCCGAGCACCGACTGCAGGTAGATGGACATCAGGAAGCTGATGGCAAACGTCGCGCTGTAGTTGACCATGGCCGTGAGGTTCGACAGCGAGAACTCGCGGTTCTCCACGAAGATGTGGACAGGCAGGATGGGATCCTGTGCCTTCATCTCATGGCGGACAAAGGCGATGAGCAGCAAGAGGCCGAGGGCCAGTGCCATCCAGCCCCAGGCGAGCTCCGCGAGCTCGGAGAGGCCGAACATCGCAAAGATCATGGCCAGACCGTAGAGCAGTGCGCCACGCCCATCGACACCTTGCACCTCCTCTTCACGCCACTCCTGATGCAGGTAGAGCCCCGTCATGACGACGCAGGCCAGGCAGGCCGCCGTGATGAAGACGAAGATGCTCTGCCAGCCCGCATAGTAGTTCAGGAGGCCGCCGAGTACCGGGCCGCAGGCAAGGCCCACGTAGACCATCGAGACCATCCAGCCGAGCGCGCGCCCGCGCTGCTCAGGCGGGAAGCTCAGCGCGACAATCGACATGTTCGTCGCGTAGAGCATCGCCGCTGCCACGCCCTGCAGCGCACGCGCCGCGAGCAGGAAGCCCATGTCCGGCGTCACGATGCAGAGAGCTGACGACAGCGTGAAGAGGACCGTGCCCCAGAGGAAGACGCGCCGCTTGCCGAAGCGGTCGGCCAGCTTGCCCATCGGCAGCAGGCAGACGATGGAGGCGAGCAGGAAAATCTCGAGCACCCAGCCGAGTTCATTGGCCGAGGCGCCGTAATCCCGCCCGATGTCCGGCAGCGAGAGCGTCAGCGCACTGCTCGTGAACGGCGTCACGAAGGACGACATCATCATCGTGAAGAGGATCTTCGTGCGGTCCGTGAGTTGCGTAAGTATCATAGCATCACCTATTTCCAAAATTTGCATATCACATGGCGTTCATTGTAGCAGAGCGTCCTGAGAATCACATTATGCCAGCAGCAGCAGGCATTCGCACAGCATAAGATAAGAAAATGTAATTTAATTTTCATAGATTCGCCATGCATTTTTCAGCCAGCTCCTGTAAACTGGAAGCATCGAGATACCCAGTCAGAAAGAAGGGATCACCATGAAGAAGAACTTTTACCTGGACCTGATGCTGTTCGTCAGCGGGCTCCTCTGCATCGTCACGGGCATCGTGCTCGACTTCCACCTCTTCGCCGGCTTCGGCAACGGCCGCGCCCTCAAGGGCATCATTACGAACATCCACACCTACAGCGGCTACATCATGATGATTGGCCTGCTCTTCCACATCATCTGGCATTGGAAGTGGGTCAAGGCTGTGGCCAAGAAAGAAATCGGTCAATAAAAAACGCGATCCCAACGGATCGCGTTTTTTGCTGCTTCAAAGTGGCTTCATTCGCCGCGACGGCCGTGGTAGAGGCACCAGGGCTCTTCGCTCATGTAGTCACCGCCGTGGTAGTAGGCCGCGCGCGCGCGGCAGCCGCCGCAGGCGCCCTTGTAGTTGCAGGAGCCGCAGCCGCCGCTGTAGTCGAGCGTGCGGAGCTTCTGCAGGACTTCGTTCTTAGCCCAGATCTCGTCGAACGGCGTCTCGCACACGTCGCCGAGCTCCATGTTGAGGTAGGCACACGGCTGCACCTTGCCGCGCGGGCTGATGATGCAGTACGAGAGGCCGGCGAGGCAGCCGCGGTGGAAGCGCGTCTTGTAGCCGAGCTGGTCGGCGATGCGCAGGAACTGCGGCGCGCACGTTGGCTTGAGCTCGATGTCGACTTCCTGCTGCTTCTTCATGATGCGCGTGAGCACATCCTCATACTGCTCGGCGCGCAGCGATTCCTCCTCGATGGTCTTCGCACGGCCTGTCGGCACGAGGAAGAAGAAGTGATGCGCCTTCGCGCCGATCTCGACGGCAAAGTCCGTCATGGCCTCGAGCTCACCCTGGTTCCAATCCATGACCGTCGTGTGGATCTGGAACGGCAGGCCGACGGCCGCGCAGTTCTTCATGCCCTGCACGGCGCCTTCCCAGCCGCCCGGGAAACTGCGGAACTTGTCGTGCTTCTTCGGGTCGAGCGAGTCGAGCGAGATGCCCATCGCGCGCGCGCCGGCTTCCTTGAGCTTCTTCGCCATGTCGAGCGTGATCAGCGTGCCGTTCGTGCCGAAGACCGGGATCATGTGCAGGTCCGAGGCGTACTTGACGAGCTCGAGGATGTCCGGGCGCATCAGGGGCTCACCGCCCGAGAAGATCATGATCTTGAAGCCGGCCTTGGCAATCTCGGAGAGGAGCTTCTTGCCCTCTTCCGTGTTTAGCTCCTCCTCTGCCCGGCAGCCGGCATCGCGGTAGCAGTGCGCACAGTACATGTTGCAGGCATTCGTCGTATTCCACGAGATGATCTTCATTTCTTCTCCTCCGTCAGTCCAATCTCTTCATCCGTCAGGTAGCAGCTCGGGTCCGACTCCCAGAAGTCGCCCGTGCGCGCCTCAGCGCGCGTGCGGAAGTTGCCGTTGCAGTTGTCGAGCCACTTGCACTTCGCGCAGCGCCCCTTGAGGAGCGGCTTGCGGTCCTTGAGGCCCGCCATGATGGGGTTCGAGGTATCCTGCCAGATGTCGCCGAACTTGCGCTCGCGCACATTGCCGAACGTGTGATGCTGCGTGAACTGGTCCGGATGGACGTAGCCAAGAGGATCGACCTCGCCGAAGGCGATGCCAGAGCGGTTGCCGCCGTTCATCGAGATGTACTTCTTGATCTGCGCCGCCGTCTCGAGGTCGCCCGCTTCGAGCGCCTTGAGGTACATGTACGGGCCGTCGCAGTGGTTGTCGACCGTCAGGATCTCCTTCTTGAGGCCGCGCTCCTCAAAGTCCTTCGTGCGGCGGATAATCGTGTCCATCGCGCGGCGCGACTCCTCCGGCGTGACATCCTGGTCCATCATCTGCTCACCGCGGCCGGAATAGACGAGGTGGTAGAAGCAGACGCGGTTGATGTTCTCCGCCTCGATGAAGTCGAAGATGCGGTCGAGTTCCTGGATATTGTGGTGGTTGATCGTGAAGCGCAGGCCGACGCGCTGGCCGACGGCCACGCAGTTCTTGATGCCCTGCATGGCCTTCTCATAGGCGCCGTCGACACCGCGGAACTTGTCGTTGACATCCTTTAGTCCGTCGAGCGAGATGCCGACATAGCCGACGCCGATGTCCTTGATGCGCTGGGCGACCTCGCGCGTAATCAGCGTGCCGTTCGTCGAAAGCGTCGGGCGCACGCCTTTCGCCTGCGCGTAAGCCGCGAGCTCGAAGAAATCCGGGCGGATCAGCGGCTCGCCGCCCGAGAACAGCAGCACCGGCACGTGGAAGTCCGCGAGATCATCGATGAACTTCTTGGCCTCTTCCGTCGTCAGCTCATCCTTGTATTTCTTAGCATCCGACTGCATGTAGCAGTGCATGCACTTGAGGTTGCAGGTCTTCGTCGAGTTCCAGACAACGACAGGGCCGACGCCCTCCGCCGCGCCATTGCGCATCGTGTGTGCATTCTTCGTGTAGCGCAGGCGGTCACCGAAGTAATCCCGTGCGAATAAGAGTTTCGTTACACTGATCATAAAGCCTCTCCTAAAATCCGATAAACAACTTCATCTCACCATGCGGCATATCGTCACTGCTTGCGTATCCCCGCGAGCAGCAGGCGCGTCTTGAGTGCCACATTCTCCTGAAAACCAATGGGGAGCTTGCTGAACGCCGCCGCCTGATAGATTGAGTGGAACATCTCGGCGATGAGTTCTGCCGAGACATCGTCGCGGATTTCCCCGGCGAGTTGCCCCTCGCGCAGGATGTCCTCGAAGATTGGCTTGAACCCCGGCGTCACCATGCCCTTGGGCATCTTGGCCTGCGGCTTTGCCGAATGCTCCGCAGCGGCGAGGAACAGTGGCAAGAGAAAGCGGTTCTCGTCGAGGAAGCGCGCCGTGATGCGGCTGCCCGCCTCTAGGAGTTCGTACGAGGGCCGTTTGGCCGCGCGCATGCCCGCGAGCGCCTCATCGACTTCGTCCACGAGGCGGCCGAGCAGGCACATGAGAATCTCTTCCTTCGACTCAAAGTAGTTGTAGAAGGTGCCGATGCCCAGGTCTGCGGCATTCATGATATCGGCCACAGAAGTCTCCTTGAAGCCTTTGCGCGAGAACTCGCGGACGGCGGCATCCAGGATTGCCTTGCGCGACAGCAGTTTCTTTCGCTCTCTGCGCCCCATCTTCTCTTCCATGTCCATCGCTCCAGTCCATAAGAATTCATTCCCTTTATCATTGACTCTTCTATTATAAAGGAAAACGCGCACTTTATAAAGAGAAAAATGAATAGAATTCATCTTTTTATATCCAGCCTCCCCTTCTCCAAGAATTTCGCCATGTTTCGCTATGACGGATTTTTTTCGAAAAAAGTGTTGACATAGGCAGCAAAGGGTGCTATTATAATATGCGTTGACAGCGATAAGCACCAACAAGAACATGACTCAGTAGCTCAGCTGGATTAGAGTATTTGACTACGAATCAAAGGGTCGGGGGTTCGAGTCCCTCCTGGGTCACCATTTGAAATCAGAAGCACTTGCTACGGCAAGTGCTTTTTTCGTATATCTGTACTATAATAAAGACATCATCGACAGAATCGACAGAAAGGAACGATCACATGCTCTACATCATCACGAAACTCGTCACGGAAGGCCAGCAGAAGGCCTTCTCCATCATCGGTGCTTCCGAAGACAAGAAGCGCGCCGCCGCCATCGCCGCGGAGGTCTACAAGGACTACAACAAGAACGCTTCCTTCCAGAACATCGAGATGATCACAGAGTGGCTGGCCACGCGCCAGAACTACTCCTTCCGCAAGGACAAGGACCACCGCCTGCAGCTCGCCATCACGGCGCTCGAGGGCGAGGTGCAGCCGGAAGAAAAGCAGCTCGTCTTCAGCGCCGCCGCCGAGGAAGAAGAGCTCATGCGCCGCGTGAGCCAGGCGCTCTTTGAGGGCAAGCACACGGCAGAGCGCGGACAGAATGACCAGACGCACTCCTGCCCGCTCGAATCGTGAAATCATGCGCACACAAAAAATCCGCTCTGCAATGAGCGGATTTTTTCATGTGTAAATCAGGCCTTGAGCGCTGCGCCGTTGGAGGCGATGACGTCCTTGTACCAGTAGAACGACTTCTTGGGATAGCGCGCGAGCGTGCCCGTGCCGTCGTCGTTGCGGTCGACGTAGATGAAGCCGTAGCGCTTGCTCATCTGTGCCGTCGAAGCCGAGACGAGGTCGATGCAGCCCCAAGTCGTGTAGCCCATGACGGGCACGCCGTCCGCGATGGCCTCACCGACCTGCACGAGGTGATCGTTGAGATAGGCGATGCGGTAATCGTCCTCGACCGTCTTGCCGCCCCTGCCGTCATCGACGAGCACATCGCGCGCCCCGAGGCCGTTCTCGACGATGAAGAGCGGCTTCTGCCAGCGGTCGTAGAAGCGGTTGAGCGTGTAGCGAAGCCCCTGCGGGTCGATCTGCCAGCCCCATTCACTCGTCTTGAGGTAGGGATTCTTCTTACCGCCGAGCAGATTGCCGCCGCCCGCCTCGCCATCGCGCCCCTCGCAGATGCTGACGTAATAGCTGAACGACACGAAGTCGACCGTATTCTCGCGCAGCAGCCGCTCTTCCTCCGACGTCATCTTTATCGTGATGCCGTTCTCGCGGAAATAGCGCTTCATGTAGCCCGGATAGCGGCCGCGCACGTGCATGTCGCCGAAGAAATCGTTGAAGTGATCCGCCTGCATCACCGCGATCATGTCGTCAGGCGCAGGCGTCAGCGGATAGACCGGCATCGCGAGGACCATGCAGCCGACCTTGGCGTCCGGCATGATCTCGTGTGCGAGCTTCGTCGCAAGTGCCGAAGCGACGAGCTCATGATGGCAGGCCTGATAGAGGTCAGAGAGGCTCAGCTCTTCCCGCGGCGTCATGATGCCACCCGAGAGCAGCGGCTGGTGCAGGACGGAATTGATCTCATTGAAGGTCAGCCAGTACTTGACTTTATCCTTGTAGCGCTTGAAGATCGTGCGCACATAGCGCTCGTAAAAGCCGATGAGATCATGATTGATCCAGCCGTTGTAGGCTTTCGCGAGGTGCAGCGGCGTCTCGTAGTGTGAGATTGTCACGAGCGGCTCGATGCCGTACTTGTGGCACTCGTCGAAGAGGCGGTCGTAGAACGCCAGCCCCTTCTCATTCGGCTCTGCATCGTCGCCGTTCGGGTAGATGCGGCTCCAGGCGATCGAGGTGCGGAAAACCTTGAAGCCCATCTGTGCGAAGAGCTTGATATCTCCGGGATAGCGGTGGTAGAAGTCGATGGCCTCGAGCTTGAGGTTGTCGGGCGTCGGCTCCGCCGTCGGCCCCGAGAGGATGCCCTTCGGCATGACATCCTGTATGTCGAGCCCCTTGCCGTCCTCACGGTAAGCGCCCTCGCACTGATTGGCGGCCACAGCGCCGCCCCAGAGAAAATCTTTTGGGAAATTCATAATATACCTCCTTCAATAGCTCACATCAATCATCAAGAAAGGAGTGAAAACACAGTCTCATCGCCGCAGATATTGCGGATTTTCAAACGTAACGGCCTTTGTTCACTCTGAATTGTTCCATCCCAAAAATCATCTTTTTTGACACCGTTTATGCTAATACGACCTAGCTTGTCGATTTTCACTTCGTCATCACTATGCCAAGATGCATTTTTTTCTGCAGTGCTACAGTCGAGACTCAAGTATTCAATGGCCTCAAGCCCCTCTTCGCTGAGTACGAGCGGGGTAAAAAGTTTGTTACTCCTCGTATTCAATGCAGCCTTCTGATTGTAGGCATCGATGGTCTGTGCAACACGATCGCTAAAAAAGGTCTTGATGCGCACCGTATAAAGGAGTGATAAATCCGTTGGCGGAATAACTTCCCACTCCGCTTGGTCTTCAAGCACAACTTGATCCAGGACTGGCTTAAGATCACAGAGTTCGATATCGATAAGCGTATCCTCATTTGCCTTGTCAGCAAACTTTTGAAAAGTCTCTACGGATTCCTCCAAATCGATGTAGTAGAGACGTACGTGCTTGACGGAGCGCGGCAAATCTGGCAAGGCTTCACGAATGATACGATTCGCCTTATCCCGAGTCAGCACTCGGTCGGTATCATTCTGCAAATCTGGCAGATAAATTGGAATCAGTCCGTACCGGCTATCTGTGACGGCTCCTTTCCAGAAAGCAGCATTCAACTGGTCATTTGAAGTAAATCCTGGAATGATACTCGCAATCTTATCCATCGTCTGTACCGGATTGCGGAAAAGGCGCAATCCATCCTGTACATCAAGAACAGTAAAGTCTGCCTTTTCCTTTACAAGCCGGTCGCGGGCAGTCTGGATAGAGTTGATACCAACATCCGCATGGATGAAATGACGCCCAAGGCGATGCGCCACCGCCGCAGCCACACCACTACCGCCAAAGAAATCTGCTACAGTCATTCCCTCATCACTGCTCGCTTTAATGATACGTTCGAGGAGTGCTTCTGGTTTTTGGGTAGCATAATCTATTTCTTTTCGAATTTTTGCCATAGGATTAACTAACGGAATGTCAGTCCAAGTATCATCTAAAGCCTTGTCTGTTTGATCATAATATATTAAATTACCATTCTCATCCTTTTTTTGTATTGCTTTTTTTTGCGTAGAATCCCATACTCTTGCCGTTTGTTTTCTCTTATTGTTCACTGGGATTCTCAATGAATAAAAGAAATGTTCTTCTTGCATAGAATAGTATAATATAATATCATGATTGGAGTGGAAACCTGTTGTTTTCCCTGCAAATTTATTATAATGCCAGACAATTTCGTTAATGAAATTTTCTTCTCCAAAAATCTCATCCATCAACACCTTGACATAATGCCCAATGTGCCAGTCAAGGTGTACATAGATACTGGCAGTATCGCTCATAACACTACGAATAGCGACAAGGTTTTCGTACATCCAATTCAGATACTTTTCCTTGTCCCAGATATCACCATACATTTTTTCTTCCAAAGTGTATGCAGTATCTTTATCATGTGGAACACTTTGCTCATAAAAAGTAATTTCTTTCGCAATCTTCGGATTGCGCCGTAGATAGATTTTCTTGGCATAGTCGGCACCACTCGCAAATGGTGGATCAATGTAGACAAGGTCTACCTTTCGCCCTTGTTCTTGAAGATAGGCGCAGGCCGAAAGACAAGTGCCGCGTAGCAATAGGTCTGGAGCTTTTGCCGCTGGTTGACCGACATTTTCAAGCGTACGAGTCTCATAAAGCGGAATACCGCGCTTCAGGTCTTCTGTCAGGGCATCCTGCCCGTGATAACGCAGAGTGCGCGTGAAATTATTGAGCACGGCCTGCCCCTCGATGGGGTCTGGATAGAATGGCTTATAGATAATGGACATGGTGCTCCTCCCTATTCAAAAAATTTTTGTATGCGCTTCCTCGCACTTTGCAACATTCTCGGCATCGACAAACTGTCCTCTAGATAGAGGTAGTCAAACTCTGGATTATCTTTCTTGAATTTCGTTTCCATAAAAGAACGACGCTCTTGAAAAGAAGGGTCTCTTCCGTAAAGCTTGCCCTTTGTCTCGATAATCAGAGCACGCCGAATCTGTGACTCGTTTTTCTTATTAAAGTCTCTTTGGAGAATGAGGAAGTCCGGTGTGTAGCTGCCTACATAACGGTAGTCATGTTTCCCCTTTTTCTGATAGCAGCGGATATGAAATTCCGTAAGACTGCCATCACCGTTATAGTAGAGTTCGAGATGCTTGTCCTTGAGCAGATCATCCGGCAGCATTTCCTTCAAAAAATCAATCTCAAGGTCACTATCTGTATGATAGGGCAGATAATGAAAGGAGCGATCTCTATACTGTGGCGCAGAAACGCCCTGCCATTTTGCACGAGCCAATTCTGCCATGGCTGCATCTTCCGCCTGCAGCTTTTGAAGTAGCTGCTCCTGTTCAGGTGTCAGCCCCGTCATCTGTTTGTCAGCACGCATGATTTGATTGACCATACCAGCATCTGGATAGTACCGCTCCGGTGTCTGAGTGATAACCTCCGGTGTAAAATTTGCAACGTAGAGAAGATGTGCTGTTGTCGCAATCTTTTCTGTCCTAACGTCATAGTGCCACTTGGGCGCAAAAGCACAACGGATATGCGCACGCACACAGTCTTGATGAAGATCTGGGCGAAAGATTTTATAACCGTATTTGGGATCTTTTACTGTAATTGCATCAAAGAGTTCTTGAAGAGCCACTTCATGCGCGCGCAAATCAGCTAGGGTCAGCCTCCCAAAGCTTTCCTTGATAATCTGTCCAAGCCAGGGCACGAATTGTGCTGGTGGTTCATAGTTTCCGTGAGCAAGGCTGCTGTACGCTAAGTGATGTCGTTCACGAATGAGTCCGGTCTTAAGGTCGTGCTCATCTACGGTATTTTCACGCAAGACATCACTTTCTGTTACGGCTTTCTGGATGAGCATGTCGATATTTTGGCTTTTTTTGCTATAAGACTCCTTGTATTGAATCGTGAGCTGAAAAAAGTGTATGGGCGGCAGATGCAAATGCGCAGTGCGATCATAGCGAGCGAGGCGTACTGCCGCTTTGCCACTCCCCTTTTGGAATTCATTGAGTGTCAGATGATGCTGCTTCTTAAGCTGTGTACCGAGGAGCTTTTCATTGTCCTCATTCAGGTAGATCAAAGCTGTTTCTAGCTTGTCTTTTTCTACCTGGCGAAGACAACGGCAAGACGTCTGCAAGACCTTGTTCAACGGACAAGCCCCTTTTTGTGAGAGGATGACACTCGTCAAGCTCCGACAGTTCCAGCCCTCTTTACCAATCTCAACAAGCAAGAGTACGCGAACGGGTGAGAGCTCTGTATCCAAGGAGGCAAACGCTGCGCCTGCACCAGGCTGCAATTTATGTTTGGTCGTCTCACGGTAGAATCGCAAGATGGCTGTCTGCGGATCAAGATCATTCTGTCGCACAACCTCGACAACCTCAGGATAAATGGCTTCGAGCGCTTCAATATTACTGCAAAAGATAGCCACCTTTGCCCAGCCATATTGCTCATAACGCAAGTCTTTGTAACGTCTGAAGAACTCTCGGAGGCCCGCACGGATGATGGTGTGACTGTCAATCCCCTTTTGAGCTGTCATGACAGTCGGCTGTTTCAAGAAATTACCAATACCATCGATGAGTGGATAAGCATGTGCAATCGTCGGTATTTCTTCATATTTGACTTTCACAGTATCCGTAATGGAAATCGTCTCTGCCTTTTTCAAGTACGGTGTTCCCGAAAAGCCAATGACCATATTGATACTACGTGCCTCTTGCCAACGAGAGATGACTTGACGTAGCTTAATTTCAGATGAAGCAGCATGGTGCGCTTCATCCACAAAAATGGCGAGATGAGGCAAACGACCAAGACGATTGCGCAATTCGTTTGCTTGGCGGTCCTTTGCATCAAGCCTTGATTCAAACAGATCCATCTGAACTGTCGTATCTGGCAGGCGGTCAAGAATCACTTTCTCGGCATTGGTGACAAGGACAAGCCCTGTGATATTGGGGTCATCACTATAGCGGGCAATTTTCTGTACATTTGGATTCTTAGTCTGATTTGATTTCTTCTGAGCATTATCTGCATCCAGTACCTCGAAGACCATGCGACGCTTTACTTGTGCAGCAGCTTCCGGCGGCAGTACCCAAGACGGATCAAAACGTTGAATGGTTCTCAGGCTGGGGATGACTGAGGTCTTGAGTCCAGAAGGAACGAGCAAGAGAAAATTATGTGCAAAAGCAGGGTTCTGAGGCTCGTTCAGCGTGAAATACAAATCTAGGTAAATAAATGCCGCCATGAGATACGTCTTACCAGCCCCCATCGGCAAATTGAAAAGGTATTCGGTATAACTAAGTCCACCGAAAATCTGGCGCAAGACATTTCGGCTGTCCACACCATCCGGTGTTTTTTCTAGAGCTTCTTTCAGATTCGGTGCCTGCGGTTTCCCTTCCGAGTCCTGGATGTTAGAAAATTCATACAAGGCCAGAGCACTTGGATTCTCTTTCAGATGGTTGCGCGCAACAACAGAAAGAGGAAGCTCATCCAGATATGCATCAGTATAGGAATTGAAGAAGCCCGTTGTCAGTAGCGTATACAGGGAACGATTGCCACCAGCTATCTTAAGGAAAAGATAGGTACGAATGGCATCGATCTGGACATCGCGCAGCGCCTTCTTTCTCTCCATGTAATCAATCAGTGCCTGTACTGTACACGACTCTGAGGCAAACCAAGCATCACGCTTTCTTTTGATAAATGTGTAGAACATACAAGCTCCTTTCAAAAATATGGTCATAACCGCATCTCGACAGATGATGCTCAATCATATATCTGTCACGATATACCTATGAAAAAAGCGCCGCTTGCGCGACGCTATGCATTCAAGGTGGTGGGCAGGGATGGATTCGAACCATCGTAATCCGAAGATGACAGATTTACAGT
>ERZ773131.984-NODE-984-length-22329-cov-3.739921_pt1 | contig 22329 bp, 19 predicted proteins | sample MGYA00511082_ERZ773131 | MGnify/ENA primary metagenome ERZ773131 (study PRJEB29015, sample SAMEA2737813) | human gut metagenome | biome: human gut; feature: human-associated habitat; material: faeces | place: China | collected 2012 ... | reverse complement strand
GGGCCTCGTCCACGTGCAGACGACCGGCGGTGTCGATAAGCACCAAGTCGCTGCCGCGCTTATCGGCCTCGTCGAGCACGTCGTAGCAAACGCTTGCCGGGTCGGAGCCGCGATCGCGCTTGATAACGGGGACACCGGCGCGCTGGCCCCACACATCGAGCTGCTCGATGGCGGCGGCGCGGAAGGTGTCGGCCGAACCGATCACCACGTTCTTGCCGCGGGCGGCCATGGCGCTTGCAATCTTGCCGACCGTGGTGGTCTTGCCGGCGCCGTTGATGCCCACAAACAGCACGCAGCTCGGCGTATCGGAAAACGGATCGCGCTCAACAGGCACAAAATGGCCCTCGAGCTGCTCGGCCAGGGCGCGGCGAAGCTGCGGGGCGGTCTTGAGGTTCTTCTTGGCCGCGGCGTCACGCAGGTCATCGGAGACCTGAATAGCGACCTCGGCACCCATGTCACCCATGACGAGGGTGTCCTCAAGGTCCTCCCAAAAATCCTCGTCGACCTCGCCGCCAAAGTAAAAGACCTCGTTGAGGGCCTCGCGGCTGCGCTCAAGTCCGCGCGAGAGAGCATCGAAGAATCCCATTATGCATTCACGACCTTTCCGGTTTCGCGATCGAGTTTTTGCGAGACGACGCGACTGACGCCGTCGGCTTGCATCGAGACGCCGTAGAGGACGTCAGCGTCCTCCATAGTACGGCGCTGATGCGAGATAACCAAGAGCTGCGTATCGGAACGCAGCACGTCGAGTGCGCCGATGAGCTTGGACAGGTTGGCGTCGTCGAGTGCCGCCTCGACCTCGTCCAGCACATAGAACGGCACCGTACGCGTGCGATACACGGCAAAGAGCAGGGCGAGCGCCGTCAGGCTCTTCTCGCCGCCCGACATGAGCATCATCTTGGTGATGCGCTTGCCGCGCGGCTGCGCCACGACCTCGATGCCCGTCTCGGCCGGATGCTCGGGATCGGTCATCTCCAGGTGAGCCTGACCGCCTGGGAAAAGCATGGCGAAGATCTCGCGGAAATTCGCATCAACCTTCTCAAACGTCACCAGGAACGCCTTGCGCATCTTGCGATCGATTGCCACGGTGATCTTGGTGAGCGCCTTGCGCGCGCTCTCCAGATCGGCCAGCTGCTCCTCGATGTAATCGGCGCGGCGCTTGAGCTGCTCGTACTCCTCCATGGCAACCTGGTTCACAGGGCCCAGGTTGTTGATCTGGCGCACGAGCTGGTTGAGCTCGCGCTCGGCGGCATCGCGGTCGGTGGGCGCGGGAAGCATGAGCGCTTCCTCGAGTACCGTGGTGCCATCGGCGGTAATGGCCTTGATGGCAGCCTCCACCTGCACCTCGAGCTTGCCGCGTGCGACCTTGAACTCGTTTTGCGTCGCCGTGGCGGCATCGACCCGCTCCTTGGCGCGGGAGACCTCGGCCTTGGCGTCCTCGATGGTCTTCTTGAGCGAGGCTGAGTCCGCCTCCTCGAGCGAAGCCTGGTCACGCAGACGCGCGGCCCAATCCGACGCGCGCTCCAGCAGGGCCGAATAACGCTCGTGCATGGGATCGACGCGAAGGCGCAGCAGCTCGAGTGAGCGTGAGGCCTGACGCGTCCCGCGGATACGACGGTCGATGCCCTCAAGGCGATGCTCCAGATCGGGCACGCGGCCCTTCAGCGAACGCAGGCGCTCGCTCGTCTGAGCCAGGCGCACCTTAGCGTCGGCGAGCTTACCGGCAGCCTCGGAATCGTCACGGCGCACGCGGTCGAGCTCGTCGTTGGCCTCGGCAATCTGCAAGCCCAAGTCGCTCGCCTGCGCACGAGCTTCGTCACGCGAGCGAGTAAGTTCATCCACGCGCGGACGTGCGGCACGGACGGCCTCAGCGGCCTGCTCGCGGCGCTTGGAGATGCGCGCGCGCTCGACCTCGGCATTGTTGGCGCTTTGCTCCAGGCGGCCGATCTCGGAGAGCAGCGAGCGGCGCTCGCCCTCAAGGCGGGCGATCTCGCCGGCAGCATCGCCCTCGGCAGCACGGGCCTCCTCGACGGCGACGTTGGACTCAACGACTTGGTCCGAAACATGCTCAAACACGGCAGCAAGATCGGGCTCCAAGCCTTCCAGCTCGCGGATACGACGCTTGCGCTCCAAGGCACCGGAAGCCTCGCCGGCATCAAGCCCCACACGCACCAGGCCACCACAGGCAACGCGAGCGCCATCGGGCGTCACGTAGGTCACACCGTCAACGACGGGCGCGGCCAGGGCGGCAGAAAGGTCATCGACCACGTAATAGCCGCCGAGAAGGGCCTCGACAACCGGGCCATAACCGGAGCGCACGGACAGACGATCGACCAGACGCGTACCGGCAGCGCCATTGGCAGCAGCACCGCCGCTCACGCCGCGCGCCATCAGCAGTGCCTCACCCGAGGCCTTCTTCTGGTCCAGGGCAGCGCGACCGGCGCGCTCGAGTGCGGCAGCGTTATCGAACAGCAGGGCATCGATATCACCTGCGAGCAGCTGCTCAACCAGACCCTCGAGCTCACGCGGTGCCTCGAGCACATCGCCCAGACGGCCCGAAACATCGTCGCCCAGCGCGCCCACCAGACGGCTCACCAGCGGCGAGCTGTCTGCCATGCGGGCATCGAGCTTCTTTTGGCTGGCAAGCTCCGAGCGAACCTCGGACAGCTTGTTGCGCGCTTCGCTCTCGCGATTACGCAGGTCCTTGAGGGCAGCGCGTGCCGTCTCGGTGGCCTCGCGCGCATCGTTCTGGGCCTGACGAGCCGCCTCAAGGGCACTCTCAAGCTCCTCAGCACGGTCGCGACGGCTCTCGAGCGAGGCCGTGACCTCCTCGAGCTGCTCATCGATCTGCTCCAAGCGCGAGGCGTACATGTTGTCCTCGACCTCGGCGTTGCTCAGCGAGTCCTTCACCTTGGCGAGTTCGAGCGCCGCGTTATCGGCCACACGCTGCACATCGCGTTGCTCACGCGTAAGCTGCGAAATCTGATTGTCGAGCGCCACGCGCCGCTCGTGGAGCTCAGCGGCGGCAGGACCAGCGGCGTCAACGTCCTCCTGGGCCTGCATGTGCGCGCCGGTCACTTCCTCAAGCTGTGCACGCGCGTCCTCGAGCTCCTCGACCACGCGACGACGCTGATGCTCGGAGCTCGAGATCTGGCCACGCATGTCGGACAGGCGCGACACCATGTTGTGGCCCTTTTCCTCGAGCAGGCGCATATCGGAGTTAATGCGGCCGACCACGTCTTGCATATGGCGGCGCTGCTCGCCCAGGTCGCCCACAAACAGGCCCTTTTCCTCGAGCATAACCTGGAGCTTCTCGAGCTCGCGCTCCTTTTCGCCCATGCGGTACTGCGCAAGCTCCAGCTCGGCGGCGCCTTCCTTGGAGCGGCTCTCCAAGTCGTTCCACTGCGACTGCAGCGAACGAAGCTCGTCGACGGCCAGCATCTGCGTAAGTTCGTTCGCGCGCGAGGACAGCTCTTTGTACTTGCGCGCGCGATCGACCTGACGCTCCAGCGGCCGCAGCTGACGGGCGATTTCCTTATTGATGTCGCGGGCACGGGTCAAGTGCTCGTCCATCGATTTAATCTTTTTGAGCGCACGCTCCTTGCGGCGTTTGTGCTTGGAGATGCCGGCGGCCTCCTCGATGAGGGCACGGCGCTCCTCGGGGCGGCTCTGCAAAATGGCGTCGAGCTTGCCCTGGCTGATGATGGAATGCGTATCCTTACCCAGGCCCGAATCGTGCAGGATGTCCTGAATGTCCATCAGGCGGCACGGGCTCGAGTTGATGAGGTACTCGCTTTCGCCCGAGCGATACATACGACGGGTGATGGCGACCTCGTCAAAGTCGACGGGCAGCATATGGTCCGAGTTATCGAGCACCAGAGTGACCTCGGCGACACCCACCGGCTTGCGCGCTGACGAGCCCGAGAAGATGACATCCTCCATGGCCTGGCCGCGCAGCTGCTTGGCGCTCTGCTCGCCCAGGACCCACAGAATCGAGTCAGAGATGTTCGATTTTCCCGAGCCGTTGGGACCGACGATGACGGTCAGGCCCGGCTCAAACGTCATATGGGCGCGGTCGGCAAACGACTTGAACCCTTTGAGCGTGAGGGACTTGAGATACACGGCTCCTCGCTTAAACAGGCTTCTTGTTGAGAATCACGCCGTTGGTGGTGTAGCCCATGCGGTCAAGTGCCTCGAGTGCAGCGGCTCCCTCGGCTTCCTTCTTTGAGGAGCCGGAGCCGCGACCCTGGCGAATACCATCGATCAACACCACGGCGGTAAAGGTGGGCGCATGCGCCGGGCCCTCGGAGCCAACGAGCTTATACGCCGGGGGTTCGTGACCGTCGGCTTGCACGCACTCCTGCAAGAACGATTTGGGGTTCGCGGGGTGCTCGGCACGCTCGGAAGCCAAATGCGGCTTAAGCGTACGGTGGATAAACTCCGCTGCGGCATCCCAGCCGGCGTCCAGGTACAGCGCGCCCACGAGCGACTCGTAGACGTTCTCGAGCGCCGAATGCAGGCCGCGCGCACCGGTACCGGTCTCGGAGGCACCAAAGATGATGATGTCGTCGATGCCCAACTCGTGAGAAACCTCGGACAGCGTGGCGCCCGAGACAAGCGACACCTTCAGGCGCGTGAGCTTGCCCTCGTCAAACTCCGGATAGGACTCAAAGAGCGAACGAGCGACGACGGCGCCCAAAATGGAATCGCCCAAGAACTCAAGGCGCTCATAGCTGGCAGAAACCGGCTGGCCCTCGACTGCCGAGGGATGCGTGAGCGCCGCGCGCAGCAGCACCTTGTCATTGAACTCGTGGCCCAGAATCTCCTGTGCGCGCGTAAGTCGTTCGGATAAAGCCAAGACCTAAGCCTCCCTGGCGTTTTCAATCGCGTCGACGGCGTCGGCGACAGAGTTGAGCGAGAGCAGGGTCTCATCATCGATCTCGAGATTGAACTCGTCCTCGATAGCCGTAACCAGCTGCAGGCGCTCGAGCGAGTTGGCATCGAGGTCGTCAAAGGTGGTCTCATCGCTAATTTCGGCAACATCGACGCCCAGAACGTCAGCAGCGACCTCGGCGATCTTGTCGAAGATTTCGGAGCGGTCCATAGCGCTTCCTCTCATAGTGCATGAATACCAAAAGATTGGCACCGCGCGGGCGGCACCAAGACACGGTTTTGATTCTACCCCACGACGTGCGCCGCGAGGCACATAACAGCGCTCTAACTCGCTCTTATAAAACGATACCGTCCATAGAGTTGGCGACATTCTCGACCAGCCCGGCGCGCACGGCTTCAGCCGCCGCGAGCGTACCGTTTTTGACGGCCTCGACCGAGGTGGCACCGTGACCGATCAGGACCACGCCACGCAGGCCCAAAAGAATCGCGCCGCCCTTGGCATCACCAGACAGCTTGGTCTTAATCTCGCGCATCTGCTTTTTGATGAGCAGCGCGGCGATCTTGGTGCCGAGCGAGGCCATAAAGGCGCCCTTGAGCTCCTGTAGCAAAAACTTGGCAGCGCCCTCGGTAGCCTTGAGAGCGATATTGCCCGACATGCCGTCGGCAACAACGACATCGAAGTTACCCGAGGTGATGTCCGTTCCCTCGCAGTTACCAACAAAGCCGGGAACGGCGGCTTTCATGGCCGGGAAGCAGGCCTTGGTAAAGTTGGAACCCTTCTCGTCCTCGGTGCCATTAGCAAGCAGGCCCACGCGAGGATGCTCGATGCCCAGGACAACGCGGGCATAGGCGCTACCCATCTGGGCAAAACGCACCATGTCGTCGACCTCGACATCGGGGTTGGCGCCCATATCGCACAGCACCGTCAGACCGCCGGCGCGATTGGGCAGCGCATTGGTCAGACAGGGGCGCACCGGCTGCTTCTTGCCTTCGGCTTGATACCTAAACGGTGTGACGTAGGCGGTCGCGGCAGCTGTCATGGCACCGGTCGAGCCGGCGGAGAAGAACGCGTCCGCATTTCCCTTCTTGATGGCGCGGCAGGCAAGCACGATCGAGGACTTGCGCTTGGTCATCACGGCGCGAATAGGATCGTCATCCATGGCGATAACGTCGGGTGCCTCAAGGGCCTCAACACGTGCATGGGAAGCAGCAAAGGGATTAACGATTTCGGCGGGGCCAGCTGCCAAGACCTCGATATCGGGATCAGCGGCAAGTGCAGCCTCGATACCATCGAGAACAACCTGAGGTTTCTCGTCTCCGCCCACAACGTCTACACAAACGCGAACGTTACTCATATACATGCTCCTTATACAAAAATGGCCGACTCATTGAGCCGGCCATTGTGGTTCCATTTGGAACGGCATCGCACCCAGAGTATAGCGTTACTCGGTAACGATAACCTCACGGTCCTTGTAGAAACCGCAGCTGGGGCACACGTGGTGCGGAAGCTTGACAGCGCCGCAACGGGGGCACGTGGACTGAGCCGCAGCCGAGATCTTCATGTTGGCGGAACGACGGATGTGAGTGCGGATACGACCCTGCTTTTGTTTAGGTACGGGCATAGTGACCTTCCTTATGAACTATCCAGTGTGGCGATTACGCGCAAGTAGCGATACTACCACAGTTTTACTCATCGAGCTTGAGATTCTTCAATGCTGCAAATGGATTTTCCGTGGCAGCGGCCCATTCTGCCTCTGCCTGGGCGGCGCAATCGCATTGCTCGATGTTGAGATTGCAACCGCAAGTGGGGCACAGACCGCGGCAATCGGGCTTGCACAGAACGACAAACGGCGTGTCCATAACGACCGCGTCGTTGATGGGCTCACCCAGATCGACGATGCGGTCCTCACCCAGGAGCTCGTAGCCGTCCTCGTAGGCCTCGGGATCCTCGGGCTCCTCAAAGAGGTAGAACTCCTCGATCTCGCCGGCGATATCAAACGAGGCAGGCTCCAGGCAACGGTCGCACTCGCCGATGGCGTGCGCGCGAACCATGCCCGTGAGCAAGACACCGGTACCGGCATTGGTAAAGACAACGTCGTAGTCGATGCCGTCCTGTAGCTGGTACTCCTTCTCGCCCACCGTGTAGGTGGCAACATCGACCTTGCCGGTCAGCGGATACGAATCACCAGGAAACTCGAGCTGCTCGGAAAGATCGACGGTAACGCTCGGGAACTCAGCCATTACCACTGACCATTCTGTTGGGCGGCACCCTCGTTGAGCTGCTGACGGCAACGGGTAACGGTGCCGGTCAGGCTCTTGAGGTTCTCCTCCAGGTGCGTAAAGACCTGCTCTGCGTAGTCCTCGGCAGCATAACGCGTCTCGCGCTCGTACTGCTGGGCACGATCGCGGATGTCGTCGGCCTGCTGCTGTGCCAAGCGGACGATCTCCTGCTCACCGGCAATGGTGAGGGCCTGCTGCTGAGCGTCGGCGATGATGGAATCGGCCTGGGCGGCGGCGGAAGCCATAAGCTCCTCGCGCTCCTTAAGGATACGGCGGGACTTCTGCCACTCCTCGGGATAGCTCATGCGGATCTCGTCGAGGATGTTGAAGAACACGTCGGCGTCGATGACCTTGAACTGAGCGTTCTTGCCGAAAGGCGGCTTGGCTTCCTCGATCAGCCCTTCGAGCTCATCGACCAAGCTGACGATCCTATCGCCAGGAAAATTCTCGCCCGGCATCCGGTCTCCTTTCATAGGTAACATATCATCGTGCTAGTTTACCACATGCCACCAGGCAATAAAAAACGTCACGAAAAGCGATGTCTGAGCGCTTCGACCACGTTGGGCGGGACAAACGTCGATACATCGCTGCCGAGTGAGGCGATCTGGCGAACGACCGAGCTCGAGATATAGCCGTACTGCGGCGCACTCATGACAAAGATGGACTCCAGCTCGTTATCCAAGCGATAGTTGAGATCTGCCTGCTGCAGCTCGTACTCAAAGTCGGTCATGGCGCGCAGGCCCTTGACCACGGCCCCCGCCCCCTGCTCGCGAGCGAAGTCGACCAAGAGGCCGGTAAAGGGCAGGACCTCGACGCCGTCGATATCACCGAGCGCCTCGCGGGCCAGCGCCACGCGCTCATCGAGCATAAACGTGGTACCCACACCGTTTTTACCCTGCGACTCGGCAACAGCGACGATCACACTGGGAAAGATGCGGCGGGCGCGGCGGATGACGTCGATATGGCCAAACGTGATGGGATCGAAGGTGCCCGGGACGATCACGCGGTTGATGGTGTCATTCATGGTCGTCCTCCTGAAACGTCGTGGCATCGTTGTTGTGAGCATCGGTGCCAGCGCAATCTTCCTCACCATCGTCATCGCCGACCCAACGAAGCAGGTCGACCGAGGTAATGCCGTAGCGCTTCTCGCGCACGATCTCAAAGCCTGCCGGATGCGCGCCCGCATCGGCGGCGGCATGCTCAAACAGGGCATAAGCGCCAGGTGCAAGCAGACCCTGCTGAGCCAGCTTCTGCAGCAGCTCCTCGACCGGCTCGGCACCAAAAGCATAGGGCGGGTCGAGCAGGACCAGATCAAAGGGGCCGCCCGGCACACGACCGCGCGAGGCACTCGCCAGCATGTCGCCCGCTATCACGCGCCAACGCGCACGGTCACGGCAGAGCGACTCGATATTCTTGGTAATGAGCCGCGCGGCATTCCGATCGATCTCGAACGTCGTGAGCGAGCGGGCACCACGTGAGAGCATCTCTAACCCTAAGGCACCGGAGCCGCCAAAGGCGTCCAGCACGCGGACCTCGTCCAGATCGAAGTCGAATGCCGACATGACCATAGATGCGCATGCCTCGCGCACGCGATCGGTCGTGGGGCGGGTGACATCGCGACCACGGGGCTCCTCGATCTTACGACCGCGCCATTCGCCGCCGATGATTCTCATCCTCCGCTGACCTCCTTAAAAATGTGTCGATATCGCATGGCGACCGCATCGCGCAGGGGGCGCGTCGCCACGGAGTCAAGGTTGCAAGCATACCGCAAGAGCTCGACCGCGTCCAAATGGGCCCACTCGATCAGCTCCTCGTCGGCATCCAGGTCGACAAAGCGCAGGGTCACTCCGCCATGCTGACGGTACCCCAGGATTTCGCCCTCGTGGCGCAGACGCAGGTCCATCTGGGCGAGCGTAAAGCCATCCGAGGTCTTTTCGAGCGACTGGAGACGGTCTTGCGCCGCCGAAGCGCCGCCGTTGCCCTTGGAGTGCGTCATGACCAGGCAGGTGCCCGACACGCAGCCGCGGCCCACGCGGCCGCGCAGCTGGTGCAGGGCCGCCAAGCCAAAGCGCTCACCGTTCTCGATGACCATGACGGTGGCGTTGGGCACGTCGACGCCCACCTCGACCACCGTGGTCGAAACGAGCACGTCGATCTCGCCGCGCTTGAAGGCGTCGATCACGCGATCCTTCTCCCCCGCCGGCATGCGGCCGTGAAGACGCTCGATGGCAAGCCCCGGCAACGCCAGGCGTAGGCGGTCGAGCTCGGTTGCCGTATCGTGCAGCGGCACGGGCACGGTTACGCGACCCTCGTCGTCACGGACGATACCGGGCACATCCTCAAGCTCATCGGCCGAGTCGCTCGGCTCCACGAGCGGGCAAATCACGTAGGCCTGCTGACCCTTTTCATGCGCCTCGCGGATGGCGCCATAGGCAAGGTCGCGGCTCGACTCGGTAAGCACGCGTGTCGTCACGCCAGCGCCAGGGACGGGCCGATGACGGATGATGCTCGTGTCCAGATCGCCGTAGACCGAAAGCGCCAGCGTACGCGGGATGGGCGTTGCCGTCATAACGAGCAGATCGGCACCAGGGCCCTTCGCACGCAGGGCGTTGCGTTGGCCGACGCCAAACCGGTGCTGCTCATCGATGACCACGAGCGACAGATGCTTAAACGCCACGTTATCCGAAAGCACCGCGTGGGTGCCAAAGAGGACATCGAGCTCGCCAGATTCCAGATGGGCATGAATCCGCTCGCGCTCGGCCGCCGGCGTGGCGCCCGTCAGGAGCGCCCAGGTCATGCCAGCCTGCAAGAGCAAGGGGCCGGTCTTATCGGCATATTGACGCGCCAGCACGCCCGTGGGCGCCATAACGCAGGCCTGCGTGCCGCTATCGGCAGCCACAGCCAGCGCGCAGGCGGCAACGGCGGTCTTACCGGTACCGACATCGCCCAGCAGCAGGCGGTTCATCACGCGCCCGCCATCGCACATATCGCGCAGGATATCTTGGAACGCGGCCTCCTGCTCGTCGCTCAGCGAAAACGGCAGGGCCTGCTTAAGCGCGGCCAGGTGCTCGCCCGCGGCGTGGGCGTAGGGCACCACATCGACCAGGCTGCCGTCGTTGCGCAGGCGCAGCGCCAGCTGCAGGTAGAGGCACTCCTCGTAGGCAAGCCGTGCGCGCGCGATATCGCGCTCAGCCATGCTCGAGGGAAAGTGAATTGATCGAAGCGCACGAGCATTGCTCATCAGGCGACGTTTAACGCGCAAGCGTGCGGGAATCGGGTCGAAGGGATTGCCGACGACCTCGAGCGCGCCACTTACGATGCGGCGCATCCATGCCTGGCTCACGCCGTCACTCACATAATGGACCGGCAAAATGGTGCCCGCAGCACGCCCGTCATCAAGCTTTTCAAAGTGCGGCGAGGCCATCTGCTTAAAACCGTAGGCAAACTCGACCTTGCCCATCACGGCCAGGCGGTCGCCCTGTTTAAGCTGCTGGGCAATCCAAGGCTGACGGAAAAAGGCGACCTGCAGCACGCCCGTCTCGTCAACGAGTGAGACCTCGGTCACCTGCATGCGCGGACGCGGCTTCTTTTGAACGATACGGTCGACCGTGGCGATGATGGTGCACACGGTACCGATGGGCGCCATCTCGATGGACCAGGAGCGCGTAAAGTCCAGGTATCGATGAGGGATATGGAGAAGGAGGTCCCCCACCGTCCGAATTCCCAGACGGCGAAGGGCCTCCTCACGTTTACCCGAAACATATTTGAGTCGCGCGATATCCTCGTCGAGCGCATTGCTCTGGGCAAAGCGATCAGAGACGCGCGGCACGGAGCAGAGCTCGGACATGGGCAGATGCCTACTCGATCGAGAAGATCACGGGATAGAGCGGCTGCTCGCCACGATGGGCGTCGATCTCCAGGTCGGGCTGAGCCTCCTCGATAGCGTCGACGATCTCCTGGAAGGCTTCATCGGACAGCTCCTCGCCGGCCAGAATCGTCAGCGCGTCGCCCTCCTCTTCCTCCTGCATGCGGTTGATGCAATCGAGCGTGACCTGCTTCACGTCGGAGCCGACGACATCGATGGAGCCGGCAATGATGCCCATGACGTCACCGGAGTGAATCGGGGAGCCGTCCGAGGCGCTGGAGTCGCGCACGGCGCGGGTGACCTCGCCATCGCGGATCTCGCTGATGGCGTCGACCATAGCGGCGACGGCATCAGCGAGCTCGGAATCGGGCAGGACCGCGAACAGCGCGGAGAAGGCCTGCGGAACGGTCTTGGTGGGAACGACGGCGACCTTCTTGTCGGTGCAGGCTGAGGCAGCGGCCTCAGCGGCCATGCGGATGTTGCCGTTGTTGGGCAGGATGATGACCGAGGTCGCGTTGACCTGGTCAACAGCACCCAGCAGGTCTGCAGTCGAGGGGTTCATGGTCTGACCACCCGACACGATCACGTCGACGCCGAGGGACTTGAGGATGTCGGCCTCGCCGGAACCGGCGGCAACGGCGACAAAGCCCAGGGCCTTCGCGGGCTCGGCGGCCTTCTCCTGATCCTCGTGGATCTTGGCGGTACGGTCGTGGGCCTCCATCTCCATATTATGGATAAAGACCTCATAGATCTGACCAAGCTGCAGCATGTGCTCGAGCACCAGGTTGGGGGTGTTGGAGTGCACGTGGATCTTGTAATCGGGGTAGGCGCCCACGAGTAGCTCACAGTCGCCCATGGAACCCAGGAACTTGAGGCACTCGTCCTCGTCAAAGGGAGCGTCGGCCTTAAAGAGGAACTCGTTGCAGTAGCGGAATTCCGAGCCCTCCCAGTCGTCGTTGGCCTCGATCTCAACACGACCAAGGGCCGCGTCGCGGGCAGAGCAGGCGGAATCAAACGTGGCGGAGAAATCCTCGACAACGGTGCTGCGGCCAAGAGCGGCGGCAACAAAGTTCTCAAGGAAAATAGCAAAGCCAAAGGCGCCGGAGTCGACCACGCCGTTCTCCTTCAGAACGGGCAGCAGGTCGGGCGTGCGGGCGACGGACTGGTAGGCCTCGACGACGATGGCGTCGAGCGCGTCCTCGGCCGAGAACTTCTTCTTTTCGCACTCGTCGGCCTTGGTCGAGACATCGCGCAACACCGTGAGGATCGTACCCTCGATGGGCTTACGGACGGCCTGGAAGGCAACCTTGACGGCACGACGGAAGGCGAAGGCGATGTTGGCGGACGTAATGGGCTCGTCGGCGGAGACAAGGCCCTCGGCCACGCCGCGCAAGATCTGCGAGGTGATGACGCCGGAGTTGCCGCGGGCGCCCATCAGGGAGCCGTGGGTGATGGCGCCGGCGATGGCCTCCATGTCGGCGTCGGCGGGAAGGGCAGAAAGCTCCTTGGTCACCGAGGCGAGCGTGAGCGACATGTTGGTGCCGGTGTCACCGTCGGGCACGGGAAAGACGTTGAGCTTGTTGATCTCCTCGGCCTTGTCGGAAACGGCAGCCGCAGCGATCGGAAAACAGGTGCGAATGGTCTTTGCAATCATGGGTATTTAAATCTCCGTTTTCGGATGCTAGTTCAGACGGCTCTTGAGCGCGTCGATATGGATGCCGATCTTAAGGCTGGCGGGATCGATCTGGGCGATCTCCTGCAGGGTGAAGGCAACGGAGCTCGAAAGATTGTGGCAGACGGATTTCATGTTGACGCCGTTCTCGAGCACGACGTGAAGATCGACCGTAAGGCCGTTCTCGTCGGCGGAGACAAGCACGCCCTTGCGGAGGCGCTGACCGGCAAGCAGGCGCACGCTCTCGGCGCCTTGGAGCTGCTCAGCCATACCGACGACGCCATAGCACGTCATCGCGGCATAACCGGCAATATCGGCAATAACGTCGTTCGAGACGCTCAGGCTGCCGTTGATGGTCTCAGACACAAGAATCTCCTTATCTGGTGCTCGCGGCACCATGTCGTGGGAGCAATCATTGCAATATTCTACAACGACCGCGCCATGTTGAGGTGGTGGGTCGCGGGATTACATCCTCGACACGAAATGTTGATATGGCAACGTTCGAGTCAAGTGGTCGCGGCATGAAAAAACCCGCCGCATAAGCGACGGGTTCTACAACCTGGCTCCCCGGGTAGGACTCGAACCTACAACAGCGCGGTTAACAGCCGCGTGCTCTACCATTGAGCTACCGAGGAATAGGTGCATGCTCTCAAGCAACGAAATTTATTATACGGACGAATCAGCTCAGGGCAAGAACTTTTTTAAGAAATATTCTCGCCTTGATCCCTTGGGGACGGCCTAACTGCCGGCACCGGCAACGGAAACGCCGATGTTTTGACAATGCCAGCGAGCGGGCACCAGAGCGAACAAATTGGCATGAAAAGAGGACGGCATAGACCTTCTGGTCATGCCGTCCTCTTTGAATGACAAGTTGTCGCTCTGGTGTCCGCGCAGCGTCGGCCAGTTACGGCGTTTGGTAAAACGCCGTAACCCTAAGACTCGATATAGTCTTTGAGCTTGCTGCTGCGGCTCGGGTGACGAAGCTTGGCCAGGGTCTTGGACTCGATCTGGCGGATACGCTCGCGCGTGACACCAAACTCGCGACCGACCTCCTCGAGCGTGCGGGGATGCCCGTCGACAAGGCCAAAGCGCAGCTCGATAACCTTGCGCTCACGATCGGCAAGCGAGTCGAGCACCTGGGTGAGCTGCTCCTGCAGCATGGAGAAGCTGGCGGCATCGGGCGGAACGATAGCCTGGGAGTCCTCGATGAAGTCGCCCAGCTGGGAATCCTCTTCCTCGCCGATGGGGGTCTCGAGCGACACGGGCTCCTGCGAAATCTTCTGGATCTCGCGGACGCGGTCGGCGCTCATGTCCATCTCGGCACCGATCTCCTCAGGGGTCGGGTCGCGACCCAGGTCCTGAAGGAGCTGGCGCTGCACGCGGACGAGCTTGTTGATGGTCTCGACCATATGCACGGGAATACGGATGGTACGGGCCTGATCCGCAATGGCGCGCGTAATGGCCTGACGGATCCACCACGTGGCGTAGGTGGAGAACTTAAAGCCCTTCTGGTAGTCGAACTTCTCAACAGCGCGGATCAGACCGAGGTTGCCCTCCTGGATCAGGTCGAGGAACAGCATGCCGCGGCCGACATAGCGTTTGGCGATGGAGACGACCAGACGCAGGTTTGCGCTGATGAGTGCCTGCTTGGCTTCGAGGCCCACGTTCTCAATGCGCGTAAGACGACGCATCTCGGCACGCGTGAGCTCGAGCTCGCCGGCATCGGCAGCCTCGAGCTTCTCGGTGGCCTCGAGACCGGCCTCGATCTTCATGGCCAAATCGACCTCTTCGGAGGCGGTCAGCAGGTCGACCTTGCCGATCTCCTTGAGGTACATACGAACCGGATCGCCGGTCAGCATCACCGTGGAGGCATCGATGCCACGCACGCGGGAGCGTGAACGGGACGTGCGCACGGTGCGCTTCTTCTTGCTCTTGGAAGAACCCATCTCGGCGTCGGCCTGACGGGCCATCTTGAGCTCGTGATCGTCGAGCGAGCCGGAATCGTGCTCGTCGTCGTCATCAAAATCGTCGGTATCGGTATCGTTATCGTCATCGTCGACGTCCATGGGGGCGTCGTCGTTACCGCTCGCGGAGATAATCTGGATGCCTCTGTTGCGCAGCGCGGAATACACCGCGGTGAGCTGCTCGTCAGAAACATCGATATCCTTCAGGGCGACCTGAATCTCGTCCTCGGTTACCGAAGTCCTGTTTGAGCCGTTGCCCATGAGCTTTGCAACGTAGGATTCCAGCCCAGTACCCGTGCTCTCAGTCTTTTTTGGCACAGATTCTCCCTTCATAGTCCACAGGATTCAATACTTTAGCACACACATTGACGTCTATACCCAAAAAGAGGACTGGATATAGGCGAGAATACGCTGGTTGACCACAACATCTAGGCTTGCTCGGTGCCCGCGGCCTCCAGGCCGATCAAACGGAACGGGTCCGCCACGCCGCCGATCGACTTTTGCAGCTCGCGTTGACGCTGCGAATCCTGCGCGGCCTGCACGGTCAGCGCGCGACGGGCCTCATCGTCGAGCGAACGGTCTTGGCGCAGCTTGGCCTGCGCGGCACGCATACGGCGCTTGATGGTGTAGAGCTCGAGCGTATCGAGCATGAACACGATGTTCGTCTCGGTAGGGTGTTTGCTCGTCGCCGAGATGCGCCCGGCGCTCACAAGCGTTGCCGCCTCGGGACACACCGAGCGCGCCGCATCCATGCAGGCTGCAGGATCGGTTCCCGGCGGCGTTGCCAGCACGGCCCATGCGATGGACTCGTGACGTGGGTCAACCCACTCGATGGAGCAGATGCGGTCGGCATACGTGCGGAACAGGTCGGGGTAGCTAGTAAGCATCGTCAACAGCTCGCGCTCCCCTGCCAAGGACTTGCGCTCAAGATCGGTAAGAACCATCGGCGCCGCCGCAGCCGGTGCGCCCGAACCATCAGCCACAGGAACAGCGCCCATACCATCAGGCACGTCGATCGGCGGCAGATCGTCGACGACCTCCACGGGCGCGGCGCCGTAGGCATCGAGCGGGACATAGTCGTACGGCTCCTCCTCGACCGGCGCGAACACCGGCGACGTCGCGCCCGATGCCCAAGCACCGTGAGATGCCCCCTGCGAACCAGACGTCCGACCGCCCGCGCTACCAGAGCGCTCGGCTTGCGCCCGCTGGCGTTCATAGTTCTGCTCACGACGTCGTTCCGCATCTTCGCGCTTGGCGACATCGCGAAACACGCGACCCGAACTCGCGCGAACCGTCTCCAGATCCAAACCCAGCAGATCGGCAATCTGGATAAAGTATGTGTCGATCATATAGCTATCGCGCAGCGGATAGATAAGCGTCAGCGCATCTTCCAGCGCCTTGGCACGACCGCCCGGCGTGGTGATGTCACTCGACTCCTGCAGCGAACGGTAGACAAAGTCCATAAGCGGCTCGGCAGCGTCGATGCGCGCCTGCAGCTCCTGTCCACCATGCGCCGTGATGAACTCCATGGGGTCGTTGCCGTCGGGCAGCACCACGCAGCGCAGATCCATCGAATCCTGCTCGATAAACTGAATCGCGCGGCGGGCGGCCTTCTGTCCCGCCGCATCGCCGTCGAACATGTACACGATGCGCTTAGAAAAGCGGGTGAGCGTCTTGACGTGATGCTCCGTGAGCGCGGTGCCCAGCGTAGCGACAACGTTTTTAATCCCCGCCTCCCAACAGGCGATGCAGTCGGTATAGCCCTCTACCACGATGGCGGTATCCTGCGCGACGATAAACTCCTTGGCCCAATTAAAGCCGTAGAGGTTTCGCTTTTTATGAAACACGCTCGTCTCGGCGGTGTTGAGGTACTTGGGTTGGCCGTCACCCATGATGCGACCGCCAAAGGCGATGTTGTGACCCTGCTCGTCAAAGATGGGGAACATCACGCGGTCGTAGAAGCGGTCGGCAAGCTGCCCGCGCCCTCGACTCACGGCAACGTTGGCGTCGATCATCTCCTGCGGAGTAAAGCCCGCCTGCGACAGATGAGCCACCAGCATATTACGACCCGGCGCAAAGCCCAGGCAGTAGCGGCGGCAGACGTCGCCGCCCATGCCGCGGCTGGCAAAGTACTCACGTGGACGGCCATCCTTACCGCGCATAAGCATGGTGTGGTAGAACTGGGCGGTCTCGGCACACAGATCGTAGATGCGGGCACGCTTGGTACCGCGCTCGCGGCGATCTCCGGTGTCGTGCAGCTCAATACCTGCACGATCGGCCAAATAACGGATTGACTCGGGAAAGCTCAGGTTCTCGCGCTTCATGATATAGGTGAAGACGTCGCCACCCTCGCCGCAGCCAAAGCAATGCCACACCTGTGTGGCGGGGATAATGTGGAAGGACGGCGTCTTTTCGCCATGAAAGGGGCAGCAACCCCAAAACTCATGGCCGCGGGGCTTGAGCTCAACCGTTTCCTGCACGATGGCAACTAGGTCGGACGCAGCGCGTACCTGGTCTTTTTCCTCATCACTAATCACGGACACTCACCCCCTGCTCGCCCAAGTTGTGACGAATATCTTCGATATTACCCTCGACGGTCGCGATCAACTCATCCAGCGAATCGAACACGCGCGACGGACGCAGCCAGCGCGTAAACGCCAGCGAAACGGAAGCACCGTACAGGTCGCCCGTATAACCAATTAAATTAGCCTCAAGATGCGCAGATGCCGCATCGTCGGCATACGTCGGCGGCAGTCCGACGTTAACGGCAGCGGGCCACACGATGTCGTTTACCAGCACCAGGCCCTCATACACGCCATCGGCAGGCACCTGAATGCCGTCGGGAACCTGTAGGTTTGCCGTGGGAAAGCCCATGCCAGAGCCCTCGTGACGGCCGCGAATAACACCGCCACGCACCATATACGGGCGGCCAAGTAACCCAGCAGCAAGCCCCACATGGCCCTGTCCCAGCTCGTGACGAATGCGGGTGGCGCAAATGGCCTCACCGCCCTCGCAAAGCAAGTCGTGCCCGTATACGTCAACGCCGCGCTCGGCACCCCAGGCGCGCATCTCGGCAACACCAGAAGCACCGCCGCGACCCAGCCTAAAGTCGCTGCCAACGCGAATCGAGCGAATGTCGACCACGCGTGACAACAGTGCGAGAAAACCGACATGGTCGAGCGCCGCAACCTCAGGCGTAAAGGGAACGGCCACCACCGCATCGACCCCGGTCTGAGCCAAGGCATGTAGACGGTCGGCCGTCGTCATCAATTTTTGAGCGGGCGAAGGACTCACCACAACGTCCGGATCGGGATCGAAAGTGACCACAACCGCCTTGCAGCCATGGGCGCGCGCATCGCTAACAAGCGCCGCAATGAGCTCCTGGTGTCCACGGTGCACACCATCGAAAACGCCGATGGCGATGGAGGCAGCACCCAAGTGCTCGCACTCATCAAATGCATCGGCAGCAACGATGCGAGCCTCGTCCGACTCGCCCGCGAAAAAGATACGCGCGAGCTCGCGAGCGGACAACATCATCGAACACCGCCGATTGCCTGCGGAAACACGTGCTCCATGACAAAGCGGCCACCCTCGATGCGGGCGAGCGCCTTGAGTCCCCCATCGAGCACCAACGCAAACGGCGCCTTCGAGGCATCGAAATCCGCAAGCGCACGCTCAACGGGAATGCGTCGGCCGCAGAGCAGGTCGTCGGCAAGATTGCCCGGCAAGTCAACACGCGTGGCGCCCAGGGCCGCAATGGGATCCAGGGCAAAGCCAGCCGCGGACTCGGGGGAAAGTTCCTCGACCGCATGACAAGCGCCAATGGAAACAACACCGGAGGCCGTGCGGCGCAACGCGGAAATGTGCGCGGCACTCTCACAGGCGCGGCCCAAGTCGCGAGCGAGCGCACGGATATAGGTGCCCTTGCTCACCGAGAACGCCACGGTCCACACACACGTATCACCTTCGCCTCCCACGGCGATCAGGTCGGCGGCATAGACCTCGACGGGGCGCGGAGGTAGGTCCACCGCATTGCCCTCGCGAGCAGACTTGTAGGCGCGAACGCCATTGACCGAGATAGCCGAAAACGCCGGCGGCACCTGCATCTGCGGACCCAGCATGGCCGCCAAGCGCTCACGGGCATAGGCAGGATCGCGCAGCTCGTTGGCAACAGCCACCGTGCGGACCGCCTCGCCCTCCGCATCATCGGTATTGGTCTCGGCGCCAAACGAGATGTCGGCGACATAGCTTTTGGTATCGAGGGTCAGCATGCCCAGCAAACGAGTAGCCTGGCCAACACCCACCACCATGACACCCGATGCCATGGGGTCGAGCGTGCCGGCATGGCCGACGCGACGCTCATGGAGGGCGCGCCGACATTGCGAGACCACATCGTGGGACGTGCAGCCCACCGGCTTATCGACGGCGAGCAGCATATTCAGTTGAGAAGGCGTACGACGAGCCATGTACCATCCAAAAAGTTAAAGCTCGACGGTCACCGAAGCGGGATCCTCCCCTACCAGTTCGGCCAGCATGGGAAGTGCCACGGTGAGCGTCTCGAGAATCGTTCCGTTGTTGGAGAAACCGGCGGCAGCAGGATGTCCGCCTCCGCCAAAGGCAGCAGCGATCTCGGACACGTTGAGGTCGCCCTTGGAGCGCAGGTTGCCGCGCACCTTGGTATCGCCCTCAATGCCCTTCAGGAACAGGCAGACTTCGACGCCCATCACCGAGCGAACCACATCGACCAGGCCGTCGCACTCATCCGAGGTGACACCGCAAGCCTCAAGGTCACTCTGGTACGCGTAACTATACGCGACGCGCCCGTGGGCCACCGTCTTGATGCGGCCCATAACGATGGACTTAAGGTGCAAAAACTCAACGCGCATGCTCTGGTAGACCTCGAGTGCCACACGCGCCGGATCGGCACCGTGGGCAACCAGACGCGAGGCTGCATGGAACGCGGCGGCATCGGCGTTTTGGTACTGAAAACGGCCGGTATCGGTAACCAAGCCACACAGCAGGCAGGTCGCAACGCCATCACGTGCGACAATGCCGCAATTGTCCAAGAAGCGGTCGATGATCATGGCGCAGGCTGCAGCTTCGACGCGCCTCAGGCTGAGCTCGGCAAACTCCTCACGCGCCGGATGGTGATCGAAGCACACCACATGCTTGGAGCGACGAAGCACCTCGGCGGAATTATTGAGACGCTCGACGACCGGCACGTCCACCGAGATGAACAGGTCCGGATTGCCGGTGTACGCAGATGCCGGCACCAGGCGATCGGAGCCTTCCATAAAGCGGTAGATGCGTGGAACCGGGTCATCGTCTGCCAGCAGCAGGGCAATGTCCTTGTTAGGGAAAAACTTCATAAGCGAGAGGCCCAGACCCAAAACGGAGCCCAAGGCATCGCCATCGGGAGAAGTATGTCCCGAAATCGCAATGGAGGACGCACCCTCGATGAGCTCGAGGGTGCGTCGCTGAATATCTGCAGACTCGCACGAGGCGAGGTCGGCGGAATTAGTCATCTAAAGCTGCCTCCTGGGCGGCATCCGCTATCGGATAGCCGTCCTCGTCCTTTTCGATCGCAAGCGTGGCGGGAACGTTTTCCAGCGCACGCGTGATGCGCTCGGCCTCATCGGTCGAGCGATCGATGCGAAAATCGAGCTCGGGCGTAACACGCCAATCGAGCGAGCGAGCCAACAGGCTGCGAATACGGCCCTTAGCGCTTGCGAGCGCCTCCATGACCTCGTCGTAGCGGCTCGCATCGCACGACACGTACACACGCGCGAACGAACGGTCCACCGCGACCTCGACCGCAGTCAGGGTGACCAGGTCGAGGCGCGGATCGGAAACCTCAAAGAGCAGGATATAACCGAGCTTCTCGCGAAGCTGCTCGCCCAGACGGCGGGTTGCCTGCGTTTGCTTCATAGCGCTACCCCCTACTCGGTACGGGCAACCTGGTCGATACGGTAACCCTCGATCTGGTCGCCGGGCTTGATGTCCTGGAAGTTCTCCAGGCCAATGCCGCCCTCGGAACCGCTCTTGAGGCTCTTGGCCTCGTCCTTGTAGTGGCGCATCGAGGCGATCTTGCCGTTGAAGACCACGATGCCGTCGCGCACCAGACGCACGGAATCGGTCGCGGCGATCTCGCCCTCCTCGACGCGGACACCGGCGGCGATACCGACTTTGGGCACCTTGAAGGTGTCCAGGACGGTCGCGGTACCCGTGGAGACCTCGACCTCGGTGGGCTTGAGCATGCCGATACGGGCAGCGTCGAGCTCCTCGAGGCACTTGTAGATGACGTCGTAGCAACGGATCTCGACGCCCTCGCGCTCGGCGGCGGAGCGGGCCTTGCCGTCGGGACGCACGCCAAAGCCGATGATGATGGCGTTGGAGGCGTCGGCCAGGACGACGTCAGTCTCGTTGATGGCACCGACGGCGGAGTGGATCGTGTTGATGCGGACCTCGGACTGATCCATCTTGTCGAGCGAGTCCTGAAGGGCCTCGATGGAACCCTGGACGTCGGCCTTGATGATCAGGTTGAGCTCCTTGACCTCGGCGTCGGCGATGGTCTCGAAGAGGTTCTCGAGCGTGACGTGCTTCACGCGGCTCTGCTCCTCGATACGGGCCTTGAGCGAACGCTCGTCGGCAAGGGCGCGAGCCTCGCGCTCGTCCTCGAACACACGGAACTCGTCACCGGCGTTGGGCACGGACTGCAGGCCCAGGATCTCAACGGCGTCGGAGGGACCGGCCTCGGTGATGGCGCGGCCCTTGGGGTCGAGCATGGCGCGGACGCGGCCGTAGGTGAGGCCGGCGACAAGCGTATCGCCCACGTGCAGGGTACCGCGGGTCACGAGCACGGTAGCGACCGAGCCGCGGCCCTTGTCGAGCTTGGCCTCGAGGACGTTGCCGGAGGCAAAGGTGTCCGGGTTGGCCTTGAGCTCGAGCACATCTGCCTGGAGCAGCACGGTCTCGAGCAGATCGTCGATACCGATCTTCTGCTTGGCCGAGATGTTGACGAACATGTTCTGTCCGCCCCACTCCTCGGGGATGATGCCGTACTCGGTGAGCTCCTGGCGCACGCGGTCGGGGTTGGCGCCCGGCTTATCGATCTTGTTGACGGCGACGACGATGGGTACGCCGGCGGCCTTGGCGTGGTTGATCGACTCGATGGTCTGAGGCATGACGCCGTCATCGGCAGCCACGATCAAAATGACGATGTCGGTCACCTTGGCGCCACGGGCACGCATGGCCGTAAAGGTGGCGTGGCCCGGGGTATCGATGAAGGTGATCTTGCGGTCGTTGATCATGACCTGCGAAGCGCCGATGGCCTGGGTAATGCCGCCCGCCTCGCCGGCAGCGACGCCGGTGTGACGGATGGCGTCGAGCAGGCTCGTCTTGCCGTGGTCGACGTGGCCCATGACGACCACGACGGGGGCGCGGGGCTTGAGCTCGTCGGCGGTATCCTCATGGTCGTCGATGAGCTTCTCCTCAATGGTGACGACGACCTCCTTCTCGACCTTGCAGCCGAGCTCCTCGGCGACAAAGGACGCGGTATCGAAGTCGATCATCTGGGAAAGCGACGCCATGACGCCGTTCTTCATCAGGCACTTGACGACCTCCGCGCCGGTCTTCTTCATGCGGCTCGCCAGCTC
>ERZ773131.983-NODE-983-length-22364-cov-3.353669_pt1 | contig 22364 bp, 62 predicted proteins | sample MGYA00511082_ERZ773131 | MGnify/ENA primary metagenome ERZ773131 (study PRJEB29015, sample SAMEA2737813) | human gut metagenome | biome: human gut; feature: human-associated habitat; material: faeces | place: China | collected 2012 ... | reverse complement strand
ATTTCAGACAACAACAAAGCCGAAAATGAATCCATTTGCACCGATAAATGCAGGGTTTTGATTGCTATGGAACGCGCTGAAATGTTCCGCACCTATTGCGTAAACCCGACTTATACCGGCCATAAGTTCAGCGGTAAAAAGAACGACAAAACCGGCAAATATGAATTGACTGAATCCGCTATGCGTATCAAGTTTGCAAAGCTTGAAAAAGTTTACCGTGATACTACCGGCAAAAAGTATGATACGCTTTGCAATTCTGACTTTTACGACAAACTTATTATGCTTTTCAATGGCTTTATGGCCGAATCCCTTTGCACCGACTTGAAGGCAAACAAGCCTGTTCGTTCCGAAAAAATGCTTGACGCGCTCAAGAATGCAAAACTTGATTGCTTTACTAGCAACAAGAACAACAAAGAGACACGTCTTGCACAGTTGCAGGCCATTTATAACGCTATTCTGCCCGAAACTTTGACGGCAAAGGCGCTTTCTTGTGATATGGCTTATATCAAAACGGCATACACTAAGGCTAAAATGGGCACTGTTACCACGTTGAACGATAACGCGCTGATTGATGAAATTATTGTAACTATCGGCTATGCACTGTCTTTTGATGAATCTACTGGAAAGCGTTCTCGTGTATACGATCTTCAGAGCAAGTCTGCCTTTTTTAAGAAAGCAAAGTAAGTAAGTTACATCTAACCTAATAGCACTCTGGGGCGGGCAATAGTCCGCCCTACTCTTGCAAAATCGGTTTGCCTTGACGTGGCGCAAGAGCTTTCTAACCAAATAACCGATATAATTCCGCACAGAAAGTGTGCCTATTTTCAGAAAAGGAAGTGAACACAATGAAAATTTCTTTGCACCAAAAGAATACACCTGTAGTGTTTCGTGGTGTATCTGTTCCGGCAAATTCCATTTACGGAACAATCAAAGCAGAGAATTATAACTTTGTCTTTGTTTCAATGCCTAAAATGGATTCTTTCGACAAAATGCCTTTTGTGTTCTACCAGAACGGCAGAATCGTTAAAAATATCTATTCGGCTATGCTTGATTCTGCTATTTCTCAAAGCGTGAAAAGCCTTGCAAATAACGGCAAAATCACACTTGTATACTGGAACCATAAGGCAGAACAAAGGGCAGAAATGCGCATTGTAGAGCGTGAAAACAAACGTAAATCAGAGCGCAAGGAAAGGCAAGAAATTCGCTCCGCACAGAAAAACCGTGATTCAGCTGGGCACAAACCTAGCAAGCACACAAAAGCAATGCGGGCAAAGCCTAACTTTTATACGGCAGAATACAACGATCTTTCTAAACGTATCTATGGTGAATCCATTGATATGAATGGGACGGTCAGACGTTGCCGGAATAGAACGGCAGAGTACATGGACGGCAGCGGGTTAGGAAAATTCCGTGGTGATATGCGCCCTTTGAATCCTCAGATGCCTTTGAAATCTGGCCGAAAGGCAAGGTGATAGTATGGCTATGAATCCCTTGCCAGAACGGCAAAACAATGCTATAATTGTACTACCAATGAAATCAAAAGGTGGTGCGATTGTGGGCAGACCTAGCAAATATGCCGATATGAGTAAAGAGGAAATTCTTGCAGCTATGCAGGAAAAGAAAAAGCGTCAAGCCTCTTGCCAGTGGAAAAAAACTTGTAACCTTACACTTAAAGAAGGAGAATTTATGGAAACTGAAATTTTCCCGAAATACGATTGTGAGAATGTTACTCAATTCATCAAAAAAATCTGTCGTGGTGAATTGATTGTTTCCCCGGCAGAGTCCGACTCTTAACCAAACTCTAACAGAATAGCAGCACTGAACGTCTTGTGAATTTATCGCAAGGCGTTTTCTTTATGCCTTGTTTTGCATAAATATGCAAATAATATGCAGAATATGCAAAAAGGAAACACATCACACAATAAAAGAGGAGTTTTAACTATGCGACTTTTGTTTACGAAACTTTTCGGAATTAACCCTTATAAGCTGGCTGCTTGTGTCCGACCGGATGCAGACCCGGTAGAAGCATTAAAGGCCTTTGACGAAGGAAACTTTAATGGCGGTGTGTACAGTTTCGCTTTCTTTAATGGGAGATGGTGGTATCGGCATTATGAAATTCAGCGTTGGTACGATCTCCGCGAAGAGCTGAAGTTTTGGTATAATTGTAAAATTCGATAAAACCTCACTTTTAGGAAACGGTAGCTGTGCCATAAACAGCAGAAAGGAAATAATCATGAAAAACTGGAGCAACATTATGTGGAAGCTGGACGGCAGCGACAACGATATCATTCGGGAGTTCCTGAGTGATCCCGAAAATATTCACAATTGTGCGGTTTGTCCGTACAAGAAGACTCACGCAAGCGGTCTGCCTTGTGGTCAGCAGAATTGCTGGGTAGCAGTCACTTGTTTTGATGAGTGATTGTTATCGAATGCCGTGAAGTTAGTGGGCACGGGGGCAGAAAGATCCCACTACCAACCCAACAGGGTCGCAATAGCGTTGTGAATCAATCGTAAGAAAGGATAATTCCATGGCGGCAATTTTAGCAATCGAAAGCGCATTGGATGTTGCAATCATGTTTAATGATACGGATATGATTGCAATTTATCAGGAAGCCCTGGCGGAAGCCGGTGTTGAATACGTCTGTACGGCGAAAAGCTGGATGGAATAAGAAAGGAAGATTGAAATGAAAACTTTGCTGATGTTTCTGGGTTACTCTGCTTATCAGGCAAGCTGTGTTGCTCCTGTGATGTGGATGTTTGTTGTTGGTGCTATCGTTATGGGCGTGGCAGAATGGAAAGGGTGGTTGAACTAATGAAAAAGATTGTTGTGTTCAACTCCTTTGGTAGGTGGAAAATGACCACTTATGAGAATTACAGCGCATACATCATGGATGAGCGCAAGTGCTGCAATCTCATTGTTGCAGACGCGAAAGAAGCTGTGGAATGTGCAAAAATGTATTATCCTGATGCTGAAATCATCGTAAAAGATATGTTTTAAGGAGGGTTTGATATGACCGCAAGAGAATATTGCAAGAGCCATCCTGTAACCGCTTATGATAGCAGTTATGGCCGTTGCGGTGGTTTTCAGATTCATGGCGATATCGAATACGGCATTGATGATTATCTTTATGGTATGTCTGGTGCGCTGTGTGAAGATGAGAAATATCATAGCTACCACCATCTGAAGATCACTTACGCACCGTCTGGCAGAGCATACGTCAGGTGTTTTGGTAGACGAATCTATCTTGATGAGTGCATGAGAGTGTAAAGGAGAAACGACAATGAAAAAAGGTCAATGGTTCATGAATGATGAGACCGGTGTTATCACCAATATTCACCGGGAAGCTGTCGAATGGTTTCGGCAGGGTGCGAATGTTTCTATCTGGATCAACGGTGTTTTTGTGTGCCGTTGGGGTCACTGAAAAAGGAGAATATAAAAAATGAAATTTACGCAGAATAAGCTGTCTGTTATCCTTGCTACTGTTGTGGCTGGTGTTTCCATTATTGCAAATGCCACCGCTGCGAAAGCAGCAGAGCCTGTGAAAACTGGTTTGAATGGTCGTTACATTCTGGAGGGGACTGTGACGGATGTTTGTACTTTCGATGAGGTTCCAGGTAAAGTCTGGCACACGATTGTGGACCAGAACGGCGAAGAATGGATTTACACTTATGATGTGACCGAAAAGTGCGTTCCGGGTCTTGGTCAGAAGGTCGTGATGGTCATGAACAGTAATGGCACAGCAGACGATATCACGGACGACAGCATTGAGGATTTGTTCTTTCGGTGTAATTGTTGCGATATCACGGACTAAATTTGTGCAAATTGTACATTGACGCAAATATACTGTGGCTGGTAATATACTTATAGTGATTGATTTGGCAGAGATGCCAAATAAAATTTTGCTTATTTAAGTATACTCACAGCTACATAAGATAAAAGGAGGCTTTTATGAAACGCACAAAATCTATGGTTTATCGTGAGACTTACGAAAGTGAAGATCTCTATATCACTACCATCAATGACGGCGATTTGTATCGTCAGATGATTTTCCCATTTATTGACAAGCTGAAAAAGAAGTACAAGGCGGGGAAGTACGACAAAGAAAAAGCAATTGATTATTATTTCCAGATTGCAACGGAAGAAGCAAAGAGGTATCACAAGAAGTTTGGCAGTGCCGGAATTGAATTCAATCGTGTGTTTGATGTTCAGTGTCGTTTCACTGTAGCTGCGGACATGGAATTATATTACTTTGAAAATGATGTTTCTCGTGAGGAGTGATTTGTATGAGTAAGAGTTTGATGCAGCGTTTGATTGATGCTGGTTATCCAAAAGAGGATATGGATCACCATAATAGTGATTTGTATGTTTACGTTACACCTTTGACCACAAAAATTATTTCTGAATGGTGTAATGAAAACAAATACACAATGGATTGGCACTGCCCCAAATTCGTGGATCAGGTTACAGGAAGCGTGATGTATGACTGCGCTTTTCAATACGACCCATACTGGTGTGAGATAGCAGGAAGAGTTTAAGACACGCCGATACATCAAAATTTTTGCTACATAACTACATAATATAGGATACAAAAGGAGAGAGAATGATATGAAAAAGGTCGTCAGTCCGTGTTTCTGTAAGGTCTACACCCGCAACGGCAATGAAGTTACCGCGCGGGCGTTCTGCGAAATCTGCTTTGAGGATGGCAAACTCAGCATCGTCGGTGTTATCGGCCCCATGTCGAGCGGAAACTGCTGCGGTAGTGCTGGCCAGTGCGTTGATGAAATCCGCGAAGGCCGCCCCTGCGATGAGTGGACGCAGGAAATGCTCGACAAGTTCTGCTCCATCTGGGACGAGTGGCATTTGAACGATATGCGTCCGTACTGCAAGCACCAGAAGGAGCTTGGCTGGGACAAGCTGGCCGTCACGCCTGTCACCCTGTACCACTATCGGCTGAACAGCAAAACCATCCGGCGGCAGGAATCCATGAAGAAAAGCTCGTGGAAGATGCTCTGTGATGGCATGACCGCCGCTCTTAGCGATGATCAGATCGAAGTTGCAAAACTGCCGTACAGCATCACTCTTCCGCACGAAATCTCCGGCGATGCGGCTCTGTACTATGAGCCGCAGAAATCGCTCTATCCCGGAATGACCGGCGCGACCGAAACGAAGACCCTCGGCTGGCTCTCCCCCGATGAGCACCCCGATGGCATCCTTGGCAAGCCCTGCCCGGTCTGCGGCTACCAGTATGGCCACGCATGGCAGACGGAAGAAGTTCCGCAGGAAGTGATCGACTGGCTGTTTGCACTGCCTGACACACCTGTCAAGCCTGCGTGGGTGTGATTATAAGTTGTTGTTGTAATGAGGTGAAAAGATGATTATTGATTCAATTCTTGATCGCCGGAATGGCTATCCTTACAACGCTCACGAATTTTACAACGATATCAGAGATTATGAGCGTCTGGGCGTAGGCACTCATGGTGAAGATATTTCAATCGCTATGGATTATGGCGATAACAGAGATGTGCAGCGTGTCTTGTGTCAGTACGTCAAGAGAAATGGCTACCCGGCAGATATTGAGGACTACATAAGAAGTCAAGTCTGGGTGGTATAAGCAGCAGATGCTAGGTGATTAGCGGTACTAGGGCAGACATAACCGCTACCAGAATGTGAAAACACAATAATATTAAAAGGAGTGTTATGTATGGCTTATATCGGTAAAAAGGACTTTCAGATGCTTGGAAAGATGTGGACACAGATGCGAGATCACAATGGATATGTACCTGAAAGTATGTTTCTTGAGTTTTCTGATGTAATGCATAGAGTTTCGATAAACAACGATAAGGTCACTGAAAGAACTGTTAAAAAGATATATGAAGCTAGAGAAAAGGATAAGAATTATGGTCGCCGTCAGCAGAGATTTGTAAAGGCTTATCGGTGGGCATACGATTGTAAAGCGAAAGAGGCAGTGGAGATGTATAAGAAATATAGAGAAGAATCTCCTGAGAAAATTAACGAAGTTATTGATTATTATGACAAGTGTCAAGAACAGTGTCGTCTTAAAAACGAAGAGAATGATATCTAAAAGGAGCGATTGATATGGAAACATTGTACGACCGCATTAAGCGAATGGATAAGCATGAGCTTGCTGAGTTTATCTATGTTGTTTATCAAGCTGGTGTTAAAGATGGTGAACAGAATCTTTGTGATTCTCCTGCTGGATTTTTTGGTTGCGGTTACTTCCTTAATGATAATGCAAAAGTATGGATGCCGAATGATAAGCCCGAAGATCTTTATGATGCTTTTGATATCTAAAATCATGCTTTTATAAAGGAGAAATATTATGGAACGCAAATGCTGGATTGTTACATATCAGGATCATGTAGGTTATAGGTATACATGGGCGTTTTTCAAAAAGGAAAATGCTGTAAAATGTGTTGAAGAAGATTATTATATTAAATTCAAGAGCTTGGTAGAAGAGGGATATGAGCCGAAATGTACCCATAATGATACGGACTGGAAAGAGTTGTATGTCCCTGACACAGGAATTTATTCAGAATGGCATATTGAGCTTTCCACCATTAGATGACGAATAAAACAGATATTTTATGAGGTGAACATAATGCTTGTTTATGATCATTTGAAGTGCCCGTTTTGTGGCACGCTGAATAAGTTTACTCGTGGCAATAGTAGAGAACTTGATAAGTTCAAATGTTTTTATTGTCATAGTTGGTTTGAAAAACAAAATGACAATGAATATATTGCCGTGAATTACAGAAATGAAACAAAAGCAGCAGAAAAGAATTTTATTTATACTCCTGAGTCGTGTGGTGAAGTCCTTGCAGTAAAGATTGAAGGGAATAAAGAAAAGCTTCCTGTGGCAACACTTTCTTTTGCTTTTGGTGGAACTTATAAAACAACATGGTGTCGGAGTACGCTTGACAGATTCAAAGAAGGAATCGATTCGTACACATGGTTCTTTGATGAGCGACCAACAAAAGAGGATTGTTTTGAAGATTATTGTATTAAGGGGTGATAATATGACTGAGAAAGATAAACGGATTCTAAAATACGCAATCGATAATCTTGTTCTTAGAGAAATCGAATTATGCAAAGGAAGTTGTAAAAGCAACCTTGAAAACAAAGCGAACCGTGAACGAGATCGTGATTTGATTATTTATGGTATTCACAGCGTTTTATATGAGGTTGAACGTCTTGAAGAACAAGAGAAAGAGATGCTGGAGAAAGTCAAACATGAAGTGGTTCAGTTTTGATTGAGGTGATAAAAATGGATACTAATATAAACCATTTTAACAGTAGAAAAGAATACATGGAGCTTGTTTATCACAATTCTGACCCGTTTGATTTTTGGGAAGAAGTGCGAAAATTTCAAAAGGAATGTGAGCAGGAGGAAAAAGAATATGACCGACACTGAAAAGAATATCGTTCTCGCTGCTCTTTCTTCTTATCGGCGTAAGCTGATGGATCAGAGTGTTTCTTTCCTCAGAGCAGGGAATCACGAGGATGCAAAGCAGTCAACAATGGAAGCAGCCAACGTGAATGCGCTGGTGATTAAGTTTACAAGAGAAAAGGAGCTTGCAATATGAGAAACCTGTCTAAGCAGAACCGTAAGAAAATTTTTGATTTGATTCGTCGGGATTGTGATTTCGTTGGTTCTTACGATTTAGAACATTCTGAAGAAAGTGTTTTGACCTATCTTCCGAAGCGTGGAACACAGATCTACAAAGATGTTGAAGAAGTTCGTGTCGTAAAAAATCGCAAGACCGGAAACTGGGTTGAGTCCATTATTGATGTGCGTTGGCAGTACGGTATGACTTGCGCTGATGCAGAGATGATTGAACGTAAGTATCAGTGTAAGTCTAATAAGTAAGGAGCTTGCAATATGAAATACAAAAGAATGAAGATTGTTTATATTGATGGCTGGTATCATGTTGAACAAACATGGATGAGTAGCAAGGTTATTATTACTCCGTATAGATGGAAGGATAAAAGAATAGCTCAATCTTACATTGCTGCTTTTTATGAGGCTGGGGAGGTGGAAGAAATTGACTGATCCTTGCCGTTATTGTGTGGCACCGGAGCGTTATCCTGGTTGCCACGACCATTGCGAAAAGCTGAAAGCTCATCGTGAAAGTGATGAGTATAAGAGATTGTGTGAATACAAAGAAAAGTATTTCAGAAACAATATGCCGAAAAATACGGTAGCAATCTATTATGATATGCGTCGTAAGAAACATAAAGGTTTACATATGATGGGCTATAAAGGAATGGGTGTTTAATATGGACGAGAATGTTTTCAATAACATAATGGATTTTTTCGATGAATGGGAAGATACGTTAAATCATCGTATCGACACTACCATTAAAATGACAAGTGGGAGACCCGAATTAAACAACCATAAAGAAAGAGTTATCAATAAAATTACGGCGCAGAAAAAATTTCTCTGGGAACTAGAAGAATCTTTCTATAATAGATTTCAAAAGAGTAAATGAGGTAATAAAATGAGAGAATTTGAAGGTTTTATTTTTCCTAACGGAAGAATTGTAGCGATTCCCGAAGAGGAATATATGGCAGCTATCGAAGCAGGAAAAGAAATTCTTGTGTTTTGTGGTGGATGGGCTGGTGGATATGCTAGAGCGTTTGGTGCAGATAAGGAACAGGATATTTATGAGCCTAATAAAACTTGTTACATGGTCTATTCGTATGATGTCATGGACAAGACCTTTACGCCAGAAGATATGAAGCGGTTCGCTAAAGTGATTGTCACAGATGGCATCCGTGTGTACATGAAAACAGGTGAGTCGGCCAGTGATTATTGTTCTGGAACCTTCTGTGACTGTGGTACGAAAGACCGGCTCGAAGAACATTACCCTGACACTTGTAGCAACGATATTGAACAATACGATTTTAGTGATTGTCAAACAGTTGATTTTGATATGACGGTTCGTATGCTAGGTGCAGATGATAAAGATTATGAAGGTATGGTAAAGATGCTCAAGGAGATTTTGAGGTGATAAAATGTGGGTTTTAGCTAAATGCCAATATTCAGATGATAACAAGATTGGATATGCTGTGTTTTACGATATTGATAAGCTTGGGTGTGTAACACTTATGTTCAAAATATATGAAGATACAAATTCTATTGAGTTCTTTTATTGTCTATTAGAAATGAGCACTCAGCTAGAAAAGAAAACGTGTGAGAATATCTTAAAAGACTATTTGAAAGAGAAAGGGATTTTTGTAGAGGATTAACTATGTGGGTTTTAATTGCAAACGAATATGCAGAAGATCACAAATTTGGCTGTGCAGAGTTTAGATATAAAGAAGATGATGGAAACTCGTATGGATATTCGGTTATGTATCTTGTTATGGACTACGGCATTATGATTTATAAGCCGTATGAAATTGACGAAGATCATATGGATGAAATTCGAGACCTTCTTTTTGAAGATTTGAATAAGAATTACGGAGTTTGAATTATGTGGGATTTAAGAGAAGTTCATGCACTGCATGATGGTGAAGGCTGGGTTTGGAATGAATCGTTTCATCATAAAGATGTGTTCGTAGACGAAAGAGAAGATCCGAAAGAAATCTTCTGGCAAGAATGTCAGATGTTTTTCCTTCAGGATTATTTAAGCAAGTGTGAAATTGTGGATGATGGTAACATTCTGGAACTTCATTTGAAGGATTCAGGTGAGCCGGTTCTTGCTATGATTATGGAAGGATAAAGGAGAATGGATTATGTTGCTTTTCAGTTATGTTTTGGGCGACTGCGTAGTAATTGTTAAGGATGATAATGGCAACAATAGAGTTGTTTCTGGTAGCGCTGATTCGATACTTTATGACTGGTGGCACGAATGCAATTATGTGGCAAGTAATGATTCTTTGGTTGTTTACGCAGCTTGTTTTGGAGTAGAAGTGAAATGCAAAACGTTCGGAGAATATATGGAAATGATTGATAAGATTGCCGGAAACTGCGATGGAATTGAAAGGAAAGAATGAGTTATGCAACGATATAAAATTGTATTTTACCGCAATGATATTCTTGACGAGTTAATTCCATTTAAGAAAATGAATAAGGAATTTAATTCATATCAGGAAGCAAGAGTGTGGGCACAGAATGAGTTGTACGACTTGCCTACGGCAGTCGCAATGAATGTGTTTATGGACATTTGAGATGAGAATATGGACGCCTTACATACGATTATGAATGAGCTTAAAAGTGGAAAGATGTTTGGTAAGACCGAGCATGGTACAGTGAGTGATTACTTTCGGTGGAATGTAATCAAGAGCGGTACATTTATCAGGTATCGCAACTTTGGACAAAGTTCAGTTGGTTGTAATCTTAAAGATCTTGCATGGGTTATTGAAGTGATTTTTAGGACTACGCCAGAGAAGTTTCTTGAAAAGTATGAATGTATTGATTCTTGGGAGGTGTAAATATGTTTAACATTGATGGTCGTGATTTCAAAGTTAAAATCTGGTCTGATTGGTACGCTTTTGAAGAAAAGGAAAGCGCATAAGAAGTGAATAGATATGAGCGACACTGAAAAGATTATCAAGGCGTTAAAAGATGAATATTCTTATTGGCAGAATATCGCTTATGAAGCACAAAAAGAAGGCGATGAAGAGGGAACGACATGGTATTATGGCAAAGCAACAGGAATAAAAAAATCTATCGAAACAATCAAAAAAATGAAGGATTACGGAATCATTTTATAAAAGGGATATTGATATGAATTTACTCACATTTCTTTCTTTGGTCACTGATGGCACAAGCGTAGCTCTTTGGGATGACTACAAGGAGCAAAAAATCAAAGATTATTGTAAACGTGACCAGATTTCAATTTCTGAAGCCAGTCGGTACGAAGTGTCGTTCTTTACGGCAGAATGCGAAGGTATGATTACAATTTTTGTGCATTAAAAAGATTGATAAAAGGGAGATTTTAGATATGGAAAAACTGTATTGCCATGATAATGAAATCATAAAATGGAATAACGATGGCAATGAGTATTGTGTACATATTCGGCAGGAGACGAGTCCGAATTTTGACCCAAGAGATTTTGACCATGAATCGAGTATGGTCTGCTTTGGTCAGTATTCTAGCTATGGTGATTACAAGACAGAGAACACACCAGAAGAGTTCTGGCGGGGTTTAGTTTGGCATGTTTGCAGCGACGAGGAAATTTATAACGCATTGGTTGGGAAGGAACTGACGAATACCATTGCGATTCCGTTTGCCGAAGATATGCCAGATAATTATATGGTTTGTACTGGCTATAAAAAGAATGGTGAGTTCGTCAGTGAAGATACAGTGTGGGAACAGTGTGATTATGTAGATACCACAATGGAAGAAGTCATCAGAGGCGCAATGGATTATGTGTCTATTAAAGATTGTATGATTCTTCTTGAGTCTCATGCCGTATGGCTTCCGTTGTGGATTTATGACCATAGCGGAGTATCTATGAGCTGCGGAACTCGTACATATCCTTATAATGATCGCTTTGATTCTGGTCAGGCAGGTTGGATCATCACTGTTACGAGCCATAAGGAGCAGGCGTTAAAGCAGATGGTTGCAGAAGTTAATGAATACGACAATTATCTTCGCGGTGACGTTTATTGGTATACGACATATTGCAAATCTGAAAACGCAGAGCCTTTTAATAAAGAGTGCGACGAATTTGCAGATGGTTGGGACTATATTGATGACTGCGGAGGATTCATTGGTGATGACATCATTGAAAATGGTATGGCTTACAATGTTGGAAACGGCATTGAAGAAGCCATTAAGAATGGAAAGTATGTGACCGGAACGGCAAAGAAAACTGTGGTCGTAAAATGGGAATTCTAAAAGGAGAGAGCATCATGGACGCACTTCATACAATTATGAATAATCTGAAGGCCGGTAAGGTTTATGGCAAAACTTGCGAAGGCCGAATCGAACCATATTTCTGGTTTGTTATGTGCAAGGATGGGAACTTTATCCATTGGGTGCATTTTGGAAGAAGTGCAAATCGTTGTAACCTGAAAGAACTCAAATGGATAATAAATGTGATCTTCGATACAACGCCAGAGAAGTTCATTGAGGAATACGAATGCAAATACTGGTGTGAGGCTTGATTGATAAATGTTGAACTTTAGGAGGAGTTTTTATGAGCAATATTAAATATAACTGGGTATATGGAGAAGACAAAGAGCATAAATACTATGAAACATATGTTGGGAAAGATTATTTATGCGTATTTGCTAATAAATTGAGCCACCCGGATTTATGGATTGGGGTTTCACGTGATAAAACGATATTTGATAAGACTAAGAATAATAAGCAAAGGCAAAAAGAGAAAGTACCTTGTAATACGTCGCATTATATGTTGAGAAACGAATATTTGCTTGTTAGTTCCGATTATGTCTATATGATGAGAAAGGTTGAATATTGCTATCGGCATAATATTGACGAGGTTTCAGAGTAAAAGTTAAATTTTAGGAGGAAAATAAAGATGGATGACAACATGATGGAACGTCAGATTGCTGATTATATGGTAGAGTATGGCACTAAGAATACAAATTATGGCACATGGGTGTTTGAGGTTGATGAACTGGCGAAAAAGTTCAATATTACAGAGAAATGGATTCAGGAACATGAAGACGGTATTATGTCTGAGCTGTATCTCAGAGAAGAAGTGGCTGACGTTGAACGTGAATTAAGCGGCAATGATATGACTATCACACTTTTTGATGTGAATTTCTACACCGACTATTGCCCTAACTATATTGAAGACGAACAGGAAAAGGATGATGGCGTAAATCAATATTGGTTTGCTGAAACTCGTTGGTGTATCGATGATATTATCGGTATTGCAAAAGACAATGGAATTGAAATGACTCCGCAGCAAGCAGAACAGTGGTGGAAAAAGAATGAAAATTGGTTCAGAAACGCTCTTGTTGAATATGGTAATGAAGTGCTAGAAAATGTAAATTTTGACGAGGTATAAAACATGAAAATGAATATTGATATTGATATTGAACGTGTTGGAAGTGGTTTGTTTAACGTCTATATCAGTGATAATGGAAACTCTGGTGCTGAATACAAAAATGTAAATTGTGATCAGATCGGTGAGTATGTAGCAGATTTGATTGATTGTCTGGAAGAAAGCTACGAGGTATAAAATATGAATTATGATAATGGACCTTGCTGGTTGTGTATTGAGAAATCTTGTAAGAATTGTCCATGTGCTGTTGCGGAAGCATATGAAAATACATATTTAGATGCACAGTGGATGCAGAAGCTAAGTTGGAATAAAGATGATTGCGATAAATTTGTTGAGCGTCTTTGGAAAGAGAACACAGATATCGCATGGACCGAAAATGAACGTGGAGAACTAGTTCTTGATCAGAATTGGAGAGGTTTCCCAGTTGGCAACTTTACACAAGATGATTGGTTCCGTTGGGTGGATGAGTTTCATAGTAAAGGTGTTGGCTGGGTTTACGAGAATGTGAGGGTTTGATTATGAAATATATGTGGGCGGTTTGTGATGTAAAAGCAGACGGAAAATATTATGCTTATCCAATAAGGATTTCCGTAATGGATAATCTGTTAAGCAAATTAGCCATTAAGGGTATTAAGGCTGCAAATCTCTGTGAGGGTAAAAAGAAGGCAAAAGAGGTTGCGGATATGTGGAATGAGTGCCATAAGACAAATAACGAATATATGTTCTAAAAGGAGAGTTTTATTATGGTTACTAGTAAAATGGTTTCGCTTTATGAAAAATATAAGACCGAATGGATGCTTGAGCGTGGTATTACCACTGATGAATTTATTCGAGCGCTTGACAACTTCCGCATTGAACAGGAACAAGAGGGTGTTGAATTTACCAGTATTGAGAATGTTTTAGACTGTTTTGAAGCCGACAGCAACGGCTTTGACGGCGAAATCTGGGCTTGCTATGATGAATGGCAAGACGCTGAATTTTTTGAAGAGCTTTGCGACCGCGTTCGTGATAAAGTTCGCATTGACTGGGGAGAGGAAGTGGAGAATCCTGTTTTTCACACCCCTGTAGATGGTCACGAAGATGTGGTGCTTTCTCCTGACGACATTTATGATGACTGGGTAACGGTAGCTGCAGAGTTCATTCTCTACGGCGATTGGGCAACAAATGAAAAGGACGAAAGCGAGAAGTTCCGCTCTGTTCTCATTACATGGCTTTGGTTGAATGATGAGAAAGGAAACGCTTATTGATATATTACCATCTTGAATACTCTGTCAGACACTTTATGTACGGCGATACATATAGAGGGCATGAAATCTACCCCACAAAAGAGCTACGTGATGCAGAGCTTAACTGGATGAAAACGTGTTACAGCAAGCCGACAGAGCTTGTCTATGCAACGTATGAAACCGAAACGCTTAGTGAAGATAAGATAATAATATAAAGGAGAATAGATATATGTATAATGTTGATGAACATGATTTCAAAGTCAAAATTCATGATGGCTGGCTGATTGCTACGGAATCGGCAGATAAAGAAAGCTATCCAGGGATGGGAATTTTTTACTCTAAAGACGGGGAAACATTTTCATGGGACGATTTGATTACAATTGTTGAACAGGACGCAGAAAATGATAAGATTCGGACTGACTTGTACAAGAAAGATTATGAGAATTGTTGCTATGTTTTTGATTATGAGGATGGAGAATTGAGGGAGTGAAAATGAATATGACTGCACGTGAAATTGCAAAGGATTTTCTTTCTAAGATGAATCCTTCTGGATGGAATGGAATTGGTGATAAACCAAATGATTTGGACACAAGAATTATCACTTATAAGATTGATGATGATGTGGAACTTGATTTATCTATTGAAAATATTGCTTTCGAGGACGATGAAGATCCTGAGTGGACTACTTGTTGTGAACTTCGATGGTGCGATGATGGAGAATTGCTTGAGATTTTTAGTTCGGATAGTGTTTGTGATGAAAGGGAGATTGCTTTTACTATCGTGGATTGTTGTGGACGCGGAAGAATTTCTTTTGAATAAATAAAATCGAGGAAACAAATATGACGGCGCGAGAAATTGCAGAAGATTTTATCAAGCGTATGAATCCGTCTGGCTGGGATGGTACTGGCAATAAACCGAATGATTTTGATACCAGAATTGTTACATACGATGTTGATGGGTATCCTGGCGTTGAAATGGACTTACATTTTGAAGAAGATGATTTTGATGGATTGGAAGAAGATAATAATTATGAATGGTTTACTGTGATTGAAGGGGTTGATAAGGCGTCTAGTGACCATCTAGGCGGATTATGGACAAGAACTTTATCCTCTGTAAGTGGTATTGAATATAGCCTGAAGAATTATATTAGGGATTTTTTGAACAAAAACAATGAACGTTACATTTAATAGAATCGAGGTTTTAAGAAATGAAACAGCTTGATGTTGGGAGATTCTATTGTACGGATAGTTATTGTTATCAGTATTGTAAGGAAATTTCTCCTACGAAGTATCAGTTTACTCAAATCAATCCATATAGTCTTAACTATAGCAAAGAATTTGGGTATTGTGTTGTGACAAGTGAAATTGATGTGTCAGACATGAATATTGACGATGTTAAAGAGGCAATCTCTGGGTTTTACAATTCGTTTGCTGAAATGATTGAAGATTACGGAGAAGGCTGCTCGGTTGGTACATATCTTGAACTTATTGCTGAATGTGCTTTTGAAAATGAGCGTTGTGAATTTCGTTGTACTAATGGAATGAGTTTGGAAGCGTGTATTAAATATCAACATGATTGGATGTTAAAGAATTCTTGAAAGGGGAACATAAAATGGAACTGTGCAATTGGATTTGGTGTGTTATTAAATGCAGCGTTGAAGGCGCAGCGTTTGAGCCGGAGTTTTTTAAGAGTGAACAGGAAGCAAAGGATTTCATAAGGAAGGATGCGGAAGAATGTATGGCAACGTATTCTGACTATTCTGATTTCCAGATTGCATTTGATCCTGAAGGTATGAGTGCATTAGTTGGCAACAAAGATATGAGCTGGACATGGCAAGGATTTGAAGTAACCCGTAAGATTGAGAATCTGTGTGAGGAGTAATGGATATGGATGTCAATAAGATTAAAGAATTTGAGCAGAAGATGGTCGATAGCGCATTCATTGACGCTGTTGATTATGATCCGAAGGTGGCTGCGCGAGCTGTGGGAGCACGTAAGATGAAAATGAAGGGTGTGTGCTCCTTTAACGAATACATTAGTTATTTACAGACCATTACCGGCAATGCAAAATTGTTTTGGAAGTATCAGTTTTGAGGTGATGATATGGTTCTAAAACTTGAATTTACCGATGGTCACGAGCCATGGATATCATTTCCAATGAATAGAGAAGAGGCTTTAAACCTGTGGAATAAGCTGAGCAAGATGCCAACGGTACGACCGGAGTTCAGGTTTGGCAAATTGAAGTGTCGCTGTGATTGTCTTGGCAACTGGTATGTTGCTCAGTGGTTTGATGGAATGCACAAAAGTAAGACGTTCAGATATCTTGCCAACGCATTGAAATACATGGAAAAAGAAACGGCTTGATAAAACAGTTCTTTTATCGTGAAAACGACATGAAATAAGCACATAGATACGTTAAATAAAAGGAGAAAACAATGAGCGAAAAAATTGTGGTAACGAATTGGAGCGGAAAATCGTGGGAAATGACTTCCGAGCAGATTCTGGCAGCATATCGGTATCAGGAGAACCAGTTCCGAATCGCAGATGCAAAGAATCAGCTTGAATTGAATGCTGATTGGATTGAAGAACAGTATGGGTACACCTGCGATGAGATTCTTGAGTTTGCAGAAGAATTGGCTGAACGATATCATGATAATGAAGATTGCAATGTTTCTGAGAATGATATGTGGGTAAGTCAAATCGAAAGAATGTTTGAAGTAACTGGAACAAAGGAGTAAATAAAAATGACTACTAACAATTCTATGACCGTGATAACCTCCAAGTCCTTTGGTGCACTGAATGTGGATGTGTACCAGAATGACAAGTACCAGTATTACATGACCCGTGAACAAATTGGTGCGGCGCTTGAATATAGTGATCCAAGAATTGCTATTTACAAAATTCATCAGCGCAATGCAGACCGCCTTGATCCGTTGAGCTCCGTAACCAAATTGGTTACTCAGGTCGGAAATCATACAGAAGAACGTGAATTGTTTTGTTACAATCTGCGTGGCGTTATGGAAATCTGCCGCTTCTCTCGTCAGCCGAAAGCTGATGCATTTATGGATTTCTGCTGGGACATTATGGAATCTCTGATGCGTGGTGATTCCGTTTTGGCTACTCCTAAGATGGATGCTGCACTGAGTAAGGAGTTCATTGATGTAAGGCTTCATGCTCTGTTTGATAGTGTGAAGAATCTTCAGAGTGAACTTGATTCTACTAAGAAGGATCTTAGTGACCGGATTGAGGAAGCTCGTGCCACCAGTAATGAAGCACTGAATGTGATTAGTAGCGTATCTCAGTGTGTCCATCAGATTAAGGACAAGCAGATGGATAACGCGATTCGCTCTAAAAATTACACTCCTCGCAATGTTTTCCGGGAGGAGATGAGTGACTGGCGTAAGGATTTGTATAGTAAGATCAGTGTGATTGCAAATACTAAGGGCTATACCAATAAAGAGACGCTTCATAAGATTTACGAATATTTGAATCGCCACTACGGTTTTGTTCTTGAGGATGCTCGTGCAAAGTATATTAAAAGAACGAATCGTAGCGGAAAAATTCCAACAATTGACATTATTGAAGATGATTCTACTTGGAAATCCGTTATGGAGGCTGTTGTTGCAGATATGTATGCAGCATCTATTGAGCGTCTGCATCAAAATCAAAGCGAACTTCGCCCAGTTTTGAATACTATTAAAGTAATTCCTGAAGTAAATGCGAGTGACGTTTCTGTTGTTGATGTAGTAGTTAAAGAAGTTGCGGAAGAAAAGCCTAAGAAGCAGAGTGAAACAGCAATGTACCTGATCCCGATCATTGAACCGTTAGCACAAAAGCTTGGCGATAAAACCGTTCATTATCATAAGACCTATCGTATGGTTTACAACAAGATTGGATTCACTAAGATGGAAAACATGATGAAGCAGTACAAGCGTATTCATGGACGGACTCCGAGTCCCAAGACAAAAGTATTCCTTGAGAACGATAAGGCTATGCGGATGTTTAAGAAAGCGGTCAAAGAACTTATGAAGGAACAGGAGAATAAGTAAATGTACGTCATCTCAAATGGTCACAATTATATTATGAAACGGAAGGGAGGTCGGATCTGCGCCACATGTGATATCAATCTTGCATTGCGGTTTGAATCTAAGGGACTGGCGATTTGTGAAATTAACAAACTTCCCGCCGGGTACAAAAATGGACATTATGCACCGAAATCTATGGATGAAGCGACCATCGCAGGCAAGAGTCCGAATATAACGGCTCAGGCTGTAAAGCAGAGTACATACGCATTTCACATGGAAGATTCTGAATGGCTTGCGAAACTCAAAAAGGATTTAGTCATTACGGATAAGACCATGTGTAATTTGAAAGAGATGTATTCAAAAGTGTACGGTGATTTAACTGCCGCAAGTGATGAGATTGACGACCTTGAACATGCTATTGAGTTCAAGACTGTAAATGCAGCGCAAGGCTATCAGCTTATGGCAGAACTCAAAAAGGCTCGCCGGAAGCGTAGAGAAGCTAAGGATGCAAAACTTTTGCTTGAAATTGTTATGAATACAGAAACCAGAGAATGGGGAGATGGTAAGTTGGAAACTGCTATTGAGCAGCTTGACACTCGCCAGTTTACTCCGAAGGTTCGTAACGATCTGTTTGAAAAGAATTGAGGTACATAAAAATGACGATTTATATTTTACACGAATGTATTGACTCTAGCGATTTTTACGCAGAAGGTAATATTATTACCATTAACAAAGATAAAGAGAAGTTGTCTGAAAAGATGTTCTTGCTTTATAAGGATTGCCGGGACTCGGAAGGAAATAGTGTGAACCAGGACGAAACGTGGTGTGATTCATGTGAGGCGTCCGTTGTTAGTTGGAGCGCTGGAAATTACTATCGACATCATTGGAAAATTGACAAATTTGAGGTGTGAATTATGATGAAATATGGAAACATAACGTGTAATCGCTGTGGCATTACATGGTATGGCCCTAAATGTGGAAAGCTCTATTGTGATAAATGTCGTAAGATAATAAGAAATGAGGCATCCATTCGATGCAAGAATAAAAAGAAACATAAACCAACATTTATTGAGATTGTAAGAATGGCAGATGCTGAAGGATTATCTTATGGTAAGTATTGCTTGAAGTATGGAATTTGAGGTGAATGTGATGAGTGCGCTTGAAAACGAAAAGAAAATCGAAAATACTGTTGCTTTTGATTTTTCTGACTACGATTCTTTTAACAAAGAAAAACGTCAGAAAGTAGTTAAAAAGAATTATAGCCTAACTCGTATGGAAGCAAATCATGGGTCAGTTCAGCCAATTAAAGACAAAGAGGATATCAAACGTATTTCAGAATATTTCTGGATTAAACGTCAGTACCGCAACTGGTGTTTGTTTAATGTAGGATGTTGCACAGGATTCAGAGCAAGTGATTTGCTTCGTTTAAAGGTTTCTGATGTAGCAGCTACAGATATGAATGGAAAGGTTGTGGTGAATTTCAACGCAAAACTTCGTGTTAAGGAAAAGAAAACAAATAAGTATCGCATTCTTAAAGTTCCGGTCCCAGCACTGAAATGTATTCAAACTTACATCAATGTTGACGGATTGTCTTATAATGATTGGCTTTTTCCGTCTCGGCAAGGAAGTTGGAAAAACTCCATGAGAACAAACGGTGGAACAAGCGTAAGTAAATCTGATGTGTTCCATAAGTATGATGCGAATCCAAAAGAAATGGGCGATCCGCTTGATGTGGATTCTTTTGGTAGAATTATGCGTCAGGTTGGTAAGGAATTAAATCTTCCTGTTCAGCTTGGTTCTCATAGTTGTCGTAAAACTTTCGGATATCAGTTTATCGCATCTCATCCAAACGATGTAAAGGCTTTGGCTTGGTTGCAACATAGTTTAAATCATAGCAGTCAGGCAATTACGCTTCGCTACATCGGTCTGGACGAAGAAGTGGATGACGAATACTACTCTGGAATTGATTATGGCGTGGACACTCATAGTGAAAATGAGGAGTGATTAAAAATGATTATTGGCGATGAGTCCAATGACATAGAAGAGTTTAAGGAAGGAGACCGCGTGATCTTGAATCATTTACTTGAAGGAACTGTTAAACACATATCAAAGATGGGCTTCGCAGAGGTCTTCTTCAAGACGGATTGTGGTGGCGGCTACATTCCTGTTAGCTTGAAAGAATTGGAGAAAATGATTGATGGCAAAGATGTACATTAAACTCTGGGATAGCTACGAAAGCTATTTTGAACCGCTCAGTGACGCTGAAGTGGGGCGACTGGTGCGAGCGATGATGAAATATAAGTCGCTCGGAGTAGAGCCAGAATTTAACGGGAATGAACGGTTCACTTGGCCTGCTATTAAAAGAGAGCTTGATGAAGATGCCGCTTATACAAAAAAGAAATCTGACATTGGAAAACTTGGCGGTGCTCCGTTAGAAAACAACAATGCAGAAAAGAAAACAAGCAAAAACAACCAAAAACAAGCTGGACATAGGACTAAGGACTTAGGACTTAGGAAAAGGTCGTCTTCGTCTTATGATGAGACGACAACGACGAAATCTATCGAGGACGTATTTCGAGAGAATATCGGGAAGCTCGGTGCCACAGGGAAGAAGGCTCTCGATGGATATGTTGAGCGCATGGGCGATGAACTTGTGCTTGCCGTAATTGGAAAGTGCTCTGATCTAGGCGGTAACACATGGGCTTATGTGCGAAAAGCACTGGATGAAGCTGAATCTCTTGGCTGCAAGACCGCTGATGATTACCGCCGGGCTTGTCCGATAGGGAGTGGTCGTAATCTTAGAGTGAGTAGGGACACTCAATGTGGAACCGATTGGCTAAAAAACGCAGCTTTGGATAAAAGTCTTCGCAGAATGAAAATGATAAAAGAGTGATTTTAGTGGAGGAGAGTATGAGTGAAGCTGAATATATTGAGAAAATCAGACGCTTAGAGATGACGGTTGAAGAACAAAATAAACTGATCAGAAAAGCTTATTGCGATTGGGTGGCGCTAGTAGCCTTTTTAACAGCAGTTATGTTGTCATATTATATTTTCTTTGGAGTTATTGTTTCTTTAAGTTGATTGGAGGTTTGAATTATGGGACTGTTACTTGGTTTGGGTCTGCTTGGCGCAGCGTTTGGTATTGACGCAGTAAAGCAAGCGCCGTTTGATAGAGCGTATCGCCGTCTCGAAAACGAATGGGGCACTTGTACATCAGAGGAGAATAAGCGGTGCGACGCTCTAAAGTATGCTGTACAGAACGGCTTGTGTTTCGAGGACGAGAAGAAGCCTGTTATCGAATGGAAGAAACTGAGAGATCTTCAGTGGAAGTATCAGTTGGCCGGTATTTCTTGGCCGAGAGAATCTGCAATTCGAGATGTGTGTCGTTTGGCAGCTCGTGACCGTGGATTTGAGTATAAAGGGTATCTGCGAAACACATTGACGTTTGGTTATATCACTGATCCGAAAAATATTTGCAAGCTTGGTATCGTAGATTGAGAGGAGATTTGAAAATGAATAACACTCGTAGAAAAGCTATTAAGCAGACCATTGACCGTTTTTGTTCCATCCGTAAGAAGCTGGAAGAACTTGTATCTGAGGTCGAAAGTGTAAAATCTGATGTTGAGGATATCCAGTGGGAAGAAGAAGAGTATCGTGACAATATGCCGGAAAACCTGCAGGGAAGTGAACGGTACGATAAGGCAGATGGTGCTTGCACAAACCTGTCCGATGCCGTGGATTCTCTTGACGATATGATTGGTGCGATTGGTGCGTTGGATTTTGACTTTGATGATGTGATTACTTCTCTGGAGGAAGCGATGGAATGATTAACACAATAAACCCATTAAAAAGAAGTGCATGGGCTGTGTTCTTATACAGAGGCAGGCAAGTTTGTTCATATCTACTGCGTAATAGCAATCTTGGGGATAAGGAACGCATGGTAGAACTGCTGGCACGAAGGTACATGACAGAGCCTGAGAATATTGTTGTAGATATTGAATTTAGAGATTGAGGTGATAGAGAATGACCGCATTTGTAATGTTTGCTTTTAATGTGGCACTGATAATAGCAGTGAATAATAGTCCGTTTGCGTTTTAAGTAGAG
>ERZ773131.972-NODE-972-length-22505-cov-4.213363_pt1 | contig 22505 bp, 25 predicted proteins | sample MGYA00511082_ERZ773131 | MGnify/ENA primary metagenome ERZ773131 (study PRJEB29015, sample SAMEA2737813) | human gut metagenome | biome: human gut; feature: human-associated habitat; material: faeces | place: China | collected 2012 ... | reverse complement strand
CCAGCGGGATACTGCCGTAGGCATCGGCGGGGTCGTAGTCCTGATCCAGTACGTCCCGGCCGGACAGCAGACGGGAGTCATATTCCAGTCCGAACAGATTGCTCAGCGTGGGCACGATGTCCACGGCACTGCACGGTTCGGATACGGTAACAGCTTCCTCCATGCCGCCGCACCAGAGGATCAGCGCATTGCGGTAGCGGGAGGTGTCACGCTCCGAGTCTGTAAAGCCCCGCAGCTCGTTGTAATAGTCCGTGTCTGTCTCTGACAGCAGGTAGGGGTAGTGGTCGGCGGCCAGGCAGATGACGGTGTCGCCGGCAATACCGGCCTGCTCCAGCGCGTTTACCAGGTAGGTCAGTGCGTTCTCCAGCTCCAGGTTGGCGGCCACATAGGCCTGGACCTGGGGGGAGGCGTTGGGATAGGCGGCCTGAGCCTTGGCACGGTTTTTGGCGGCCATGGCGTGGCCCCATCCGTAGCCGCCGTGGCCGCTGACGGTCATGTAGTAGGTATGGAAGGGTGTGCCGTTCTGTACATAGGCGTCAATATACTGCGTGATGGTGTTCTGAATCATCTCCAGATCGGAGTAGGGCCAGCTGCCGTCCTCGGTCAGCTGCAGACCGTTGCCCTGACCTTGATAGTCGTAACCAAGGTTGGGATGGGTTTTGTCCCGGCGGTAGTAGTTGTAGATATTGTTGTGGTAGGCGGCGGTGGTGTAGCCCAGAGCCCGGAACTGATTGCCCAGGGCAAAGGGCATACTGTTGTTGGCTGTGGCGTAGAAGCTGACATTGCCGTTGACCCACGTGGGGAGCAGACCGGTCATCACCGCGTACTCGCCGCCGGTGGTAGATTGGCCCCAGCCGGGCTGATAGAAATTGTCGAACACGAAGCCCTCGTGGGTCAGACGGTAGAGGGTAGGCGTCAGCTCCTCACTGATGAACCAGGGAGAAAAGGACTCGGCGGTGAAAAGAATGAGGTTCTTGCCCTGGAACATACCGGTGTACGCGTTCTGCTTGGAGGGCGTCAGCGAGCCGAAGTAGTCGGACATACGGGCCACGGTGCTGCTGGAGGCGTTCTCTGCCAGGGCGGCAAAATCGATGTTCATGGTATTTTCGCCGTAGACCACCGGCGTTGTGACAACAGGGGTGTTATCCGGTACATCTGCGTTCGTGCCAGTGTCCGGCAGCCGGGGACTGGGGTGCCCGAAAATGGCGTAGGTGATCTCCAGACGGACACTGGCGTTGAGCCCGAAGTGGGTCACGCCGGTGTCGGTGGTGAAGTTGTAGGTGTAGGCGTCGTGATAGGTGCCCCAGCGGGCCAGGCCGCTGCCGATGCCGCCGAACAGCAGGCATACGACCAGCAGGAACAGCAGGGACCAGCGGCCCATGCGCTGCTCGGTGACGATGCGCCGGCGCAGCAGAATGCACAGTGCCAGCGGAACAAAGGCCAGCAGGATAAAGGGCAGGCGGGGCAGCACGACATCCGGCAGGACCGTGTCGCCGAAACCGCCCACTACATCGCTGGCCATGTTGCCGATGAACGCCAGGGCGAAGTAGGACTTGAAGTAACTGCGGCAGCAGTACTCCACGCACACCAGCACCGTCCACAGGGCGGTGGCGGCGATAGAGACGATGGTAGCCGCCTGGCGGTGACGGAACAGATTGATGAGCAGACTCCAGGACAGTCCTGCGCCCAGTGCGAACAGCACCACCAGCACAAGCGTCCCGGTAAAGAAGGTGCTCTGCCTGTCGAAGGCCCGCAGCAGCAGCTCGTGGTACAGCAGCGCCGCCGGGAAAAATACCCAGTTCAGCGGGCCGCGGGGCAGAGAACTGGTGTCCAGGCGGGAGGTGGCGGTATGTTTTTTTCTATCTCTCTCGTTCATACAACGTATACGTCCTTTAATGGAGCCCGAGGGGCGCCGTGGTAAGTGTTATGGTAACACAACGCGCCGTGGATTGCAACCGGCCCGGAGTGCATTTCAGGTCCGCAGAGCAGCGTTTGCGGCAAAAAGCCCTCCTCACGGAGGGCTTTTTCATTCATCGGTTCTGCAAATAGCGCTGTAAGGCATTGCTCTTGTCCAGCCGCCACAGCAGCAGGCCGCCCAAGCCATAGCAGGCCACGGCCTCGCCCAGGCCCACGGTCAGGGCATTGAAGGCGTAGGTGGGCCAGAAGGCGGCGGAGGTACCCGCCTGCTCATAGGCCAGCACCAGCCCGATGAGGACGGTGTTGGTCAGCACCGGCGGCAGGGGCGCCAGCCACATTTTTTTGCACCGGGCGGTCAGCAGGGCGGCCAGCAGCGTGGCGGCGGAGCCGACCACGATGTCCAGCACCCCGTAGGGGCTGAGCAGGTTGGCGATCAGGCAGCCCACGCCCAGACCCCACGCCGTCTCCGGCAGGAAGAAGGGCAGGACGCACAGCGCCTCGGAAAAGCGGCACTGGATGGGGCCGTAGGTAATGCCGAAAATGGAGCCGAAATAGCTGAGGACGGCGTATGCGGCGGCGGTCAGCGCCGCCAGTGTCAGTTGTCTGGTGCGAATCTTCACTGGTTTTCCTCCTGTGTCAGTACATACCAATCGTCGGAGGCGGTGAAGCCGGCGGCGGTCATGGCGTTTTCTATGATGCTGTTATCCTCGCAGGGATGGCCGCTGCCATCGCTGGCGGTCACCTGCACGGCGGTATCGCCCCGCACCGTCACCTCCAGCACATAGCCCTGCTGATGGAGCAGCCGGGCGGCGCTGTCCAGCGCGGTGTCCATGGGGTCGTAGGGCTGGTCGTGGGCGCTGTCCTGCTTGGCGGCCTCGCCGGTGCGGTTTTCCTGCATGTCGCAGGTATCGCTGCCGGGGACTGCGGATGTGACCATATCCTCCTCGCGGCTGTCATCCACGGCGGCATCCGCGGTGGCCATGTCGCTCATAGCGTCCTGCCGGGAGCGGCTGTTCAGCGCCAGCGGAATGGCGGCTGCGGCCACCACCAGGCAGGCGGCGGCGGATACCATCCACTTCCAATAGGGGTTCTTTTTGCGCCTGGCGGCGTTCTGGGGCGTGGCCGCCACCTGCGCCATGATGCGGTCGGTGAGATCGGCGGGCGGCAGCGCGTCGCTCTCCAGCGCTTCACGAAGCAGTTTATCCATGGGGTCAAAGGGCTGCTGTGTCACGGCTGCTCCCTCCTCTCGTTATTCTCTGATGGTAAGACGAAGCCGGTGGCGGAAAGGTTCCCGCCGGGAGCCAGCAATTCACGCAGCCGCCCCTTGGCGCGGTTGATGCGGGATTTCACCGTGCCCTCGCTGATGTGCAGGGCGCAGGCGATCTCGCCGTAATCCAGCTCCTGCATGTAGCGCAGCAGCAGTACCTGCCGGTGCTCCTCCGACAGCCGGGACAGCGCCCGGCGGACGGCGGACTGCGTCTCCGACTGCTCGGCCTGCTCCTGGGGCGACGGCGCGTCGTCCGGCAGCTCCAGCTCGGTGACATCGTCGGTGCTGCGGTAGCGCTTCTCCCGGCGGAGCCAGTCGATGCCGGCGTTGGTGGTCAGGCGGTACAGCCATGTGGAGAAGCGGCAGTCGCCGCGGAAATCCGGCAGGGCGCGCCACGCCGCCAGAAACGCCTCCTGCGTCACGTCGTCGGCGGCGGACTCGCCGCACATGCACAGCGCCAGACGGTACACCTGCGTCTGGTAGGCCTCCACCAGCTGGCGGAAGGCCTCGCCATCGCCCCGCTGGGCGCGGCGGATCAGTTCCTGTTCGTTGTTCATATAAGATCCCTCTTTACGCCCTCCGCCACCCGGTACAGCTCCTCCAGTGTGGTGAGGCGGACGATCTGTTCTTTGTAGTAGTTGGCGTGGCTCACGCCCTTGAGATACCAGCACAGCTGCTTGCGGGCTTCCAGCAGGGCGATGTGCTCGCCCTTGTCCTCCACAGCCAGCTGGATCTGCCGCACGGCGGTGTCCCACCGCTCACGCAGCGGCGGCAGGGGCGGCTCCGGCTCGCCTGCGATGGCGGCATTGCCGCGCGCAAACAGCCACGGGTCGCCGAAGCTGCCGCGGCCGATCATGGCGAGATCGGCGCTGGTATAGCGCAGAATGTGCGCTGCGTCCGCGCCGGAAAAAATGTCGCCGTTGGCGATGACGGGGATCGTCACGGCGCGCTTGACGTCACGGATGATGTCCCAGTCGGCGCGGCCGGCATACATCTGCACGCGCGTGCGCCCGTGCACGGCGATGGCGGCCGCGCCCGCCTGCTGGCACATCTGCGCAAAGGCCACGGCGTTGACGTTTCCGCCATCCCAGCCTTTGCGGAATTTCACGGTCACGGGCACATCGACGGCCTTGACGACCGCCTCGATGATGCGCCCGGCGAGCTCGGGATCGCGCATGAGCGCCGAACCGTCGCCGCTGCGGATGACCTTGCCCACCGGGCAGCCCATATTGATGTCCAGAATGTCCGCACCGGAGTATGCCAGCGCCATGGGCGCGGCCTCGGCCATGACCTCCGGCTCGTGGCCGAAGATCTGCACGGCGGCGGGGTGCTCGTCCGGCGGCGACCAGAGCAGCTGCTTCGTTTTTTCATCGTGATAGACCAGCGCCTTGGCGCTCACCATTTCCGTGCAGGTGAGGGCGGCGCCCTGCGCGCGGCACAGCGCGCGAAACGGCGCATCGGTCACGCCCGCCATGGGCGCGAGCGTGAGCGGGCCGCAGATCTCGACGTTTCCGATCTTCACCATGCGATCTCGAGCTCCACGGGGCAGTGGTCGCTGCCGTAAATGTCGGAAAGGATGCTGGCCGTCTCGATCTTTTCCGCCGCGCGGTCCGAGCACAGGAAGTAGTCGATGCGCCAGCCGGCATTGTTCTCCCGCGCGTGGAAGCGGTAGCTCCACCACGAGTAGGCGTCCGTCTCGTCCGGATGCAGGGCGCGGAACGTGTCCGTGAAGCCGGCGTGCAGCAGCTCCTGAAACTTCGCACGCTCCTCGGGGCTGAAGCCGGGGTTGCCGACGTTGCGCTTCGGGTTTTTCAGGTCGATCTCCGCTGCGGCGACGTTCATGTCCCCGCAGATGACGACCGGCTTGTGCCGGTCGAGCGAGCAGACGAATTCGCGGAACGCATCGTCCCAGCTCATCCGGTATTCCAGCCGGCGCAGACCGTCCTGCGCGTTCGGCGTGTAGACGCATACGAGGTAGAATTCCGGGTATTCGGCCGTGATCACGCGGCCCTCCAGATCGTGCTGCGGCAGGCCGAGATTATACTGCACGTCGAGCGGCTCGGCCTTCGTGAACACGGCGGTGCCGGAGTAGCCCTTTTTCTCGGCGCTGCACCAGTACTGATGGTAGCCTGGCAGGTCGAGCGCGATCTGCCCGGGCTGGAGCTTTGTCTCCTGCAGGCAGAAAATATCCGCATCCAGCGCGCGGAACGTGTCCGCAAAGCCCTTGGTCACACAGGCGCGCAGCCCGTTGACGTTCCAGGATACAAGTCGCATTTCGTGTCCTCCGTTTTCACCGCCACGCAGCGGTTGATCGTGATGCCCTGATCGTAAAATTTTGCCTCATAGTCGGTCATGACGCCAACGGGGCCGTCGGCGTGCAGATCGTGTGTGACCTCGCGCAGCTCCCAGCCCTCCTGCTCGAACTGCTCGAGTGAGAAGGCGAACAGCGGGTCGTTGTCGGTCTTGAACCAGATCTCGCCGCCGAGCGGCAGCACATTTGCGTACAGCGCCAGAAAGCCCGCGTAGGTCAGGCGGCGCTTGTGTTGGCGGGATTTCTTCCACGGGTCGGGGAAGTTGATGTAGATGCGTGAGACCTCGCCAGGGGCGAACATGTCGAGCAGGTTGGCTGCGTCCCGGTCGAGAAAGCGCACGTTTTCGAGCCCGCGCTCGGTCACGCGCTCCATGCCGACGACCATGGCGTCCGGAACTTTTTCAATCGCGGCGAGGAAGATATCCGGATTTTGCGCCGCAGTGTCCGCTGTGAAGCGGCCCTTGCCGCAGCCAAGCTCCAGATGCAGCGCCTGATGGCCGGGGAAGTGCTCCAGCCAGCGGCCGCGCAGCGCCTCGGGGTCAGTGATCAGCGTGGCCGCGCAGCGCTCCATGCGAGGGACGAGGTTGGGCTTTTTTCGCATTCTCATAAGTGGATACTCCTGTCATAACGGATCGTGATTGGATGTTTAGAGCATACCACACACGCCCAAAAACTGCAACGCAGAAAACCGTTGCGCATTTCTAAAGAATATGTTAAACTTTATTTTATGCAAATTGCGAAATTCCATATCCGGGTGTAGCGCAGCTGGTAGCGCGGGTGGTTTGGGACCATCAGGCCGCAGGTTCGAACCCTGTCACTCGGACCATATCGAGTGTTCATAAGGTATTTGACCTATGGACACTCGATTTTTGTTTTTCGGTATAATTTGATGTACGGCGAGGGGTGTCCCTCGCTTTTTTGTTTATGCCGATTTTGTAATATATTCCACCGATACTCCCTTGCGTGTATCTGCCGTATAATTTTGTACTTGCGTATCAGGCAGTTCAATATATCCGATAAAGCGGTAATATATCACAATTCGCTGCGTTCGGTTTTTGCCCGTTCCCTCTGTTTCAAACACATCAATATGGTCAATAAGTTCTCGAAGGAGCGGTGCCGTAAGCTTGTCCATTTGCATAAATCTGCGTATTGCGATTATGAATTTTTCATACTCCGAATTACTGCTTTTCAATTCTTCGATTTTGCAGCGTAAATCCGTGATTTTTGATTTCAAATTCATACGCTCGGTTTCGTATTTGTGTGACAACTCGGCAAACCATTCGTCGCTGACTTTCCCCATAACATTATCCTCATAAAGTTTTTCGTAAAGATTTGAAACGGCGTTGTTGCGTGCTATCGCTTTTTGAAGCTCGCCGCTTAAAAAGTTCTGCTCGTTCTCTCTTTCTTTATCGTTCTTTTGCAGTAATAATCGGGCAAAGTTTTCTTCGTTGTGCTTTAACGCACCGGCAAGCTGCCTGAGTTCCGACTTTACAACTTCTTCAACGGCGTCTGCTCTGAGATAATGCCTTTTTGGGCATTTCCCCCTGTAATCGACGGCATTGTCCGAACAAACAAAGAAATGAATATTTTTGTTTACCGTGTTTGTGTGGTATGTCATTTTCTTGTGACAATCGCCGCAAAACAACAGGTCGCAAAAAATGCTTTTTTCTCCGTTTTCTTTCTTAGGCGCTCGACGTTTTGTGTTTGAAATCAGTTTTTGCACGGTTTCAAAAGTTTCTCGGTCAATAATCGGTTCATTTACACCTTTGAATACCGCCCAATTTTCTTTTGGGTTTTCAATTCGCCTTTTGTTTTTGAATGATTTGGAATATGTTTTGAAGTTGATAATATCTCCGCAATACTCCTGTTGAGATAGTATTTTTTGAATTGTGGTTTTGCACCATTTATACGGATTTGCCTGTGTTTTCTTTCCGCCTCTGTTAAGACCTTTCGATTGCCAATATACCATAGGAATTAAGACTTCGTTTTCCTGCAAGGTTCTTGCAATGGTTTCGTTACCTTTTCCGTCAAGACACATTTTGAATATGCTTTTTATCACTTTGGCAGCTTCTTCGTCAACAATCCACTTCTTTTTATCGGTGGGCGATTTCATATATCCGTACGGCGGCTGTGACAGCGGCTCTCCCATACTGCCTCGCAGGCGATGAGATGAACGAACCTTTTTTGAAATATCTCTCGCATACATTTCGTTCAAGATATTCTTAAACGGTGCAATCTCGCTTTCTCCCTCATCGCTGTCTATGGCATCGTTCACGGCAATAAATCTGACATCTCTGTCCGGAAAATATGTATCTGTGTAATTGCCCACCGACACATAATCACGGCCTAACCTTGATAAATCCTTTACCAAAACCGCTTTGATATATCCCATGTCAATATCGCTTAACATTTGTTGAAATCCGGGTCTGTTAAAATTCGTTCCCGTGTATCCGTCGTCAACATAATATTTGGTTTGTTCAAAGCCTAAGTCTTTGGCTTTTTGAAGTAACAGTTTCTTTTGGTTGCCGATAGAATTGCTTTCGCTTTCCGTACCGTCGTCACGGGATAAGCGGCAGTAAAGCGCCGCTGTCCCCATATTTTCTTTTTTGTTTTTCGACTGCATTCAGTCCTCCTTTCCGACAGTCGAACAATCATATTCACCTGCCATTTTATCATCGTTATTGTTAACAGGCAATTCTGCAAAATCGCCTGTGATATATTTTTCAAGTCTTTCGTTCAGATGATTGTTACCTCTGTAATTTTTAATGTCAATTCGCTCGAACCTGTTAAAGACGATATACCTCACACCGTTTATCACATATTTCCTTGTGCCCAACCCGAGATTTACAATTTGCTTTTTCATATTATCTCTCCCTTTCACGCTGTCGGATTAAATATTTTCTGTAATGTTCGCAAGCCTTGATAATAAAATCTTCCGTCTTTTGTTTATCCATACCCTTTGGCAAGACATCACGCAGCTTGTCGGCAGATATTCGTACTTGTTCTTTCTGATTTGCTTTTTCTTCGCTAAGTACGGCAAAAACGGTATCAACGAAAATGTTGCCCTCTTCGCTTAATTTGCGCAGTCTTTGTGCTTGCGACAGCGACGGCGTTGCGTCTGTGTATTCGATTTCGTTAAGTAAAATTTCCTGTTCGTTTTCCGATAAAAACGAAAGTTCAACCGCCGGGGTAAAGGCTATCCGTCCATCATCAACGAGTTTTAACAGTTCGGGTATTAAGTATGTTAAGCGGATATATCGCTGTATTTGCCTGCCGCTTTCGGTGTTTGAAATTTTGTCTGCACTTTCTGACTTTCCGACAACTTGTCGGGAAGTAGTTTTACCTTGATGTTTAATTGCATCTAACTTCATTTTATAGGCAAAGGCTTTTTCGCTTGGCAACAGATGTTCACGGTGAATATTTGAATCTACCATTGCGATTGTTGCCTCGTCTTTGCTCATTTCTTTGATTGTCGCAGGCACTTCGGTTATTCCCAATTCTTTGCAGGCTTCAACTCGTCTGTGTCCGCTGATAATTTCGTATTTACCTGCCGGAAAAGAACGCACGGTTATCGGTTCAAGCAGTCCGTTCTGAGCTATGCTCTCGACCAATTCACTCTGTTCGATTCCGACCCTTTTCTTAAACGGATGATTTTCAAATGGAATAAATAAATTTATGTTTATATTTTTTGTCATTTTGACCTCCTTATATATTTCTTTTTCCGACGGTAATATTCTTACTCTTCTCTGTATTAATAGCTTCTGTTATTCCGAATTCAAGAAATCGGATTATCGGAATTTTTTGAGATAAATAATGCTAGGTTTTCCTTGACCCTGCCTTTTGCAAGTGATTAAATCCGCCTTTTCAAGTTCCGAAAACAATTTGCATATTTTTTCATGTCCGAAACGCAGCTTTTCCTGAGCTTCTTTCACCGTAAAATATTGATATATACGACCTCGTTTATCGGTCCAATCGTTTTTCTCGGATAAGTACATTCGGTCAAGCAGTAAAGCGTACAGCATTTTTGCGTCGGTAGAAACCGAACAGTATTTTTGGTCGGTAAACAATGCTTTCGGAACTTTGTAGAAAACATAATTTTCCGCTTCGTTTTTCTTAAAGTATTTATTCAAACTAAACCTCCTTCGTTCTGTATTAAAAAGGTGCCGAAAACGGCATTTTTTCTTTTTGCACGGCTTTTTAATTTTCTCTTAAAGTGATTTATTGCCTTAACTGCTGTCATTAAATTTATGGCGATTAAGTTTGATTTTCGCACCTCTTTTTGAATGATAATTCGGACAAACGACAACAGCCGCTTTGTGGCTTTGCTTGCATTTGTTTTTGCATTTGCGACAAAAGCTGTTGTATGTTCGTCTGCCTGTTTCGGGATTTATGAAGAAATCCCATTCTTGTTTTGCCCGTTTTGATAATTTCGCCATAATAAAACTCCTTTCACTTGTTTGAACAGGGAGAGGCATTCTACACCCCCTATTTGCAAATAAATTTTTCCTCTCACTTGGTAGGTAACGAAAACGGTCAAAAATTAACCCTCTGACCAATATTTTTTATTACCCCTTCACTTGTTTGAACCAGGAGAGCTTTTTTTGGGGGGTTGAAAAATTTATATTTTTTAATATTTACCTCTCTACTCATTTGGACAAAGGGTGACGAAATGCACACCCAAAATTGCCGGTTTAATAAAAATTATTTGGGAAATTTTTTTATACCCTCTACTTGTTTGAACCGTGAACAAAAAAAGGCAGGGTATTTCGGCGAAAAATTTGCAAAAAAATAAAGTCCCTCGTTTCTTGAAAGTTCAAAAAGCGAAGGACCGAGTCCGTAAAAATATTAAATTGTAATTGCAATGCACAAATTTAGCGAGCAGACCATTTGTATATCCACATCATACAAACGGTAATTTTAGGGGCTACCCTAAGACCCGTGGTGACGATAAAGAATTTATTTGTATCATCATTTTTTATGTGCGAATTTTTGGACTGTAAATAAAAATGTTTGGCATACGCCAACTAATTATATTGAACTTTCGCTCTTTTGATGATATAATCAATTAAAAGCCGCAAGGAGGTCGGGTATGAAAGTCAGTTACGATAAATTGTGGAAAATTCTCATAGACAAAAAGATGAAAAAATATCAGTTGCGAGAGCAGGCGCACATAAGCAGCAATTCCGTTGCAAAGCTCGGTAAAGACGAACTTGTCAGTATGGAGGTGCTTATGAAAATATGTGAAACCCTCGAATGCAATATAGGTGATATATGCGAATTTTATAAGGATGACGGAGAAACCGAAAATGCATAAAACAAAAGAACAAATATCATACAATATGCAACAGGTTAAATCCAAAGACACAAAGATAGAAGTTATGCTCAGAAAAGAACTTTGGTCAAGAGGTTTGCGTTATCAAAAGAACAGTAAAAAAGTATTCGGAAAACCCGATATTGTTTTTATCGGCAAAAAGGTTGCCGTGTTTTGCGACAGTGAATTTTGGCACGGTTATGATTGGGATAATAAGAAAAAGGAATTCAAATCACATCAAGAGTTTTGGATTCCTAAAATTGAAAAAAACATTGCTCGAGATAATTTGGTAAATGAAACACTTGAAAATTCGGGTTGGACAGTACTTAGATTTTGGGGCAATGATATAAAAAAGAATTTACAGGCGTGTGCCGATGAAATTGAGAGGACGGTAAAAAGTAAAAATGGCTAAATATAACTCTATTGATTTGTTTGCGGGAATCGGTGGCATTCGTCTTGGATTTGAACGAGCCTTCGGTGATGAATTAAGCACAGTTTTTGTAAGCGAATGGGACGAGTATGCTCAGAAAACATACAAGGCGAATTTCAAAGATGATTTTGAAATTGCGGGAGACATAACAAAAATAAATGAAAATGATATTCCACAATTTGACATATGTCTTGCCGGGTTTCCTTGCCAAGCATTCAGTCTTGCAGGAAAAAGGCAAGGGTTTGATGATAATTATAAAGGCCTTTGCCGAGGCACTTTGTTTCTTGATGTTGCGAGGATTTGCGAAGCAGACAAACCAAAGGTTATTTTTTGTGAGAATGTCAAGGGATTAAAAATTCACGACAGAGGAAGAACATTTGAAATAATTAAAAAAACTTTTGAAGATTTGGGTTATAAAGTTTTCAGCGATGTACTTAACAGTAAAGATTTTGGAGTTCCCCAGAACAGAGAAAGAATATATATTGTGGCTTTCAGAAACGATATTGCACCCGAAAAATTTGAATTTCCAAAATCAACAGATGATACCAAAAGGCTGAAAGATATTATTGAAGAAAAACCCGTACCGGCTAAATATTATTTAAGCGATGTCTATGTTGAAACCCTCAGAAGGCACAAAGCTCGTCACGAGGCTAAAGGTAACGGATTCGGATACGAAATTCGTGAATGGGACGGCATTGCCGGTGCTATTGTATGCGGCGGAATGGGAAGAGAACGCAATCTGCTGATTGATAAACGACAAAAAGATTTAACACCGACAACACACATTAAAGGCGAAGTCAACAAGGAGGGTATCAGAAAAATGACTCCGAGAGAATGGGCTCGTTTGCAGGGATTTCCCGATACTTTCAATCTTCCTCTTGCCGATGTCCATCTTTATAAACAATTCGGAAACAGCGTAACTGTAAATGTTATTGAAGCTATTGCAAAACAAATTAAGGAGGTACTCGACAATGCCTAAACTTTCGGGAAATAAAGGCGAATGGAGCGAAATATATGCATTCCTCCGTTTACTTGAAATAAAGAAATTATATGCGGCAGATTCACAGCTTAATAAAAAAGACGATATGTTTTACAATATCATAAACATTATCCGTACCGAGCCTGTGGGAAAACTTGAATTCAGAATAAACAGAACGGAAGATACAATAACTGTTTTTAATACCTCCGACAGCACGGAATTATTAACGCTTCCTTGTTCCGAATTCAAAAATGCGGCAGACAGACTGTACTGCGAAATAATTGAAACAAACGCTTCTGCATTTGCTTTGCCGGATACAGAAGAATTTCTTGATACATTGAACATCGGTGTACTTAAAGCAAAGTCCACCGACAAAGCCGATATTCGGATAAAAATTCACGATATAAATACGGGTTACGAAACAGTTCAAGGCTTCAGTATAAAATCAAGACTCGGCAGTCCGTCCACTCTTGTTAATGCCGGCAAAACAACAAACTTTGTTTTTGAAGTGACAGGCAATATTGATGATGCGGTTGTGCAAGAATTTAATATCTGTTCAAAGAAATTCAAGGATAGATTTGAAGTACTTGACCGTAACGGTTGTGATATAAGTTACGATTCAATGGAAAATGATGTTTTTGAGAGCAATTTACAACTCATAGACGGCGATTTGCCGAAGATTTGCGGTTATATGCTTAAAGAATATTATTCGTCGGGAGTCAACACAGTAGCAAATTCACTTGAATCTTTAAATGTACATAATCCAATCGGATATGATTTATCAAAAGGTCATCCGTTTTATGAATATAAGTTCAAAAAGTTTCTTGCAGAATGTGCACTCGGTATGCTTCCGTCAAAAGTTTGGGACGGTACGGCAGACGCAACAGGCGGATATATTATAGTCAGAGAAGATGGTGAGGTTTTGTGTTATCATCTGTTTAACAGAAACGAATTTGAAACCTATCTGATAAATAACACTAAATTTGAAACAGCAAGTACATCCCGTCACGAATTCGGAAGTATATACAAAGATAACGGAAAATATTATATCAAGCTGAATTTGCAGGTTAGATTTATAAAATGAGGTATATATATGTTAAAGAAACTTGGAATAGTAAAGACAAAAAATATAGGATATAAAGTATTTATGGAACATATTGCTCCGGATTTTTTAGATAATACTATGATTCCCAGCGAGTATGTTAAGTTTTGTTGGAAAAAATACGAAACATCAGGTGTGTCCAGAACAAATTCTTTAAACGGTACAATTTTTGAATTAATTATAGCAACATTGTTTGTCAAAGAAGGGTTGGTACCCCTGCATTTACAAGCGCAAGTTGCATTTGTGCCTAATGTAAATTTTGATGCAATTTTATATACAAACGAAGCAGGACCGATTGGTCTTAGTTTAAAAACAAGTTTGAGAGAAAGATATAAACAAGCTGACTTAGAAGCTATTGCGTTGAAATATGTACACAGAAAAGCTGAGAACTATCTGTTAACTATGGATGCAACAGAAGCCGGTATGGTTTCAAATAAAATAAAAAACGGGGATGTGCTGGGACTTAATCAAGCAATACTTACAACATCCGATGAATTTAACAATTTTATTGATGAATTAAAGAAGAAAAAGTTTGTTTCTCCAGGTTCAGTTGAAATAATTAAAGCCTCAAGAACGATTACAAGTGATGACATCGCAGCAGCTTGCAAAAAATAATTATGGTTATTTGCAGTTTATTCGCAGGTATCGGCGGAATTGATTTGGCTTTTAAGCAATCGGGTTTTGAAGTGGTATGGGCAAATGAATTTGACAAAGATGCTTGTAAAACTTACAGACATAATTTCCCTGATACCTTGTTATCCGAATGTGATATAAGAAAAGTTAATGCAAAAGATATTCCCGATTTTGATATTCTTGCCGCAGGATTTCCTTGTCAGTCGTTTTCGGTTTGCGGAAACAAAAAAGGCTTTGCAGATGAGCGTGGCAATCTGTTCTTTGAAATAATGAGATTTGCGGACAAAAAGAAACCAGAAGTAATTTTTCTTGAGAATGTTGCAAACCTTACGGAACACGACAACGGCAAAACTTTTAATCGTATTCACAATGAGTTGTCGGAAAGAAATTACTATATAAGATATATCATTGCAGACGCTTGCAACTACGGAATACCGCAACACAGAACGAGAACATATATCGTCGCTTTTAAGGATTTTTATATGTGTAACAAATTTCAATTTCCGAAAGAACAACCGCTCAAAAAGCACATATTTGATATTATCGACCGAAGTGTGAAAGCAGACGATAGTTTTTATCTCAGTGAAAATTCCATACAATATCAAAAGATGAAAGCCGCTATAACAGACGAAAATCAAATATACAGATTTTCTGATTACGGTATTCAAAAAAGCAAAGACGGTATTTCTTTTACGCTTAAAGCCAATATGGGGACTTGGTATAATCGTGTGCCTATTATCAAAGACAATTTCGGTGTCAGAACAATTACGCCGAAAGAATGCCTTGCTTTGCAGGGCTTCCCGAAGTCTTTTGATTTCCCCGATATTCCGATGAAAAGTATGTATAAACAATGCGGTAATACGGTGGTTGTGCCGGTTGTAAAAGACATTATAAGAGAATTAGTAAGAATTGCTAATGACAATTAATAGTATCTATGAAAGAAGGTTATATATCGTGAACGAGGGTGTTATTTTTATCGCAGGAGCGTATGGTGTAGGAAAAAGTACTTTGTGTAACAAACTCAATAATCTATTAAATATTCCCGCTTTTTCTTCGGGCGATTTAATAAGCAAAAAGAACGGTGAAAAATACGGTACAAACAAGGTAGTTAAAGATAAAGATTATAATCAACAATTATTGATTGATGCAGTTAACAAAATAATAATCAATTCACCTAAACTAATATTGGCCGGACATTTTTGCATTTTCAATTCGACCAATGGAGTTGAAATTTTGCCCGAATTTGTGTATAGAGAAATCCACTTATCGAAAATTATTTTGTTAGAAGCTAATGCAGATATAATTATTGATAATTTGCAACATCGTGATAATAAAAAATATTCTTTAAAAGAAATCAAGATATTATCAGATACCGAAAATTTACAGGCTAAAAAAATTGCAAAAGAATTAAACATTCCTCTTGTTACCCATAAAATGAAATTTGACGAATCTGATGTAAATAAAATAATATCAGTCATATAAAGGAAGTGATTTTTAAATGAGAGCATTGCTAGATACAAATATTGTTATTCATCGAGAAAATGTAAAGGCAACAAATCTATCCATAGGTCAGTTGTTCCATTGGTTAGATGTTTTACATTATGAAAAAATAATCCATCCTTATACTGTTAATGAATTAAGGAAATATTCCAGCGAACAAATTCAAATGTTATATGATGCGAAATTGGCTGCATATACACAGATGAAGAGTGTTGCAATACAAACTCCGGATTTCGTAAAACTGTTGGATGATACCCCAAAAACAGATAACGATATAATAGACAATCAATTATTGTTTGAATTATATTGCGGCAGGGCCGACATTATTATAACCGAAGACCGTAAAATGCGTATAAAAGCCGAAAAACTCGGCATTGCAGATAAAGTATTCACAATAAATGCATTTATTACAAAGGCAACTGCAGAAAATCCTGAATTAATTGAGTATAAGTTTTTATCAGTTAGAAAAGAATTCTTTGGCAAAATAGATGTAAAAAATGGTTTTTTTGATACATTTAGAGAAGCATATTCTGGTTTCGAAAAATGGTTTTCAAAAAAGTGTGATGAAGAAGCATATGTTTGCCGTAATGATAGGGGAGAAATTCTGGGATTTTTATATTTAAAAACTGAGGACGAAAACGAAAATTATAGTGATTTAACTCCGACGTTCAAACCTATGCGCCGACTTAAAGTCGGCACCTTTAAAGTTGAAGCTTCGGGATTTCGACTCGGTGAAAGATTTATAAAAATAATTTTTGATAACGCCATCGAACGCCATTTACAAGAAATATATGTAACTCTTTTTATGGATCGTCCTGAATTAAAAGCATTGTATGATTTATTAATAAGATGGGGATTTTACAAATACGGAATTAAACAAACAAATGGTAAAGATGAAATTGTTCTTGTAAAAAAGTTAGGAGTTTATGATAAGAATTTGACGCCTAAACAAAACTTCCCAAATTTGGAATATGCACACCAAAAGTTTTTCTTACCAATTGAAGCAAAGTATCACACGCCACTTTTGCCTGATTCACAATTAAAAACTGAAAATGAAGTAGATTTTCTTGGTCAGCAACCTCAAAAATATGCACTTCAAAAAGTTTACATATCGTTTTCTTATAAAAGAAATATGAAACCTGGAGATTTTCTTATCCTTTACAGAAAAGGTACCACTCAAGGAAGAAAGGGGTATGAATCTGTTGTCAGTACAGTCGGCATAATAGACGATGTTGCATATAACTTTAAAAGCAAGGAAGAATTTTTGAAATATTGTGAAAATAGGACTGTTTTTACTTTGGATGAACTAGAATATTTTTGGCGCACAAAAAAGAATTCTTTATTGGTCATTAAGTTTATTTATGTAAAAAGTCTTTGCAAACGATTAACTTTGTCACATCTATGGAATAACGGTATTGTTGCTCAAAACAGTGGTCCTCGTCCTTTTGACCTAATATCAGACGATAATTTTGATTCGATTTTGAGTGATGCAAATACTGAAATATATTTTGTGAGGTAGTGGCAAATGAGTACTATTCTTTTATCTATTAAACCTGAATATTCGAGTCGAATATTTAAGGGAACAAAAAAATATGAGTTTCGCAAACATCTTGCAAAGAAAAATGTCAATAAAATAATCGTTTACTCATCTTATCCTGAACAACGAATTATAGGAGAAGTAGAGGTCATCGATATACTTTCCTTAAAGCCAACTCCGTTATGGGAAGCGACAAAAAATGAAGCAGGTATTTCAAGAGCAAAATTCAGAGCATATTTTAAAGGCTGCGAAAATGCTTATGCCTATAAGCTCGGTAAATTCAAAAAATATGATACACCTAAAACGCTGATTGAATTTGGAATAAAACATCCACCTCAATCATTTCTTTATATTGATGAAAAATAAGGCTTTAGGGTGTCCCTAACAAGGTATTTGATAGCGTGACTATCCAAATACACTGCTCGCTGTTGCAATACAACGAAGCATAGCAACCGATTTGGACAAACTGTCCATAATTGGTCTGCTCGCTAAATTTCTACATAAAACTTCATAACTAAAAATTAAGGCACAGCTTTCGGGAAATATTCCGTCGGCTGTGCCTTTTTCTTAGTTGTATATTACTTGCTCGTTCACAATTTCTGTTGCTCGATTGCGAATATTATTCATCTTTCGCACCCATAACAATGCGTTTTCTGCTTTGAGTTTTTCGGTTACATTTTCTTTTTCGGTAAGGTAATTTACCATTCGAGAAAAAAGATTTTGAGACTGCTCTTCAATATCCGCAAGATATGAATTTAGTTTACCTGCCGTCAAAAGATTGTAATAAATCCCTTTGTGATGTTGTTTTAAGTATCGTTTGTGCCTCATTCCCCATACGCCGATTGAGTATTGTTCATCATCTTGTAAAGTGAGATTTGGCAACAAATAGTCGCCTTGACTTTCATAAGTACCACCGTTATTTTCAAAAATTGTTTTCATTTTTGAACCTCCTTGATTTTAGTAAGTTCATTATATGAAAAACAAAATCATATTACGAATGTGCGGATTTTGAATATGATTGCCGTCTGTCGATGAAATTTCATTAAATCCCTTATGAACATCCGTACCAGCAGGGGCTGACAATTCTGTCAGCCCCTGCTTTTTGCTTGTTCTGCTACATCACCGACAGTATCCTGCGCTTTATTGCCAAAATCTAATCTCTGTTGTATAATTACTGTATTTCCCGGGCGGAGGTGAAATATATGTCAAAGCATTTAAAAAATTATGTGGCTACACGAGCGGCGACAAGACTTGTTATGGATGCGGCGCAAAGCGAAAAAGCCAAGGCCGGGCGTGTGACGATGCCGAAAGTCTTTTTTGTTATCGGGATTATCGGTTTTGTTCTTTTGGCGACGGCTACATTCCTTTGCGGCAGGATTCCCCATATGATCGGCATTGCTGCCGGCTTTGCTATACTCGCATTGCCTGATTTGGCGCTCATTATTGCATATTTCAATCAGCGCATATATTATACAGACGAAATGTTTGTCCATAAAAATTTTTGGGGCATTAAGCGACTGTACAGATATGAGGATATCACCGGTATACGCATAGACGGAGATGTCAACTTGTTTTTGGGAAAGCGGAAAGTCCGCATTTATGACAGGGCAGTCGGAAAGAAAGAATTTGTCCGCTGTGCGGGAGAGGGATACCATCGTGTATATGATAAAGGTATTCCGCTGGTGCCGAGAAAAAAGAACGATATATTCAACGGCAACATAAAAAATCCCGGTGAAGCCATAGCCGTCGGCATCATACTCATTGGCGGTATGGCACTGATCTACTGGATTTATTTGTATGGCATGTGGGCATTGACTGCAAAAACGCAAGATGAACTTACAGTCTCTACGGTCGCTTTTAATCACTGCGAAATACAGGACGACGCAATTCGGCTGTATGGCGACGGTGAGAAGTGCTATATAATACCGGAATACAAAAGGATAATGCCGGATGCCGACGAGTTCCTTGATGAATATCAAAACGGAGGCACGCTGATACTCGGATATGCCAAAGTCTATGCTAATGAAGATGTATATGTATATACTGCCGAGAGCAATGACGGCAGAACGTTTGTTACATTCGAGAAATCAGACGCGCTGCAGAAGGAAAGGTTCATACAACGGTGGAAAGTAATGCCTAAGCCGATTACGACTTTAATGATTTTCCCTCCTATAGTAATGCTCCTGTTTGTGGCGGCAGGATTCTATGTCGGTCGGCATGTTGAAAAGTTCAGCCCAAAGACGGTGCATATCTTTTACCAAAACAGCAATATTAATTGGCCAAACTCAAAGAAAAAGCCAAGTGCGAAAAAGAGGAAAAAACGAAAATAACTTCATAGGTTCTCCACACATCACGAACAAAACTCCAATAACAAACCCCGCTGTGCCGAAAAACGCATAGCGGGGTATATTTTTATATCGTGGATTTATCTGAACGGACACGCTGTGAGCTTCACCCAACCCATTTCGCAACCGCATCCGCTGTCAGATTTATCTGACGGGCGTTGTCTATCGTTGGGGGGCCGTCGCCGTCCTGGCTGCCGTAAACGCCGAAATACGCGTGGCATCCGCCGTCGATTATATATTCGGTAAGCTCGGGGAGGTTGCTGCGGTACTGCTCGTATTTTTCGCGGTTGAGCACTCCATCATTGCTGCCGTAAATTGACAGCGTCCTTATATTTTCGTTTGAGAGGTCGGCGGTCGAATATGCGGCGAGGAGCAGCAGACCTTTAAAATCGCTCGGATGTTTTTCGAGATACGCCGCCGCCATCGAGCCGCCGAGGGAGTGACCTCCTATGTACCAGTCGGTAATTTCCGGAAACATCTCCCGTATGCCGTCTGCGGCGTTGACATCGAATACCGCGAGATTAAACGGCATCCTGACGAGCACGCAAAGTATGCCCTTTTGGGCGAGCGACTCCATGAGCGGCAGATATGCCGTGTATTCGACCTTGCCGCCGGGATAGAATATCAGTCCCTTTGTCGCATTTTCGCTCTTGCAGACTATATTACCGTTGTCGAGTTTGATTGTCTCGGTCAGAGAACTGCCGTCTTGAAGCCCGAATGATTCGCCCGCGGGCGTTATCGCGTGATAGTAGTCGCCGAGATAGACGGCGCACGCGCCGAAAAGCAGCGCAATGACCGCGACTATCGAAACGATGCATATTATTATCTTGCGCTTTTTGCTGCATGTCTTTGCCATGATAATATCTCCCTGTTTTTATATGATTAATAAATCGGGAATATTTTGCGCAGCCAGTATTTCATCATTAGCTAAGGACCCTTCAATCAGCTCCCAGTGGTTGCTTACATTGTCGCAATGGTATAAAAGTTTAGAGTATTCATTGTTTCGCTTTGCTGTAGCCTTGACAACACTATATCCATATCTTGGTAAAATCCCGGCTTGCAGAGACGAACGAATTTCTCATCGCTTGCGAAATTTCACAAATTGGGCTAAAATTATCAAAACGACTACTGCGGCAAATACAATAACAGCAAAAAATGCAACAATTGTTTTTGCCATCTGAGTATTGTTCACATCATAAAGGATTGTTTGATTCCCTTGACTATCCTCAGTTATAAGTTGCGAATAAGATAATGCCAAAAAGTTAAATATTCCCATGTCGTTTTTGACATAATAAGAAGCCTGTCCAATATTTACAGATTTCCTTTTTGCTATTTGATTCCATAGGAAATTGTTTTTCACACTGCTATCATCAGTTTTAACCATATTAATTAACTGCCCGTCTTGCGAAAATTCAATAACTATGGAACCTCTGACCAACATTAGCAGAATATTGCCATCATTCCATTGAACATAAAATGAACCGACATTATCAAATTCAAATAATGTCAACACATTATTTGAATTTGATATAGCAATCTTATTTTCTTTAAAGCCCAAAAGTATTATGCCGTCTTTAGAAACATCAAAAGAAACAATAGGCAATTCGATGCTGTCTAAGGATTTCAAATCAGAAGATTTCCTTAAATTAATATTTTGCCATATTTGGTTAACTTCATTCTCTGATAAGTCAGTCGTTTCGAATTCATAATTTGTCGTTGCATACACATTTAGTCCTCCGAACAGTAGAAATAGAGATATGACACACACTGTAACAAAACATTTTCGCATAAATTACACCTACCATTCCATCATCTTGACATAAATATTTTTAGATAAGAAATAGATTCTCTTTCACTCATGATAAATACCTCCCTAAATTAATAATATCACATTTGGTGTACAATAAACTGTATTTAGCTTTGTTTGAGTAATAAACGTTTAATTTTAGTTTAGCACATTTAAAAAAGTATGGCAATGTTTTTATTATCTGTTGCAGTTTTTTCCGTCCTCGGTTATGATATTAGCGTAAAGGAGTGCTGTTATGTTTTCGGGAAAATTTATCTGTGCGGGCTATGATTATACAACCTATACATTCCATGTCCCCGCGCCTTATTTCAGAAAGGCTTTTGAGATAGACGGCGAAGTCAAAAAGAGTGTTATTACGCTGACGGGACTCGGATTTTATGAGCTCTATGTCAACGGGCAGAGGCTGACAAAAGGCATTTTGGCCCCGTATATCTCGAACCCCGACGATCTTGTCTATTACGACGAATATGACATAACCGAGTGCCTCGTGCCGGGCAAAAATGTTCTCGGCATAATGCTCGGCAACGGAATGCAGAACGCGCCGGGCGGTCAGATCTGGGACTTTGATATCGCCGCCTTCAGGGGCGCGCCGCGCACGGCTTTCTGCGTCTCGACGGAATATATTGACGGCGGAATTGATATTTTCGAGGCTGACAGTTCGGTCAAAACTGCGCCCTCCCCGGTCATTTTCAATGACCTGCGCTGCGGCTGCTACTACGACGCGCGCCTTGAAATTCCCGGCTGGTCAGAGCCGGACTTTGACGACAGCGCGTGGAAAAACGCCCTGCCTGCGGAGACTCCGCGCGGCGAAAAGCGCCTGTGCGAGGCGGAGCCGATAGCGCCCGTGCGCGAGATAAAGCCGGTTCTGATAAGAAAATGCAGGCTCAAGGAATACATAACCCGCGGCGACGTTGTCAAAGAGGCGAAAAAAATCGCGAGCGACGAGCGCGACGGATTTTTATACGATTTCGGCGTGAACTCGGCGGGCACCGTAAAGCTCAGAATAAGCGGCGAGCGCGGGCGGCAAATTGATCTGCAGTTCGGCGAATATTTTGCGCCCGACGGCGAGCCGGACACGAGCAACATCTGCTTCTATCCCGCCGGATATTCCCAGCGCGATGTGTACATACTTAAAGGCGAGGGCGAAGAGACTTTTGAGCCCGTGTTCACTTATCACGGATTCAGATACTGCGTGGTGCTCGGCATAACCGAGCAGGAGGCGACCGCCGATCTTCTGACTTTTGTCGTGCAGAACTCGGCTCTGCGCGAGATCGGCTCGTTCGGCTGCTCCGACGGGATGACGAACAAATTGCAGGCGATGACGAGAAACTCCGATCTCTCGAATTTCTATTATTTCCCGACAGAC